>Ga0070717_10001481_pt1 | contig 16242 bp, 18 predicted proteins | sample LARL113metaG_FD_71366 | JGI IMG/M metagenome (GOLD analysis project Ga0070717, IMG submission 71366) | Corn, switchgrass and miscanthus rhizosphere microbial communities from Kellogg Biological Station, Michigan, USA - LAR L11-3 metaG | ecosystem: Host-associated > Plants > Roots > Rhizosphere ... | reverse complement strand
TCCGTGATTCGTCCGTAAGGTAAAGACCGAACATGATGAGGTTAGGGATTGACGGGGCGGAGACCTGTGGAAAGGAAGTTGGGAGGATGCACCGATTGGGTGCTACATTGCACTCACGATGGCGCTCAGAAAAAGTTCTCCGGCTGCGGGTGAGTTTTTATTCGAGATTGATCCCGAACCCTTAGAGGAATGTCTGACTGCGCTGGGCGGGATCCCGCTGCTGGTGCGGGCGGCGCGTTCGCTGGACGTGCCTGGGAGCGTTGAACGCCACCTACAGGTGAAGCAACGGGAGCGAGGGTTTGACGAAGCCACCTACGTAGAAAGCTTTCTTGTGCTGAATGCGGCCGGGGGCGACTGCCTGGAGGATTTCGATCAGCTGCGGGAAGATGCCGGGCTGTCTGAGTTGCTGGGCCATGCGGTGCCGAGCGCGGAAGCGGCGCGGAAATTTCTCTATCAGTTTCATGACGGAGATAAGATCGAGCAAGCGCAGCAGGCGCTGGCGGCCGAACGGGTGAGTTATATCCCGGGAGAGAACCCAGCCCTACAAGGTCTGGCGCAGGTGAACCAAGACGTGGTGCGGGAGCTGGGACGGCGGTGTCCCGCGCAGAAAATCGCCACCCTGGACGTGGACGCCACCATCATCGAGAGTTGGAAGCGAGAAGCCAAGCCCACCTATGAGGGCTCGACGGGATATCAGCCGGTGCTGGCGCTATGGGCGGAGATGAGCGTAGTCGTAGCCGATGAGTTTCGCGACGGCAACGTGCCGGCGCACCAGGAGCTGTTGCCGATCACGCAACGGGGGTTTCAGGCGCTACCGGAAACTGTAGTCGAGCGCTATTTCCGTGGCGATTCGGCCTGCCACGAACAGAGCTTGCTGGAGTGGTTGCGCGATGAACAGCGGGCCGGAGGACCGCAAGGTCGCATTGGGTTTGCGGTGAGCGCGCGCATGAATGCGGCGCTGCACGCGGAGATCGTGGCTACACCCGAGTCGCGCTGGCAATCGTACGGCGAGAACAGCATGGTGGTGAAAGAATGCTGCGAAGTGGATTATGTTCCCGAAGAAACTGGCAATTCGTATCGAGAGCCACTGCGCTATGTGGCCATTCGAATCCGCAAGAAGCAGCAGGCACTGTTTGCTGACGGCAGCACGGTGAAGTACTTCGCCGTAGTCAGCAATCTGTGGGAGTGGACGCCGAAGCGGTTGCTGGAATGGCATCGGGAAAAAGCGGGCTCGATCGAAGCGGTCCACGACGTAATCAAGAACGAACTGGCAGGCGGAGTGATGCCCTGCGGACGTTTCGGGGCCAATGCGGCCTGGCTGCGGCTGGCGGTGCTGACCTACAACGTGCTGACGGCTCTGAAGCGGCTGGCGCTGCCGCCGGAGTTGCTCATGGCGCGGCCCAAGCGACTGCGTTTTCTTATCTTCAACACTCCTGGAAAATTGGTGCATCACGCGCGCCGTACCCTGCTGCGATTGGGGTGGACTTGGCAACGCTTTTCTAACTGGCAGGGCGCGCTGCGCTTGCTGCCTTTGCCTGCTTGCTGACCTGCGAGAACCAAAATCTCCACCTGCAAAGGTTCAGCAGAACTATTTCCTCCCATGCACGCTTTTGGACTCTCGCGAGACGCACCATACGCCTGCCCGACACCGTTTAGCCGTTTAGTCTTCCCCACATCCCTTTCGGCATCTCTGCCCCGTCTGTCCTCGTCCCTTCGAGTCCTTACGGACGGATTACGGCTTTCTTGTTGCTCTCCACTTGCTTAGGTTTCATGCTAGTCTTTCCACAGTGAATTCAACTCGGCTCGGCCCGGTTGGCGACCCTTACACAGTCTCTCCATCGGGGTCGGGCCGTTGTTCTTTTCAGAACAACGCCGCCACCATTTACACAATCGCCAGTACCAGAGCCATGCTCCTTTTATCGGGCAGGAACGCGCCAGAGACGATATGCGGCCTTAGCTGCCGAGCTTTGTTGTGTAGCAGATTTTAATTTGCACCAAGCTGCTTGGCACCCACGCCTTTACTCACCCAGTTTCTGAGTTATACAACCGCCCTAACGGGGCGGGCCTTGCTCCTTTCTCCCGAGCCTGATGGTTGACTTTAGCACCACCAACTTTACCCGGGCGTGGGAGCCGACATTGTCATGGAATCAATTACATCACTTATCCCAAGTCCAACAATGAGGTCCGGATTGTGAGCTTGGCCCACCCATAAGAGGGCTAGCTGCCAAGGGAGTCGCGTCGCCATTCTCGCGTCCCCCTTGAATCTGCGCTCCGCATGTTAGTATCGAACTCATCCCTGCATGACCCTGCAGCATGTTGACATTCTGTTTCAATTGATCGTGTTTCTGTTCGCTATCAGCGTGCATGAGTCGGCGCACGCCTGGATGGCGAACCGCTGCGGTGACCCAACTGCGCGTATGCTGGGCCGCATCACCTTGAATCCGATCAAGCACATCGACCCGTTCGGAACCATACTCCTGCCCCTCATTGCCATGTTCACAGGAATTCCCGTGCTGGGATGGGCTAAACCGACTCCGGTCGATCCGCGAAATTTTAGCAATCCAGTTCGAGATGACATTCTCACTTCTGTTGTGGGGCCGATCAGCAACTTCGTGGTCGTTTGCGGCGCAGTGTTCGCTCTCGCTGCCATCGCGTTTACCTCGCAACTTGGAAGGGCAATCGTCCACTTCATCCCGCTGGTGTACCCAGGCCATTTAGAAGCGCTCGCGGGGCAGACCAATTCCCTGCTGATGCCCCTCTGCCTTTTCATTTATGACTTGATGGTGATCAACATCGTGCTCGGAGTTTTCAATCTGATCCCCGTTCCCCCGCTCGATGGCAGCCACGTTCTGCGTCATTTCCTGCCTGATCCCGTTCGCCGCGCTTATGACATGATGGGATGGATCGGATTGCTAATCCTGGTGTATTTCGGCGGAGGTTTGCTGGGCCGGCTGATTTTTCCGGTGATCGGTGTCTTCGATAGAATCCTGATAAAATTTTGACAGCCCGCTCCAATCAACGTAAGCGCGTGCTCAGCGGAATGCGCTCCACTGGCAAGCTGCACCTGGGAAATTTTGTCGGCGCGCTCGACAACTGGGTGCGCATGCAGGAGCAGTATGAGTGCTTTTTCTTTATCGCCGACTGGCACGCTCTGACCACCGACTATGCCGACACGTCACAGATTAAAGCCAACTCGCTCGACGTGCTGCTTGATTGGCTCGCAGCGGGACTCGATCCTGAGCGCTGCACGATGTTCATCCAATCGCACGTGCCACAACATGCGGAATTGCATCTGCTTTTTTCCATGATTACGCCGCTTGGCTGGCTGGAGCGTGTGCCCTCATACAAAGAACAGCGTGAAAACATCACGGAAAAAGACCTTGGCACGTACGGTTTTCTCGGATACCCAGTGCTGCAAGCAGCCGATATCCTGATCTACAAAGGTGATTTCGTTCCGGTCGGCGAAGATCAAGTTCCGCACGTTGAGTTGACCCGCGAAATCGCGCGCCGCTTCAACATGTTTTACACCCGAAAGCGTTCGTATGTTTTTCCCGAGCCACAGCCGCTTTTAACTCCCGCGGCCAAGCTCCCTGGAACCGACGGCCGCAAGATGTCGAAGTCGTACGGGAACACCATCCTGCTCACCGATCCTGAGCCAGTGGTCCGGCAAAAGCTCAAGACCATGGTGACCGATCCCGCCCGAGTGCGGCGGACCGATCCCGGCAACCCAGATGTGTGCCCGGTTGGTGATTTGCACAAAATCTTCAGCGACCGAGCGACCATCGCCAAAGTGGACGTCGGCTGCCGTTCAGCGGGCATCGGCTGCATCGAATGCAAGAGCTGGGCAGCTGACGCCCTGGTTAACATTCTGAATCCCATGCAGGAGCGTAGGAGAAAATACGAGGACAATCCGCGCCTGGCTTGGGATATTCTTGAGGCAGGCTCATCGCGCGCCCGCAAGGTCGCCAGCGCCACTATGGATGAAGTGCGCGAAGCAATGGGGATGTCTTTGGACTACGCGGCGCTGGGCAATGCGCGTAGCGCCAAGTAAGGTGAGATGGCGGAAGAATTGAAGGTCTTTCCAGAGAACTCGGCGCCCGGTCAGCCAGCCCTCGCATTGGCGCAACCCGAACAGAAGAAAAAAGAAGAAAGCGACTTTCCCTTCGCGGTGAGTGTTGGCGACGTCTACGAAGGCCCGCTCAATCTGCTGCTCGACCTGATACGCAAGCAGGACATCGATATTTACGATATCCCCATCGCCAGAATCACCGCCCAGTATCTCGCGTACGTTGAAAAATTGCGAGAACTGGATGTCAATGTTGCCTCCGAATTCATTTATATGGCGGCGGTGCTCATTCACATTAAGTCGAAGATGCTGCTGCCGCGTGATCCTGACGCTCCGGCCGCTGAAGATGATCCGCGCTCCGAGCTGGTCAACCGCCTGCTCGAGCACGAGAAGTTCAAATCCGCAGCCCAAATGCTCCTGCAAAAGCAGCAAATTGAAGACGCGGTGCGCCACAACCCGGCAATCAAAGAATTCATGGATGCTGAAGGGACTGATCCGGAGATCGCCGCTGACGTCATCGACCTGGTCAAGACGTTTCAGCAGATTCTCGAGCGCGCCCGCTCCCGCCCGTTAATTCAGGTAGACGAAGAAACGGTTACTGTGGGCCAGATGATCGAATACCTTCAGCGCCGGCTTGCGCTCGAAGATCGTCCGCTGCGCCTCAAACAAATTTTGCGTAATGTAGATTCACGGCAGGCATTGGTATGCATGTTTCTTGCGCTGCTCGAATTGGTGCGGCTCCAGGCCATCCAGTTGCGTCAGGACCGCTTGTTCGGCGAAATCCTGCTGCGCAAGCATGTAGGTTTTGAAGCCATCATGGCGGAGCAAGCTGCGGTGCGGGATGATTGGCGGTGAGCATTCGGTGCTCATCGAATAATTGAGAACTGGCAACTGAGAACTGACAACTGAGAACTGACAACTGAGGAATCCTAGAACACCAAGTAAATCATGAGCCTTAAACCCAAACTCGAAGCTATCATCTACGCGGCGGAAACGCCGATCACGCTGGATCAGATCGTTCAACTTGTGAGGGACACGCTTCTCGCCGAGGGAGCCAGCGATGACGCCGATGTGCGATCCCGCGTTCGCGCTGCCCTGGATGAACTTATTGCGGATTACGGTGCGCCCGATCATGGCATTGAAATCCGCCAGGTCGCCGGTGGATACCGCATGTCTACGAAGCCCGAGCAGCACGATGTAGTCCGCGCATTTGCGAAAAGCCTGAAGCCGCCGATCAGGTTGTCTCTCCCCGCTCTTGAAACCTTGGCAGTGATTGCCTATAAGCAACCTGTCACGGTTCCCGAAATCAGCGAAATTCGCGGCGTGGATTCGAGCGGCGTGATCGCGACTCTTCTCGAGCGAAAATTGATCACCACCGCTGGGCGCAAGGCAGTAGTCGGAAGACCGATTCTCTATAAGACTACAAAGGAATTCCTGCTGCGCTTTGGATTGAAAGACGTAAGTGAACTCCCCAGCATGGAGGAGTTCGAAAAGCTGGTTGCGGAATCGTTCCAGAGTGATCTCGTGTCTGTTGAAGAAACTACCCAGGAATCGGAAGCGGTTAGGGCTGCTGATGCCCCACACGACGCTGTTTCAACGGAGCAAGGTCACGAGCCGGCAACAACGAAACCGGGCAATACTCCCGAACATCCTGCGGCTTAGACGGCAACATTACACACAAGCCCGTGCGCCTTACATCACGCAACATGCCTGCTGAACGTCTGCAAAAGATTATCGCGGCGGCCGGAATCGCATCACGCCGAAAGGCTGAAGAATTAATCAGCGGCGGACAGGTGTCAGTGAATGGGCAAATCGTTACTGAGCTCGGCACTAAGGCCGATCCTGAGCGCGACCATATTCGCGTAAACGGCAAGCTAGTGCGCGGGCCTGAGCGCCACGTTTATCTGCTCATGAACAAGCCCAAAGGATACGTCACGACACTGAGCGATCCCGAAGGACGTCCCACCGTTATGGATCTGCTTCGCGGCTCGGGCGCGCGGGTGTACCCCGTGGGGCGTCTCGATTACGCGAGTGAGGGGCTCCTCCTCCTCACTAATGACGGTGATCTTGCTCATCGCTTGATGAAGGCGGCTTCGCATGTCCCAAAGACTTATCTTGTAAAAATAGCTGGAACACCTTCGGAGGAAGAACTCGCCCGGCTCCGTCAAGGTCTTTTCATCCCATCCAAAACCGGTAGGCGGGTGAAAACGGCTCCCGCCAAAATTAGTGTGATCCGCGAAGCAAATAATCCCTGGTACGAAATCACGCTAATCGAGGGGCGCAATCGCCAGATCAGGCGCATGTTCGAGGAGATCGGACACCACGTTGAGAAAATTAAGCGCGTTCGCTATGGACCCCTCCAGTTGGATGTGCATCCCGGAGAATTTCGTCGCCTGACGCCGCAAGAAGTCGCGCGATTGAAATCTGCTGCGAACCAATCGTAGCGCCGGCGTCCCGCCGGCTGTCGGGTGGGCGTCTCGCCCGCCGGAGGTGCAGCCAGGCTAGAAGCCAGAAGCTATGAATTCCCAATCATTGGCAGCCGCGCCGCGCCATATAATCCCGCATCGCTTCCCAAAAGCGCGCGCGTGATGATGGTCTTCGTTGGCCCTCCCGGCTCTACTTGAGCGGAGGCTCCGTGTCCGTCTGTCAGCGAGGGCGGAGCTGTCGCAGCGTACACCATCGAGCGCTGGCGCAATTCCTCAAATATGAATGGCGAGAACGCCTCCCATGCGCTCGAAACGCCACCGCCAACCACATACATGGGAAGATTCAACGCATTCACCAGGTCAGCGATGCCTATTCCCAACGCCCGGCCTACTCGTCCAAAAATTCGCTTTGCTTCCACGTCACCTTGAATCGCCAAGTTGTAAACCGCCTTGGCGCTGAACTCCGGATCGGAACTCGCCGCACGCTCCAGTGCCCCTGCCCGTCCGCTACTGATCGCTTCTCGCGCCATGCGCACGACTGCTGTCGCGGAGGCGTACTGTTCAAGGCAACCGCGATTTCCGCACGGACATGGCACGCCTTCCGGTTCCACCGTGATGTGCCCAAATTCGCCAGCCATACCCGTCATGCCGTGAAAAATGCGGCCGCCGAACACGATTCCGCCTCCCACGCCGGTGCCAAGAGTGAGCATAGCCATGTCTTCGACATCTCGCGCGGCTCCCAGCCACTTCTCGCCAAGCGCGGCGGCATTGGCATCATTTTCTAGAATCACTCGCGTCCCTAAACGCTCCTCGATCTCTTCCCGCACATTCGAATTCGCCCAGCCCGGCAAATTTGGCGACTCGCGCAGCATTCCTGTTTTAATGTCTATGATTCCCGGGACGCCAACGCCCATCCCTTGCAGCGCGCCTGCATTCTCGTGCTTGGCGGCGAGTTGCCGGATGGCGCCAGTCATTTCGTGGATCACATGATCCTTGCCTCGCGCCACTTTCGTGCCCAACGTGATTTTTTCCAGCAACTGCCCGTGTTCATCGACCGCCGCGATGCGAAGATTCGTGCCGCCGAGATCCACTCCAATGGAAAAATTGCTCATAATGGAAGCTTCGAGGGTACCATCTGCGATTTGCGATTTCCAATCGTGCGACTTTAGTCCGGGAGGGATCTTTCTTCGAGCTTCTTCAAAAAGCCTGTTCACCGGCACCGGAATGGCTCGACGGCTGGGCGTCGAACACTGAGGATATTGCGCCGGATCGGCGCGACCCTCAGATGCTTAATTCTATCGGCATGCCTGAAGGCATGCCCTTACACAATCCTGTCCTTGCCACCCAAGGCAGCACTCACCTGGTCTGTGATTTGGAATTAACAATCAGAAATTCTACTTCTGGCATTTCGGGCAGTAATGGCTGCTGCGCCCGGCAATCACCACGCGCTTGATAGGGGTCTTGCACACCAGACAAGGTTCGCCTTCTCGTCCATAAACTCGGTGTTGTAATTGGAAAAATCCTTCCTCGCCATCAGCATCCACATAGTCTGAGACGGAAGAACCACCAAGCTCGATCGCCTCCGTCAGGACCTCACGCACAGCCAAGTACAAGCACCGAAGACCCTCCCGGCTGAGCGAGGTCGCACGCCGCCGAGGCCGAATTCGCGCCCGAAACAGCGATTCATCCGCATAAATGTTTCCCACGCCACTGAGCAATTTTTGATTTAGCAGCGCACTTTTAATTGGCGTCTTACGGCCGCGAAAGAGCCGCACAAATCGTTCCAACTCAACTTGCAGCGGCTCCGATCCGGCCGCCTCGAACCCATGTGCCACACTCAACCGCCCGAAGCGCCGGGGATCGACGAATCGCAGTTCCCTCCCAGAAGCCAGCCTGACGATCGCGTGCGTGTGCTTTTCGATTTCATCCGCCGGCTTGCAAACCAGCACGCGGCCCGTCATCCCAAGATGAACAATCCATTGTCCGCTCGATTGTGTAGCACGAACGTCCCCGCCCGCAGTCATTTTCTTCTTCGCATGGCGCCCTCCAGGAACGCCATTGACTTCTAGATCAAACACAATATGTTTCCCGACCCTCCGCACGGTCGCAATTCGCCGGGACTCCAGCGTTGCGACGATCTCCTGGGACGACGATTTCAGTGGCTCCGGCTTCGATCCCAACCACACCGATTCAATCACGTCTCCAGCGACGCGCTGGTTCAGGCCGCGCGCAATAGTCTCAACTTCTGGGAGCTCAGGCACGAAACCAGTCTACAGTCGTATGTCGCCAGCCGTCAGCCTCGGAGATAATCTTGTTGCGAAAGGTTGGGCCAGCTATGCCCGTAGTCATCTCGATGCTCCGTGGCGTCAACGTTGGAGGTCACAATCTGATCAAGATGGACGCGCTCCGCGCACTCTGGGAGTCCCTCGGACTGCAAGACCCACAAACCTATGTCCAGAGCGGCAACGTCATTTTCAGCACCAAACAGCGCGATCTCACGCGACTCGCGCAGCGGATCGAAAACGAGATCGAGCGCCGTTTCAGCTTTCGCCCCGCCGTGATTCTTCGCACCTCTTCTGACTTGCGAGGTGTAATAAACAGGAACCCGTTTGCGGCGAGCCGTGACCTCGATCCGACCAAACTTCTCGTCACCTTCCTGTCCACAGATCCTGGACCGGACGCTCGGGAAGCGCTTCTCAGGATCAAACCCGATCCCGAGGAGCTGCGGATCGCCGGCCGCGAGCTCTACATCTATTTTCCCAACGGCATAGGACGCTCGAAACTTCCGCCACTGCTGGATAGGATCCTGAAGAAGTCCAGTACTGCAAGAAACTGGAATACCGTCACCCGGCTGCTCGCCATGGCAGAGAAGCTGGAAGCTTCCCGCTGATCTCCAAACTCGCTGGCCTGGCTAAGCTGGCTTCCTCACTGCTGCAGTGGGTGTGTGTTCGAACGGCTGTTTCGAATAATGAGCCTTGTCAATTTCGATCACCAAAGCAAGCGGCGCCTCTTCACGGTACGGCCACGCTTTGCCGACGTACTTGCGCGAGACCGCGTCAATGTATTTGAAGTCGGAGTCGCAACGCCGCTCCACCACCCGCCCGCGAAGCTGTGCCTCGCTGTAGGGATCGTCCAGGTCAACGATGGAGATGGCCACCCGCGGATCGCGCCGCGTGTTCTCGCCTTTGACCGAGTCCTCATCGGTGCAGATGATGATGCGGTCCCCTTCGCGTCCCACCCAAACGGGCGCGCTGTGGGGAGAGCCGTCACTCATGTTGGTGGCCAGGTGGGCGAAGTTGCGGGCGTCGAGTAAACGCGTGACCGTGTCGGGAAGCGTGATTGCCATGATGGTTCTCCTCTCGTTCTTCTGCGGTTGATTTTTTCACACGGCGAGGCCGGCTTCAATGGAGCGACGAGTCGTTGCGCATGCCCCCGTCCTTGCCCCTCCGTTCCTTGCAGAAACAATGTGGTTCAACACGGCACGTAGTCCGGATTTGTGGCTCCGAATCCAATAGTTTGGGTCTGCACAGCCTGTCGCCGTGCATTAACGCGCTTTGAGCTGCCGCCGGTATCTTCGCCTGCTCCGCTTAAATCAGCTGTTTGGCACGTTCAAGCGCCGCTGAATGTGGACATACTCAAGCGAGGTCTTCCGGTGCATGTGCCCCAATTGTGGCATCAACACTTCCATTAGCACCTGTTTTCAGAGGTTGAAATGGTGGAGCTAGTCGGGATCGAACCGACGACCTCATCGTTGCGAACGATGGCGTCCGCCAACTTATCTCACTAACTCACTTGCACTTGCCAGCCGATTACGGTCCATTACGGTCCAATTTAAAATTCACGGCCTGTCGGAGTTTGCCTCTTTTCAAACGGATCAAAAAAGCAAGGGGATACGAACCTATGCTGCGAAAGTTGAAACAAATGTTTTCGGGGACTGTGGAAGCGGTACAACATGACTGCGCTAAATTAGAAGTTCTGCCCGCAGCCGCGCCCACCAAAACCCCAGTCGCAAGACTCAGCTTGAAAACAAAGGACTTTGGCTGCAACAAAATTATAAAGGGGATATGGGGTCGAATCTCTAAGTTGACCTTGCCTGCGACCGCGGGCCGGAATCGCGCATTTTCGCAGCAAAAGATTTTTTTTAATTTGTCGCAGCAAAAGCGAAAGCAAAACATGGGCGGAAAAGGATCAGGTGGTCATAATCGCAAGCCAACAGCACAAAAGCTGGCTGAAGGCAATCGCGGGAAACGTAGACTCAACCTGCGCGAACCCAAAGCATTACCCGGAGAACCAGAGATGCCTTCTGGCATGAGCGAACAGGCACGAGCCGTCTGGCCGGAAGTGGTAGCCATGCTTAAGGCGAATGACGTTCTGTTCAAAACAGACGGTCTGGCAATCGCCACGCTCTGCTTAACCTCAGGTTTTTCTGGCAGGCTGATCGGGCGGTGCAAGAATTTGGCATGAATTCCTCAGTGGTGCGGGTGCGCAGCGATGCCGAGAAAAAACTCAGAGCGTGCTGGCAATTGTTTGGCCTAGATCCCTCTTCTCGCCCCGGCGTGCAAACTAGCGATTCAGCCGAGCGTGATCCGGAAAGTGCCTTGGATTCGGTTCTGCGCGCCAAGGGCGCCAAGGACGAAATCATCAACTAGGATGGACAGACTGAGACAAATTCATAGCGCCATTTTCACAGTAGTGGCCACAGGTTTATCTCTCATAGGTGTGGGTGCGATAGCACGCATTTGCGTGGCTCTTGGTGCGATTTGGCTGGAGGACGTTGGTGACGATGGTCCAGCACGCAAGCAAATGGCGCACAGCGGCCGCTGAGGTCTTACTGGCACGGTCTTGTAGCCGCATTCCGACCGTGGCCACCGGCGTCAGATGTCGGGGGGTCGGGCCTGCGACCGGGTGGCGCCGAATCGCGCATTTTCGCCGAAAAGATTTTTTTTGATTTTTTAAAAAAAGAAAAAAGAAAAAACGCTATGGGCGGAAAAGGATCAGGCGGTCGCAATCGCAAGCCAACCGCGCAAAAGCTAGCCGAAGGCAATCGCGGCAAGCGCCCGCTCAACCTGCACGAACCGAAAGCCTTGCCCGGCGAACCCCAGATGCCCTCCGGCATGACCGAACAAGCGAGAGCGGTCTGGCCAGAAGTTGTGGCGATGCTAACGGCGAACGATGTTTTGTTCAAAACCGATGGTCTAGCCATCGCTGCCCTATGCTCGCACCTGGTGCTTTTCTGGCAAGCGGACCGTGCGGTATCTACGGATTCCAGCCTTCACGATCACTGCCGGGCCCCGCCCGTTATAAGACACACTGAGCGGCTTCCAGATCGTTCATCATTCGCCTTTAGCATCGCCACAACTTCTGGCCATACGGCTCGCGCTTGCTCGGTCATCCCGGAAGGAGAAAACTTGGTCCATGGCCGATGCGGGGAGGGCAATGACGGATGAAGCAAGGCTCCCGGACGACCGACTACGTTTGGGTCCGTTGCTCCAAAATGTCGACCGTTGGGTTGGCCGATTCGCATTCCGACCATATTCCCGGGCGTCGAAGAGGAGTAAACTGGACGTAGATTCTCGGGGATGGAAGGCTATGGCCAATCGAATTGCCTTCCTTGAGTGGCCGACGCACATATTTCTGATTTTATTGGCCGTAATGTGTCTGCTGGCATCGGCAGAGGCGCAGCATGGAGGTGGGGGTGGCCACTCCGCAGGCGGACATTTTGGAGGCGGCCACTCTTCCGGCAGGCACACGGGCGGGGGCCGCACGGGTGGGCGGCATTTCGGCTGGTTGCACCTTGGTTTTGGAAATCGATCTGCGCGGCGAGCGGGAAGACTTGGCATGGCGGCCACTCCGGATGCCTCGCGCCCTCTGCCGCCAGAACTCGTGAAAGTTGCAACGCCGCTCCGCGTCGCCCCATTGGCATCCATTCAGCCGGTGCTGCCGACGTCTCCTTGGTTTCCGGTTCTGTTCCCGCCCGGCTTTGTCGGCAACCGCTTTTCTCGGTTTCGCCATCATTCCAGTTTTTTCTTCGGCCGCTTTCCGTGTGTTCGGACATCGGGTTGCTTCTTCAACGGCCTGACCCAGGTTTGTTTCTTTGAGCCAGTTCTGCCACTGTTTTTCTTCTCCGCTGATTTTGATCCTTTCGTTTCTGGGTTTGGCTTTGGCGGGGACTTTTTCGGTATGGCTGACGACCTCAATTCCCTGGGCCCAACGCAGCCGGGAATTGCCGCGAGCCCACCGACAGCAGGTCCCGCGGATGCGGACAAATCTGCCGCCGCGGGAGAGAATTCGCGGACCGAAGGCGGAGCAACGGTCGACACAGCGGCCGAAGCTGCTAACGAGGCAGCGAGAAAGGGATTCTTCCTGCTGGTGCTGAAGGATGGGACCAGTCACGCTGTGATGGATTACTGGCTCACAGACGGATATCTCGAATATGTCAGCCTCGATAGCACGCGGAGCCACGTTTCGCTTGAAGCACTCGACCTGCAAACGACGGTAGCCGAAAACTCTCGCCGTGGCCTTCGGTTTAGCTCCGGTCCGCGCCTATGGACACGCATTGAAACACCGAAATGAGCGCCATGAGAATTTGATACCTCTGTGACAATCGTGTCGGTTTTTCGTGGCCCAATGTGGAATCAAGTTCGATCATCTGTCAGATCGGCGAGCTGAGTTGAATGCCAGTCTACATGTGCAGGGTTCATCGGTCGCAGATGGGAGCAGTACTATCGCTGGCCGTTCTGTGCGCCTCTGCTGCGGCCGAATTATCTACTGTTTCCCTGGAACGCGGATTCCACCTACTGTACAACCTTGATTTCGGCGGGGCACGAGACCAATTTGCAGAATATCAGCGGCAGCATGCGGACGATCCCATGGGTCCGATGGCAGAGGCTGCTGGCCTGTTGTTCTCCGAACTGAATCGTCTCGGGATTCTAAGGGAGCGTTTTTTCGCCGAGGACTCTTCATTTCGAGCGCGATCTAAGCCCAAAGCGGATCCAGTTATCCACGGGCACTTTGATTCTGCGCGCAGACGCGCCGAGACGCTCGCTCAACCCCGTCTAGCTCGCGATTCTTACGACCGGAACGCGCTATTGGCCCTTACTCTTGTCAACGGCCTGAAAGCTGATTACAGCGCGCTGATTGAAAACAGTAATCTTACAGCGCTGCACTATACGCGGGATGCGACCACTTACGCTCGCCGATTGCTCACCATCTGCCCAGATTGCTACGACGCCTACATCGCGACTGGAATCAGCCGGTACCTGATCGGCTCCACATCTGCTCCCGTCCGCTGGATCCTGAGAATGGATGGTTTCTCCGTCGACAAGGCGCAAGGCATGGCTGACCTACGGCTGGTGTCCGATCGGGGCCGTTATCTAGCCCCTTATGCCCGCATCTGGCTGGCCAGCGCCTACATCCGTGAGAAGAACTTCACCGACGCTCGACAGCTGTTGATTAAGCTTCGTGACGAATTTCCAGGAAATCCCCTGTTTACCCAAGAACTCGCTCGGCTGGATAACGCAACGACGGTGAGGAAGGTTCAATAAATCCAGCTCGATCGTTTGCCGACTGACGGTAATTCTTATGGCATGCCACTCGAACGAATTTCTGAAACAGGCGCATAACAACTATCGAAGCCAATTACGCTCGCAGTCGTGAGAAGTGTAACGGGATTTCTCAACAGCTTATCTGCCCAGCCGTGGGTTAGGGTTCATACATAATCCCGCTCCTGGCGGCGTATCACCTTGTAGCGTGCAAAGGCCTTCCGGTCATCTTCCAGCCCCATCATTGAACGAAGCGTGCAGCCGCGAAAGGTGTGGGCCAGCATCTGTGGAGCGTTACGCAAGATGAACCATGGGTCGTGACGAAGGGCCGCCGGCATGTGGCGAACCTTCATCCAGCGCTCAGCCTTCCAGCGAGCGAACTCGACTTCTTCCGCCGATACGTGTTCAGTGCGGACCACCGCGGTCGTACCGTCGTATTCCTCCAGCCGCTCATTCATGATCAGGCCGCGCTCGCGGAAATCCTGAGTCATGGGCGTACGGGGATAAGGAGTCGGATGCTGGATATAGGGCCAATCCACATAGCGGCGAGCGAAGGCGAGATTGGCCTCAATCGACTCCAGGGTGTCATCGGGATTGCCGAGGATCAGCCCTCCAACCACGAACATCTTATTTCGGTGCAGCCAGTCGATTGCTTTCAGCGTAGCGTTGCCGGCGTTGTGTCCGTTGTCGCGTGCAGTGTTCTTGGCGGCGGCACGCAAAAACTCCAGATCGCCTTCGAGGATGTTTTCGATCCCTAGGAAAACATAGCGGAATCCTGCCCGGCGCATCAGGGGTGCGAGTGTTTCGCCATGGCTGGCAATGGCCGAGGTCATGGCCTGGACGAAGTAGTCCAGCTCGTTTAGCCGTGCCTCGATGATGGCGTGGCAGAGTGCTTCGAACCGACGCACGTTGAGCGTGATGTTGTCATCCACCAAGAAGATGGTGCGGGCACCGTGGTCCCGCGCATCACGGATGTCGGCCAAGACACGCTCCAAGGAATAGGTATGGAAGTTGCGGCCGCGCATTTCGATGATGGAGCAGAAGCTGCAGTCGTAGGTGCAGCCGCGGGAGGTCTCGACCACATCCACCTGGCGGCCCAGCAGCGTGTAGCCGTGGAGCACTCGGGCACGACGATCAGGCAGGCGGATTTCATCATCCTCGAGCCGGTGCACCGTTCGGTCGGGGTTGTGGAGCCATTGATCGCCGTCACGCCACGAAAGGCCACAGATGCCGTCGAAACCTCTTCCCCGCTCCAGCGCACGCAACAGTCCGCGGAACGTAACCTCGCCTTCCCCGCGCACGATGTAATCCACATTCATTCCCACGTAGGCTTCGTGGGCGAGACTGGGGTCATAGCCGCCCACCACCACCTTCACGCCGGGCTTGAGGGTACGCACCAGGTCGATGATGCGGGCAGCGGTGCGGCGCTGGAAAGTCATCACGGAGAGCCCAACAACCTCTGGGTCAAACTCGTGAAACAGCCTGTTGATAGTCTCCCGCACCCGACGATAGCTGAGGATCAGATCCGCCACAGCAACTCGGTGGTGGCAATCCACATTTCCCGCTAGCGATGTCAGCGCGCCGTTGGGCATGCGGACGGCGGCCGGGGGCATGTGCTCGAAATAATCCGGCATGGAGAGCAGAAGGACGTTCATCACAGTTTGTCCTGCGTCTCTTGCGTGTTCGGGGAGAGACCGTTTGCGTGCAACCCCAGGAAAGCGGGTACCAAGCCACGATTGTAGCGCGGCCCGTCACAAGAAATGTACCGTGTACTGGATGCGGTATCACTTGTATGCCCAGGTCGCTTCTGTATGTGCAGCAAGCCAGAAGGTACAGTCGGGCTGTCCATTTCCTTGACCGGCAGGTTCCGCCCCCAGGGCCAACAGGCGCTCCAAGGTATTCGCCTCTGGCAGTCGTACATCAATGCTCAAGGCGGCATTGCCCAGCGGAACGGGGAGAAAAGATCTGTTCGGCTGATTTGGTATGACGATCGCAGTCAGATCAGCGTTGCCCGGAAGAACGTATTCCAGCTTCTGCGAGAGGATAAGATTGACATTCTCTTGGGGCCGTATTCCAGCAGCTTGATGATGGCCGTAGTGGAGATTGCGGAAGAACACAAGAAAATCGTATGGAACTATGGCGGCTCCTCCGATGAGATCTTCAGCCATGGTCGGCGCTATTTGGTGGGCATCGCGAGCCCGGCAAGTGA
>Ga0070717_10001480_pt1 | contig 16247 bp, 14 predicted proteins | sample LARL113metaG_FD_71366 | JGI IMG/M metagenome (GOLD analysis project Ga0070717, IMG submission 71366) | Corn, switchgrass and miscanthus rhizosphere microbial communities from Kellogg Biological Station, Michigan, USA - LAR L11-3 metaG | ecosystem: Host-associated > Plants > Roots > Rhizosphere ... | reverse complement strand
GCCGTTGCGCTCGCGCAGCGGAACCGGCACCGGCACCGCCCCGGTGAACGAGGTGATCGACTCGTACATCGGGAACCCGGGATCGGGATAGAGCACCTCGTCGCCCTCGTTGGCCAGGGCAAGGATGCTGAAGAACATGATCGGCTTGGCCCCCGGCGTGATGATGACGCGGTCCGGCGAGACCCGCATCCGGCCGGTGCTCTCCAGGAACGCGGCCACGGCCTGGCGCAGCGGCGGGATGCCGGGCGCGGGCACGTAGTGGGTCGCGCCCGCGTGCAGCGCCTCGATCGCGGCCTCCACGATGTGCGGGGCCGTCGGGAAGTCCGGTTCGCCGATCTCCAGATGGATGATCTTCCCGCCGGCGTCCTCGATGGCCCGGGCGCGGGCGAGGACCTCGAAGGCGGATTCGGTGCCGAGCCTGGCCATGCGGTCTGCGAGCCGGATTCCTGTCATGGCCCTGATGATAAATCCGTGGCTGTCAGCAGCGGCTCGATCCGGGCCAGGGTTTCCCTCAAGTTGGGCTCGGACGTGGTGTCGCGGGCGGCGCGCAGGGTCAGCCAGCGCAGCTGGGCCTGGGGGCTCTCGGCGCGGATCGCGTCGGGGGTGCCGGTGGCCATGAAGAACCTGACGTCGGCGTGCTCGTGTGCGGGCTCTCCCTTGCCCGGCGGGACGCTGACGATGACCACGTGCCTGATCGCGGCGTCCGGCCACGGCACCAGGTCGGTCAGGCCGGTCTCCTCCTCTGCCTCCCGGGCGACGATGACCAGCGGGTCGGTCTCCCCCGGGTCGCCGTGCCCGCCGACCTGCAGCCAGGCTTGCTGGCGCTGGTGCCAGCGCAGCAGTACCCGGCCGGTGGGCGGGTGCACGATCAGCGCGGACGCGGTGACGTGCAGCGGAAGATCGCGCCGGTACGGGTCGCCGGCGGTCTCCAGGAGGGCCCGTACCCGCCGGATGTCGGCCGTCTCGGCGTCGCCCTCCGGCTGGTAACGGTCGATCAGCGCGACCAGCGCGGGCCTCGCGGAGCCAGGTTCCACGAGAGGCGATGGTAACGGACGGGCGGCTACTGCTGCGGGTGCTTGCGCGTGGCGTAGGCCACATTGATGATCCCGACGATGATCCAGACCAGCGCCATGAGCATGATGGCGGCCCCTCCCGGGGACCCCTTGAGCACGATTGCGGTCACCAACAGGGCGACCAGCATGGACCCGAGGGCGAGCATGATGGACTGCAGGCCGGAGCGGTCGGCCCGTTCGGCCCGGATCATGCGCCGTTCGGCCCGGCTGATGCGCCTGGCCCGGCGCCGCTGGTGCCTGCATCCCGCGTACCGGTCCAGCTGGGTCAGGATGCGGCTGTCCACCTCCGCCGTGACCCGGTTGTCAATCTCAGCCGCGATCCGCTTGTCGATCTCCGCGCCGATCCGTTCCACGAGACCCTCGGCCAGGGCCTGGTCATAGCCGGGGCCAAGGTCTTGCAGGGCGGCCACCGAGGCGGCGATCTCATCCTGGCGATCTGCGGCCATCATGCCCTCCGAATGTTCCGTCAGCCCCTGCGGAAACAGTACGGACCCCGGCCAGCAGGCGGAATACGATTAGCCCCCGTTCGCGTCCTGGGGTTTTCCCCCGAATAGGAACGGCAGGCGGCCGGTGACGCCGGGGGTGCAGGCGAAGATGTCGCCGGCATGCGGCTGGGCAGCCAGGTCGGCGGGGGTGAAGTTCTCCCGGGCGGTGGTGATGTACAGGGTGCTCAGGTCCTGGCCGCCGAACGCGGCCGAGGTGACCTGCGTGACCGGCAGGCTGACCACCGTGTCGACGCGGCCGTCCGGCGTGTACCGCCGCAGTTCGCCCGAACCCCAGACGGCGAGCCAGAGGCCGCCTTCGGCGTCGAGCGTCAGGCCGTCGGGCAGGCCGTCGGACACCTCCGCGAAGCGGCGGCGGGCACCGAGCGCGCCGGTGTCCGGGTCGGTGCCGAACACGTCCACTCCCCCGCCGTAACTGTCCGCGAAGTAGAACTCCGTCCGGTCGTCGGACCAGTCCAGGCCGTTGGACAGGCCGATGTCCCCGAACAGCTCGGTGACCGTGCCGTCCGGGCTGAGCTGGTACAGGGTGCACGGCGGACCCTGCTCCGCGAGCGTGCAGGTGCCTGCCCACAGGCTCCCCCGGGGGTCGGGCTTGCCGTCGTTGAACCGGAACACCGAACCGTCGACCGTGAAGCCGTCCAGCCGCCGCAGGTTCTGGCCGTCGTGGTCACACAGGGCGAACCGGTCGGACAGCGCGAGGACAAGGCCGCCGTCGCGGGTCAGGCCGGCGGTACCCAGTTCTTCTCCAGTGCCGAACGAGCTGTGTACGCCGCTGATCACGTCGAGCGCGTGCACCTGGCCGCGCAGGATGTCTACCCAGCGGAGTAGCCCGCGTGCCGCGTCCCAGACCGGTCCCTCGGCCAGCTCGCACTGGGCCGGGACCGCGATCTCGGCGTCGAGTTTCCTGGTCATGGCATGCCTCCTGGTACTCCTCGAGCCGGAACCAATGGGTGACCAGCGGGCACAGCCTAGTCCGCGCGGGGCGGATGGTCAGGTGATGCCGGTGAAGGCGGTCCAGCGGCGGATGGACTCGGCGAAGAACGTCTCGCGGTCGGCGGGGGTTTCGCCGACCACGTTGTGCAGCTGGCCGAAGAGCTCGAACGAGATGAGGCCGAACAGGTTCGTCCACACCATCAGTGCGCGCTGGACCACGGGGGCGGGGACACCCCGGGGCAGGTGGAGGCGGATCGGGGCGAGGGCGGCCGCCACCGGCTGGGCCTCCGCGTCCCTGATGTCGGCGTCCGGGACCCGGCCCGCGGCCGCCGCCTCGACGATGATCCGGAGCAGCAGCGCGGTGACCCGGCTGGCGGGTCGCACGGTGTCGGCCGGGGCGACGTAGCCAGGCACCGGTGAGCCGTAGATCAGCGCGTACTCGTTCGGGTGGGCCAGCGCCCAGGCCCGGACCGCGGCGCAGGTCGCGGTGAAGCGTCCGGCCAGGTCACCTCGCTGGACGGTGGCCTCGGCGGCCTCGGCGGCCGCCCCTAGCGAGTCGTATGCGTCGATGATCAGCCTGGTCAGCAGCTGGTCGCGGCCGGAGAAGTAGCGGTACAGGGCAGACGAGGCCATGCCGAGGTCCCGGGCGATGGCGCGCAGGCTGAGCGCCGCGGCGCCGTCGGTGGCCAGGTAGCCGCGGGCCGCATCCAGGATCTCCGCGGTGATCTCCGCCCGGGCCCGTTCCCGGGCCGTGCGCGGCGCTGACGGGCGCCGTTCATCACCGACTTCGTCTCCCGCGTGCGCGTCTTTCGCATCGGTCATCCGCCGATGATCGCATAGAAACGAGATCGATGACAACAATCGAGAGCGCTGCTCTTGCATTACGCCGTTCACCGTGTATCATAAAACGAGAGCACTGCTCACCAACGAGAGCAGTAGTTGCAAGGAGGTTCCGATGGGTGAGTTGTCGCTGGTTATCGGGGCTGGTGTGATCGGCAGTGAGGTGGCCGGCGTGCTCGCCAAGCGCGGAGACCGGGTCAGCGTCGTCAGCCGCCGGGGTTCCGGGCCCGCAGGCGTGGCTGCGGACGCGGCGGACGCCGGCGCGATGGCCCGCCTGGCCGAGGGTGCCTCGGTCATCTACAACTGCGTCAACCCGCCCTATCACCGCTGGCCGGCCGACTGGCCGCCGATCGCGGCCAGCGTGCTCGCCGCGGCGGAACGCAGCGGCGCGGTACTGGTCACGCTGTCCAACCTGTACGGCTATGGCCCCGCTGTCTCCGGCGGCGCTGTCTCCGGCGGCTACGACGAGGCGCATCCGATGACCGAGGCCACGGCGCTGGCCGCGACGGGTCGCAAGGGGCGGGTCCGGGCTCGCGTCTGGCAGGACGCACTGGCCGCGCACCAGGCCGGGCGGGTCCGGGTGGCCGAGGTCCGCGCCGCCGACTTCATCGGACCCGGCGCGCAGAGCGCGCTGGGCGAGCGGATCGTCCGGCGGGTCAGGCTGGGCAAGGGCGTCTTCGTGCTCGGCCGGGCCGACCGGCCGCACACCTGGTCGTTCACCGGCGACGTGGCCGGGATGCTGGTCACGGCGGGATCCGACCCCGGGGCCTGGGGACGCGCCTGGCACGTACCGTCGAACGAGCCGCGCAGCCAGCGGCAGGTCATCGACGACCTCGCCCGGGCCGCCGGGGTCGGTCAGGTCCGCGTCGGCGAGATCCCCTCGGCCGTCCTGCGCGGGATGGGACTCCTCTCGCCGCTCATGCGGGAGCTGCGAGAGACCGAGTACCAATTCCGCGACGACTTCGTCATGGACTCCACGGCCGCTCAGGCCGCCTTCGGCCTGAAGCCGACGCCGTGGGAGGAGATCATCGCCGAGACGGTCCGTCCCGCTTGCCGGTGAAGAAGCGGTAGGAACCCACCTCGGTGAAGGCCTGCGCGACGGGGGGCTCGTCACACCGGTCCCTGATGCCGGCCTGGAACTCGCCGAACGCCTTGACCTGGAGGATCGGGCTCGGATCGCGTTCGGACTGCGTGATGTGGACGAAGGTCACCTGGTCGTCCAGCCTGAGAGTGGTGTACCGGAAGCCGTCGGGCCGAGTCCGGTGCAGTTCGGCGTAGACGGCGCGGACCAGTTCGGCGTTGGCGTCGGCCTGGTCGGGCTTGGTCCGGTAGCGGATGATGCTCTGCGGCATGGCTAGCTCCTGATCTGGATTTTCGGTGCGTGATCCTGGACTGGAACGGTCGGTACGCGGGCTTGTCCGCGGCCGGGGATGACCAGCCCGGCCGCCGCGCCGAGCAGGGCCAGACCGGCGCAGGCGGCCATGGCCGGGCCGAACCCGGCCACGAACGTGGCGGGCGACGCGTAGTGCCCGCGGGCGGCGAAGACGGCGGCGCAGATCGCGACGCCGAATACCCCGCCGAGCTGGCGGAGCATGTTGAGGGTGCCCGAGGCCTGGCCGATGGCGGCGGGCGGCACGGCGGTCATCACCGCGCTCATCGTGGCGGGTATCGCCACCGACACTCCGCACCCCGCCAGCAGCAGCGGCGGGACTAGGTGCCAGTAGGGCACGCCGACCCGGGCGATGGCCGCGATCCAGGCCATGGCGCCCGCGGTCGCGGTCAGGCCCCCTACGATCAGCGGGCGCTCTCCCACCCGGTTGATGAGCGTCCCGGCGAACGGCGCGATCACGGTCAGGGTGGCCCAGCCGGGCAGCAGCCGCAGTCCGGCGCCGAGCGGCCCGTAGCCAAGGCCGGTCTCCAGGAACTGCGCCATGAAGAACACCATGGCCATCAGCAGGGCGAACACGCTGAAGGTGGCGGCGTTGCCCGCCGCGATGGGCCGCGAGCGGAACAGGCGCAGCGGCACCATGGGGTCGGCGGCCCGCAGTTCCCAGGCGACGAAGGCGACGCCGAGCACGATCCCCGCCGCGAGCGTGGCGGCGACCTCCGGGCTGGTCCAGCCGAGGCTATTGGCCCTGATCAGCGCCCAGACGATACCGAGGGCGCCGGCGGCGGCCAGCAGCAGTCCGGCCGGGTCGAGGCTGGCGCGAGACCGTTCGGCCGCCGGGATCCTGACCAGGATCAGCGGGATCATGACCAGCCCGATCGGGACGTTCAGCCAGAAAATCCACGGCCAGTCCAGGCCCTGGGCGACGGCGCCGCCGACGACCGGCCCGGCCAGCACCGCGATCCCGGTCACGCTGGCGAATATTCCGAGCGCCCAGGCCCGGCGGTGCGGCGGGAACGCCGCGGACAACAGGGCGAGCGCGATCGGGAGCATCAGCGCCGCCCCCGCGCCCTGCACGGCCCGGGCCGCGACCAGCGCCCCCGCCTCCGGCGCCAGCGCGCACGCGGCCGAGGCCGCGGTGAACAGGCCGACCCCGGCGGCCAGCATCCGGCGCCGGCCCAGCCTCTCCCCCAGCGCGGCGCCGGTCAGCAGCAGTACCGCGAAGCTCAGCGTGTAGGCGTTCACCGTCCACTCCAGGGCGGCCAGCGACGCGTGCAGGTGCAGCCGGATCACCGGCAGGGCCGTCGCGACGACCTGCGTGTCGAGCGACACCATCAGCGACGCCGCCGAGGTCAGCGCCAGCACCCAGGCTTGGGCGCGGGTCAGGCGCGTACCGTTTGTACTCACGTCTCCTCCTCGTGGTCCGTCACTGGTTCTGACACCGGCCCCGGCGCTAGCTGATCGATGATTTTCCGGCGGCCGTGGTGTCCGTACGGGAAAGGAGGTTTGCCGTGGTGACAGAGGCGACGCTGGAGCGGGCGCGGGACGGGGACGACCGGGCGTTCGGCGAGCTGACCGACCCGTATCGCAGCGAGCTTCAGCTGCACTGCTACCGGATCCTCGGTTCAGTGCAGGACGCCGAGGACATCCTGCAGGAGACCCTGCTGGCCGCCTGGCGGGGGCTCGGCCAGTACGAGGGACGGGCGTCGCTGCGCACCTGGCTGTACCGGATCGCGACCAACCGGTGCCTGAACGCGCTGCGCGCCAGCGGCCGCCGGCCGCGGCCCGAGCCGGCCGGGCCTTCTTTCCTCAGTGTTGAGCCGACCCGGCGGGGGGAGCCGCTGTGGCTGGAGCCCTACCCGGACGTGCTGCTCGACGGGCTGCCCGACGCTGACGCGGGTCCGGAGGCGCGGTACGAGGCCAAGGAGGCGATCGCGCTGGCCTTCGTGACCGCGGTGCAGCACCTGCCGCCGCGGCAGCGGGCGGTGCTCGTGCTCAGGGACGTGCTGGGGTTCCGGTCAGCCGAGGTGGCGGACATGCTGGACAGCAGCGAGGCCTCGGTGAACAGCGCGCTGCAGCGGGCCAGGGCGACCATGTCCGACCGGCTCCCCGGGCCGGACCGGGAGCGTGCGCCGCTGCCTCGTTCGGCCCGCGAGCGGGACATCGCGTCGCGGTTCGCGACCGCCTTCGCCGGCAACGACATCGACGGAGTGGTCGCGCTGCTGACCGACGACGCCTGGTTCACCATGCCGCCGGTCACGCTGGAGTTCCAGGGCCCCGAGGCGATCGCCGGCTTCCTGCGGGACATCTCGGGCTGGCGCGGTCCCAGGCGCTACCGGCTGGTCCCGACCCGGGCGAATGGCCAGCCCGCGTTCGGCTGCTACCTGCAGGACGACCAGGCGGAGGTGTTCCGCGCGCACGGGATGATCGTGCTGACGCTGTCGGGCGACCGCATTTCCGCTGTCACGCGGTTCGTCGACAACAGCAACATGGCACGGTTCGGGATGCCGCGGATGCTCGCCTGAGCTGGCGGGGTTGTGGAGCCGGGTGGCTGCGGAGGTGCCGCGCCGCCTGACCCGGAGTCTGGTAGGCTCTCGTCATCCCGGGCCGTTGGCGCAGCGGGAGCGCGTCTCCCTGACACGGAGAAGGTCACTGGTTCAAATCCAGTACGGCCCACAGGAAAAGCCCCCACTCGCGGCTCCGCAGGCGGGGGCCTTGTCGTGCCCGCACCTGCCCGGCGATGCTTCTTAGTTCGAATCCGCTTCCTGATCTGCCCACCTTGTGCGTCGTTATCTCTCCTCGGTCAGCTCTCGTCTCCCTGACACGGAAGAGGTCACTGGTTCAAATCCAGTACACCCATAGCTTTAATGACCCTGGAAGCGGCAAGGCCAGCGAGGGTGTCACTGACGTTCCTCTTAGCGAACCCGGCTTCGTCTGAGATCCTTGCCGCATCGAGCGGGCCGTCGAGAAATGTAAGCAATATTCTTATCACTTCTGAGCGACCGCCGGGACCAAAGAGATAGCGGAGCTGAAAGGCGAAATTGGCGGGATCTTTATATCCGGCTCTCTCGATTTACCGCTGCGGACCGCACGGGGACGAATGTACCCGTAATCGGCGAAAATGGGGCGGGTTCACCAACGAAACCCAGGATGTCCGAGCTGAAACAGGCGCACTCTCCGGAAGTTGACCAGTCTGCTGCCTTTCAGCCATTGCGGAGACGCTGGCTCCCCCGGCCCACGACAGTACGGCGCCCACCAGGCGGGCATCTACTGGAATCGAAATTTCGATTATCCCGAACGGGCCGGGCATCACGTCCTGGGCCCGCGCACCTGCATTGGCTGGCCGGCGATCTCTGTCGCGTACGCCCGCCGGCGGACGAGGCATCAATCGGCCTAGGTCCTTCGTACTAGGCGAGGGATCAATGTGTGGCCGATCGGCCGACGCGGTGGCCGCGGCGGCCACCCTAGCGTGGGCAAGGTCAGATCCGCTGGTAACAGGGGCGCAGCGTAGATGAAGGAGCGCAGATGATCGAGGTGAGAAACCTCAGTAAGCGGTACGGGGAAAAGCTCGCAGTTGACGGCCTGGACTTCGTGGTGCAGCCGGGGATCGTAACCGGTTTTCTTGGACCGAACGGGGCGGGCAAGTCCACGACGATGCGGCTGATCGCCGGCCTGGATGAGCCGAGCGCTGGCAGCGTGCGGGTCAACGGGAAGGATTACCGGTCGGCGGTCGCGCCGATGGCGGAGCTGGGATTGCTGCTGGAGGCGAGGGCCATGCACACGGGCCGCTCGGCCCGCAACCACCTGCTCGCGCTGGCCCAGACCAACGGCATCAGCCGGCGGCGCGTGGATGAGGTCATCGACATGGTCGGGCTGCGCGACGTCGCCGGGAAACGGGTCGGCGGGTTCTCGCTCGGGATGGGCCAGCGTCTCGGGGTCGCCTCCGCGCTGCTGGGCGACCCGGAGGTGGTGGTCCTGGACGAGCCGGTGAACGGCCTGGATCCCGAGGGCGTGCTGTGGATCCGCAACCTGCTCAAGGCGCTGGCCGCCGAGGGGCGCACGGTCTTCGTGTCCTCGCACCTGATGAGCGAGATGGCCCAGACTGCCACCCGGCTGATCGTGGTCGGGCGGGGCCGGCTCATCGCCGACACCACGGTCGAGGAGTTCGTGGCCCGGGCTTCTGGTAGTTCGGTCACCGTCCGCACGCCCGAGGCCCGCCGTCTGCGGGATCTGCTGCTGGGACCGGACGTCACCATCACCAGCGACCGGACCGACGTCCTGCATGTCCAGGGCCTGGACGCGGAGCAGATCGGCACCGTGGCCTGGCAAGCTCACCTGCCTGTTTTCGAGCTGGCCCTGCAGCAGGCCTCGCTGGAGCAGGCGTTCATGGAGCTAACCCAGGATTCGGTGGAGTACCGCTCCGCCGACGCGAATGTCACGACGGAGGTGGCGGCATGACCACCATGACCCACGCAACCACGACCGCCCCGGTGGCTCGTCACCAGACGCTGCGGGTCACGCAGCGGCGGGTCCTGCTATCGGAGTGGACCAAGTTCCGGTCGCTGCGCTCGACGGTCTGGACGCTGCTGACCGCGGTGGTGCTGTCCATCGGCATCGGCGCGCTGTTCTCGGCGGTGTCCGCGAGCCAGTATCACACCTTCAGTCCCGCCGATAAGGCGACTTTCGACCCGGTCTCCACCAGTCTGAACGGCATGCTGTTCGCCCAGCTGGCGATCGGCGTGCTAGGGGTGCTGCTGATCAGCGGGGAGTACAGCACAGGGATGATCCGTTCCTCACTCACCTCAGTGCCCAGGCGGCTGCCGGTGCTGTGGGCGAAACTGGGGGTTTTCGCCGGGGTGGTGTTCTCGGTCATCCTGGTCACCAGCTTCGTGTCGTTCTTCCTCGGGCAGGCCCTGTTGAACAGCCATCACCTGGGCGTCTCGATCTCTGCCCCCAACGCCCTGCGTGACGTCATCGGCGCGGCCCTGTACGCGACGGTCGCGGGCATGATCGGGATGGCGCTGGGCGGGCTGCTGCGCAACACCGCCGCCGGGATCTCCACGTTCGTCGCCGTGTTCTTCGTGATCCCGCCGCTGACCGATCTGCTGCCCTCCTCGTGGACCTCGCACTTCGTCCAGTACCTCCCCTCCAACGCCGGGGAAGTATTGTTCGGAGGAGGGCGAGGCCTGGCTCACCCGCTGGCGCCATGGACCGGCTTCGGCCTCCTGTGTGCCTACGCGGCGGTGATGATCGGTCTCGCCGCCTGGCGGCTACGGCGCGCCGACGCCTGATCCGGGGCGACAATTGACGCAGTGAACGCGTTCGGTCTGTTCGGGCATCCACCAGCGCACTCAGCGCGCTGGTGGATGTTCGACGTGCTGGTGACCCTGCTCGTCGCGGCACTCTCGCTGCCCTACCACGTCCAGGAGCATGTCGGGCCGTCGGCGCTGACGATCCTCGTGCAGGTGGCGCTCACCGTGCCGCTCGTCGTGCGCCGGATCTGGCCCGACGCCGTTTTCGGCTGGCTCTTCGCGGTTTCGGCCGTCGCTGGATTGTGGGATGTCCGCCTGGTCGTCAGCTTCGCCCTGCTGGTTGCGCTATACACGGTCGCGGCCCAGCAGCCCCGGCGCCACGCCCTGGTCGCGGCCGCCTTGCTGGAAGGCGGCGTCGTCGCCGCCGTGATAAGTCTGGCGGGCACCGGATGGTGGCATGGCGCGATCCTCGGCACGGGCATGGTCGCCGCCGCTCTCGGCCTGGGCCTCTACACCGCCACCCGCCGCGCGTACCTGAAGGAACTCCACGATCGCGCCGAACGGCTGGAACGTGAGCGCGACCAGCAACAGGAACTAGCCGCGGCTGCCGAACGCGCCCGCATCACCCGCGAGATGCACGACATCGTCGCCCATCACCTCGCGGTCATGATCGCGCTCAGCGACGGTGCCGCCGCCGCATCGGCCGGTTCGTCCCCGCAAGTGGTCAGGGCCATGCGCACCGTCTCGGCCACCGGACGCCAGGCCCTGGCCGACACCCGTCGGCTGCTCAGCGGACCGGCGGAGGAGGGCGAACCGGACGGCGAGCGGGAGCCGCTGCCGGACCTGAGCGGACTCGACGCCCTGGTCGCCCGCGTACGCGCCGCCGGCCTGCCGGTCAGCTATGAACTGCAGGGCGCCCCCGCACCGCTGTCCGCCGGAGTCCAGCTGACCGTCTACCGGCTGGTCCAGGAGGCGCTCACCAACACCCTCAAGCACGGCGGGGCAGGAGCCAGCGCGGTCGTACGCCTGTTGTACCTACCCGGCGAGCTGCGCCTGGACATCGAGGACGACGGCGCCGGCGCGGGCGCGGCCCAGCCGGGAGCCGCCGGGCGCGGGCTGGCCGGCATGCGGCAGCGAGTGCAGACGTTCGGCGGTGAGGTGCAGGCCGGCCCGCGGTCTCCGGCCGGCTGGCGGGTTTCTGCGCATCTGCGGCTCGACCAGGAGCTACCAGCGTGATCCGGGTCCTGCTGGTCGATGACCAGTCGCTGGTCCGGATGGGGTTCCGGATGATCCTCGAAGCCGAGACCGACATCACCGTCGTCGGCGAGGCCGGCGACGGAGCCGCGGCCGTCAGCATGACCGCGGCGCTGCGGCCAGATGTCGTGCTCATGGACGTCCGCATGCCCGGCATGGACGGCATCGACGCTACCGCGGCCATCACCGCCGCCGGAGGACCGGCCAGGGTGCTGATCCTCACCACCTACGACCTCGACCGCTACGTGTACGCCGGCCTGCGCGCCGGCGCCAGCGGATTCCTGCTGAAAGACGCGCCGCCCGCCGATCTGCTCGCCGCCATCCGCACCGTCGCGGACGGCGCGGCCGTCCTAGCGCCGAGCACGACCCGACGGCTCATCGACAGGTTTGTCCCGCTGCTCCCCGACCCTGAACGCACTACTCGGCGTGACAACCTGCTCGGGGCCTTCACCGGCCGGGAGCGCGAGGTGTTCCTGCTGCTCGCGCGGGGCCAGTCCAATCGCGAGATCGCCTCGGAGCTATTCCTGTCCGAAAGCACGATCAAGATCCACGTCGGGCATATCCTCGCCAAGCTCAACGTCCGCGACCGCGTGCAAGCCGTCGTACTGGCGTATGAGTCAGGACTGATCACACCCGAAAGCCAGTAGACCTGGTCTGTGATTGCCGCTATGCATGCTGCGGCAGATGAGAATGTCAGCGAGAAGGGCTCGCTGCCAGCCCGGCCGTCCCGGCGAGCAGCCTGCGAAATCCCAAGGTTCCCTCCCGGGCCATACCAAGCCCAGCCGATCGCCCGCCGGATGCACACTAGCTCAGCATGCATTTATACGGCTGCTGTAGTTCGTTGTGATCACGGTGTTGTCTCGTGAGCGGGTCACGGTAGGTGCAACCTGGTCACGATGGTTGGCATCATGATCATGAACGGTCTTCTGCTTCGGGTTCGTCACGGGGCAAGGGCCATCCGGCCCGGTAATGTCGTCATCCTGCCTAAGCCCAGGCCCGGTAGGCCGTCTGCAAGGCCGCCCGGCGACCTGGGCTGGACAAGACGTCCGTGCAGTCGACCCACTGCTCGATCGAGCCCACCATGGGTGGCAGCCGTGCGACGTCGGGGTCGGTGATGCCGGCGAGGAGTCCCTGCGGCACCGCCTGGTCCACCGTGCGGTAAGGCCGGTCGAAGAAGGGAATCACCGCGGACTCGGGCGCTGGCTGCACCTGTTCGCGCTGGATGCCCAGGAGCACCTCGCAGGCGGTGGCCAGGGCGTTCTCGCGTTCCCGCCATCCGGGCGCTGCGGCGGCGTCGAGCAGGGGCCCGAGCCTGACGGCGACGGGGAGCGAGCGAAAGGCGGTGCCACGCCATTTGGCGTAAGGCGCCCACCGCCGGGATAGGGCGAACGCCAGCCAGAGCAGGTCCCCGGCGAGTCCCGCGCTCAGCAGCCGGGAGCCGAGCTCGTCGCCCGCCTCGGCGGTCCTGCCCACCATCGGCAGCAGCTGGCAGAGCCGCTGCCATCCCGCGGCCAGCACGTAGCGCTCGACGTCTGGCGGATACCAGGCCAGCAGCGTCCGGACCGCCGCCAGCGTGCGAGTCCTGTCGGTGAACACCTGGCCGGCGGTCACCTCCAGCACGCTCTGCCCGGTCACGCTCAGCCAGTCCGGCACTGACAACCCTCCGGTCGGGTCCACTCCCAGGCGGCTGGCGGCGAAGCCCGCGACGGTGGCGACCTCGACCTTGTGAGAGACCGAGGAGTCCCAGGTCACCGGGAACCGCACCGGGAACTCCCCGAACCGTTCCGGCAGTCCCTCGTCCAGCATCCGGCTGATCCGCGACACCTGGTCACGAGCGTCCTCGTCGACCAGCAGCGTCAGCCGGCACCCCCAGTCGTGATCGCGGCTCATCTTGTCATCTAGGCCGAGCACATCCGATCCTGACCCCAGCCGCGCCGCTGCATACCCTAGCCCCGGCAGGGCCTGGCTCAGCAGCGGCTCCACGACACCGGTGAAGAACCTGCGAGCCAGCTCGGCTCCGCGCAGATCGCGATCAGTCACAACGGCAGCCCATCAGATCGGCGCCGGCAGCAGCTACCCATTTCGAGCCGTCCGTCGATTACGAGCATCGGTAGCGGACGGCCTGAGAACTTCCTGCTGGTGCCAGCTGTCGCGAGAGACCAGTTCCGGCTACCGTGATCCGGCTCATCTCGGCATAGGCGTTCCAGCGTCTGTGAGCTTCGCGGGCGCGGTGCTGGTGGCGGCGTCGCCAGGCCGGCCAGTGCAGCCGGTTCGCCGTAGGCTTGCGCTTCCGCCTGATCCCGCGATCACGCTGCACTTTGACGAGGTCCCTTTCCCGGACACCCCGGGAAGGTTTTGGGGCGCCATGCGCTGGACAGATCGATGCCCGCCAGTGCTGGAGCGTTACCCAGTCGCGTAGTCTGCGGAATTATTGCTGCGCTGGCTTCTGGCACGGCCTCACACGGTCACCCGCCAGCGCGTGCCCAGGCCTTTTTGAGGGCAAGGATCTCGGCGGTGCTGTTTTCCCGGGCGATATACGGGATATCTAGTGCGTAGCGCATCCCCTCGCGTGGAATCCGCCGGTGTACCTCGGCGACGTCTTCGAGGATCTTGCCGTATAGCTCCGTCCCGGCCATGCAGAAGACGTCAAGCAGCACGGGCCGGTCGGCGGCTCTGAAGATGTGGGCGTCGTCCAGGTCGCACCGACCCCACCAGGGCGTCGATTTCCGGTATTCGGCGTCGATCCTCTGCGCCGCCCGGCTTACCTCCTGGAACTCCGGATCGTCCGCCCTGGTCCGCCACTGCTCGGCAAACTGCTTGACGACCGGATGGCCTACCGGAGCGACGTATTCCAGGAAGACAACCGAACCGCCGCCTTCCAGGTCGGCGGCCATCTCGATCCTCGGCAGCCATCGGTTGCCGACGCACTCGCGGCACAGGTCCACGAATGCCCAATATGCCGGGTCAAACGGGCACACCCTCGCGACGAGGGTTCCCTCCGGGGACCTTAGCGCCACGGCCCAGTCGCCCACCCCGCATGGCACCCAGCCTCCTACGGCAAGCTCGGCCAGGACCTGTCGATGAGACAGCGACTCCCAGGGCAGGCTGGGAATGCCAGGAAGATCGGCACTCAGTTCAGACACAGCGGCACGCTACCGGCGCGCCAATGCCCCCTGCAACGGATTTATGCGACTGCCATCCCACCATCGACGCCCAACGCAGCCGATTGCCGACTCCGCTATTCCGTCACACGGTCCGCAAGACAGCCTATAGACGACACCTAAACCCGCACAGTAACGTGTGTTTAGCGGCAGGCGCTTTCCCGGGTGCGTACGGCCCGCCCCGTTCATCGTCCTGTGGCGCCGCCGGCCATCTCCCTGAGGATGCCGATGCGATCGGCGTGCCGTGCGGTCTCCCCGATCAGGTACATGAGCACCCAGCGCAGGGTGACCGGCTCGTAACGCCAGGTCAGCGCTTCCCGCGAGGGGTGTAGAGGTCGAGCGGGGCCGCCAGCTCGCTGAACTGGCCGCAGCTCGCCAGTCGGGTTCACGGAAACACCGCCGCGGTGCATCCGGCGGGTGCCGTGTCCGATGAACACCAGGACGTACAGTCTCTTCAACAGTGGGCGGACCACCCGGTTCAGGCGGCTGCCCTGGCAACGAGATTGGCAAGTACTGGCTGTGGGTGCGACGCTGCGGCGGGTGCGTCCTGTTACCGCATGGCGGTAACAGGACGCGGGCTGTGTCACGGCCGGTCTGTCATGATGCGGTTATGGGTGCGACGGGCCCTGGCGCTGCGGGTGCTGGCGCCGTAGCGGCGCAGCTCTGCGTGGAGGATGCAGCAACTGACGCTGGCACCCCCGGTTCTTGCGCTCAGACAGCTTGCGCCTGCTGTCGCCTCGGTCTTCATCGGCGGCGCGGATCGTGGACGTCAGGGGCGGAAACCGGACCTGCGGTCCGCGATCCTCAGGTCGCGTCGCTGGCTGGGCGGAATTGACCCCAGCCGGCAGGCGGCGGCCGGCCTAGCCCGTCTTCAGCCTGCGGTTGTCGGTATGGGCGCGGGAGACCTAGCCGCGGGAGACGTAGGCACGGCGGGTGCCGTCCCTGCGGGGCTGGCCTCCGCCAGCGCGGTTGTGGTGACCGGCCCGGCGGAGCTGCCCTTCAGCCAGGCTGACCAGGACTCCTGCCAGTAGCCCCAGCCGTTGTCCCAGGCGAGCGCGCGCGGGGTGCCGGTGATGGTCACCGGGTCGCCCCGGTAGGCGGTGTGCCGCCACCAGGCAGCGCCGTCGGCAGTCATCCGGACGCAGCCGTGGCTGCAGTTCTCGTGACCCAGGCACCACAAGCCGCCGGGGCTCTGGTGCATGTACTCGCCGCTGTCGGAGATCTGCACATCGTCGTAGACGATCTCGTGGTAGTACCCGGGCTGGTCCGGCTTGATGTTAGGCGAGGTCATCCATACCGAGTCGTAGCTGCCCATGGTGAGGTGAACGCCGCTGGTGGTGTAGAAGTCGTTGCCGAAGGAGTCGTAGCCGCCCATTCCGCCGCTGACCGGGATCGTCCTGGCGAGCGACCCGTTGATATAGAAGCGGGCCCGATCGGTCTTCAGATTGACCTTGACCAGGTGCGAATCGCCGATCGTGAACGAATGGCTCAGGTCGCTCCCGCCCCACAGGCCCGGCCCGCCGGGGACGCCGGTCAGGTGCGCGGTGAGCAGCACATGCTCGTGGGCCGGCCAGTAGCTCTGCGTACGGAAGACAACCTCGCTGCCTGAGGCCCAGAACCACGCGCCGGTGATCGGGACGTCGCTGCCGACCTCAAGGGCATGCTCGACCGCGGCCCGGTCCGAGCGGGCCACGTCATAATTGAAGTCGACGATGATCGGCATGCCGACGCCGGCGGTCTCGCCGGAGCCGGGAGTAATGCTGCTGACCTGCAGGATGCGAGCCGCGCTCCTGGTGGTGAAATGCGTGACCTCGGTCGTCGCCGCGCCCTTGCTGTTTCTGGCG
>Ga0070717_10001479_pt1 | contig 16249 bp, 13 predicted proteins | sample LARL113metaG_FD_71366 | JGI IMG/M metagenome (GOLD analysis project Ga0070717, IMG submission 71366) | Corn, switchgrass and miscanthus rhizosphere microbial communities from Kellogg Biological Station, Michigan, USA - LAR L11-3 metaG | ecosystem: Host-associated > Plants > Roots > Rhizosphere ... | reverse complement strand
CGAGCGCGTGATCCCCCGGCAAACCGAGTATGCCATGTGGAGCTGTGACTCGGTCGGAATGAACGGGCTCGGAAATTGCGCCACGCTGCTCATATCAGCTTATGTAAGGCCGCTCGTGCCACCAGGGCGAGTTTGCGCTGCTTCGAAATAACAGGACGCCGTCCCAGTACCGCATAGCCTTGGCGTTCGATCGCGTTCAGGATCTCCTGGCCGCCGCGACTAAAAAGCTCAATATCAATCGCGAGTTCGGGGTCTACTTTTTCGACCAGCGGCAGGCCACGTTCGAACCATTCTCTCGCGCGCTGGACTTCAAAGCGCATCATCTCGCGAAATGCTGGAGTATTGTTCTTGCCGGCGATATCGGATTCAGCAACATTGTATTTACGCATGTCCTCCAGCGGAAGATAAAGTCGTCCCTTCTCGAAGTCTGCGCTCACGTCCTGCCAGAAATTGGTAACTTGCAAAGCGGTGCAGGTGAAATCAGAAAGCTGCTGGCGTACGGAATCGCGATATCCGCAAAGGTACAAAACCAAATGCCCGACGGGATTCGCTGAGTATCGGCAGTAGCCAAGCAAGTCATCGAAGGTTTCGTAGCGAGTGACCGTTTGATCCTGGCGAAAAGCAGTCAGCAGGTCGGCAAAAGTTTGTTTCGGAATGTCGAACTCGCGGACTGTTCCAGCCAAGGCTACGAAAACTGGATGCCGCGGAGCGCCTTGATAACAGGCATTCAGCTCGCACTCCCATTCATCGAGCAATTGCAGCGAAGCTTCGCGGCTGCCGGTCTCATCACCAAGATCGTCTGAAATCCTGCAGTAGGCATATACATTGTAAAAATGCTGGCGTAGGCGTTTGGGCAGGAACCAGGTCGCCACTGAAAAATTCTCGTAATGGGTGCGCGCCAAACGTTCGCAATAGGAGTACGCATCCTGCAAGGAAGGAGCGCGCGATGGGATCGCATACTCTGCAGGAACGTGCGACCAGATTTGGTGGGCAGTACTCATTCAGGAATTCAGCTCCTGGCCGTTAGCCATTGCCTTTACCTTGAATCCGGAGACTGGTCTCGCTAAGAGTTAAAGGCTAACAGCTAAGGCTATTTCACTGGCCAGGGATGATCGCCGTCTTAATGTCCCCGTTGCGATTCATCATGTGCTGCAAAACCTCTTGCAGACGCGATAGCGGCGCCTCGCCAGTAATGTAATCGGTCGGGCGAATCTTTTTTTCCGCGATCAGGGCGAAGGCCTTGCGCACGGCGTCCGGTGTGTGATGGAAGGTGGCTTTCAGAGTCACTTCCGAATAGTGCAGGCGGTTGGTGTCCAGCTCGACCTTGGCGCCCTTTGTGCATCCGCCAAAAAAGTTGACCGTACCACCCTTACGCACCATCTCGGTAGCCCAGATCCACGCCTCAGGACGGCCCACGGCTTCAATCACAACATCAGCACCGCGACCAGCCGGCGAGATCACCCGCACTGCCTCAACCGGATCTTTGACGCCGCTTAGATGGACCACGTCATGTGCACCCATTTTGCGGGCCGCTTCGATTTGCGACTCGCGCTTAACCACGGCGATCACGTTGCATCCCATGGCTTGCGCCACGTGCACAAACATCAATCCGATTGGCCCCGCGCCGATCACAGCTACCGTATCACCGATTTCGACCCCAGTTTCATGCAGTCCGCGGAGCACGCAAGCCAGTGGCTCAACCATAGCTGCTTCTTCAAAGCTGACGTGAGGCGGAATGGCCAACATGTTAAGGTCCACGATCCGCCGTGGAACACGAATATATTCCGCGTAAGCGCCATTATTGAAAAGCAGGTCTTCGCACAAATTTTCCTGATGGCGGGAGCAGTAGAAGCAGGTCTGGCATGGAGCGGAATTCAGCGCAACCACGCGCATGCCTTTTTTGAAGCCCCGAACGCCGGGACCAACTTCCTCAATAACGCCGGCTGACTCGTGTCCGAACAAAGCCGGGGGAACGATCATGCGGGCGTGATAGCCACGCTGGTAAACCTTGAGATCGGTACCGCAGGTGAGAGCCACCTGCACTTTTACCAGGACTTCACCCTGCTCTACGCGCGGAATAGGTACTTTCTCAATCTTCACGTCCTCTTTGCCATAGAGGACGGCTGCTGTCATTTTTCCGTTCACTTCTGCCTTTCAACTCCCGGCTGAATCACAATCTTCATCGAATCCGGCTGTGGATGTGCAGCCAGGGCCAGGGCCTTAACCGCTTGCGAAAGGGGGAAGCGATGGCTAATCAGCTTCTCCAGCGCCATTTCCCGCCCCATCACGAACCGGACCGAATCTTCCTGCAAATCGAGTGAAGCGCTGTAAGAACCGATCAGCGTCTTCTCGTCGACGCACACGGCCGCCGGGTCGAACTCGGCCTCGCCATGCTGGGTCTGGGCAAACAACAAAACCCGTCCGCCGGGACGAACCGCGTCCATGGCTGTGCGGACTAAGCTATTGCTTCCGACGGCCAAAATAGCGGCGTCTACGCCGCGGCCTTCACTCTGGCTACGCGCCTCGCGTACCACATCAGCTGATGAGCTATTAACTGCGTTTTCGAGTCCGAACCCTTTTGATATTGTAAGCCTTTGCTCGTACAAATCGGAAGTAATTACCCTAGTCCCAGCCCGTTTGGCTAATACGCTCAATATGATACCGATAGGGCCCTGTCCAATTACCAGGACAGTCTCCTCCTGTTCGAGCGCCAGACGCTCAATTCCCTTCATGCAGGTGTTCACCGGTTCGACAAAAGCTGCCTGTTCGAAGGAAATTCCGTCTGGAATGCGAACGGTTCCCTTCTCTACGATCCAGTCCATTACGCGGACATACTCGGCAAATCCGCCGCCCGAGGGCTCAAACCCGGCCGTGCAGCCCACCTTCTTGTAGGTTTCGCATTGCGCAAAAGTTTTGTGCAGGCAGTAGTAGCAGCGGCGGCAAGGAATGTGATGAAAGACCATAACCCGGTCGCCGGTCTTAAATTCCGTAACCCCTGCCCCGATTGCCGCGATTGTTCCGGAAGTTTCGTGTCCGAAGATTCGTGGGGCGGAGTGGGATCCGGTTGCGATCTTTTTCAGGTCAGTTCCGCAAATTCCGCAAGTATGGACCTTAACCAAGATTTCGCCGCGACCTATCCGCGGCACGGGTACAGTTTCGAGCCGAACGTCGTCCTTGCCGCGGTAGACGGCTGCCGTCATAGTAGCGGGAATTTTGCCTGGAATTTGCTTCGAGGTCAGTTGCTGTGCAATGGCCATCTCAGGATTGATGCCGCGAAATTGTGCCTGGAACTATTGTATTGGTCAGAGCGCTTTCGCGCAGCCAGGCACATAAGCTGTGAGATGCAAGTTGCGTGTTACGAGCCAGCCGGACCATTTTCAGCCATAGCCAGGGACGTACAGCGACATGAAGAACGAAGCGCTTAGTCCGGAATTTGCCGTCGTGGATGAAACGCGACATTTCCGGCAACTCGAAATTACTCTCATCGGAAATGGCCTTGATCGCGAGAAAGCCCAGATGGTGCGCCTGCGCTGCGCGGGCCACAGCGGCAGCTTCCATGTCCACAGCATGGGCTCCGTAAGACTTTGCCAGTTGCTGTTTTTGGACTACGTTCGCGACTGACCCGTAACTGGCCAGAACCGTGCGTGCCAGGCTCGACCCACTCAAGGCCGCGTCGCGAATAACAGTCTCGTGCCGGCTGCCGTCCTGCGTATCGATGACCGTGGAAGGAAAGATCGTCTCACCGGTACGGAGCTCTGGAGCGAGGGCTCCAGCGACTCCGGCCGAGATCAACAACTCGGGAGAGTATCTGACGATAATTGCCTCCGCCGCGCGGCGGGCGGATTCCGCGCCGATTCCACCGCAGACTGCGACTGCGTAGTCGCTTTCGTAGAAGGTGAATTCGCGCCCTTCGTGGTCGGTCTTTATTGACCGCCAGCTACTGGTCAGAGGCCAGAGTTCACTTTCGATTGCGGCAATTATGGCGATTTTACGTTTCATCAAAGTATTGGGGGGGCGGGCATTCTCGCCGGTCCACGAAAAGTTTCTTGGATCGAAATAATTGAATCTGTCATTTCGAGCGTAGCAGGATTGCTCGCGCGCGGACAATGCTGCGGAGCCGAGAAACCTGCTGTTGTTTTGTGGATGTAACAAACAGGTTCCCCGACGGAGTTCGATTGTCCGTAAGCGGATGATCGAACTCCGCTCGGAATGACAAAATATAAAGTACGTCAGGAATGACAAAGGTGAGGATTTGTGGCACGGGTGAAAGCCGTGCCTTTTCAGAACCGCACTACGCATAGCCATTCGCGCGGAACCACTCCGCGGCCCGCCGCAGAGCATCATCCACCGGAACGCGCTTCCACCCCAATTCGCGCCCGGCCTTAGCCGAGGAGACGAACATCTTCTTTCGTCCCATGCGAACGGCATCAATCGTCGCACGTGGTTCGCGCCCACGGATTCGACCTGTGACTAGCTCATCTACAACTCCTGTGGCCAGCGCCAAAACATACGGCACGCGAATCTTTGGAGATGGCAGGCCGGTAATGGCCGCCAGCTTGTCCAAAATTTGTTTTAGCGTAAGATTTTCGCCACCCAGGATGTAGCGCTCACCGCTTCTTCCTTTTTCGAGCGCGGCAATGTGGCCAATTGCGCATTCTTTCACATCCACCAGGTTGAGCCCGGTGTCCACATACGCGGGAAATTTCTTCTTCAGGAAATCAACGACGATGCGCCCCGTCGGCGTGGGCTTGATATCGCGCTCACCAACTGGCGTACTGGGATTGACGATCACTACATCCTGTCCGGCACGGGCAGCTTCGATAGCAACTTGTTCGGCCATAAACTTCGAGCGCTTGTAGGGTCCGATCATGTTGTCGAGCGAAACTGGAGAATTCTCGTCCGCTGTCGGGCCGTTGGAATTGAACCCCATGGTGGCGACACTGGAGGTATACACCACACGACGGATTCGATTCTTGCGTGCACCTGCGAGAATTGCACGTGTGCCCTCGACGTTTGCGCGATACATCTCCTCGGGATCGCGCACCCACAGCCGATAGTCAGCGGCCACGTGAAAGACGACGTCGCATCCGGCAATTCCCTTCTCTAATGATGCCGGGTCGCGGAGGTCCCCAGTGAACAGCTCAGCTTTTACGTCGTCAATATTTTTCGTGTTGCTGTTGGCGCGCACCAGCAGGCGCAGATTGGCGCCCTGCTCGACGAGAGCGCGAGCGACATGGCTGCCGACAAAGCCTGTAGAGCCGGTAACGAAAGCAAGCATGGTTTGTGCTTAGAGTACACGGAATCGTCAGCGAGTACGCGCGGTGCGTGCGAGTGCGTTGCCGGGAAAGGGCACGGCTTACAGCCGTGCCGATCTTGTCTCACTCTCAGGTATCGGCACGAGTGAAACTCGTGCCCTTCCCGCACGTTAATCCGGATGGCATCGTGAGTCCCACCGTCGCCAAAAGCAGGCGAAAGGGAGGGCAACCTGCCGCGAGTTCTGGTCAATCGAGTTTTACTTTTGCGGCCCGACCGCCGCGAATGATCCACGCAATCGTGTCGGCATTTCTCTTCCAGTGCATGTCCGTTCCGTGCGAGTTCTGTTCATCCAAGACCGGTTTTGCATCCGTCACATAGGCTGTCTCATCATCGCCGATAGTGAGGAAAGCCCAATAGTTGCCTTCCCCGCTGCCGGGAACCGGAGCAGACAGCAGCCGCCATTCACCGCCCGCCAGTCGGAATATACCGCGACCGCGAAAGCTGGCGACCAGGTCGCCGTCTTGACCAACTGCGAGCGCCTCACATGGGCCAGGAGTTTGCATCGAGATGACCCCGGTCGATGACGCGACTAACATTCTGCCATCTTTATCACAGATGTAACCGGAAGCTCTCGCGACTGTCCACATTTCCGAGAGGAAGGAGATTCCGCCTCTTACATTCAACTTGTGCGGTTCGGAACCACTGACGACAGTAACAGTATCTGACTTGAACTGCTGGCCCGATTTTATGAGAAACGAGAGTAGCTCATGTCTAACGATGTAGGCCATTTCGCCTTGGATTGGGAGTACGCCGAGAATTGTATCGTCGTTATTCAGTTGAGGTTCGGGCTCAGCTATCCAGCTGCCTGTTCTTACGTTCCATCGCCATGCCGCCCCAGCGGCTGTAACCCAGAAACCGGCATCTGTGCCGACCGGTTTGATGCCTTTAAGGACATCCCCTCGGCTGTAATATCCTTTCGGCGGCTGGGGCATGGAAATGCGTTGCCAACTCGACCCGTTGAAGTTCAGGAGCTCGTGCGCGTGGTCGTCCATCACCCAAAGCAAGTGATCAGCACGGTCGAACCACGGGCCCGAGACTACGGAGTCGCTCCTATGCATTTGAAATAGCTTGACTACGGCGCCATTTTCAATCTCTAACAGGCCAACATTACTGCCCACGTACAAGCGATTGTTAAAGTACGCGGCGCCTGTTAGTGAGAACGGAGCATATTCAGGTAGATGTCTTGTAAGTTCGCGAACGGCTGCGCCGGACAGCATTTTGGGCGGACCGGAGTTTGGAGCCTGTGAGCGAATCCAGATCCATACTCCAATTGCGAAGAACACGAACGGCAATGGAGAAAGCAAGAGGGAGCCTTTTCGAAGTCTATGTCGAGCCAGGCGAACCAACAGATAGGCCAGCGTGGCCAGAACGACGAGGAGCGCCAATAACCAGCCCAGCAATATTGGAATTGCTTGTTCGCCGTGCAGCACAAACGCTGCCGTCGAGTGCACTAGGTTTTCTCCAACATCACTTTCTTGTACGTGGTCAGCGCGATTAGTGGGAAGTATTCGCGATAGAGGTGATACATCAGGTAAAACACTCGTGGGAAGCCGGTGCCGGTGTACCAGGGCTCGTCCCATGAGCCATCTTTTTTCTGCGTTTTTAACAAATACGCAATTCCGCGCGCAACTGAGTCGCTGCGAGTGTCGTTGGCGGCCAGAAGACCCATCACCGCCCACGCCGTCTGCGACGGCGTGCTGGGGCCAATGCCTTTGCTGTTCGGGTCGTCGTAGGAGCCGCAGGTCTCGCCCCATCCACCATCAGGATTTTGCACCATGCGGATCCACTCCGCCGCTTGCTGGATGTATGGTTCGTGATGATCGATGGCCATGGCTTCGAGGCCGCGCAGCACCAGCGCTGTGCCGTACACGTAATTCACTCCCCAGCGTCCAAACCACGACCCATCAGGCTCCTGCTCGTCGCGGATAAACTTGAGTGCCTTCTTCACCGCGCGATGATTCTTGTCGTAGCCGTACGTCGCCAGCATTTCCAGAATGCGGCCGGTGATGTCCACGGTCGGGGGATCGAGCATGGCGTTGTGGTCGGCGAAGGGAATGTGCTGGAAAACCATGCGGTCATTGTCTTTGTCGAAAGACGCCCAGCCGCCGTTCTTGCATTGCATGGAGAAAATCCAGTCAATAGCCCGCTGCACAGACTCGCGTTGATATCGGCCGTTGGGATGCTCGACCTTCGACAAGCCGATCGCAACCATCGCGGAGTCGTCCACGTCCGGGTAAAACTCGTTATTGAACTCGAAATACCAACCAGCCGGCTTGCCCGTCTTATTATTGACCGCCCAGTCTCCCGGATTGCGAACTTGCTTCTGCAAAGTCCAATCCGCAGCCTTCACCATGCGCGGATCATCCGGCGGCACGCCTGCTTCGCCGAGAGCAAACAACGCATAAGCCGTGTCCCACACCGGAGACTTACATGGCTGCATGCGAAAGGTATCTCCCTCTTCGATTCCCAGCTTTTCGAATTCATCGAGCGCGCGGATCATCTGCGGGTCGTCTAATGAATAACCCAGACAGCGCAGCGCGATAATCGCGTTCAGCATTGCTGGATAGATCGCGCCTAGACCGTCTGACATCTCGAAGCGTTCGAGCATCCATTTCTCGGCTTTTTTCAGGGCAATAGAACGCAAGGGCCTGATGTGCACAGCCTCAAACCAGTGCACCAGGCGATCAAGTATCAGAAAGAAGTTGCGCCAGGAGACGAGCTTTTCGCTCCATTCCAGACGCATGCGCGACTTATCACGACCGCCGACGAAGAGCTCGTTGATGTGCATCTCGTCCGGAATTTTCTTGAACGGCTTCTTGGCATAAACAATCGAGAGCGGAACCAGAATCGCCCGCGACCATGATGAAATTTCGTAGATGTTGAACCAGAACCAGTTGGGGAAGAGGACAATTTCGGGCGGAATTGCAGGGACGGCGTCGTAATCGTACTGTCCCAGGAAACAGAGATAAATCTTGGTAAAAGTGTTGACCTTGGTCACGCCGCCGAGTTCGTGGATCTTGTGCCGCGCGCGCTCGAGCGCTTGGTGATCGGGTTTGTATCCCGCCAGCTTCAGGCTGAAGTAGGCTTTGACGGACGCACTGATATTCGAAGGTCCACCGTTATAGATCGGCCAACCGCCGTCCTCGTTCTGATGGCGAAGAATGTAATTGGCGCACTTCTGGTAGCGCTCCGCATCGCCGGTGCCAAGCAACGTGTGCAGCAGAATGTAGTCAGACTCGAGCGTGGAATCTGCTTCTAGTTCGCCACACCAATAGCCGTCTTCGTGCTGCTGTGAAAAAAGCCGATTGCGGCAGCCATCAATGGCGGCGGCCACCCGACTGGCAAGATCGTCAATTTTTCCGAAACGTAGTTGTGGCGCTGATGGGGTCGGGGTGGAGGAGGATAAATCGTCCATATGTTGACTAGATACTCCTACGCAACACTGCTAATCAGCACTGACTCCCGCCGGCGGCGCTGCGGCGATTGCTTCCACAATCTCCGGAGGCAGACCGAAACGCACATTTTCTGGCATGACTTCAACTTCGCGTAGATTGTTATAGCCCTTCGTTCTGAGAAACTCGACCACTTCTTCTACCAGACATTCCGGCGCAGAGGCGCCAGCTGTCAACGCAATGTTGGTTACACCTTCCAGCCATTCGGGCTGAATGTCCTCACAACTATCGATCAGATGGGAGGGCGTGCCCAGGTTGCGAGCCACTTCTACCAGCCGATTCGAGTTCGAGCTATTTTCAGAGCCCACCACTAGCAGCAACTCAGCGTCTGAGGCTACATGCTTTACCGCCACTTGGCGGTTTTCCGTGGCATAGCAGATGTCCTGGGCGTGCGGACCTTTAATGTTGGGGAATTTGCGACGCAGGGCTTCGATAATGTCCTTGGCTTCGTCCAGGCTGAGCGTGGTCTGCGTGAGATAGGCCACGCGATTCTGGTCCGGAACACTCAATGCCTCGACCTGGGCAGGCGATCCCACCACTTGAGTCACACCTGGGGCTTCGCCCAATGTGCCAATGACCTCGTCGTGGTCGCGGTGACCAATCAGAATCAACGAGTAGCCTTCCTTCGCGAACTTCACTGCCTCTACGTGAACCTTCGTGACTAGGGGACAGGTCGCGTCTATCACGCGCAATCGGCGCTCTTTGCTGGCGCTGCGAACCTCCGGCGAGACGCCGTGAGCGCTGTAGATGACGCGTTCACCCTCTGGAACCTCATCGACCGAATCGACGAAAATGGCGCCTTTACCCTGAAGCTCTTCGACTACAAAACGGTTGTGGACGATCTCCTTACGAACGTAGATCGGCGGCCCGAAGGCCTCGAGCGCGATACGGACGATATCAATGGCCCGCACTACCCCGGCGCAGAATCCACGGGGTTTCAGCAAAAGCAGGCTTTTTTGGCTCTCAGGCACGAATTCTCCCTGTGTTCTAAGGATACACTTTTACCTCAATATATTTGATAAGAGGTTAGCGGAAAGTACCCCTCCGGTCAACGTAAGCCCAAGCATCATTGGGAATTAGCAGTGGAAGGGGAAAAAGCCGGGGTGAATGGGACTACCACAGTCGCTTGATGTCATAGCGATCGAGCAATCGATCACCGCTTACAATCGGAGTACCCATATCTTGAGCTTGCGCCACCAGTAACCGATCAAACGGATCCCCGCTGTACCACCAGAACAAAATCTCAGCGTCGATAAGTGATCTTCCCGGCCAAACGACCGGGAACGCGCTTCTTGCACGAGGGCCCGATGGCCACCAGTTTGGCCACGGGCTCATTTCCTTTGGCAATCACGACTTCTTTGCCAGCCCGCGCTTCCTCCAGCAGCTTGGAAAGATTCGTCTTTGCCTGATGACTGTATATTTCACATTAGCTAACCATCTTGCCTAAACCTAGCAGCGGACAACAATTTTCGGTCCCGTTTGACAAACTGAGGTCTGTCCCGTCAAATCTTCTTTCAGCCTCACTGTCGTTGTCCAGGAGGTCCGTATGGTTCCGCTGTCCCGTATTCTGAAGCTTTTAGCCTCGATTGTGTTTGTTGTCGCCTTGTGCTCGGCGCAAGACCTGGCCTCATTCGAAAAACGAGTTGCGGTCAAGAAACTGCCGAACGGGCTTACTGCCGTCGTATGCCAACGCCCGGATACTGCACCGGTATTTTCGTTCTTCACCAATGTGGACGTGGGTTCAGTGCAGGACCCAATGGGCAAGACCGGGCTGGCGCACATGTTCGAGCACATGGCTTTCAAGGGTACGGATACGATCGGCACGAAGAACTACGCTGCCGAAAAAGTCGCGCTGCAAAAAGTTGAGGATGCCTACGCCGCCTATATTCGCGAGCGTGATAAACGCGTAGGACGCGACGATCAGAAACTTAAAGAACTGCAAACCGAGTGGCAAAACGCCGTCAAGGAAGCGCAGCAGTATGTAATTCCAAACCAATTCGGCGAAATTATTGAACGCAATGGCGGCGAAGGCATGAACGCTTTTACCGCCGATGATCAGACGGCTTACTTTTATTCATTCCCGGTCAATCGGCTGGAGCTGTGGGCCTACCTGGAATCCGCACGCTACTCGCATCCCGTGTTCCGCGAATTTTATAAGGAACGAAATGTCGTAATTGAAGAGCGCCGCATGCGAACTGACAGCAATCCCATCGGCCGATTGCTGGAGCAGTTCGTTGAGGAAGCTTTTGCGGCCCATCCTTATCACCGGCCTGGGATCGGGTACATATCCGACCTCAACACTTTTTCGGCAACTGACGCGCAGCACTTCTTCGATACCTATTACATCCCGTCAAACATGGTAGTGGCCGTAGTGGGCGACGTTGATCCCTCCCAGACCATGGCGGTCATTGAAAAATATTTCGGAGCCATTCCATCGCGCGACAAGCCAGATGAGCGCACCACAACCGAGCCGCCGCAGAATTCCGAGCGACGCGTGATTTTATCTGAGGCCTCGCAGCCCGTATATCTCGAGGGATACCACCGGCCCGATTACCGCGACAAGGACGATGCGGTTTATGACGCGCTGGCGGATTTGCTCTCTGAAGGAAGAACTTCTCGTCTATACCGCGCCTTGGTTCGGGACAAAAAAATCGCTTCTGAGGCCGAAGGCGGGACCGGCTACCCGGGCGTGAAGTATCCCCACATCTTCTATTTCTTCGCGTTGCCCATGCCCGGACATAAGCCGGAAGAGGTGGGGGACGCCATTCATGCAGAAATCGAGCGCCTGAAGAAAGAAGACATCACCGATGAGGAGCTGAAGATGGTGAAGACGCGCGCCAAGGCCAACCTGATTCGCGGTCTCGACAGCAATGAAGGGCTGGCCCAGGATCTCGCGGTTTATCAGACCCTCTATGGCGACTGGCGCGAGCTCTTCCGTTCAGTCGATCGTATAAACGCGGTGACCAAAGCCGATATTCGTCGCGTGGCCAACCAAGTTTTCGTTCCAACGAACCGGACTGTGGGCGTCATCGAAAATGTCCCAACCGCCAGCGGAGGTGCGCAATGAACACCTCCGCAATCAGAAAGCTCACAGTTGTCGCCGCTCTAGGTTTGACCTTCGCGACCGGTCTGGCTGCACAAGAGCCTTGGGCGAAAATTCCCATCCCGCAACTTCCGGCATTCCATCCCCAGGAACCGAAGCGGATCGTGCTGCCGAATGGAATGATCATTTTTCTTCAGGTGGACCACGAACTTCCAACCATCGATGCTATTGCCCGTATTCGTGGCGGAGCGCGCTCCGAACCGACAACGAAGGTGGGGCTAACTGCGCTGTATAGCGAAGTCTGGCGTACGGGCGGAACCAAGGCCCAAACCGGTGACCAGCTGGATGACTATCTGGAAGTGCGCGCCGCGAAAGTTGAAACCGGCGCTAATGAAGACTCCACAACCATTTCTCTATCCTGCCTTAAAGATGATTTCAACGACGTCTTCAAAATTTTCAGCGAGGTTTTGCGCGCGCCGGAGTTTCGCGAAGAAAAGTTGGATCTTGCCAAACGCGAGGCCTTCGACGCAATTTCACGTCGCAACGATGAAATCAGCGAAATCGCGCATCGCGAAGCCATCAAGCTGGCGTATGGATCAAATAATCCTTATGCCCGCACTCCTGAGTACGCGACCATAAGCGCGGTTTCGCGGCAGGACTTGCTCGATTGGCACCAGACCTACGTGCATCCCAACGACATCATTCTCGGGGTGGTCGGGGATTTCGATTCCGCAAAGATGGAAGCCACGTTGCGCAAGGCTTTTGGCGAATGGCAAAAAGGAGCGGCTGCAAAAGCTCCGGAGATTAGGTTTGAAGCGGCTAAGCCCGGCTACTACCTGATCAAAAAAGAAGACGTCAATCAGAGCAACGTCCGCCTGATCGGATTGGGAACCACCCGCAATAATCCAGACTACTATTCGATTGAAGTCTTCAACGAGGTTTTCACGGGAGGTTTCGCTTCACGACTGATGCAAAGTCTTCGTACAGCGCAAGGCCTTGCCTATTCGGTCGGCGGCGGCATCGGTACGCGGTTCGACCATCCGGGAATCGAGCAGTTTGCACTGGGCACGAAAAGCAGCACCACGGTCGAATCTATACAGGGTTTGTACGCACAGATAAACGAACTGAACACGAAACCAATTACCGATGCCGAGATCGCGCGCGCCAAGGACTCGATTCTGAATGCCTTCGTTTTTAACTTCGATACGCCGGACAAGGTCCTGCGTGAACGCATGGCCTACGAATTTTATGGGTATCCCGCAGACTTTCTGGAACGCTATCGAGCCGGGATTGAGAAGGTAACAACCGCCGACGTGGCACGAATCATTCCCAAATATCTTCACAAGGACCAACTGGCCGTGCTGGTGGTCGGCAATTCCAACGATTTCGATAAGCCAATCTCGTCGCTTGGACCGGTGAAGGAAATCGATATTTCGATTCCGCCCCCTCCCGCCCAAATGGGAGAGGCTGCGCCAACGGCCGAGAAGCAGCCTGAGAAATGATTCGCTGCAGTTGAGTTTTCGGCTTAGTTCGACGTTGCTGCTGCTAGCGCATCCGTCGGCGGCTGAAGCAATACGCGGACTGCGTCTGAGCGTTTTGCCGCGCATTTCTTGAGCCAGGCCTGCAAATCGCGCCGACAGGCGGGTGCGATTTTGCTGAAGAACAATCCGGCGCGGCCGTTCCCGTCAGCCCAGATGAAATCACCGATCGCATGTATTACCTGCGATGTCCCCGGCAGCAGAAAACGCAATGGAACCCCGCGCAATGGAGTCAAGCCCTCGGCAGCCTGAAGCGAGAGCCCTTGTTCGGTTACATCCAGCACCAGCGCGGGAATTACGCCTGTGGGGAATTGCAGATAAGCCAAAGCCTCACTTTTTTGCCGCATGGTGGTGCGGCGATCTCCATGCATGAAGCCACGCGCCGCCCGAAAAGCGTGCAATACCTGTTGCGGCTCTAGGGCCTTGTAGAGAACGAAGTTGGCCCCGGCTTGAAATGCGCTGCCCACAGACGTGGCCGCCCCTATCATGCCAAATAGAACCGGCCGCCGTTTTTCGGGCAACGCCCGCGCCATCTTGGCCACATAGACGGCATCCGGCAGGTCAAAGTCAATGATCAAAGCCGAGTGGTGTTCGGAAGCCAGGATTTCCAGGGTCTCAGGCACTGAGGCAAGGACCCGATATTCAATTCCCAGCTCTGCAAAGGTTGCAACCAATACCTTGACGGCACCGTTGCTACGGGACATCACTAAGGCATTGACTCCCATAAACGCAGCTTAGTTCGAGACCGGGCAGCATGAAAGATATCGGCTGTAACCCGGACAGTGTTACTAGAATTAGCGAGAAAAAAGCCGCCCTTCCTGAGAGCGGCTGTATCTATTGGGATTTCGAGGGTTTATGCCACGCGGCGGGTGCGTTCCGCTGCGGCACTCCGGTGCTCGGCGAACAGCTCAATCATGGCGCGATTGAAGGCCGGAATGTCCGATGGCTGGCGGCTACTCACCCAGTTTTTATCACGCACTACTTCTTCGTCCTGCCACTTTGCTCCCGCGTTGCGAAGATCATCCTGGATCGTGTGATAGCTGGTCAGGGTGCGCCCGCGAACCAAGTTGGCAGACACCAGTAACCACGGCGCGTGACAGATGAACGCGATCGGTTTCCCTGCTTCATCCATATCACGCACGAATTGTTGTGCCCGGGGATGCACTCTTAAGGTGTCTGCATTCAGCGCCCCTCCTGGCAACAGCACAGCATCGAATTGCTCCGCGCGGGCCTTTTCCAACGTTTCATCAACGTCGTATTGTGCGGCTTTGTCATGATGTTTCATCGAGTAAACTGTGCCGGTTTTTGGCGCGAACAAAGTAGTCTTTGCACCCGCTTGGTCTAGCGCTTTGCGCGGTTCTTTGAGCTCTATGTCCTCCACCCCGTCGGTCAGCAGGATAGCGACACGCATTCCCTCCAAATTCATCTTGTCTGGCATCATTCCTCCTATTTTTTCTTTAGTGTGCCTCAAAGGCTGTTCTGGAAGGATCGGGATAAGCCTGTAGCCAGACTCGGTATGGGTGGAAGTGTTCGGTAATCAATGGTGCTCGGCATCGGCCAGCTGTGCGTGCTGCTGGTAGGTGTCCAGGGCTTTCCGCGCAGCCGTAGCATCTTTGGAATCCGGCGCCAGGCGCAAGTAGTTGCTGATGTGGTCCGCCGCTGATTTGTAGTCCTGCTTGCTTCCAAGGATCAACCCGTATAAATATTCCATTTGCGGAAACTGATGTTGGGGATCCAGCCGAAGCCCGTGTGTGATGCTGCTTTCAGCTTGTTTCAGGTCTCCCAGCTTGTAATAAGCAGCCGAATTTAAAAACCAATATTCGGCCGAAGAATCGGGCGATTGTTGAACCAGGTTATCCGTTACCTCAGCCAATTCCTTCCAGTTCCGCTGCTGGGCTGCAACGCGGGCCAGTTCAACGTAGCCATCCGTTAGTTTTGCATCCTGTGTCACTGCCTCGCGGAAGGACTCATGGGCTTCGACAAAACTATTTTGCCTGGCCTGCACTCGTCCGAGTTCCAGCCAAGCCAAGGCATAACGCGGATATACGGCCACGGCGTTTTTGAAATACTCACAGGCAGCCGCCAGCTTCCCCTTTCGCTCCTCTTGTTCTCCCTTGTTAAAAGCTTTGCGGGCCTTGTCGGGTGCGGCTAATGAGGTGACGCTCACGGTGAATCTAGGGTCTGCACTTAACGCTTGCTCATTGGCAATCGAATGCAGGGCAATGCTGCCAACATCCACCATGCCCCGCGTAGGCTTTTCTGCAAGCGGCAAATGCTCAGAACGGTATCCAGGAATGTCGGCATAGAGTTCACAATCTATCCAGTCCTGGCTGGAAATGACCGATTCCCCTTGCTTCACGTCCGTGCCCGAATCAATTTGGTCTATTACATAAACTCTCAATGTAAAGTTTCCTTTTGTATCCGAGTACTCGTGAGCGCGTACTTGGTTTCTGCACTCTAGAAGCACATTGGCCGGCTCCGGCAGAGAACTTCCTTCAGCGACAAGTTTGCCGTTCAGCACCGCCGGCTCTGAATTGATTCGATTTCCAGGTTGCGCTGGCGAGTTCATGCTTGAAAACTGTGCAAACAGGAGGGTGGGAAAGAAGATGAATGCGGCGATGCAGCGTGGGGACTTCATCATTTCACTCCTTTCGGAAATGATGGTTAGTTGGATGGCCCGCAATCGAAAAGGTGAGGGGGCCCGAAACTCTATTTCGGAGAAGAATATCTCTCAATTACTGTCAGGTATCCCTTGTAGGTGCCGTCGTGGTTCTACTTACGAAAAGTTTTGCACCGTCGTAACCTCAAAAATTTGCTGCGCGGATTACGAGTTGACGTAAAATGAGTTCACTTTATTTCGCGTTGCGGGGCATCGCGCCTCGACGTTTGCGGTGGCAGTT
>Ga0070717_10001478_pt1 | contig 16250 bp, 12 predicted proteins | sample LARL113metaG_FD_71366 | JGI IMG/M metagenome (GOLD analysis project Ga0070717, IMG submission 71366) | Corn, switchgrass and miscanthus rhizosphere microbial communities from Kellogg Biological Station, Michigan, USA - LAR L11-3 metaG | ecosystem: Host-associated > Plants > Roots > Rhizosphere ... | reverse complement strand
TGGCCGTTGTAATCGATCCACTCCGGCTGGATCGCGCTGGTGTAGATCGGGATGCCGGCCACGTTCAGGAGAGCTGCAGACGCTCGCGCGTTTGTGCGGCACTGAGGACGCGCGCGCCCATGGCCTCGATGATGGTGCGCGCCTTCTCGACCAGCTGCGCGTTGCTCGCATACACCCCGCGCGAGAGATACAGGTTGTCTTCGAGTCCCACACGCACGTTGCCGCCGAGCAGTATCGACTGTGCCACCCATGGCATCTGCATGCGGCTCACCGCGAATGAGGTCCAGACGCACTCCGCCGGCAGGTAGTTGACCATGGCGAGCAGGTGCCCCACATCCGCGGGTACGCCATATGGAATTCCAGTGCACAGCTGGATCATCGCCGGCGCGGGAACGAGTCCCTCCTTGATCATCTGCTTCACGAACCAGAGATTGCCGGTGTCGAACACCTCCAGCTCCACCTTGACACCGAGCTCCCGCAGGATGCCGGCCCCCTCACGGCAGTACTCGGGAGTGGAGATGTAGGCGCGGTTGCCATCACCGAAGTTGAGCGTGCCGCAATCGAGCGTGGCGATGTCCGGTCGATAAAGCCCTTCCTCGCACAACTCGATCACATGCCGCATGCGCTCGCGCTGGGTGACGAAGTCGGTCCCCGGAGCGGGGGTATCTTCCAGCCCGCGCTGGCCTATGTAGATGTAGCCGCCCATGCCACAGGTGAGGTTGACCAGTACATCGACCTTGCTTTCGCGCAGGCGCTTGACGACCTCGCGGTAATGGCGCGTCGCCATGCTGAAAGCGCCGGTCTCGGGATCACGCACGTGAATGTGGACGATGGCCGCACCCGCGCGCGCCGCCTCGACCGCGGAGGCCGCGATCTGCTCGGGCGTTATCGGACAATGCGGGCTCTTGGTGACCTTGGTGTCATCGCCGGTGATGGCGCAGGTGATGATGACGTCGGAGTTCATGCGATCCTCGTCGCAGTAGCGCGCACCGCGAGTTAATATTATGGCTATAATAATATAAGCGCATGCGGCGCCCGGCAAGCGCACGCACGACCGACTTCATGCACGCGCTGCCGCCAATGGCGCGATGCACCGCAGGAGGGTGGCATGAATACGAAATTGTTGATCGGCGGACGACTCATCACCGGTGAAGGAACCGCAGAGGCGGTGCTCGATGCCGCCACCGGGGCGGAGATCGCGAGCGTGCCCGCGGCGACGGTCGCGCAGGTGGAGCAGGCGGTACAGGCCGCGGGGGCGGCTTTCCCGGGCTGGGCGCGCACGCCACCGAAGGAGCGGGCGGCGGCGCTGCTGCGCATCGCCGAGGAGATCGAGGCGGATGCCGATGGCTACGCGGCGCTCGAGTCACGCAACACCGGCAAGCCGCTCGCGGCGGCGCGCAACGATGAGATGCCTTCCATCGTGGATGTCTTCCGTTTCTTCGCCGGCGTTTGCCGCAGCCCCGCCGGGCTCGCCGCGGCCGAGTATCTGCCCGGCCACACGAGCTTCACCCGCCGCGACCCGGTCGGAGTAGTCGGTTCCATCACCCCGTGGAACTACCCGCTGATGATGGCCGCGTGGAAGATCGCGCCGGCGATCGCGGCCGGCAACACCCTGGTACTGAAGCCCTCCGAGATGACGCCGCTCACGACGCTCAAGCTCGCCGCGCGCTTTGCGGAGCTGCTGCCGCCGGGGGTGGTGAATGTCATTTGCGGGCGTGGCGAACCGGTCGGCACGGCACTCGTGAGTCACGAGCGCGTGCGCATGGTTTCGCTCACCGGCTCGGTGGGCACCGGGCAGAAGGTGCTGACGGCGGCCGCGGGTAACCTCAAGCGCACGCATCTCGAGCTCGGTGGCAAGGCGCCGGTGATCGTGTTCGATGATGCCGACCTCGAGGCGGTGGTCGCGGGCGTGCGCACTTTCGGCTTCTACAACGCCGGGCAGGACTGTACCGCGGCCTGCCGGCTGTATGCCGGCAAGCGCATCTACGAGCGCCTGGTCGCGGACCTCACTGGCGCAGTACGCAGCATCCGCGTCGGCTCGCAGCAGGAGGCCGGCGTGGAGATGGGGCCACTCATCTCGCAGATCCAGCGCGAGCGGGTCGCGGCCATGGTGGCGCGCGCCGCCTCGACCGGGCACGCCGAGATCACCACCGGCGGCAAGGCGCGTGCCGGAGCCGGATTCTTCTACGAGCCAACCGTGGTCGCGGGCGCACGCCAGGACGATGAGATCGTGCAGCGCGAGGTATTCGGACCGGTGGTATCCGTGACGCCCTTCAGCGATACCGAGGAGGCCATCCGCTGGGCGAACGACAGCGAGTACGGGCTCGCCTCCTCGGTATGGACGCGCGATGTATCGCGCGCCATGCAGGTGTCTGCGCAGCTGCAATTCGGCGCCACCTGGATCAATACGCACTTCGCGACGGTAAGTGAAATGCCGCACGGTGGCTTCAAGCGCTCCGGATACGGCAAGGACCTGTCGGTGTACGCACTCGAGGATTACACGGTAGTGCGTCACATCATGGTGAAGCTGGAGGGGTGAGCTTCACCTTGCGGCAACTTCGGTGGCGACCCGGCGCGCGCGTGCGCACGCGATGCGCGGCCCTCGGCGCCGCCGTCGCCGCCGCAGCTCTGGTGAATGCCTGCGGCACCGGCTCCGGCAACACTCCGGCGCGCGCGGACAAGGAGCTGCGCATCTACAACTGGGCGGATTACATCGGCAAGAATACCGTCGCCGACTTCGAGGCACGCACCGGCATCAGGGTCATCTACGACACCTACGATGCGGATGAGACGCTCGAAGCCAAGATGATGGCGGGCGATGCCGGCTACGACGTCGTCAGCACCTCGACCGACTACTTCAGCCGCCAGATCAAGGCCGGCATCTATCGCCCGCTCGACAAGGCGCTGCTGCCGAACTGGAAGAACCTCGACCCGCACGTTCTCGCCATCGAGGCACTGGCGGACCCCGGCAACCGTCACGCCGTGCCCTACCTGCAGCACGTCAACGGGTTCACCTACAACGTCGCGATGATCCGGGCGCGCATGGCGGACGCGCCGGTAGACAGTCTCGACCTGCTCTTCAAGCCCGACATCATTCGGCACTTCGCCGATTGCGGCGTGACCTTCCTCGACTCGGCCGAGGATGTGCTGCAGCTCGCATTGAACTACCTGCATCTCGATCCGAATACCACGCGCCCCGCGGATTACCAGCAGGCTGAAAAGCTGCTGCTGACGGTGCGTCCCTATATCAAAGCCTTCGACTCCACGGAGTACATGAACGGGCTTGCCAACGGCGAGTTCTGCATCTCCATGTCGTGGTCGGCCGACTATGCCACCTCGCGCGCGCGCGCCAAGAGCGCCGGCATCGACATGCCGCTCGCTTTCACCGTGCCGAAGGAAGGCGCCAATGGCTCCTATGATGCGTGGCTCATCCCCGCCGACGCCCCGCACCCGCTGGCGGCGCACGAGTTTCTCAATTACATGCTCGAGCCGCGGGTGATCGCCGCGGTCACCAACTACATTCACTACGCCAACGACAACGCGGCCGCCGATGCTTACGTCGATCCGCAGATTCGCGCCGATCCGGCGCTGTATCTGCCGCCACAGGTGGAGGCGCGGCTCTATCACGCGGTGGAAGCGGGTCCTGCGCTCGAAAGGCTGCGCACCCGCACCTGGACGCGCATCAAGACCGGTCTCTAACCAGCAGCCCTCAGATCCCGCTCAGCGTGCTGCGAGCTGCGCTTCCATGGCCGCGCGCCGCTCGCCGCGGATCATGAACCAGCGCGCGGCGACGATGCAGGCCCCGACCGCGCAAACGATGAGGCTCGCGAGCGCGTTGATGTCGGGGCTCACCCCGAGCTTCACCTTGGAATAGATCACCATCGGCAGCGTGCTGGCACCAGGGCCGGCGACGAAGCTCGAGATCACCAGGTCATCGAGTGACAGCGTGAAGCACAGCAGCCAGCTCGAGATGAGCGCCGGCGCGATGATCGGCAGCGTTATCTCCACGAAGGCGCGGGCCGGGGTGGCGCCGAGGTCCTGTGCGGCTTCCTCGAGCGAGCGGTCGGCCGCCTGCAGACGCGACTGCACGGTAATGGTGACGTAGGCGGTGCAGAAGGTGACGTGCGACAGCACAATGGTGGTGAACCCGCGGTGCGGCCAGCCGAGCAGCTGCACCATCGAGACGAACAGCAACAGCTGCGTGATGCCGGTGATGATTTCCGGCATGACCAGCGGTGCATTCACCATCCCGGTGAGCAGCAGTCGCCCCGGAAAGCGTGTGAAGCGCACCAGCGCGATCGCGGCGAGGGTTCCGAGAACGATCGCGCCACTCGAGGCGGCCAGCGCCACCTCGAGCGACAGCAGCGCGCCTTCCAGCAGCTGACGATTGTGCAGCAGCTGCCCGTACCAGGCGATCGAGAAACCGCCCCACACGTTCACCAGCGGCGAGGCATTGAACGAGTAGGCGATGAGTACCAGGATCGGCACGTACAGCAGCGCGATGCCGAGGAACAGCACCGACAGCAGGGCTACGGACGAGCGGCGCTCCATGGGTGACATCAGGCCTCGAGCTGACGCACGTTGTAGTACTGGTAGATCGCGATGGGACCGACCAGCAGCAGCAGAAACGCGATCGCCACCGCGGAGGCCACCGGCCAGTCGTGATTGCCGAAAAACTCATCCCACAGCACGCGGCCGATCATGAGCTGGTTCGGGCCGCCCAGGAGCGAAGGGATGACGAACTCTCCGACCGCCGGGATGAATACCAGCATGGACCCGGCGATCACACCGGGGATCGATAACGGCAGCGTGATGTCCCAGAACGCACGCCACGGCGGGCTGCCGAGATCCGCGGCCGCCTCGAGCAGTGTCGGGTCGAGCTTCTCGAGCGTGGCGAAGAGCGGCAGCACCATGAAGGGCAAATAGGAATAGATGATTCCGAGGTACACCGCGACACTCGTACGCATGATGTGCAGCGGCTGGCTGATGAGGCCCAGGTGCAGCAGTGCGGTATTGAGGAAACCGGTATCGCGGATGATGCCTTCGAGCGCATACACGCGCAGCAGGAAGGACGTCCAGAACGGCAGCATGATGATGAGCAGCAGCAGCCCCTGCGTGGCCCTGGGCGCGCGCGCGATGGCATAGGCCATCGGGTAGCCGAGCGCGAGGCAGATCAGCGTCGAGAAGAAGGCGGTGCGCAGTGAGTAGAGGTAGGCGACACCGTAGACCTCATCGGTCAGCAGGTAGCGGTAGTTGCCGAAGCTGATGGCAAGGCGCAAGTGATGGTCCGCAGTGAAGGAGATCACGTCCGTGAACGGCGGCACCCTGGGAGCGGCCTCGGCGAAGCTGATCTTGAAGGCGAACGCGAACGGGATGAGAAAGAAGATGAGCAGGAACAGTAGCGGCGGCAGGATGATGAGCCAGCGGCCCGGAGCCCAGGTTCGTCTCATAGGTTATGTGCTGTATGTGCCCGCGGAGTATTGTGCGGGATAAACTTGCGTGCCGTACAGAAGGCGTCAATGCGCGCAGTGCGAGGATAGAAGCAGTGACTCAGGCGACCGGCCAGCGAGCCACGGTAAGCGAGCACCCCGCGAGCGGCGGCTCACGCATCCGCCAGCGTCAGCGGCTGCGGCTGATCGACGCCTGCATCTCGGCGCTGCACATCTACGGCCCATCGCGCACCACGGTGGAGAAGGTCGTGGCACTCGCCGACCTCTCACCGGGGATCGTGCGCTTCTACTTCGATTCCAAGGCCGCGATGCTGGTGGCTTCGCTCGAGCACCTGGCGGCGGAATTCGGCGAGCGTGTGCTCGCGCCGGTGGCGCGCCTGAAGGACAACCCGGTGCAGGCCCTACAGCTGCTGGTGAATCTCTATCTGGATGCCGACATCGCGAGCCCGCGCAAGGTATCGGTCTGGTACGCCTTCTGGGGCGAAGCGAGCGCGCGCCAGGAGTACCAGGACATCTGCGGCAAGAAAGACGATGAGTTTGCAGCGCTGGTACGCGAGCTCATGGAGCGTCTCATCGCGCTGAGCGGCGCCAGCCACCTCGATGCCGATGCGGTGGCGCTCGGCCTCATGGGGGTGCTCGAGGTGTTGTGGCAGGGAATCGCCTTCCAGAGTGAGGCGAACATCGACCGCGCCGGGGCCGTAACGCGCTCGCTGCGCTATCTGAACTCGGTGTTTCCAGGGCAATTCAGCGATGCCGCCGTGGCACCGCCGAGCGCCGCGGCTGCGCCACCGGACACCGATCGGCTGCCACCGCGCGCCTATCGGGATGAAGCGCTACTTGCGGTGGAGCGCGCGCAGCTGCTGCACCCGGCCTGGCAAGTGCTCGGCCACGAGGCTGAGCTGCGCGCCGCCGGGGACTATCTCAGCGGCGATGCGGTCGGAGCGCGCGTGCTCATCGTGCGTGCCGAGCGGGGGCGGCTGTACGCGTTCCGCAACGCCTGCCGGCGCCGCCCGCACGCGCTGGTCGACGCTCGCCGCGGGCACCTGACGAGCGCCATCTACTGCGCAGCGCATTCGCTCACCTACAGCTTCGATGGCCGGCTGGTTTCGGGCTCGACGCCCGGGGATCTCGTGCCGTTCGAGCTGCGGCGCGCCGGCCGGGTGCTGCTCGTACGTGCCTCCGGCAACGCAGCGCACACGAGCGCCATCGATGAGAGTGCCTGGGTGGCGTTCGCCACGCTCACACCGCTGCGGGTGACCGAGCAGGAGGTCGCGGCTGACTGGAAGCTGCTCATCGAGCAGTGGCTCGAGATGCCGCTGCCGCAGCACCGGTTCATCGCACCGAACCAGCTGCTCGAGGTCCGCACCGATGGCGCGTGCATCCTGCAGGTGGTACCGACCGTGGCGGGCCGCAGCCGCCTGCGCCGTTTCGATTTCTCGCGTGACCGCGGCAGCGCGGCGCGCCCGCGCGGCGCGCGCGCACAACGGCAGGCCACCGTGTGGCTCAGCGAACAGATCGCGCTCGCCGAGTCGACCCAGGGCGGCCTCGAGGGGGCGACTGAGCTAGCCGCCGAGGGTGGAGCGACGACACCGGCACTCGCGCGCTTTCGCGCGCAGGTCGGCGCACTGCTACAGGGGCTGCCGCAGGAGTCCGGCGCGCGCTGAGTTCAGGCGAAGCGCGCCGGCCGTGCAGGCAACGACACCTCCGGGATGCGCGCACGCAGCAGCTCGTGGAATTCGAGCATCCAGGTCTCGATGCGCGACAACGGTCCCGGCCGGTAGGCGCTGTCCTTGATCCCACGCTGCAGCCGCTCGCACAAGCGCCGGTCTTCGTTGTTGACCTCCATGTTGATGCGGTTCCCGAGCCAACGGATCAGGCGCATCTCGCGACGCTCATCGGGAAGTCCGAAGGCCGCGCCACGGATCAGCGTCTTACCGGGTCCGCCTGGCAGCACCTGAAAGAAGTCCATCTGCTCGGGCATGAGGTCGAGTCCGAGATTCGGCAGGCAGCTGTAGAAACGCCAACTGCGCCGCTGTGCCTCCGGCAGATGCGGCGCAGTCACCTTGCCGACGTGCTTCTGATAGACACGCTCGCTCCAGCGGGAGGAGGGCGCCGCGCGCATCCAGCTGTAACCGCGGGCGATCCCGGGCACTCCACGCTGATCCTCGTAATCGGGCGTGAACAGGCGGTTGAGACCCGGATGCCCGATCGGTACGTGGTAGGACTCGAGGTAGTTCTCCATCGCGATCTTCCAGTCCACATTCCACACTTCATGATACGGCGGCTGTGTCAACACCAGCTCCTCGAGCCGGTACGGGGCAAGCTCTTCCATGACCGGCGCCCACATCGAGGAAGGCGGGGGAGGAGCCTCGGCGGCCAGACACACCCACACGAAGCCGAGGGCCACTTCGAGGTGCACCTCAGCCAGGCTGTGAGCGCGCAGGTCGAGGCCCGGAAAACTGTCGCGCGCCGGGGTCGCGAGCAGCGACCCGTCATAGCGGTAAGTCCAGCCGTGATATGGACAGGTGATGCGCCCGAGGCAGCGGCCGCTGCCCTCGAGCAGCCGCGTACCGCGATGTCGGCATACGTTGCGCAGCGCGCGGATGGCGCCCTCGGCATCACGCAGCACGATGACGCTGTCGGTGCCGAGCTCGAAGGTGATGTAATCGCCAGAGTTGCGAACCTGGCTCACGTGACCGGCGATCTGCCAGCTCGGCTTGAGGATGCGCTCGATTTCAAGCGAGGTCAGCCGCGGATCGTCGTAGACCCAGGCCGGCAGGGACTGCGCGCTCCAGCTCTTCGTTTCGGAGGTGGCCGCAGGGGCGGCGGTCGCATTCATGGCGGCTCTCCAGGCAGATATACAACCGTATAATCCTACCGCAAAAAACTATATGACCATATAGACTCTGTCGACGCCGGATGGTACCTTTGTTGGGATTCCTGCAACCTCAGTCACTTACCAGCGCAGGGGGTACCTCATGGCCCGGACGCTTATCCGCAACCACGAGCACTACCGCCGGGCACTGTCACGTCTGCCGCTCGGCGTCGCCTCGAACTTCCGCTTCTGGGGCGAGGATCGCACGATCTACGTGAAGCAGGGGCGCGGGGCGCGTGTCACCGATCTCGATGGTAACGTCTACGTCGACTACCGCATGGGCTATGGCCCGGCGATCCTCGGCTACGCCGACCCGCGCGTCGACGCCGCCGCCCGCAGCGGTATGGAGGTCGGCGGCGTGTTCGCGCTCTCGACCGAGGCGGAATATCGGGTAGCCGAGCGCATTGCGCGGATGGTGCCGGCGGCGGAGCTGGTGCGCTTCTCCAACTCCGGCACCGAGGCAGTGATGGCGGCGCTGCGGCTCGCGCGCGCCTATACCGGCCGCGATGACTACGTCATTCTCGAGGGCAGCTATCACGGGCTGTTCGACGCCGCCATGTGGTACACGCCCATGGAGAAGTGGTCGCAGGTTGGCGATCCGGTCGTCTATCCGTACAGCGAAGGCGTACCGCTCGCCACGCGTAACTTCGCGCACTTCGTGCAGGCGAACGACGTCAACCAGCTCGAGGACGTGCTGCGCCGCCATGGCTCGAAGATCGCCTGCCTGCTGGTCGAGCCGATCATGGGCAACTGTCTCGGCATCGCGGCCGAGCCTGAGTACGTGCGCGCGGCGCGCGCGCTGTGCGACCGCTACGGGGTCGTCATGATCATCGATGAGGTGAAGACCGGATTCCGCGTCGCGCGCGGCGGGGTGCAGGAGCTCTATGGCGTGCGCGCCGATCTGTGCACCTTCGCCAAGGCCATTGCCAATGGCTATCCGATCTCCGTGCTCGCCGGGCGCGAGGACATCATGCGCAAGCTCGGCAAAGGCGTCGCGCATGGCGGCACCTATACCGCCCATCCGGTCTCGCTGGCGGCCGCCGAGAAGACTCTCGAGATTCTCGCCGAGACCGATGCGCTCGAGCGCATCGCGGCCTACGGCAAACGGCTGCGCCAGGGTAAGAGCGCGATCCTCAAGGCGCGCGGCATCGCGCACAGCTTCGTCGGTCATCCGTCCATGAGCGGGCTGTACTTCGCACACGATCCGCCACGCACCTATCGCGACTGGAAGCGCAGCGACTACACCTTCTATGACGCGGTGGCACGGGTGCTGCACGATGAGCGCATCCTGTGCGAGCCGGACTCGCGCGAGCCGTGGTTCATGTCCGCGGCGCACGATGATTCCTGCCTCGCCGACACGCTGCGGGCCTTCGAGGTGGCGGTCGACCGCACGCTCGATACTTTGCCCGGCAGGCGCCACCGCGGAGAGCCGGCGGCGTGAATGCCGGAGGGGCCAACCGCTACGACGCGATCGTCGTCGGAGCGGGACACAACGGGCTGGTGAATGCCTGCTATCTGGCGCGCGCCGGGCTCAAGGTGCTGGTGCTCGAGCGCAATGCGTACGTCGGCGGCGCCGCAGTGAGCCGCAAACTCTATGACGGCTTCACCTACTCGAACTGCTCCTACGTCTGCAGCCTGCTGCGCACCGAGATCATGCGGGCGCTGGAGTTGCCACGGCACGGCCTGCAGATCATCCCCTACGAAGGCGGCTGCACCTTCATGAGCAACGGCGAGCATCTGGCGATCTACGATAATCACGACGCGCTGCGCCGTGAGATCGCCCGCCACTCGCGGCACGATGCCGAAGCGTACGACCGCTACGTGCGCGACATGCTGCGCCATTGCCGCTTCATCAAGCCGCTGCTGCTGCGCACCCCGCCCGATCCGACATCGCTGCGCGTGCGCGACCTGCAGGAGCTGCTGTTTCTCGGCCGGCACTTCTCCAAGCTGGGCGAGGCGCGCATGTACGATACGCTGCGCTTTTTCACCATGAGCTGCGCCGACATGCTCGAGGAATATTTCGAGAGCGAGATCGTCAAAGCGCATCTCGCCGGAAGCTCGATCATCGGCACCGCCCTCGGACCCCGCTCGCCTGGATCGGCTTACGTGCTGCTGCATCACTACATGGGCAGCATCGATGGAGCGGTCGGCGCCTGGGGCTTCGCACGCGGCGGCATGGGAGCCATTACTCAGGCGCTCGCGGCCTCGTTCGCGGCGAGTGGCGGTACGGTGCGCACCGAGGCGCCAGTGGAGCAGATCATCACTCGCAACGGCCGCACACTCGGAGTGGTGCTGGAGAATGGTGAGCAGTTCAGCGCACCGATCGTGGCCTCCAACCTCGACGTGAAGCGCACCTTTCTGCACACCGTGAAGGCCAGCGAGCTGCCGCCCGAATTCCTGGCGCAGGTGCGGCGCTTCAAGATCCGCGGCTCCTCCGGCAAGCTCAACATCGCGTTGGATGGCCTGCCGCACTTCCCGGCGATCCCGCAAGGCTCGCCGTGCATCCGCGGCGACATGCACGTGACCGACACGCTGGAGATGGTCGAGCGCGCCTATGATGACTGGAAGGAGGGGCGCTGGTCGCGTGCGCCCTACATCGACATGCTCATTCCGACGCAGATCGATCCGAGCATGACACCCGATGGCAAGCACTACATGTCGGTGTTCGTGCAGTACTGTCCCTATCGGCTCGCCGAGGGAGAGTGGACCGCGCAGAAGCGCCAGGCCTTCGGTGATACCGTCATCGAAACCATCGCGCGCCACAGCCCCGATTTCCGCAAGCTGATCCTGCACGCGGAGATCCGCACCCCGCAGGACATCGAGAACGAGGTGGGACTTACCGAAGGGAACATCTTCCAGGGCGAGCTGACCTTCGATCAACTCTTCTTCAATCGCCCGGTCCCCGGCTACGCACAATACCGCGCGCCGCTGCGCGGACTGTACATGTGCGGTTCGAGCAATCACCCGGGCGGTGGAGTCATGGGAGCACCGGGCGCCAACTGTGCGCAGGCGATCCTGCAGGACCTCGGGCGCGGGCCAGCGGAGGGCAGACCCTCGTGAGTGCAAGCGGCGGCGCGCGCTATGACAGCATCGTGATTGGTGGCGGCCACAACGGTCTCGTGTGCGCCGCGTATCTCGCCCGTGGCGGCCGCAAGGTGCTCGTGCTGGAGGCCGCCTCCCAGGTAGGCGGTGCCGCGGTGACGCGCGAATTCGCGCCGGGCTTCAAGGTCTCCGCCTGTGCGCACCTGCTGCACCTGCTGCCCCCAGGTCTCGCGCGCGAGCTCGCACTCGAGAGGCATGGGCTCGAGCTCGCGGCGACGGATCTGCCGAGCACCGCTCTCGCAACCGATGGTGAGCATCTCGCGCTCGGAGCCGACGGGCCACGCGCTTTGAGCGCACACTCGGCGGCTGACGCCGCGGCGTATGCAGACTGGCAGGCGCTGCTTGGGCGGCTGGCGGCGGCGCTGCATCCGCTGCTCAATGCCACACCGCCACGGCTCGGTACCGATGAGTGGCGCGACCGCGCCACGCTTCTGGGCCTCGGCTGGCGTCTGCGGCGTCTCGGACGCCGTGATCTGCGCGAGCTGCTGCGCATCGGCGGAATGTGCGTGCACGATCTGCTCGAGGAGCGCTTCGAGCTGCCGCTGCTCAAGGGTGCGCTGGCGCTCGATGCGGTGCTCGGCACGAACTACGGCCCGCGCTCCCCCGGCACGGTCTTTTCACTGCTGTACCGCGCGGCCGCCGGACAGGGCTATGGGAGATTCGTGCAGCCGCGCGGCGGTCTCGGAGCGTTCTCGCAATCTCTCGCACGTGCGGCGATCTCCGCGGGCGCCGAGATCCGCACCGCGAGCGTGGTCGAGCGCATCCTCGTCTCTGAGGATCGCGCCGCCGGCGCCCGGCTTGCGTCGGGCGAGGCGATCAGTGCTGACAGTGTGGTATCGAGCGCCGATCCCAAGACGACGTTCCTGCGACTTCTCGGCTGTGAGCATCTGGATGCGGGCTTCGTGCGGCGCGTTTCACAGTTGCGCTCGCGCGGGCTCACCGCGAAGCTGCACCTGGCACTCTCGCGCCTTCCCGAATTCCCGGGGCTCGCCGCAAGCGCCATGCGCGGACGGTTACTGATCGCGCCCTCGTCGGACTACATCGAGCGGGCGTACAACCACGCCAAGTACAACGAGTTCTCGACCGCGCCGATGCTGGAAGTGACCATCCCGACCCTTGCCGATGCATCCCTCGCGCCGCAGGGACAGCACGTGCTCTCCGCCGTGGTGCAATACGCGCCTTACGCGCTCGGCGCTGGCTGGACCGGGCAACGGCAGCGCTTCACCGACATCGTCATCGAGACACTCGCGCGCTACGCACCGGGGCTGCCCGAGTGCATCGTGGCGAGTGAGCTGCTGGCGCCGCCCGACATCGAGCGCGAGTTCCGCATCACCGGCGGACACTGGCACCATGCAGAGCTTGCACTCGATCAGTTCTTCATGATGCGTCCGGTGCCGGGCGCGACGCAGTACCGCTCGCCACTCGCAGGTCTCTATCTGTGTGGCGCCGGCAATCATCCGGGCGGCGGGGTCATGGGCCTCGCCGGTCGCAATGCCGCGCAAGTCCTGATGCGCGAGAAGGCGGCATAAGATGCTCACCGCGAGCGACCCGCATTACCGGCAGCCGCTGCTGAAGACGCCGTTCCACGAGCGCGCGCGTGCATTCAGCCAGCTCGATAGCTTCATTCCCTGGAGCGGCTACACGACGGTCGATGTATTCACCAGCGTAGAGCAGGAATACTTCGCGATCCGCAACGCCAGCTCACTCTACGACCTGACACCGATGGTGAAGTACCGCATCGCCGGCGCCGATGCGCTGCGCTTCCTCAACCGCCTCACCACGCGCGATCTGAGCAAGCTCGCGCCGGGGCGCGTGGCCTACACCGTGTGGTGCAACGACGCAGGCCAGCTCATCGATGACGGCACGGTCTTCTGCATCGCCCCCCAGGATTACCGGCTGTGCACCGCCGAGTGGCAGCTCGACTGGCTGCGCGCTTCCGCCATAGGCTTCGAGGTCGAGATACGCGATGTGACCGAGGAGATCGCGGCGCTCGCGGTTCAGGGCCCGACATCCTGCCGGCTGCTGCAGAGCGTCGGGCTCACCGGTGTCGAGCGTCTGAAACCATTCGAGCACGCGATGATGGCCATGCCGCAGAGCGCCGCGCCGCCCATTGCGCTGCAGGTCTCGCGCACCGGCTTCACGGGCGATCTGGGCTACGAGTTGTGGATGTCGCCCGCAGACGCCGAGGCCGTTTGGGATGCCCTCATGGAGGCCGGCAGCACGCGTGCGCTGCGGCCGATCGGCTCGCGAGCGCTCAACATGGCGCGCATCGAGGCCGGGTTTCTCATGCCGCGGGTGGATTTCGTCTCCGCCGCGCACACCCTTTACCTGGGCACCGAGCGCTCACCGCTCGAGCTTGGGCTCGCGTGGCTCGTCGACTTCGGCAAGGGTCACTTCACCGGGCGCCGGGCGCTGCTCGCCGAAAAGCAGCGCGGACCGCGGCACGCGCTCGTCGGGCTCGATGTCGGAGGCCAGAAGCCGGCGCACGCCGCGTTGCTCTACAGCAGCCGTGCCGGGCGCACCCAGGCAGGCAGTGTCACCTCCGCCATGTGGTCGCCCACCTGCAAGCGCAACATCGCGCTCGCCATCGTGGATGCCGCGCACAGCGCGCTCGGCACAACGCTGTGGGCGGACATCTATCTGAACCGCGAGCTGGTATGGGAACGTCGCATGGTGCCGGCCCGCGTCGTGGAACGGCCGTTCTACGCGCCTGCGCGGCGGCGCGCCACGCCGCCGGCGGATTACTGAGAAAGGTTCCGCGGGCCGCATGATCGTCAGTCAGGCGAAATCCTCGAGCGCACGGCCGTGGCTGGATCCCGCAGCGACACCGCAGATCCAGATCGAAGGGGTGAGCAAAACCTTCGGTGCCGCTACCGCGGTCGCCGATGTCAGCCTCGCGATCTACAAGGGCGAGATGTTCGCCCTGGTGGGCGCCTCGGGATGTGGCAAGACAACGCTGCTGCGCATGCTGGCCGGATTCGCCGAGCCGAGCAGCGGGCGCATCCTCATCGACGGCATCGATATGGCAAGCGTTCCGCCACACGAGCGGCCGGTGAACATGATGTTCCAGTCGTACGCGCTCTTTCCCCACATGACCGTCGAGGACAACGTCGGTTATGGCCTGCGACGTCTGTCGCTCGAGCGCGGCGTAAAGCGGCAGCGCATCCGCGAGGCGCTCGACATGGTGCAGCTGGGCGCGCTCGGCGCGCGCCGGCCACATCAGCTCTCCGGCGGTCAGCGCCAGCGCGTGGCACTCGCACGTGCACTCATCCGTCGCCCGAAACTGCTGCTGCTCGATGAGCCGCTTTCGGCGCTCGACAAGAAGCTGCGCGAGCAGACGCAGTTCGAGCTGATGGATCTCCAGCACGAGCTCGGTATCACTTTCATGGTCGTCACGCACGATCAGGACGAAGCCATGGCGCTCGCCACGCGCATTGCTGTGATGGACCGCGGGCGCGTCGCTCAGGTCGGTACCCCGGCCGAGATCTACGAGTTTCCGCACAGCCGCTTCGTCGCCGATTTTGTCGGCACCACCAACTTGTTCGAGGGTACGGTATGCAGCTGTGCTGAGGGTGTCATCAGCGTGCGCTGTGCGGAGACCGGCTGCGAGCTGCTGGTCGATGACGGCGGCAGTTTCACCATCGGTCAGCAGGTGTGGATCTCGCTGCGCCCGGAGAAGGTGCGCCTCGCCAAGGAGCCGGCCAACGGCGCGCGGGTGAATCAGCTGCGCGGCATCGTGTGGGAGCTCGGCTATCTCGGCAACCGCTCGACCTATCAAATCAAAACCACGAGTGGCAAACTCGTAACGGTGTTTGCGCAGAACGAGCGCCGCACATCCGAGGTGCTCATCGACTGGAACGACGAGGTGTTCGTGAGCTGGAACGCCGATGCAGCGGTGCTGCTGCAGACCTGACGCTGGCAAAGGCACCCAGGGGGAACTCCGTGAACAAATCAACCCGCCCCGTCTCCGCACTCCTGTGTATGCCGCTCGCCGCGGCCTGGCTGTTCGGCTTTGCACCGGTCACGGCGCGCGCCGGCGATGCTGCCAGCGCCACCGCTGCGGCTGGTCCTGAGGCTCCGACGACGCCGAGTGCGGCGGCCGCCACGCGCGGTGACCTGCTCCAGGAAGTGGTAGTCACGGCTACCCGCCGTGAGGAAGAGCTCAGCAAAGTGCCGATCAGCGTCACGGCGCTCACCCAGGATGCGATCGATCGCAGGGGCATCAAAGACATCAATGACATCGTGCGCTTTACCCCCGGGGTGACCATCGACAACTCCGGCACCAATGCGATCTCGATTCGCGGCATCTCCTCCTCGGCCGGTGCCGGCACCACCGGTATCTACATCGACGACACCCCGATTCAGATGCGCTCGGTCGGCTTCAACCCCGACGACACCTTGCCGAAGACCTTCGACCTGCAGCGCGTCGAAGTCTTGCGTGGGCCGCAGGGCACGCTGTTCGGCGCAGGTGCCGAGGGCGGCGCGGTGCGCTACATCTTGACTCCTGCCAGCACCACGGCGCGCAGCACCTACGTGCGCAGCGAGCTTTCTTATACGGAGCACGGCCAACCAAACGCCGAATTCGGTGTTGCGATGGGCCTGCCGGTCGTCGATGGCGTGTTCGGCGTACGCGCGAGCCTTTGGTATCGCTACGACGGCGGCTGGATCAATCGCGTTGACCCTGGCACCGGCGCGATCGTCGACCACAACATCAACTATTCGAACTCGTACATGGCCCGCCTGGCGGCGACGTGGCAGCCGAGCCCGAGCGTCACCATCACACCCAGCTTCCTCTACCAGAAGCAGGACAAGCACGACGAATC
>Ga0070717_10001477_pt1 | contig 16262 bp, 25 predicted proteins | sample LARL113metaG_FD_71366 | JGI IMG/M metagenome (GOLD analysis project Ga0070717, IMG submission 71366) | Corn, switchgrass and miscanthus rhizosphere microbial communities from Kellogg Biological Station, Michigan, USA - LAR L11-3 metaG | ecosystem: Host-associated > Plants > Roots > Rhizosphere ... | reverse complement strand
AGCGCTTCGATATTGTTCTGAGTATGAGCCATTGGTATCCTCCTGGTGATTTGAACTGATTACTCTTTACCAGTTCAGGATACCAGACTCTGCTTTTACACACAACTCAGTATACTGCCGTTAATTGTAGGTCTTACTACTTTTCTCTTCCAAATTCTCTATTTTAGTCTTTTACAAAACACCTTTAGAAAGCTAGAGACAAAATTGTAGCTTGCCAAATAACCCGGCCGCGTTGCCAAATAAAGTCAGCTACAAGAACCGATTTTACATGCACATAGGGCTTGCTAATTTCCGAACAAGCGAAGAATCCTGTTGGCAGTCCATAAGAGGCAAACTGCACTTTCGGCAAGGAATTCTGGCGAAGCCCCGTTTTTAAACTCCGCTATTCACGCTCAAGAAGTGGCAAGGTTATCTGACAATGCCGGAAACTAATCCTAGCAAAGCACAATATTCTATGTTGGTTCTACTGTCCTGCGTCCAGGTACTCGGTATAGTGCTCATATGGGCGGGCGGCGTTTATCTAACTTTCGTGAAGCCTGGATTATGTCTATCCTGGCCGATGGCTCACTTCCGATATTCCTCTCTTTCGGCGAGTTTAAGACGCCGTGTGAGCTCGAATTAAAGGCAAGAGAAAAAGACACAGCAGTAGCCTTGCGATCTATGGGACACACCGCACTCTCTGACGATGATAGAAGCGGTTTGCTTGCCCATCACTTCCCGCTTGTTGTGCCAGTAGATAGACGTAGTGAATACATTTTGCGTTTATGGGAGAACGCCGTCGCAGAATATGTAGACGGCGTAAATGAACAAGCGAGCATTATGCGCTGCTTGAGCGAGATGTACAAAGGGTGAAGTGCACCGAAGCATCGCGCCTGGAACGTTTATTCAGATATGACACATCCTTTTTCGATTTATATCTGGCAGCCGCCGCTCTCATCGACCAGCGAAGGCAGGTGGATAGAGCCGCTACAGGTGTACACCCAGGAATATGCGCTCTATGTCGCCAACCTGATTCACCAGGACTCTCGCTCAGTGATAAAGGTCGTGCGGTATGGCCTCAATATTGCCTGCTTCCCTGATAAGCATGCGGTGGAGTTGGTCGAGCGACAAATAGTAAGGCAACAGGCGCGGCGTGAAAATGGGGAATCATCAACCGATTGAAAAATCGTCAGCTCGCCGGCGGTAAAACGTTGAGCGTAAATTTGTGGATCCACAATTTCAGTTTTCAATCGGGTTAGCAATAGTTACCAATGCGGTGAAAAAGTAAGGAAAAGCAATTGAGTTGGATGACTGTACTACTCACACTTGGTGTTGCGCTCATCGGGGTGGGGGGAGTTGCGCTTGGCGCATGGCTCAATCAGCATGGAGCCGCAGCAGTGGCAAAGCAAAACTTTGAAGGCCAAAGGCTTCTGGCACGTGACGCAGCTCTTCGGGACTGGAGAAAGCAACAGATTGCTCCCTACCTAGAAGCAGCAACTAACCGCACCCGTATATGGGTGGAGATGGGCCATGCTACGGGTGCTAATGATAGGACAAGACTTGTTTCTTTGGGTGAGCGACTGAAGGATTATCACTTTGATAATTTGATGGTCACATATCTAGCGATACCTGATGATGCATTTAGGGCGGCGTTCCAAAAGTTTTTACTTGCTGAGGGCAAACTTAAACCAACCTCAACCTATACTAAAGAGGAAGCCTGGGGTGTGATTATGAAAATGAGATCAGCGTTGGTTGACCTCAATAAAGCGGCGGAACACTTCATAGGTTTGAGGTAAATCCACTAATCCGCTTCAACTAACTTGGCGATACCTACCAATGCGGTGAAAAAGTAGGGGGCAGATCGTCCCAGGTCCAGGCCAGATTTTTTCATCCTGCTGAAAGCAAAGAGCCACGAGCACCGCCTTAAAATACTCGTGGTCCTTGCCCTGGGTAAGGTGTCATGTGGTCCGGTCTCACTGGAACACAATCATGCAGGCATTCTAGCAAAGTAGCAGGCAGGCGTCAATCATCGGGGCTAGCTTGAACAATAATTTGCGATTTTTGCCGATAAGGATTATAGTTAGGATGAATCATCTACAGCAGGCTAAACTGATACTCCAACTGAGAAAGAGCACGCACACATGGATGAAACAGAGCGAGAAGAGCAATCAACACAAATAAGCCTTCCTGTTAATTGGCACGTGTCAGACGATCTGGTGAGCCGATATGTAAACAATGTGTTTGTGCAGCAAGGTGAATACGAGTTCATTATATCTCTCTTTGAAATGCGACTACCGCTCCTTACAGGTACGCCCGAAGAGAATAGAGCCAAACTTGCACAATTAGGAAGCATTAATGCTGAATGCGTTGGAAGGTTTATCGTAGCTCCTAAACTTGTACGGAAAATCATTGATGCTTTGCAAACCACTTTAGATAAATACGAAGCAGCCGAAAGAGAAGAGCAAGAAGGAGATCATACAAATGGCTCTTGATACGCGTCCTCAAAATGTGGGTATGACAGCAGATAAGATTGACTTCAAGTATCTTTTAGCAATCACCTCCTATCAGGGAAGAGTTACTCTTCCTTTGGGCAAACCGACTTCAGAAGTATGGTCTGTGCGGATAGCAAATTCAATTGAGGATGATGCGGAAGAACGAGAATGGGATGCCCTATTCGCTCAGCCTCACGTGCAGGCGGGATTGGACCGACTTGCCAAAGAAGCAGAGCGGCAATTGGCGGCAGGAGAAATAGAAGAAGGCGGATTTGCGGTTGAGTGAAAAGTACACGGACGAAAGCATTTCACGATTTATTTGCTCAGTTGCCGCAAGATGTGCAAAAACAGGCAACCGACGCCTACCACCTTTTTGAAGCGAATCCCTACCACCCAAGCCTTCGCTTTAAGTGCGTTAATAAGAAAAAATCTTGGTATTCTGCACGAGTCAATGACAGCTATCGGGCTGTAGGTATACGGAAAGGTAACGCCATCTCCTGGTTTTTTATTGGAACGCATGCAGATTATGATCACCTTCTGTGAGCATAAACGGTGCATGAGTAACAACTATTCACCTGGTGCAGGTGCATCGACATCCGGGTACAGATTGAACTTTATCCTTGCCTCGATAGCCATCACCTGCTCAGCAAAGAGCGTTTTGCTCATGGTATAGCTAAAAAACGCAATAGACTTCTTTGCTTTGACAGCGTTGAGGCCGAGAGTGATGATAAAGGGGATCACACCTTGTTCCGAACGGCTTCCCACCAGAATGAACTGTCCTTTTTGTAACTGCCCAATTGCTCGGTCCAGATCTTCGAATCCTGTCGGAATGAGGTAGTTCTCTGGAGTCTCCAGTTTCGTCATTGCTCCTGCCATCCCAACAGCGATATGGGTAAGGCCCTCGTGCTCTGTCAGGCGGCGATGAAACCAAGCATGGCACTGTTGACACAAGACAGTAAGATCTCCAGGGTCTTCGTTCCCCCGCCGTTCATAGGTGCGGTGATGGACATTGAGATCCTCTCCGCTATTACACACCTGACAGCGATTTCCAGCCCGTTCTATCATCAGAGCACGCCGCTCTATCCATTCTGGGGTCTGCAAGTACTCTTCATAAGGCATCGTTTTCAACTCAGTGATACGTTGCTCGTCCATTTGTTCTCCTCTTTTCCTATTCTTCATGTTTACTCCAGTATCACACCCTCGTTCGCGATCTCGCTTTCTCGGATGTAGCGCAGTGGTGTTTGGATATTGCTCCATCCACCTGCTTGCTTTAATCGCTCGAGCGGCGTACCATGGCGCGCGGCGCGGGTCGCCCAGGCATGCCTACAATCATGCGGTGAAAGTCCCTGTATACCCACCAGGTTGCCTATCGTGCGTACCCGTTCCTCTACACTGATCAGCGCCAGGTCAAAAAGTGTTTCTTGTTTGGCCGGCAATGTTGGCAGATAGGCGCGGGCAGCCGTTAGGGTATCGTTGGTTAGGCGATCATTCTGCGGCTCATCTACCTTTGGGCGGTAGAACGTGAGCAGACGCCCGCGCAAGTGGATGTGGTTACGCTTGAGAAGCACGATCTCACCAACGCGCAGGCCATGATCGAGCAAGAGGCACATCAGCAAAGCATCACGCTTTGCCAGGCTGCCGGTAGCAGGGAACTTCAGCATAGGCAGCAGCTCGTCAGGGATATCAACCGCCTGGGCCTTTTTGTAGCCTACGCGCACGACCGGGCGGCGAGCGTCAATGTTACGCGCCTGCCGGCGTGGTATGCCCTTCACTCCCTGGATGTGGGTATGAGTGTCCCTATCCAGCATCCCCACATCATAGGCCAGGTGGCAGTACGCTTTGACGGTGGCGAGTCTCACGTTGATCGTGCCGATAGCATAGCCCTGCAGCTTCTGCCACTCGATGAACGCCTCGAGCAGGCCTGCACTCATCCCGCGCCAGGCTGAGAGATCGTTATAGAAGTCGCCTGGTTGTGTACCAACACTTCCCAGGAATCGAGCAAAGGTCAGCAGGTCGGTTTTCTGCCTCCGGATCGTCTCATCGCGCAAGCCCTCATGATAACGGGTCAACCTGGTCGCCTTGCTAAATTCTTCAGCTAGAGCGGATACATCAGCCAGGTCGTTTATTGGCCGTCCTATGATTGCCGTTTCATCGTTCATTGCAGATCACTCCTTTTCAGAGGGCGAGAAACAGGCAAGAAAAAAGATACCTGCTTGAGATACTTCCATGTGAAGTCCTCCGCATCAATCTCCCAGGGTTGATTTCTTTCATTGGGCGCGTCACTGTCAACAGGAGCATCAACAGGTTTACAGCATGGCAATTTCAGACAGTATTGTATATGATGCCTTGTCTCATGCAATAAATCCTCATTCAAAAAAATGGGATTCAACAGATGCACAGGTGTTTTACGCTGCTCAGGTCGAAGGAAAATGGCTGCATAGGCGCGAGATGGGTAATATGGTCGGTAGAGCCCACGAGCCTCCTTATTCCTTTTCTCTACATATTCCCTGTCACGTTGGAAGTAAGTCCCGCCATCAGCCAAAGTGGGACTGCCCCTGAAATGTGCGAGGGTGAAATCAGTAATGAAAAGGATGTTGAGGTGTGTAATATCATGCTCACTCAATCCCTGCTCTCGCAGAAACTGCAGGTATCGTGTTTTATCAAAGTGAATGTCGTGAGCAAACTTCGTATAGTAGCATCGCATTGTTAGCTAGACCTTTCAAAAGTGTTATCTGGAAATCAGGTAATCGGCCTATATAATGGATTAACTTTATTAATCTATTATGGCGCTTGACTGATTTTCTTGTCAACACTCGTAATGGTATAATTGCCTCAAAGGAGGTGCACGCAATTCATGGCGATGCGCCACCCGAGACCAACCCAGGCGGCGCTCTCTCTACCCGTTGTCCTGGTAGCCAGTCGTTATGTCTGTCAGGAAGTAGGCTGAGACGACTACTTCTTGCACTGTCGCACCAAAGGCGTTTTTGCCTGAAGCCGTTCCCCCATCTGTTCCCCAGACTTGTATGGTATCATCCTGGTTCAACCTGTTGATGTCCGTGCCAGCAGGAAAGCCAATCTGCACAGAACTGCTGCTGAAGCTGGAGCCGGAATCATGGACATTGGCGCCTCTGGTAATGCCACTACTATCTTTCACAAAGCCGGTGATGATGGCGGTGAAATGCACTGCTTTGCCTGTCCAGCTACTCCCGTTCTTATCAAGAGCACTCACAGTCGTGTTGGTTGTGCTGGCTTTAAACGCTTTCTCATTCAGCGTAGGAGGCGGAGCGGTGTACGGGTTGTTGTTGTCCCCTGTATTGTTCTGAGCCTCTACTGTTGCAGCTGCCGCAGCCGCAGCCGAATACGCCGTGCTCGTAGGCGTAGCAGGGGTGCTCTGCTGCGTGGTTGTGGGGGTGCTCGCACAACCGGCCAGGGTCAGGACGAGTAGAACAAGCAGTGTGATGATGCAATAGAAACGTTTCATCGATTTCTCGCTTTCTTGCGGGCTGTATGGCCGCCCGGCTCGCCACTATAGTGCTACTGCTTCAACCCACGCGCTGCCAGCATTCCTACATGGCGCAGGCCATCTGGTGAGAAGATACACGCCCCTGCGTCCGAGATGACGAGTTTCTCACGGATGGCGTTCACTATTGCTTGCTTCGATTTGTTAGCCCAAACCGGCCACGTTTCGCCAGTATACCCCTCCGGCACATACGCCGATTTACCGTCTGGTCCCCAATGGACTGGCACAAGGTCAGCAGGCGTCAAGTGATCTCTGATCAGTTCTCCAACACGGTCAACAATCTGATCTCTTGTAGCCCTGCCCCCTAGCTGCGCCAGGGCAACGAGCGCATAGTCCATAAGTGTACGCGTTTTTGTCTCTTCTGGATTGGGTATCCTCTTCATCGTTTTTTCTCGCTTTCTTTGCCTGCCTACTGTGAGCGGACAGGCGGCGCCACTATCGAGATGCACAGGATGCAGACGCGCAACGAGGATTGAAACATCTTATAACCATTATAAGATAGATCGGAGCGTAGTTGATGCACAGGATGCAGACGCGCAACGAGGATTGAAACCTGGCTATTGTGAGCGGCCAGGCGGCGCCACTATCGAGATGCATAGCTTGCTTGTCTGTCAAGCAGTAATGGTATACTTGCCCCAGGAGGTGCACACTTGAACAAGCAATACACGATCAACTACGAACCCCAGGGCGATCACCTGGTCGTGACTGTGCCTGAGCTGGGCATCACCGTCTCGACAGCAGCCGGTGAGATGAGCCGCGATGCTGCAACTAACGCAGGCCTGCGCGCCATCACTGAGCACCTGGAAGCCAAACGCAAAGAAAGACGCCCTCGCCGGCAGGAGCAGGCTAAGGCGTCGCGGACTAGTGCTTAATCGCCACATCGATAATTGTCTCCTGCCCGACCTGCACGAGCACTTGATAGGCAAGCGGATTGCGCCGCCCGGCCTTGCATGCCCGAAAAAGCGCCTGACTTGCCTTGTATTCTGATGGACCCATGTACGTCAGCTGCGCCTTAATCTCACCCACGCCGGCATACCCGCCAGCTTCGATGCGCGCTTTGACCTCGGCGCAGGCATAGGCCATGATGTAGACATAGAAATAGGGGCGTGGTCCGGGTGTCGTCTTCTTACGTGGCATGGTATACTCCAATCAGTGATTGAGCCCCAGGTGACTTCGTGATGGTTGTCAGCCTGGGGCTCTTCTTGTCTACTCGTAGATGCCGAACTCTTGCACGTATGCCTCGCGCCGCGCTGCCTGCTCTGCGAGCTTCGCATCCTCGCGTGCCTGCATCCGGGACACGATTGCCGGGACCTGGCCGCCCATTTGGGCTGCAAGCGCAGCCCTGCGGATCTTCAAAACCTCGTTGACTGCCCTCTCGTGCTTGCAAGGCTTGGTTTCCGGGCAGTTGCAGCGCCATTCGTTGACCTGCCAGCGCACTTCATAGTAGGTGTTGGCCTGGCTATCGGATTTCACCAGGTAGAACTTCTCAGATGTGGCCTTGTCCGTGATGCGATAGATAACTGGGCTTTGAATCTCGGTCATTGCGGTCTTTGTGATGGTTGCCATTTTCGTAACTCCTTGAATTTCTTCGGCTGGCTCAGTACCAACCTCTAATAAGATTATAACAGGTTATTGGATAGTTGTCAACAGATTTATGGACTAATAGCAACGAATATTTGACAACTATCCAAATTAGTGTTATAATCCAGATATGAAACAAACGGAATGTATTTAGCACTCGTTTGAAAGGAGGCTATATGGAGGCAAAAGAATACCTCACCTATGAAGAAGCCATGGAGTATCTGGGTGTAAAGCGCAGCACACTCTACACGCTCATTACAGACCTGGATATTCCTACACACAAATTCAAGCGCGATAAACGGCGATACTTGGCCCTTGCCGATGTGAAGCGCATGAAGGAAGTAAGAGAAAAGCCTTGGATAGCTGAAGAGGGCACATCTAAAGACGCGGCTTGAGCCGGGCAGACAGCGCCCCGGTGGAACGATGCACTGTCTGCCACGACCCCAAGCCCATTATATCAGGGATAGCTACGAACATTGGTTCCTGGTCTGGTGGTGCATTACTATGTTGATATATAACCCATTCCTTTTCGGAGTTGAGTCGAGTCGAACATGTACGCGGAATCAGGCAGCTTTATGCTGCACTCGATATCCGCATTTTTTATATCGTCATTGTAGTGGAAGCGCGCGGCGGATCGCAATAATAGCGAAACGCCAGCTTGCCAGAGCAAGGAAACCTATTCTGCTATCTGAAGCAGGACCAGCAACCGCTACGCTGGGTAGTACTAATGGCGATGATTCAAGATAATTTCGGATATACTTTTAAGTGTACGAGAGCACACATAAAGAGGAGGTTTCACTATGCAAGATGAATGGATCACGAGCAGAGAAGCGGCTGCTATCCTGACAGCCAATAGTGGTCACACGGTCTCGGATGCCTACGTGAGACGCCTGGCAGGCAAGGGCCTCCTGCGCACGAGGAGACTACATGCCAGTACCTCACTCTATAACAAGACTGATGTGGGGCACTACAAGGTTGCTGAGCGAGCGAAGAAAGCAGCCAACGCTGCATGAGCCGGCGAGGCGAGCATTGGAGGATTGCAGTCAGCCAGCTCGCCGCGCACAAGACTACCGAATCGAGTATACCATATGGAAATTAGGACAGGTTCTGTCATCTTTTATCGCGTGCGCGGCTATGTTATAATCAGGCTATTAAACACGCCCCAGGGCGAGGTAGATGAGGATGAGATAATGAGGACAGGGCGTTCTATACGCAAACAAATTGTCGGGTCGATTAGGAACTTGCAGCAAAAACAGCTGTTTGGTGCCTGATCGACTTTTTTTGTTTCAATTTGTAGCTTATAGAAAGCAAAATCGCCATCCAGGCTCTTGTTTTGCGATGAAAGCTTGAACGGCGACTCGACGGCTCGTAAATAGAATACCATACGTGCCGACGAAATGCAACCTTACGAAAAGTAAGAGGAACATGAGATGGCACTTTGTTTTATAGGTCAATATAGCGAAAGCCAGCCCCTTGCGGATCAGGCATGTAGGGACCGGCTTAGAATGGAGGCTTTCCTTTGCAGAAAATCCGAACAGCTGCTAGTTTTGTCGGCATAATTGTACTTTACGAGTGGCATTATGTCAACAACCACAGCTTCACTCCATGTGTAGAGTGTACCACATTTCATATATATATATACTCCAGTGCCTCACGCTCACCAGGCACAAAGTACTCCAGTGCAGTGCTGATCGCGAGGCGATCCCATGACGCAGGCCGCAGAAGCCCCGATCGGCATCATCACCTACTCCAATGCGATCGAGGAATATATTGCAGGACTCAAGGCAGAGCTTGCCCGCTGCCGTGAAGCCTACAACGAACTCTCTGAGCGCTACAACGAACTCTCTCAGAAGGAAACGTTTAGAGATCGCTTGTTCACGGTCAAGGCCGATACGCTCACCATATCCCACAAGGCATCGATCGATGCTACTGTCCGATACCTGCAAGATCATGAACGCGATCGCGACGAGCGCGGGTATATCAAAATGGACGCCTGGGAAGTTGCATCCCTAGCAGGCCAGAGTTATGGAACGCTCTTGAATAATTGGTCAGCGCTTTCGCGTGAACTGCGCATTCACGATGGGGAAGAAATTGAAACAGATGTTGGCCGTGTCCCCATTTTTGATCGCCTGGTCGTGAGAGTCCCCACAACCGACCGGGAGCGCTATCCACAAGGATATTATCTGGAAACCTACATCAAAGAACGCGAGATTCTGGCGCATCCTGACCAATACAAGGCAGGGACACCAGTAGAGTGGGGAGGCAAGCGCAAGAACGCCGGGCGCAAGAAATGCCAGAAGTGCGACGCCTGGATGAAGGTGAAAGATCATATCAGAACGATGCAGCGCGAGCATATTTGCCCCAACTGCCATACAAGTGTATGGGACGAAGTGAGGCCCGTTTCTGATGAGGTGCCCCCAACTCCTAACGATAATAAACCTGTAAACAAGCCTATAGAGCGGCCTGAAGCCAGCAAAAATCAAGTTGATTTTTGCTCCCCAGATGGCCTTGATGATGTAGAAATCGAAGCCAGCAAACCGCCACTTGACGAAGTATACCCTGCCCTTTTACTTCATCAAGTTGCTAGCGCATCGATCGAAGCGTTTACACATGCCCCCCCACCAGAGGCATTGCGCGTACTTCCCATCTGGTGCTGTCATCGCGATAAAGAGCCCTTTAATGTGTCCAAACCTGCACGGTCGTATCCGAATGCAAAGTCGGATGATCAAACGACCTGGACGATCTATGATCAGGCATTGGCAGTCCTGAAGCAAAGCTGGAACGAGGGATGGAAGGATCCCTTTGATGGGCTCATGTATGCCAACAATGGCGACTTCGTTTTTATCGATGGCGACCATTGCAGGAATAAAGATACTGGCGAGGTGAACGAGCTGGGGCAAGAAATCATCGCCATTGATTCCTGGACTGAAGAATCCTATGGTGGAGAGGGCGTGCATTCTGTCGCGTATGCATCGGTCTCCAGAGGCAGAAAAGATACTAAAAACGGACTGGAGATGTACCCCGACCGGCGCTTTTTTACCTATACGGGCAAGCACATTGCCGGGACCCCTACCACGATAGAGCATCGACAGGCAGAGGTCAGCGTACTCTATAACAAGTACTTCCCTGCGCAAGAACCTACGCCAATTGTCGCGACGTCGCGACAATTCACCTGCTCTAGATCCGATGCTGAATTGCTCGACAAGGCCAGGAATGCCAAGAATGGCGCAAAGTTCACGAAACTGTTTGATCGCGGTGATGCTAGCGACTATCCGAAGGCAGACGGCTCACCAGACCACAGCGCGGCTGACGAGGCGCTGTGCGAGCTGCTCCTCTATTGGGGGGATGGCGATGTGTCCACGCTAGAGCGGCTCTTCCCACAATCGGGCCTTATGCGCGAGAAATGGAACCGCGCCGATTACCGTGAGCGAACCATCAAGGCCGCACTTGCACTGTATCAGCGAAAGCAGGTGGCATCATGAGCTTAGATCAACTTCTTCGCCTAATTCGAGCGTCATCGCTCATCCTGCTCTGCAACGGTCGGCTGTGGGCACCGAATACGCATGTGCCACTGGAGACACGCCGCGCGATCGCTCAGCACCGGCGCGAGTTGCTGCGCATGATTGCTGCATCTTGCGTGGAAGTCTGCCCGAGCCCTGGGCTTCATCGCCGTGAGTGGTACTACAAGGATGGGGCGTTCTATTGTGGCGCATGCGAGCGGCTGCAGGCGTGGATCGCATGACTGAACAAGAGGCGCAGTACCTCTGTGAGCTGGTCATAGACCAATATGGTCCCGGATCGGCTCACATTCATAGAATTGGGAACGGCGAGCTGGTGGTGATCATCACTGCCAAGAAGGGATCTTGGTTCTGCTTCAATTTCGATGATTGGACCATGTTTCGCAAAGATGAGAAGCGCCAAGCGAAGGCTAGGCGCCGAGAACGTCATGAAGAGGATGAAGATCTGCTTGGCATCAACCCAAGTGAAGAATATCACCTGATCATGTCTTGAAGAGGAGGGTACATGTGAAGAAGGAGGAGGTGAGCGGGCAGGCAAGCACGGCGATCAGCTACGAGGAGGTGCTTGCTTTGCGCCTGGATGAGCACGAGAGCGTTGGTAGTATCTCTGATTCTGGTTTTCGTTGGTGGTGCTGGACGCATATTGAGCATCGGCTGCCACGCGAGGCCCGGAAGGCGCTCAAGGTCATGCTCCAGCTGGACCTTAGCTATCTGCCGAATCGGACGCAGATCGTTGAACTGATCAGGCACCATGGTGCCTGGCCTGCTGACCTAGCATCAGCAGAGGAGGTGAGTAGCAAACAAGACTTTTAACCTATTGTAAAGTATAATTTGATTGAAGTAGTGGATAAGTGGCAGTGAGGAGGATTACAACATTGCCGAAAATTACAACCCCGGTTGAACAGACCGAAACCCATACCGAAACCGAGACCCAATCCCCCGATGAACTGAGCGCCGCGCTCAACAAAACATCCGATGCTCTCGCGGCAATTGTCACGCAGATCGCTGATCTGCAGGCGCAAATCAGACGCCGGCATGAACGACTGGACGAACTGGAGATGCTCACCCTGGAACATTCCCGACTTGTTGCCCATTTGCGTGAGCAGGTGCAAGAAGCTGAAACGAAACTCGGTTATGCTCGTACCGCTGCAGGTGTTGCCAAAGGGACCGCGGCTGAGAAGTCAACGGCTAGCAATGTCAAAACCCTTCAGGCTAACCTGGCCGCGCTGCATCAACAGCTGCAAGAGGCCCAATTGCAGTACAGCACCCAGGATACTCAGGCCAGAGTCGAAACCAGTACCATCAACAAGGAGTTGGAGCAGGACCAGGCAGAGCTTGAGACGCTGGAGCGAACTCGCGCCGAACTGAAGCAGGTACGAGCAGAGACCAAGGAAGCATTAGGGCAGGCAACCTACGCGGCACTTGCCTATGAGATGCGTGGCCTGCTGGAAGCTGAGCGCAAGCTTGAAGAGGCGCTAGCTGAACACCGGGCAGAACGGCTTGCACAACAAGAGAGCATCTCTGAACGGCTTGCAGATTGGCCTGAGTTGGTACGCCAGTTAGAGCAGGAGCTTGCACCAGAAGAGAAGCAAGAGCCGGAGGACTCGCCATCGATACGGCTTACGAAGCTACTCATGAAGTACTTGAAGCTCTATGTTGAATGTGGTCCCCAATTGGAGATCCCGCAGCAGAGTACCCCCATTCAGGTGTTCCAACTCTTCTTGTTCCCTGACCAACTCGCCAAGCTCCTGGCATCACCACAAGGCCGCGTCCACCTGGAGCAACGGCTCGAGGCGCTCCGAACCTACCTATGGCAGGTCGAGACGATGGAGCGGGAACGGGCCATGTATCGTGAACTCAAAATGCTGAAGTACTAGGGAGGAGGAAGAAGACATGCCAACACAGAGACATCAACGACTTGCGCCCGTACCAGAGTACGTCCCGTTTCACATCTTGGCACTGGCCGCCAATCCGACCCCGATAGGACAGGCCGTGGTGACGACTATTGCCGCGGCCATCACAGCAGGCAATAACGTTACCATCACGCCTGCAAGCATGGTCGGTATCATCAAAGGCAAGCGCTTGTCTGTCGTCAACGGCTCGGTCCAGGAATTCATCACGGTGATCAGCGTAACTGGCACCACTTTCACCGCGAACTTTGTGAACAGCTATACGACCAACAGCAACCTCTATTCAGTGGATGGCGCGTGGCTGAGTCATATCGTGGTGAATAAAGCCGGGTCGGCGGACACGCTCACGATCTTTAACGGCTTGTCTGGTATGTTGCCGCGGGCGGGAGGCGCCATCGCGGCAATTAGCCCAACCGTCGCCGGCGCAACGTATTGGTTTCATTGCGCCATTGACCAGAGCTTGTACTATAGCTGGGCCGGGACAGCAGGCGATGTCACGGTCTTCTACCTGGATTATCCGCCAGCATTCGGATGATGGAAGTAAGGAGGAATACACCCATGTTTAAAAGAGGCGCTGTCCTATCCCCACGAGAGAAGCAGGGTTCCCTGCAATCGCGACTCGCGCGGATAGATGAGCTGCTTGCCATGAGAGCACGATATGAGGCTCTGATTAGGCAAGCACCAGCGACCAGGCCGGCTGCCAATAGCCGTACGCAGGGTAGCCGGCAGGCACAATATAGCAGAACAAGATGTGAGGCCTGTTGGTCTGGCGCACTCCTCTTTCATGAGAACGCCGTGGAGTGCCTGGCGTGTTCGCATGTCGGAGAACGGTGGTACAGTTTCGATACGAACGGCTATCCTGGCGCGCAGTCCTGCAAGCATTGCGGCAGTATCAATGTCGTCTATCGTGCGCAGACCTTGCACTGTAAGGTCTGCGGCGAGGATTCGCTACGGTGGCCGTAATGCCTGCTTGGACAGAGAGGGCTATCCGCCTCGAAGCTGGCATCAGGGCCACGGAAGCCGCCTATAACGCATGGTATTATCGCTACAGTCCGCGCAGCATCGAGCAACTGGCAGAAGCGGACTCCTGGAGCTATGAGCCGGAGCATCGGGAACTGTTTGTGCAGGCCTACCTGGCGATGTTCCCGCCAGCGCTAGTGGCGTTTGAGAGCGGTAACTATCGCATTGCGGACAACCTCTCCTCTCGTGAGCGGCTATGGCTGTTTCATGATTTCGTTGAATTGCGTCTGCCCCGGGTGCCGAGACAAACTGAAACAACAGGAGCATAGCCACTGTGGAACGAATGAGTGATGAAGACCTTCAACAGCGTCTCCTTGAGGAACTGCCTGCTGTGCAAGCTCGCTTACAGGTGACAATGGCTAATCCGCACATACGGGTAGGGAGACGCCGGCGAGCTGCCCGGTTGGAACGTCGGGTCTCTCAAGTGCTGAGTGAACGAGTGAAACCGAGCGAAAATGAGCAAAAAACACCCTAAAAAGGGGAGAAAAAGGGAGAAAAAGAGAGCATTTTTGCAGGTTTTCGGCCTAAAAGCAGCGGTGAAACCCTCACATCCGCACGATAAAAAAAGCGTAAGTGTACTTTTTTGCAAGGTGTGTCGATGAGAAGCGAGCGCGAGGGCAACGCTATAGACGTTGTGAGCGGCGCGACCTGAAAAAGGCATTTTTGCGGAGCTTCAGCCAGTCCAAGAGTGTTGCCTGGACCTGCCAGGCCATCGGTGTTTCTCGCAATACGGTCTACGCGTGGATGCGCAAGGATGCCGACTTTCGCGAGCGGTACAAAGGTCTCTGTACACTCTTCTGGCCGCCCTTTGCCTATGAGGAGCCATCACCGATAGATGACTTTGAGACGGCTTTATCGGACATGTCAGATCGTGCCTTATTGGTGCTTGCCAGGCGTGCCTGGAGGTGACGCACATAAGGTACTAAACCTAGACCAAAACAGTACCAAAAGCATACCAAATTGGAGCATATTACTGGCAAACCTGCGGCAACCCTGCGGTGATTCGAGCGCAGGCTAGAGGCGCGATGAACTTCTCTAGCAATCTTAGTGGGTGTGGATGACCTGGGCACTTCTACTCAATTATATATTGCACTGTCACTTCATCAGGTTCGTGTTGAGTTAGCTCCGATTTGTCAACAAGAAGATGCAAATATATTGAACCATCTGAAGAAGTAACTATCTCTGCAATGATACGACCAGAGCCAGTGTCATCTGTCTAATATCGTGGCCGTTTTCTGCCAAATAACTTGCCAACGATGGCTTTGAGAAGCCCATTGAGGCGATTTTTGATGAACGTTTCTGCCGCATAATGTGTCGAGATACGTCTCGCTCTTTTTTTCATATGCGTGTGCCAAGATGGAATCCTCCAAATTTGTCACATAAAATGGCCTGCACCCATTAAGAGTGCCTCCTAGAGAGGCATCATAGAGAGATATTATTTTCGGCCATAAAAAATAATGGCCGAAACCCTAGCAACAGAAAGCTGTCAACTAGCGCCACGGTGCTTTGCCAGAGCCTAGCTATGATTCAATCATGCTGCTGAAAATAAAATCAGCTTCTTCTGGCAGAGCTAACTAGAACTTTCAGAACTCTTTCTCTTTGTCGTACTTTCTTCAGCATCCGGTGGCGTAATCATACCTGCCAGTGTGGCAAAAACGAAGCTATACTGTTCCAAGGGCAGGAACGGCCTTCCCCCGATCCCTGCTGCCTGACTCCACTAAGCTTGCCTCCTCGCCTAACACTTCCCCCTATCGCACCACCACTCCCCGATGTTGATCGTCTCGAACGCAATGGGGCTGGGCTGGTAGTTGTGAGTCCCTTTGTGCGCGATCGCTAGGTCTGTCGTGCTGTAGAGCACGATGAAAGGGAAGTCCGTCAGGTAGATCTGGTGGATCTTTGTGAAAAGCCGCTGCCGCAGTCCCGGATCCGCTGTCGCCAGTTCTTGCCTGTAGAGGGCATCCAGGGCTGGGTTGCAGTAGAAGTCAAAGTTTTGTCCCTTGGGCGCAAACTGGTCACACAAGAGCATCCAGGAATCGTCGGGGTCATAACCATAGTCGGTCACAAGCTCGGCGATGTCATACCTGCCCGCGACAGCTCCCGATGGCGGTGAGGCCTTCCCCCCAGGCAAGATGGAGCCAAAGAACGTATCGCCAGGATAGTTCTGGATGTCGAGCTGGATGCCGATCGCCTTGAGATCGCGCTGAATGATCGCTTCAACAGCAGTGCGGTATGGTTTGGCTGA
>Ga0070717_10001476_pt1 | contig 16263 bp, 17 predicted proteins | sample LARL113metaG_FD_71366 | JGI IMG/M metagenome (GOLD analysis project Ga0070717, IMG submission 71366) | Corn, switchgrass and miscanthus rhizosphere microbial communities from Kellogg Biological Station, Michigan, USA - LAR L11-3 metaG | ecosystem: Host-associated > Plants > Roots > Rhizosphere ... | reverse complement strand
TCCTGGCTGCTCCTTCCCAAAATAAGCGCAGGAGTCCTGGCCCTTTGGAAATTCATTCTCATCGAACTGATTGCCCCATCCGATCACTGGCATGGGCACGTCGGTGGCGGCCGCGAGCCACACTTCAACGTGATCCTGGGAGAGTATCCAGTTCTGGTTCTTCGGGAAGTCGGGAGCGGGTCCATCCACTTCACCGACGATCACCAAGGCAGAGCCCAGATTGCGGATCCAGAGATGTCCGTTGCGAGCGCCGTCGCCGCGCGGAATCAGCCTGATGTCGGGCGGTGTGCTCTTGAAATCCGCAATGGAGCCTTGGACGCCGGACGACTGCATGAGCGGCACGGAGATCGATCTGTCCTGTGCGAATACGGTGGAGCAGCCGAGTAGAAATAAAATTGTGCGGGTAAAGCGCATCTGCGGCACAGAGTAGCAGAAGGCCAATTTCCAGTGGAGTATCCGTAGTAACGTTTAGTCTCGCCCAAACCTACGCTTGCTTCGCGGCGCTCCCGTCCAGCCCCAATTCCTTCGCGATCGGCTTCATCGCTGCAATGCAGAAGGCAATGTGCTCGTCCAGGTCAACTCCAAGGTCGGCGGCGCCGTTGACGATGTCGTCGCGATTCACCTTGCGCGCGAAGGCTTTGTCTTTCATTCTTTTTCGCACCGACTTGGCGTCGACTTCCGCCAGCGACTTCCCCGGCTTGATCAGCGCCACCGCGGTAATGAACCCGGCGAGTTCGTCGCAGGCGAAGAGCGCCTTTTCCATTTGCGTTTCGCGAGTCACGCCGCTGTATTCGGCGTGCGACATGATGGCGCGCGTGATGACTTCCGGCCAGCCGCGCTGCTTCAGGATTTCGTTGCCCTTGTAGGGGTGGTCCTCGAGGCTGGGCCAGCGCTCGTAGTCGAAGTCGTGAACCAGGCCGACGACGCCCCACAGATTTTCGTCTTCGGCAGAGCCGTTGCCCCACTTGCGGGCACAGGCGCGCATGCAAGCTTCGACCGCCAGCGCGTGCTTGCGCAAACTTTCTGATTGGGTGAACTCAGTTAGTAACCCCCACGCGAACTCGCGATCAATCATGGTCTTTGCCTGTTTTCTCCGGGTATTTGACGTGTTGTTTTGGGTTTCGCCCGCAAAACATGCGGGCTCATCGTATTTTAACCTTGACTTCCACAGGGCTGATGCCGCAGATTGAGCCTGCAGTCGGAACTTCTCCCCCAATAGTTCCTAGCAGTTAGGCTGCGCGGAGTAGCCCGCTCTGGCACTCCCACAACCCGATGGCCACGACTCTTGCCCCGGTAGACTCTAGGGAAGTCGTAAGATGTGACCACTGCTTGCTGGTTCAGTTCCGTACTTCCAACAACAATTGCCGACGCTGTCACGCTTCCCTGGACGAGGAGCCCGAACCTGAACCCATCCTGGTAGCGCCACCTCTGATGATGACCGTGCACGGCAACGGCCGCGGACATTTGAACCTGGCGACCTCCATCCGCTCCCTGCGCCTGCGCAACGGGCTCAGCCAGCGCCAACTCGCGGGACGCATGGCGGTGCCGCGCACCTACGTTTCCAAAATCGAAAACGAGAAAGCCACGCCTACGCTGTCTTCCCTGGAACGGCTGGCGCGTGCACTGGAGGTCACTGTGCCCGATCTGCTCAGCGGCGGCGAACGCAGCCGCCAGGAAGAAGTCAGCGAATTGATGAAAGATCAATTTATCGCCGAGCTCTTGCCCTTCGTTTCGCAACTAAATGGAATGCAGATGTCGAGCATCCTGACTCAGGTGCGGGACTTGACGGTGCGTCCGCGCAGAAGCGCGTAGCTAAAGTTCACGGCGATATGTGCCGATGATTTAGGGTTCGGCACGTTTAACAAGTTTATCCGGGCAACCAGCCAACACTAGCCGGGACCGATTTTTGGTTCTGGCTTTTTTCTCTGTACTATCAGAATGCAGTTTCAGAATCTTCCCACCTTTGGTCGGCATCTGAATCTCCAGATTTCTCCTATCAAGGACCAGCTATGCCTACATCGCAGAAGAGTGCTGTGATCACTGGAGCTTCGAGTGGAATTGGGCGGTCTTGCGTCGCGCGCATGAGCCGAGCGGGATGGCAGGTGTTCGCCGGCGTGCGCAAGGAAGCAGATCGGGAAAATCTCAGGCAAAATTCTGCCGCGAATGTATGCCCCGTGTTGATGGACGTGGAGAGCGAAGCGTCGATCGCTGCGGCTGCTGCGGATATCGAGCGACAACTTTCTGGGCGCGGGTTGGATGGATTAGTGAACGTCGCCGGAATCGGTATGGTTTGCCCGATTGAATACGCGACCATGCAAGACTTGCGAAAGATATTCGACGTCAACTTCTTTGGCCAAGTCGCAATCATCCAGGCTTTTTCGCGCCTGCTGCGCAAACAGCGCGGTCGAATTGTGAATATCACCACAGTCGGCGTAAATATTGCGATCCCGTTTGGAGGTCTGTTGAATGGCAGCAAGAGCGCGTTTGCCAAAATGAGCGATACGCTACGATTGGAGATGCATCCGTTTGGCGTGCGCGTGATCGCGATCGAACCCGGCTCGATTTCGACTCCGGCCGTCGACAAAACGCTGGGCGACTTGGAGAAGGTTATCCTCAACCTGCCCGCGGAGGCGCAGGCGTTATACGGAGAGAGCATCAGGAGAATGGGCCGGCGCGGCTACGCGATGGAAAAGAATGGAAGTTCGCCGGACGTAGTCGCCGCGGCCGTGCATCACGCGCTTACTGCGAGCCGTCCCCGAATCCGATACCGCGTTGGGAAACACGCAAAGCTGCTAGCGACACTGCCGAAGATCTTGCCGGAAAGCGTGATGGACGGCATCCTGCACCGCATGTTGGGGACTTCGGAAGGTCGCGCGACGGGGCGACGCAAGGAATCTCAGGCGCAGAGGACAGCGCGGCCGGTGTAGCCGAGGTTGAATCCGAACTAGCTCGAAGAACATCTATCCAACATGAATCTCGAAGAAGTTGGAACTGAATTTTCTGAAGCAATCCCCAGTCGTGCGGTGGTGAGTCAATTCGCCGAATCGTCGGAGTGGGCGGAATCGGAACCAAAAACAAATACGGCGAAGCCGGAAAGTTTGGACGATTCGCTGCTCGACGCCTACTCGACGGCGGTCACCAGAGCGGTCGAGCGCATCAGCCCGTCGGTGGTGAATATTGAAGTGCATCAGAGCGCAGGTCGCACGCGCTCGGGCGAGCCCCGCGAACGCCAGGGCGGAGGCTCGGGATTCGTCTTCACTCCCGACGGCCTGATCCTCACTAACAGCCATGTGGTGCACGATGCTGTGCGCATCGTAGTAACCCTGACGGACGGGCGTCGAATGCCGGCAATCGTCATCGGCGACGACCCCGCGAGCGACCTGGCCGTAATTCGCGTGAATGAACCCGGCCTGACTGCCGCCGCGCTGGGCGATTCGCAGCGCCTGCGCGTAGGCCAGATTGTGATCGCGATTGGCGCACCCTACGGCTTCCAATCGACGGTAACCGCGGGAGTGGTGAGCGCGCTTGGGCGGTCGCTGCGATCCTATTCGGGCCGCCTGATTGACGATGTGATTCAGACTGACGCCTCGCTCAACCCCGGCAACTCCGGCGGCCCGCTGGTCGATTCCGCCGGCCGCGTCGTCGGCGTGAACACGGCGACCATTCTGCCCGCACAGGGTATCTGCTTTGCGATCGGCATTAACACGGCGAAGTTCGTGGCCAGCCGGCTGCTGCGCGATGGCCGCATCCGCCGCAGCTACATTGGAGTCTCCGCGCAGACCGTGCCGGTCCATCGGCGCGTGGTGCGCTTCTACGATCTTCCTAAAGAAATGGGCGTGGTGGTGTTAGGTGTGGAGGAGAACAGTCCCGCCAAGCGCGCCGGCCTCCGCGAAGGGGATGTCATCATCGCACTGGACGGTCATCCCGTAGCCGGCGTCGACGATCTGCATCGCGTCCTCACCGATGTGCGCGTAGGCGTGAGTTCTTCGCTAACAGTGCTGCGCTGGACCGACAAGCTGGCGTTGAAGATCGTACCAGAAGAAGCGCGCTAGCTGGAAGCTGTTGAGACGATGAAACGCGTGTGGGAACAGCCGCCTCGGCTATCGGCCGCGCGCAGCGCGCGTTTGAGACTCTTGGTGAGAGCCGTTCTCAGCTAGCCTTCGGCTTCCAATCCATCCAGTCCAGCAGCCAGCGCCAGGTGGTTTCCATGGTACGATGCGCCGGAGGCGGCGGAACTGGCTTTGCAGGAAACGTCACACGCTTTCCGCGATACGCCTCAGCGAGTTGCTTGAACACTCTGCCTTGTTCCTTGACCCGCCCGTCGTTGGTGAGCAGGCCCAGGCTGTATTCCAGCGGGGTGAATTCAAACTTCCGGTCCACATCGTAGCTGTCCCAATAACTGAACCAGCTCACGCCCGAATCGATCGCCGCCAGCACGGCCTTCTCCAGCCACTCCGCCTGCTGTTTTTCGTTCAGCGCTTCGATGCAGGTATTGAACTCCTCGGCCCACACCGGCTTCCGCAGATCGCCGGCATACGATCGGACCAAACTCGCCATCGCGGCCAGCAGCTTCGTGCTGGGAGGGTCCATCGGGCCGCCGTACTTCAGGGCGCCCGTCCAGTAGGGATAGCAGTGAATGATCGGCATCGGCCTGGCAGCCATCGCTTGCGGCGAGAACGTGTTCGATTCAAACCACGGCACATGGTCGACGCCATTCACGTGAAGGCCACGGGGAAGGACCTCCTGCATGAGCGCGAACATTTTCGCCATCCAGACGTCGCCCACCGGTGGCTCTGTGCTCCAACAGGTATTGATCTCGTTTCCAAAGTCGAAGCCAATGATGTTGTCTTTTGCGCTCATCACTCGTGCCAGTTCCCGGACGAACAGCTCCTGCGCTTTCCACATGCCGTCGTCGGAAAAGAAGCCCGAGCCCGGCTTGTTGAAGGGCGGCAGAAAGTACCAACCGCTCAATTGGCCGGTGAATACGGTGACGACTGTATCGAGATGTCGCTCTCCCATGAGCGTCAGCAACTGATCCAGGCGTTCCAAGTGAAGCGGACTCACCCACTTTGGATTGGGTTGAAAATATGGCCAGATCAACAAAATGCGCAGATGGTCGGCGCCGAGCGAGGCGATCGCATCCAGGTCGCGCTGGATCGGATCTGCATCCCATTCGTTCCAGCAAAACCACCAATTCTTCGACGGCGTATAGTTCACGCCAAATCGGAGCCGGTCTAGTGCTAGGCCGGCAACTGCGGGCCGACCACCGACAACTGATTTGGTCGCTGACCCTGTCAGCGCCGCCGCTCGGGCGGCAAGCGAGCTAGCCACCGCTGCGCCCAATGCTCCTGACACAAAGTCACGTCGATTCATAAGTTCTGTACTCCGACTCCTTGCGGCCATATTACGGCAATAATTAAGCCCCACTTCTCGCACAAAACGCGAGAAATGGGGCACCCGGGCATTCTTGCTAGTTCAGGAAGTATTGTCGGTAAAGGGTGTCACGCTGCGCCGGACGAAACCCCGCATCTCGAATAATCCGCCGCAATTCTTCTTCGGTCGTGCAATTAGTCACGCCGGCCGCCCGCACAACGTTTTCCTCGAGCATCACCGAGCCCACGTCGTTGCCGCCGAAGCGCAATCCCATCTGACAGACCTTTAAGCCCTGCGTCACCCAACTTGATTGCACATTGAGGAAGTTGGAAAGATAGATGCGCGAAATGGCCAGCACCTTCAAGTAGTCGACCGCGGTGGCCTCGTCCCAATGTCGCCCGCCCAGCGCGGTGTTCTGCGGCTGAAAACTCCACGGGATAAACGCCGTGAACCCGCCCGTCTCTTCCTGCAATTCATAAAGCCGCTGGAAGTGGTTGACCAGGTTTTCGTATTTCTCGCCTACCCCAAACATCATGGTCGCAGTGGTGCGCATCCCGATCTGATGCGCCGTGCGATGCACGTTGAGCCAATCGTCGGTCAGGCACTTCAGCCGCGCAATCTTGTAGCGGACTTCGTCGTCGAGCACTTCCGCGCCGCCGCCTGGAATGGAGTCGAGCCCCGCGTCGCGCAGCCGCAGAATTGTGTCGCGAATCGATAGCCCGCTGTTCTCCGCAATCGCAATAATCTCCGACGCCGAATAGCAGTGCAGATGAATCTTCGGAAAGCGCTGCTTGATCCCGCGCAGCATTTTCTCGTGCCAGTCAATCTTCAAATCAGGATGCAGACCGCCCTGCATCAACACGCCCGTGCCGCCCAGTTCCACGGTCTCGCGGATCTTCTCGTATATCGTGTCGAAGTCGAGAATGTAGCCTTCCTTCGCCGCCGGCCCCTTCAAGGGGCGGTAGAACGCGCAGAAGGTGCAGTACTCGGTGCAGAAGTTGGTGTAGTTAATGTTGCGGTCGATGATGTAAGTGACCACGCCCTCAGGATGAAGTTTCCGCCGCACCGCATCGGCTTCCATCCCAATGCCAATCAAGTCATCTGACTCGAACATCTCCAGGGCTTGCTGTTTGGTAAGAGACATAAGAGATCCACAGAACATTTTATTTTAGCGGAGCGACCAGAAACCCACCAAATCAGCCACGGTGGAACGGAGCTGAAGCTTTTGCTCGTTACTTCGGTTACGACGTCTGAGGGCAAATCGGTTTCATTTCATCCTCCACTGTCATCTCATCGGACTGGGGGTGATGTATGCGACTATTGCGCTCGTTGCTGACGAGCCTTCTAGAGATGCTGCCCGAGGTTGAGGACGCAACGAAAGCGAAGGTTACTGTGATGCCTGCTTCGATCACGCGCTTCGATCGATCGCCTCATCGCTCAACTGACCCGGCGCACGAGTGTGCAGACCGCCCTTGGCTGGGCTGTCCAGCTTGTTTTAAGGCGACCGGCGACCCGTTCGTAACGGTTAACAGCTTCCGTCAGAAATCAAAAACTGGATAGTCGGGAGTGGGCGCCTCCGGATGGGAGAGCCGGGAAACAACTAGACTTGAGCGTTCTCTTTTCGCGCTATTTTCTTTCCGATCAAAATTCCCACTAGACCGGTTCCGACCAACACGGCGGATACCGGTTCTGGAACCACCGTCGCGGTGCCGGTAAAACTGCTCTTTACTCCTACGATGAGGCTCAGCGATCCAGTTTCTGGCTGCATGGTGAACTGGCCGGTGCCTTGACCAGCGATATTAAGCTCAAATGCAACCGGTCCAAGACTACAGTTAACTTCGCCGTCGCAATTGATGAGTTGGTAGCCGACAATCGTGCCGGAAACCGTCATGGGGACGCTTATGCTCGAACCGCCTGCATAAAGCGCAGATCCCGTGAACATCAAGTTCGGCACCAGAAGTTCAGCTTTCTGGCTTCCCAAGGAGCCCGAATCATAGAACAAACAATACCGACAAAAAGCCGATCCCGAAGTGTTAATCGTGAAGGAGAATTTGCAGACGGATCCCGTATGGCAAAGTCCAATCGTGCTTGGGCCGTCCGGCAGGCTCTGAAATAGAGAGAGCCCGGGGCCGGTAATATTGAATTGGCCAGCGGTGATGGCAAATCCCTTCGAGGCGGTGCCCGAGATGGGAATGGTAACGCTGTCAGCGGATGCCAGAGAAGCAATTAGGCAGAGGGCGATGCCGGCCCATACTTTCGTTCTTTTGATTGTCACGATCAAAACCTCATAGCCACCAGAGTTCTCGGCACAGGTTTGACGCACGCTCTAGCAGGTAAGTTGCCATAGATTCCCCTTGATCGAGTGCCCATTGCTCGGATGCGGGAAGATTCTGTGCAGATTCTTGCAGTGTGTTGACGGGTGGAGTGCGCTCTAGGGATGAGGCAGGTTGGCACTTGACAGCTTAATACTGCCCCATCCGTCGCGATTTTCGACGGCTGAGCACCACAAAAGCAGACGGTGAAGAATCAGCCCGGCGGTGCCGACTCCGCCCGCTTGAATGAAAGTAAGACAAACGTGGCGTCATCGGCGAAGTTCCTGCCACAGAACTGTGCTACCTCCTCCATCAGCTTCGAATGAACATCCTCAACATCAGAATTCACCAGAGCCGCAAGCGATGTTCGCAGCCTGGTTTCGCCGAATTCCTCCCCGGTGGAATTTGGCGCTTCGGTGATGCCGTCTGTAAACAGCAGTAAACTGTCTCGCGATTCGAGAGATACGACGGAATCCACGTACTTCGTCTCGGGCCTTATACCCAGGACCAATCCTCCCTCTTGCAGTGCCACAACTGTGCCCGCGGCACGCGCGAAAAGCGGAAAGCAGTGCCCTGCGTTGCTATAAGTGAGAGTCGCGGATCGAATGTCAACAATGCAGTAGAGAAAAGTCACAAATTTTCCCGGCGCCAGATTGCTGCAGAGCACGCGGTTCAGGCGGTCGCAAATCTCCGAAGGTCGGGCGTTTTCTGTCGCGAAGGCACGGACCGCGGATTGCACGTTGGCCATGAGCAGTGCCGCCGCGATTCCTTTTCCGACGACATCCGCAATACAGATCGCGACTCGATGATCGTTGAGCTTGATCACATCGAAGTAATCGCCGCCCACTGCCTGGGCAGGTTGCCAGTTGGCGCTTATGTGCAAATTGTCGAATTGCGGCAACTCCCTCGGAATGAGCCGAGTCTGGATCTCCCTCGCCGTTTCCAGTTCCTTCTCCTGGCGTTCCAACTTGGCCTCGCCAGTCTGCAGCGCATGTTGGAGAGTTACGTTTCGCGTTTCCAGCGTGACCCGCATGTTGCGGTAAATGCGGTAGCCGATCCCGATAATCACCGTGACCAACGCGCCTAATTGAATGTCGGTGGAAATTTTATCCGGCGTTCGAAGTGACGGGTCGAGCACCAGTCCATAGATTACGATGGCCGCCACCGTCGCTGAGACCAGGCCAGCCACGCCCAATACCGGAAGAAACAGCAGCCAATTGAAGGGGAACGGGAGCCCCGCATAGTACCGCTCAAAGCGACTCACGATCGGAACGGCCACGTTGCCGATGCACAAGGAGTAGATCAATACCGTCCAAAGGTGAGTGGACATCCGCAACACAGAAATGACTGCGAACAGCGCCACGCCGACAAAAACATAGAGTTGTTGCTGCCGGAAGAACCGGGCCACGTCAAAGCGATTTGTGCGGAAGGGAGCCACCTCGAGTCACGTCGCGTGCTTTAGTATTTCACAGGCGAATGGCTCACTCTTGCGCACCGCGGCTGAGGCTGCCCCATCCGTCGCGGTTTTTGAGGGATGGGCACACGAACGCGGGCACTAAAGATTTGCGATTTTCTACGTGCGCCACACAACTCGGAGCATAGGTTCGCGATACCCACACCTGCAAACGACGCAAGGATGGGGCAGCCTCTTTCATGGCGCTCCATCGAGATTCACGAAAGAGAAAATTCGAATGTCAGTGAACACTGATAGAGCAGTCGACCAAAGCGTAGCAAAACTGGCCTTCCGATTTGTGTTGATCATCGGAGTGGTGAACTTCTTCGCGGACATGACCTACGAAGGGGCTCGGAGCATCGTCGGACCTTTTCTCGGCTCTCTTGGGGCAAGCGCGACGATCGTTGGTTTTGTTGCGGGATTCGGTGAGATGGTCGGGTACGGACTTCGGTCTGTCTCCGGATATTTTGCGGACAAGACGCATAGATACTGGGCTGTAACGTTTGTCGGATATGCGATCAATATGTTGGCTGTACCAGCCTTGGCTCTGGCGGGCAATTGGCCTTTGGCGGCCGCACTCGTGATCGCCGAACGCACGGGACGCGCCATCCGCAAGCCTGCAGTCGAGTCCATGCTCTCGCATGCGGGCCAATCGATCGGACAGGGTTGGGGGTTTGGTCTCAACGAAGCGATGGATCAAACTGGCGCGACGCTGGGGCCATTAATTGCGGCGTGGGTCTTGTACCGGCGTGGAGGCTATCATCACGCGTTTGCAGTATTGCTGATCTCTGCTTTGCTGTGCTTGACCGTGCTCTTTGTGGCGTGGTCGCTATAGCATCGACCCGATGAGTTGCAGGGAAAATCCGCACAACCATTGACCAGCAAAGGCTTCTCGAGAACATACTGGCTTTATCTTGGAGCGGGAGCGTTGATCGCCGCGGGATTTGCTGACTTCTCTCTCATCGCGTTTCATTTCCAGAAAAGTGCAACCGTTGCGCAGGGTCTTGTGCCGGTTTTCTACGCTGTCGCCATGGCGACGGGCGCTATCGCCTCGCTCTTCTTTGGAAAACTGTTGGATACACTCGGTTTGCCCATTCTCCTGGTGGCGTTTGGGGTGCCAGCGTTTTTTGCGCCGTTGGTATTTTTGTACGGAACCAGGCTGGAACTCATCGGCATGATTCTGTGGGGCATGGGGATGGGAGCGCAGGACTCCTGCCTCAAGGCGGTGCTGGCCGCCGTTGTTCCCGCCGAGAAACGCAGCACCGCCTTTGGTGTTTTCGACACGGGCTTCGGCATCGCCTGGTTTGCGGGCAGCGCGATCATGGGCTTGCTGTACGACAAATCCATTCCGGCTCTGGTCGCGTTCTCAATGGCTTTGCAAATCCTGGCGCTACCGACTTTTGTGTTGGCTAAGAATCAAGAAAAAAGGGTCACCTCGCAATAGGGGTGACGCTCGCTCGCTTGCGACAGCACGAACGAGGCTGCCACGAACGCAGGCACAAATTGTTCTTGCTATTTGAGGCGGGCACCTATTGTCGAGTGCCGGCCCAAACTCCGTCGGCGCGCCCGGCGACTTGCATGCGCCCCTGGGCAGAATCGCCATCGATCCAGCCGGCCAAATGAGCCGTTACCTGTGACGAATCTTTTTGCCAGATGCACAGGAAGGTGATGTCGACATAGCCGTCGCGCCACATTCCTTGCACCGGCAAGTCATTCCCCATTTCGCCGGACCAGGAGCCCGTCAGTTTATTTCCGTCGCGGACCAGCTTCATCGAACCGGTCGCGCCACCAGCATCTCCTGCGAATTTCACCTGCCACGTTCCCGCCGCGTCGGAACCATTTTTTATCGCTGCGGGCGGGGCGTTCGTGATGCGCACGTTTGAAAAGTAAGCCTCCTCGCCCTGGTAACCCCACAATGCCACCGCACCGTGCAGGTCCTCGCCCTTGAGTCCGTTGACGACAAGGTTGGGGTCCTCCGCTCCGTTCAAGAAGATTTTGGCGGCGCGGCCCTTCACTTCGATTTTGACGTGCGTCCAGGTCTCGAACTGAAGATTCGCATAGCTCTCGTAAACATAAGGCCATTCGCGCCGCAGCTTGTTCCAATCAAAGTCGGGCAGCGCCACGTACTGGACAGAGTGGTTGCGCATGGCCTGATCGTCGGCGTGGGAGTTTCCCGGCCGAAGGTAAAAAAGATCGTAATGCGATGCATCCGGCCGCGCGCGAAACGCGATGCCAACGAACCCCGGCATCCGTACTCCCGGCAGCGTTGTGATCTTCAGAGCGATGTCGGCTTCGATAGTGCCGTCCTGAAAATCGGTGCCCGGCAGCACCGCAAAACCGTCCTCTTCTGAAGGGCTCGTAACTGGCACCGCCTTGCGGCCCTTGTATTCCACTGCCTTGACATTTACGTTTTTCGGGATCAGTCCCGCGATATCCGCCAGGGCAAACGTCTGCGTGGCTGGCCGCTCAAGCGTCGCAGCATCCGGGCGCGCGTGGCCGGCCGAGGCCATAACCGGACTGGCTAGCACAACCGCCCCGGCGAAACTGCAAATCAATTTCGATTTCATCGACTCCCCCCCTCGTAAGAACATCGGAGACAACGTGAGACGCACCTCCAGATTGACGATGGAGCGGAGGAAAAGTCACCTGTTCAGCGACGAGTCCTAGACAGAACAGTATGAAAAAATAAACGGCCGACCTTTGCCTCCACGACTGAGACGAAAGGTGCGGTCCTGACTGATATTCGTCAGAAGTGCATAAACGTGATCGCGTCGGCGGTCGTGTTGTCTGCGCCCATGACCTCGACACTTTCAGGATCGATTACATAGAACACTAGGTCGTTGCCTCCAAGCACCGGCAGATCAACACTGGCTGTTCCCCTTCCCGAACGGGCTACCGTGTACGTTTCCCGTCAGAGTGCCCGCCGGAGTATTGGCTGTGAAGGTTCCATTGCTCAAGGTTATTTCCGTCGCGAGATTAGGGGCCGTGGGCACTCAGCGGGACTTCCGAATCCATGTTCTTCTGCAGAATCTCCAGCAACTTCCTGAGCTGGCTCTTGCTCGCGAAAGTCCAGCTGCGCAGAATTCGGCTGACCGGTTCGCCAATGGCAGCAGGTTCCATACTCATACTCGGCGAGACCATGATATACGCGCCGAATGACGTTGGTTATTGCGATTAGAAACACCCTGAGCGGGATTGCCCGTTTCCGTCGCCGTTTTCGAAGGGCATCCTGAACGCAGGCACAAAGGGTTTCCCATTCTTCTAAAAAACGAGCAGGAAACGTCCAATCTGTCCCCGGTTGTTATTCGTCTTCATTTTTCCCCATACTCACTAAGTCGCACTGCACGGCGGTACCGGGATTTTGCAGCATGCCGCGAATCTCCTTTCCATCATGGAGAATCAGGAAGTTGATGTCGAGTTCCTGTGGTGTTCCCTTGTTGTAGGTGATTTGCCCGGTGCAATCGGAGTTTACGGTCGACTGTCCTTTGGCAGGCGCAGGCACTACAACACCGCCAAAGCTCTCCGTTCCGCTGCACGTAAAATATCCAGTCGCACTGCCTGTGCATGTTCCTAGCAGCGCGAACGGCACCAACGGCGCACCGGGGCCAGGGGATACCGATCGTTGGCACGTAGCCCCGTAGTGAGCGTGGATCGTTTGGAACGAGCATTTATCCTGTGCGTTGCCAGTAGTGGCAATCAAAGGCAAGTGAAAGCAACACCCAAGACCTAAGCTTATTCATATGCTCCTCCTTAAACCGAAACGGCACGAACTATACGCCCGTGCCGGGTCAGGCGCAATGTAATATCCCGATCTGGGGACTGGCCCACCTTTGCGCCGCCTCCACCAAGGCTGCCGCATTCGTCGCGGTTTTCGACGGATTGGCACCCCCCAAGGCAGATACGCCTCCACATCCGTTTGACACGGCATGGCGGCTTACCTAGACTGCGGGAGTAAGGTTTCGCGAGGAACATTCATGGGCTGGTTGCAAAACAAGTTCGAAAAGAATTTCCTGATCACCACGGTGGATTACGTTTTCAACTGGGCGCGCAAGTCGGCGGTTTGGCCGATGACATTTGGTCTGGCCTGCTGCGCCATCGAGATGATTGCCTCTTCCACTGCGCGCTTCGACATCGCACGCTTCGGCTCGGAGGTGTTCCGTCCTAGCCCGCGCCAGAGCGATCTGATGATTGTCGCCGGCACCGTCACGCTGAAGATGGCGCCCGTCGTGAAGCGCATCTATGACCAGATGCCCGATCCGAAGTGGGTGATCTCCATGGGCGCATGCTCGTCGGTGGGCGGGCCGTTCAATACCTACGCGGTGCTGCAGGGCGTCGACAAGATCGTCCCGGTCGACGTTTATGTCACGGGATGTCCGCCGCGCCCCGAGAATCTTTTCTACGCGCTGCTTAAACTGCAGGACAAGATTGACACCATGACGCTGGCCAAGAAGCCCACCGAAGTCCGCCTCGACCCCGACATGGTGGAGAACTTCAAGCGCCAGGTCATGATCGCGCAAACGCTGCAGCCGAAATAGCTGTCAGCACTCAGCCGTCAGCTGTCAGCAAAACAAATAATGTGGCGACAGCCGCCCCCGGCTGTCCGGTCGAGCAAAGCTTGGCTTCTCGCCACGGGCACGAACTCCATGCCTAACTTCGTCAAACTTGCCACCCAATCCGAACTCCCAGCTGCGGACGAAGCCAAAGAATTTCCCTGTGGCGACAAGACGATCTGCATCGCCAATGTGAACGGCGCCTATAGCGCCATGGACAACGTCTGCCTGCACCAGGGTGGGCCGCTCGGTGAGGGAACGATCGAGAACGGCAAAGTTGTCTGCCCCTGGCACGGCTGGGCGTACGATCCCAAAACCGGCGAAGCCGCGCACAATGCCAGCGCAAAGGTAGCAGTGTATCCTCTGAAGATCGAAAACGACGATATTCTGATTGAAATCTAGTTCGCTCGGCAAAGCTTATGAGCCCGGTCACGCATTTCTTGAGTGGATGGGTGCTCGCGAACTGCGCGCGTTTGGATCGCAAAGACCGCGCTCTCGTCACAATCGCGTGCGTCGCTCCGGATATCGACGGGCTCGGCATTATTCCCGAACTGCTTACCCGGAGCTCATCGCATCCGCTGTTGTGGTTTACGCTTTACCACCACTCCCTGCACAATCTAGCGTTCGCTTTGGTGGTCGCTGCGGTGTCATTTGCTCTGGCAAGGCGGAAGTGGATGACGGGACTGCTCGCTCTCCTCAGCTTCCACCTGCATCTTTTCGAGGACGTGCTCGGATCGCGCGGACCGGACGGGTATCAGTGGCCGATCGCCTATCTGCAGCCATTTTCCTCGTCGCTGCAATTCGCCTGGCGCGGAGAGTGGGCTCTAAACGCGTGGCCAAACGTGGCGCTTACCATTGCGCTACTGCTCGTGACGCTCTGGTTAGCGTGGCGACGAGGATTTTCGCCGCTGGAAATGATCTCGACGAAAGCAGACGCGGCGCTGGTTGCGACCCTGCGTCAACGTTTTCCCGCGCGAGAGCATATCTAGCGCGGAGTGAATCGCGGCATGAACCCGATCGCGTGATGCGCTTGCTCGCGGATGATCTCGACGACCTCTTCGAATTGCCTTCCCCGTCCCGCCAGCGCGTCGAACGTTTCGAAACTAGTCAGCATGTGCAGTGTGTCGATGGCATTCGCCAGTTGCGGTGGTGTGAGCGGATGATACACGTTGCAGTATCGTTCGAGGATCACGAGTAGACCCCGGCGTCGGCGCTCGTTGCGGGCGCGAAGGCCTTCTCCGATTTCATCATCGATGGCTCCCAGCGCGTGCAGGCGCCGGATCACCTCGCGATCAGACGCCCAAAATTGCGCGAAGACGAGGATAAAGTCGTGCAGCATCCTTACCGGATCCCCGCCCAGGTGAAAGACTTCGGCCAGTTGCTGCATGTTTCCGCGGCGCGCGATGTAGTTGTACAACGCCTCGAGCAGCCCCGTCTTCGAATCGAACTGGTAATAGACGGTCAGGCGGGAGACATCGGAGGCGCGTGCTACTGCCTCCATGGTGAAGTCGGAGAAATTCTTGGCTAGCAGGAGTTTGCGGGCAGCGGAGAGAATCCGCACTCGCGTCTTGTCGCGGGCGGCTTGACGCTGCCCCATCTGGTAAGGTCTTGGGCTCAAAGTGGGGCGATCAAGGAAAAATTAGATCGCTCTCTTATTTAATCATACAGTGTGTATAATATATTGCAAGTTAGCGCTGGAATTTGCCATGCCAGTATCAAAACGTTCAACCCGGCTGCTCTGGAGTGCTGTCATCTTTTTGATCGTGATCGGTGTCGCGGCGGTGACGCGCCGCACGCTGGTTCTGTTTTGGCCGGGAAAGTTCGGCGGGCAAGCTTCGCCGGCTGCCGTCCTCGACTCTGGATTCGCGCGGCATATGGTGCTGACCCTGATACACATTCTGCCCGGCGGGTTATTCCTCACTCTGGCGTCGTTGCAGTTTGTGCCGAGCATCCGACAAAAGCATTTGTTGTTTCATCGCTGGATGGGAAGGGTGCTGGTTGTGTGCGGGCTGATCATTGGAATGTCGGCGCTGGTGATGAGCTACACGATGAATATCGGCGGACCCAATGAAACCGCGGCGACCACGCTCTTCGCCATTGTGTTTCTCATTTCCCTGATCAAGGCTTACCTGCACATCCGTCGGAAAGAAGTGGAGCGTCATCGCGAGTGGATGATTCGCGCCTATGGCGTGGGCTTGGGCGTGGCGACGACGCGGCCGATTGTGGGAATGTTTTTTGCTTTTCGGCGGCTTACGCCGCATGAGTTTTTTGGGATTGCGTTCTGGCTCGGATTCACGATTACGTTTCTTGCCGCTGAGGCGTGGGTTGACTACACGCGGCAACGACGAGTAGTTGCGGATCAGACGGAGGGCGCACGATCCCTCGTGGCTTGATCTTGCTTGAACTCGGGGGCATTGCCCCAAAAGCGCTTAACGCCATCCGTGATCGGGGATCGACCTTCTCCCTCGAAAACCTTTGGTGGAGGTGGTGGGTTAAGCAGCTTCAATCGGCTCTAGAGTTACCTTGTGCCCGAGTTGTTCGAGCCGCTTCACCAAGTACCGCTTTAGACCGTCGG
>Ga0070717_10001475_pt1 | contig 16270 bp, 18 predicted proteins | sample LARL113metaG_FD_71366 | JGI IMG/M metagenome (GOLD analysis project Ga0070717, IMG submission 71366) | Corn, switchgrass and miscanthus rhizosphere microbial communities from Kellogg Biological Station, Michigan, USA - LAR L11-3 metaG | ecosystem: Host-associated > Plants > Roots > Rhizosphere ... | reverse complement strand
TCGCGCTCGGCTGCGCTGGAAGCCCAGATGGGCCGCACTGCTCACGCCGGCGACACTACCACGAAGACGCAAGAGAGCGTCATCAACAGGAGTCGCTAGGGCTGCTTCAGCAGAATCGCATCTGCGTTACACCCAGTCAGGTGAGGCCTGCTTCTCACACCTCTTGCGAAGGGTGTCTGCTCTCTCTTCTGTCACATCGGGGAGAAGACATGATTCTGGCCTAATAGGCCGTCAAACTCGCCACATAGGCCGGGCAAAACACGCATCTCGTGCACAAATTTGCTGCTCCACTGGCGATCCAGAATATTCTTAAAAGCTACGTGCTAAACTGCGGAATGTGGGGTCAGACCACGATTCAAGCGCAATGGGCGTGTCAGGTATCTGAAGGTCTCGTTGCAACTATGCTATTGCATGGTGTTGCATCCAATGAAATCGAGGGCGTTTCCTGGCCTTATCAGCGTGTTTCTGTTACATCTTTTTGTCTTGCTCTTGGGAGTAGCGGTACATCATTGCTAAATGCACCTGCTATCCCGCTTTCTCGTAAAGCCTGCTTATATTGCATAATCTCTTTTATACCCGACTTCTCTACTTCGATGAGAAAGTTCTTTCTCCTGGTTATTGATGGTATTTCAGCAAAACCGATACCACGCATCAGGCGTATGCCATCAGCCGTACTGCTTCTTGAAACGATCGTTTCAAAGATGATACCCTGCCTGCCGAAATTGATAAGTACCTCCATAAGTCCAGCAATCAGACGGGCAGCATACATACGCTTTTCGGTGAGGGTGATACCAGGGGTAATAGCTATAGAGGCCATATAGAGATGCAACGGCTTTCCAGGCTCAAATACGCCTATGTCTTTTGTTTCCAGGTCAAGCGATGACTCTTCTTCTCGTAGTATTTTTTCTATCTTCTCCGGTTGTAGTGGCAGCATGAGCACGTAGCCTACTACCCTCCTATCCTCATCTTTGACGACATAGCAGATATCGGGGTTTTTGTCCATCCAGGCTCTTTGCTTTTCTATGGCAAAAGATGCGTTGAAGATAGCATTGCTTATGCTTGCACACGCTGGTACATCATCTTTCGTTGCTCTAGCGAACGAGCTAGAAATCTTCTTCTTTGTCGCTATAAACACCGTTAATTCACGCGCTAGTTGATCTACCTGACTACGGCGATACACCCCCTGTTTCTTTCCAGGGGGAAAAATGCGCTCTAATGCCCCATTATCTACATAGTTGTAGAGCATACCGTCAGTGATGCCTAATAGTTCTTTGGTCTGAGCAGCCGTATAATAGGCCTGATACCCCTCCCAAGCCACCAAAACCGCTCAAAAAGCCCGCAGACATCCACCGCCACCACTTCCTACAGCAAATTTGACAGCATTGGCGAATTTGGGAGAGACTGGCTTACTGCTCACTTGCCAAAGAAGCGCTGCGTGACGGTCGCGATGAGGCTAATCTCAATCAACAGACCAACCACTGCCTCAAGCGCGGCAATGATCGATTACGGGTCTCCTAGCTGATATTGCTGAGCGAAAAAGCCCCTTCCATGAAATGCCGTGAGACTGACTACCAGTGCTTCGTACCATACTAAATGCCCAAACGAGTAGTAAGTCAAAGCAAACCCTGCGATGAGGGGAAGATAGGCGATCACATTGCATCCTGGCTTGTATCCATATCCCGCAAGAAAATCAAGGAAGCTTGAAAGATAATCATTCTGACGCCATGGTTATCTCCCTCAGGGGATTGGATAGGGCTTACTTCATTTAGAACAACTGCGAACAATATCCTTTTCTCCTATCGCTTGAAAAAAACATAGCATGCATGCTTGCAACATGCTATACTTTTTTACGAACCTCGCTCGATGCGACTTTCGCAATTGGGAGATTACTATGCAATGCCACTCCTGTGGAACCATCTCGCCGGATGGAACAACAAGGTGTCCAGCCTGCGGCGCATCCATTCAGGCAGAGGGATCAAAGTCACCATACGAACTTGACGATGAAGTGATTCCCTTTATCGAATACCCTCAACCAAAAGCACCGCCAATAGCCGTATCCATTCCGGTGTCTCAGGGTACCTCTGCGCCAGAGCAGCTTTCCACGTCCCAACAGTCAACCTTTGTTGTCCCACAACCAGATGTTGCGCAACAGCCACAGATACGTCAGAGCATTTCGGCAGGCGCAGCTGCTCTCCTTGTTGTGCTGGCTTTTTTGCTGGTAGGAGGCGGTGGTTTCGGTTACTACCTGCTCAAAGTTCAACCTACCGAGTTGAGTGCCCAAGCGACCAATATCGTGCAAAATATCCTCACGGTCCAGGCACAATCCACTTCAAATGCGAACGCACAGGGCCTCGCCGATTTTACCACTAAATCACCACAGCAGATGTATAACCAGATAATCAGCCGGAAACCCGATTTTAGCGATCCCTTGACTAAGCCAGATTCTAATTTCTGGGTCAATTTCAAGGAGCCTGCACTTTCTTGCACCTTCCAGGGGAGCGCTTATCACGCCATCACCTCGGTAGGATTCCCTTTGTGTCTTGCTCAGAACACGGATTTTAGCAACTTCGCTTACCAGGCGCACATGACATTATTGCATGGAGATGAGGGCGCGCTGCTTTTCCGTGTCGACGATCTGTACTATACCTTCTATCGGTTTATCATCGGTAGTGATGGATCTTACAGTCTGCACGTCGTCAATCACAATGCTTACCCTGACGCGGTATTAAACGCCGGTTATAGTTCAGTTATCTTTACGAATATGAAACGCCCTGAGCCTGTAGCCCTCACAGTCACAGCTATAGCCTATGATAGCCTCATTTACTTGTATGTAAATGGGCAGTTCCTTGCTTCTGTCAAAGATAACACAATTGGTTCAGGTAAAATTGGGGTTACTGCTGTTGACAATCACAGTCCGACAGAAGTCGTGTTCAGCGATATTCAAGTGTGGACTCTTTAGACGCGTGAATAATTGTATGGAGAAACAACACATGCAGCGGAAGCTTTCAGCAAGCATGTCAGCATTGCTCACCACTGTCACCTGTCTCATTTTAGGCGGCAGCATCTTTGCCTTGTATGGCACAGTTCTTCGACCCAATACATTTCGTACTCAAGCAACTATCGTCGCCAGCCACTTTCTTACAGCTCAGGTTCGCGCCACACTCCAAGCCACGACACAAGCTTTGGCGAGCGCAACGGCTTTCCAGAATCTCTATATGCGGACAGTAAGCAACCAGCCAGTATACAGCTTCTCCTTAAACGAACAAGAAAACGGCAGCTTGAATCCGCTTTCATCTCAGACTGGTGGGTGCGCATTCATAAAGGGTGCCTATCACATCTTTGAAACAGAGAGGTATTTCAGCGAATATTGCCTCTCTCCGGTTGGCACACTTATCGACTTCGCATTTCAAGTACAGATAACGCTCATCAAAGGAGATGAGGGAGGAATTATTTTCGGTATGGATGCTGGTACAAATCCAACGAACCTTAATTACTTTGGCATCGATTATGCAGGGGACTACTCTTTAGTCAATGAGAGTGACCAACAGCTTCATATTCTCTTACACGGTTTTAATCGAATCATCAATGCGAATCCGGATCGCGCCAACTTACTGACTATAATCGTTCGCCATGGTGTTATCTACTTGTACGTGAATGACCAATATGTCGATAGCTTCAGTAACACTTCCTACAACACATCAGGATTGGCTGGACTCTTTGTTACCGATTATGTCGATCCTACGGAAGCGGCATTTAATAACATCCAAATTTGGAGACTATAGCGCTATTCTGCCCCCTAATGGACGTAGACCCCGCAATTCTACGAACCCCCCGTACAGATCATCCATCCTCTTGACCGCCTCTTGCTGCATCTCCGGCAACACATGCGCGTAGATATCCACCATTATAGCATCGGCAAACCAGCCGCTTTGAGTAGCCTCTTAAAGAGGTACCACACATGGTCAGGATTAAAAAAGCTTCCATAAATGTAACAAAAAACCAACCTGTACTCTTTCCACCGATCACCCATCTTGACACGCGCTCGCCCCTGCCTCGTTTTATGTTCCCTCAACGCCTCAACTACTACGCCTGGAAGCAGAATTTTTCGCCGGCCTTTTTTCGTCTTCGGCTCCCCCTCAACATAACTCATCCCATGTACCCGACTCAAAGTATAGCGAACCTGCAAGACACCCTTTTCCAAATCAACATCGCTCCAATGTAGCGCAACCAACTCACCCCGCCTCATACCAGTTGTAAGCGCCACCTCTAAGAGCCTCCTCTGATCGCGGGCCTCATCGCCTACTGTCAACAACCCAAGAAACCATCTCTGCGGTTACAATTCATCGTGCTCTAGGAGGTTTTGCTTATCCCGAACTCACGTTATGTTAGCACCTGTCCAGATCAGACTTCCAGGCTTTTCTACTCTGTACCGTTACACAAAATTCGGTATGGCGTCTTATCGAGTCTTACCGGGGGAGTGAGGAATTGAAAGCTTGCCCGCTCTGTGAACAGGAGCGGCAAAGAAGGCGGTAATCTGATTGCACCTCGCCCCTCATGCTCATCTAGCCATTCTTCCTTAGCCACATAATGAGTGGCTTTATAGAACCGTATTTACTACAAAACCTTTCAAGTTTTCTGGAAAGTGCATCGATGTCGCCCTTCGAGTAGGAATTCCCTCGACTGGGCGTGACCAGCCCTTTTTGCTTAAAAAGGGTAAAAGTATCATGCTCTACGTTCAGTATTTCTTCTGCTTGAGATCTTGTGCAGTAGTCGCCTGTCGTCAGTTTCTTGGTTTTTCCGTGAAGAGTTCTTGAGGAGGTTCCCGCGATATTTGTCAGAGGTATGCCCTGCCGCAAGTAATGCCGTATCCAGTACCCTTCGCGCTCCAATGCCTCCTCCCTCGTTCGTACACGTTCTATGATCTGCATGTCTGGTACCAGACCCTCTTCCATCAGTTCCCGTATCCAGGCTCTCTTCTCCCTGTTCTGTGTGTCGGAATCATCGATGTGGCTGTGCCATCGATGATTAGGAGTGGCGGTAATACCAACATAACGTGGCGTGTCGGTACGGGGGTCAATGAGTTCGTAGACGAAATAGTTTCGGTAGAACATTCCTCACCTCACATTCTTACTTGAACTGTTCTTGCAGAAAGATGAAAAGCCGGTATGTCTCGTCACCATCCAGGCTGATCCCGTTGTCTGCGAGATAGGGAGTCTGTTCATCGTTGGCAAGCAGATCAATACTTCCATCGCTCATGATAAAGAGGGTGTGCCGCCCCAAATCTAGCTCATGGAGAATGGACGCGCTTTCGGGTGAGAACTGCTGTTCCATTGTGTTCCCTTTCCAACATGGTACAATGTCCATGTCCTGAAGTAACTCTCAGGGCCACGGTCTAGGAGCGTTGCCGCGCTCGCTAGACCACTTTAATTTATCCTATGATACTCCATCAAGTGTCAAGTGTCAAGTGTCAATTCTGGTTTTTATGTCTACATCTGGAAGATTCATGGTATTGATGAGCTTCGTAATGAGTCGGATGGGCTGTTTAATATCTCGGATTTTGTAACCTTTCCTTTGACCGTCGTAAAGGGAGGTGATCTCATGAAACCCCAACTCTTCAAGGAGGGCTTGCCCCTCCTTTGTTGCACCTATGGCATACCAGTTGACGATGTGAAATTGACGATCTAGGGAAAGTGCCCACTTCAAGGCATGTCTCACAATCATCCAGCCCCTTCTTGTACCTACTTCCTTATTTCCTGTACGGATTGCCGTGATGCTTGCTATATACACGGAGAGATTCGTATCGGTCCACTGCCTGATAGCACTATCCGGTATGTCTCGCTCTCGAATTTTGTCTTCAATGAGAGAAAGAATGATTTCTTCTTCGAGGGGCAACAGGCTTGAATAGGCTATCACTTTTCCGTCTTCTTTCAAACTCATGAAAATATCATCGTTGATCTCACGCCATTCCAGCAGTTTCTTAAAGGGAACGATGTCATCTTCTCCATATAATGCTGTTCCTATCCTCACCTCTGTCCATAGATCATTCGGAGTGGATGGCGAGTAGACGAATTTCGGAGTTTTCTTGTCTTTTTCCTTCGCCTGTTTTATTTCAGCGAGCGCATCTATTGCCGCCTTTGGGTAGCGTCTCCCTTTCGTCTTGCCTGCTTCAAGTTCAGAAGGAATCAGCCCTGCTTTGGCCTCTCTGAGCACGGTTGACCGCGACTTCCCAAGCCTCCGCATAACTTCTTCGAGCGTGTAGTAGTGGCTATTCATGACAACTCCTTACGGTACGGTAATTATTCGCTCATTATACCATAGAGTTGAAACATGAATATTGGTCAACGATACTTGACACTTGAAACTTGGTATGTTATTATTTCAGCGTCAAAAGTGTCAAGTTTCAAGTGTCATGCCCAACTTATTAAACTTAGAGCGTAAGTCAAGACAGGTTCAGGTAGTTGTTTTCCATTACGAAAGGAGCGTCACCAGTGGTCGAGTACGAGGGTGAGACCTACCTCACCGCAACCGAAGTAGCGCGGCGTTTCAACATTTCACGGGGTACCTGCTCCAACAATATCCTCAAGCACCTGCAAGCGTGTTACCTCCCAGGGAGAAAGAACGCCCTCTACCAGTTGTCAGAAATCGAGCGTTTTTCAGCAGTGCGTATCGTCGTAGCGCATCAGCAGGGCGTGTCCATCGCCGCCAAGCAAGAAGCACGCCCTGCCTAGCCAGCCTAGCCATTGTAGGGCCAGTGCGAGGCTGAAGTATCCTACCACGTAGCTTCGCAGTGGTCAACCAGAATAGCTGTTGGTGTGGTTCCCACACAGAAAGGTTTGACCAGATGAGTACACACCGTACTTCCACAGAGACCTTTGCCAACTCTTTATGCCGCGATCTCGGTCACGACTGGATGACGACCGCCGCCGCCAACTACCGGGTGTGCAAGCGCGAGAAGTGCCGCGCCTCACAGCGCCTCGTTGCTGGACAGTGGGTGAGGAACGCGAGCGCTTACCGCTTTCACGATCCCGTGGTAGCCTGCCAGCGTCGAGAGCGACAGCCACAACAAATTGTGCTGTGGGAGAGCAGGATTGAGACAAAAACACGCAAACATATATACACGCTGGATGAAACGCGATGAGTCGAGCAGCTCGTACACCAACAGGAGGCTTACTTATGCAGGAAATGATTCCTTACGCCTTCAGCATGGCCGCGTACCCGCACACCCAACAGCCAGAGACGCCGGGTCAAACACAGGGTGTCTACCTCTCCCTCCATCCAGACTCCTACGAACTGATCCTTGGTAAGATCATGGGGTGGTTCGAAGGCCGCCCTGAGATCGACCTGATTGACACTGGTGTTTCCGACAAAGCGGGAGTCGGCTATATCATGCTTGAATGGGTCGGACACGCAATCGATCAACTGTTCCTGGCAATCTTGCGCGACGAGGAGCTCGTCGCCGACTATACTGTCTATATTCGCGAGGAGGTGTAAGCTCATGGCAAGCATGCGTCACACACTTTCCAACGTTGCCGCCAATTCCAGGCGCATGAACAGCCCGATCCCGGTGCTCATTGTCGGCCTGGCGCTCCTTGTCTTCTGGGTGCTGGCCAGCATGTTGCAAATCCAGACCAGTGAAGCCTTCATCCTCAAGGGGCCGGTCGTGACGTTCGTTCCCGATTGGGGCGTGCTCAAGCAGCCCCTCGATCTCGTCCAGGGGCACCTGAGCATCGACATGGCCAAAGCGGTCATGTGGGGATGGGGGATTGAACTGGTGTATCTCGTGTGCATCGTGGGCTACGAGATCGCTCACGAAAGCGTGAAAGCCTCCAATCGCCACCTGGCCGCCGTGTTTCGCACGGGCGTGGTGGCCCTCATCGCCTTTGACGCCTACACCGACTTTCAGTATGGCACGCTCGCCTCCGGCTTCTGGGGACAGGTGGCCTTCGCAGGCGTCACCGCCTTCATTGTCGCCTTCTTCGGGGTGATCGGCTTTCGTCTGGTCGAACATGCGATTACCGAGTGGAGCCGCTAACGCAAGGAGGCCTGCATGAGCGAAGTACCACGCGAAGAGCAACCTGAAGAGCAACACCCACCCGCCCCGCTCGTACACTCCCTGGGGTACGGCGTGGGGACCTTCCTGGCGGCAGGCATGGTGGACCTGCTAGCTCATTTAGGCCCCACCGGCCTGGTCGTCGGGGGGATCATCGCCTATGCTGCCGCCAGGCATGGCCCTGAACTGGTGGAGCAGGTGCGGGAGACGCTTCCCTCCCCCACCTCACCCCAGGCATCCAGGCAGAGGAGCAACGCACTGTCACAGCAGAGCGGGAGCCAGAGCAAACGCACCGTGCTTGACCGCGCCCTGGGACGCTTTCCAGCGGAAGAAGAGGACACGATCGTGGTCGAGGAACCGGAAGCCATTCCGCCGGAACCAACCAGGCAGACCAGGCGGCTCTTCGCAGAGATCGCCCATCCCATCCGCCTCTCGCCTGATCTTGTCGTGGAAGCCAACGACATCGTGGGAGCCGGAATCAACATCTTTGGCGTCAAAGGCTCTGGCAAAACCAGCGCAGCGGCACGGCTGGCGGAACAGTTTGCCCGCTTTCGCGTCTGTGAGGTGCTCTTTGATCTCAAGGGCGATCTGCTCTCGCTGGTGACCGACCGCCGGAGCGACGGCAGGCCCTTTGCCCCGCACGGCGTTGTCGGGGTGCGGGGGCACGCCCCGCGCGGGCGGTCGGTGCTCTCGCTCGGCCTGCAAGTCGTCTACGACCTGCGTACCTGGCAGACGGCGGAGCAGATGGGAAACAGCGTCTGTGTCGTCGTCGAAGAGTTACTCGAAACCGTGGCGCTCACGCCGGAAGGGGAGGAGCCTGCCCCCTGCCTGGTGTTCCTGGACGAGGCCGAATACTGGCTGCCCCAGGCGCAACCCTCCTACCTGAGCGTGCACACCTACAAGCGGCTGCTGGACGCCTTCCATACCCTGGCAACGATGGGCCGCTCACGTGGCCTTGCCCCGGTGATCGCTACGCAACGCATCGCCAAGGTGAACAAGGATATCATCGCCCAGGCCGAAATGCACGTGTTCATGAAAGCCATGCTCGATATCGATCTGGACCGCTACTTCGACTACTTCAACAAGGCGCTGGTGAGCAGGGAACAGCTCCGGGGGTTCCAGGCGGGTGAGGCGGTGGTGTGCCTGCCCGATGGCAGCCAGGCGATGAACATTCTCGAAATTCTGGTCACGCTGCCGTCTGCCCTCAGTAACATCGTCCTGGGAACGCAAGTCGTTATGCTGGACGTGGGCGGGTTCAGCCTTGCCAGCATGGGCGAGCAGGCCCGCCAGCAGGGGGACGAACGAGCCGCCCGCAAAGCGTCCGTCACGGGGAACTTCCTCATCGGGGTAACCATCGTGACGCTGCTGCTGGTCACGATTGGTCTGTTATGGTCTGCGGCCAAACATGACACGGACATGGCGGAAAAGGGCCTCATCCTGGTACGGGTCATCATGACGGTCATCTACGGCCATGTCATTCACAGCTTGCGGAGTGTGACAACACACAGGCAGCACGCTACCTTCAGCGAACACCTGACCGAACTTGCGGCACGCATCACCGAAAGCGAACAGCACATCACCGAACAGTATGCCGAACTGGTGGAGCGAACAGCGAGCGAACTTTCGGCACACTTCACCGAACTGGTGGCGCTTCCCGGCATGTTTGAGCAGCTACAGCAGACGATAGAAGCGCAGGTGCACGCTCTCATTCAGCAAGAGGTACAAACAGCGATAGCAACGCACACCGAACAGCATACCGAAAGACCGAACAGCGGGAGCCAACAGAACCGACAGCGACAAAGGGGCGTTCGTGCGGCGCTGTCTCAGCGAAACCCCAACCATGCGCAACACCGACATTCAGCGCAAGGCGCGTGAGCAGGGCATTACCATTTCGCCTGCCTACATCAGCGAGACGCGGAAAGCGTTCTTCGGGGAACAAACCGCCTAGCTGACAGAGCGAACAGACCCTTACCGCCGGGTGGTAGCTCAGAAAGAATGGAGGAGTAGCAGAAGCAAGAGGTGAACAGGATGCAACTGGTTGAGCAACATGTGATTGACCGCAAGGACCCACGCTACGCCGTGATCGATGAAGCAGCATTCAAGTCCAAGAACCTGTATAATGCTGCGTTATACGAGGTACGGCAAGCCTTTATTCATGAGGGCAAGTACCTCAACTACACCGAGATGGACAAGCGCATGCAGTCCCACGAAGCCTACAAAGCACTGCCCGCGAAGGTCAGTCAACAAGTGCTGAGGCTTCTCGATAAGAATTGGAGAGCATTCTTTGAGGCACGCAAAGCCTACGCGGAAGACCCGTCCACGTTCACCGGACGACCACGACTGCCCAAGTACAAGCACAAAACCGAAGGCCGGAACATCCTGGTCTACACCATCCAGGCGCTCAGTAAAACAGGCTTGAAGCGTGGCCTCATTCAACCATCGATGCTTCCGATTGAGGTGCAAACGAAGCACAAGAACATCGATCAAGTTCGCATCGTGCCTCGTAAGGGCTTTTATGTAGTTGAGGTGGTCTACGGAAAAGAGGTGAAACAGGCTGACCTAAACCCTGCTTATTACGCTGGCATAGACATTGGCATGAACAATCTGGTAGCGCTAACTTCAAACAAACCTGGCTTTCGGTCAGTCCTTGTTAACGGGCGTCCAGTGAAAAGTGCCAATCAGTTCTACAACAAGCGGAAAGCAGAACTACAAAAGCAACTAGGGACAACGGGTACAACAAAGCGTATGGAACGCATGACGAACAAGCGGAACAGGCGCATCGATCACTACATGCACACAGCCAGCAAAAGGATTATTGACGTGTTGGTAAAAGAGGGGATAGGCGTGTTGTGCATCGGGAAGAATGACGCCTGGAAGCAGGAAGCGAACCTGGGCAAGCGTACCAATCAAAACTTTGTGCAAATCCCTCATGCTCGTTTCATTGCGATGCTCACCTACAAAGCTGAACTGGTAGGCATTCGCGTCGAGATCACGGAGGAGTCCTACACGTCAAAGGCTTCGTTACTAGACCTGGACCCGTTGCCAGTTCGGAACACTGGCGATGAGAAGCACACGTTTAGCGGTAAGCGTGTCAAGCGTGGACTCTATTGCGCATCAGACGGACGCTCTATTAATGCCGACATTAACGGTGCAGGAAACATCATCAGAAAAGTAGCCCCTGACGCCTTTTCGGAGGCAAGGGCGGTAGAGGATGGTAAAGGGGTGCTTGCATCCCTGGTAGTCCATCCAGTACGGATTGTCATTCCCGTACGAAGCCAGAAAGCTAGCGGAAAGTAGCGGAAGCAAGCGGTCAAGAGAACGCTAGAAATCGCTAGAAAACGCTATGTTTTTGGAACTATCATAACTCACTTTGGCAAGCCAAAATCAATGCAGATAGAGGCTTAAAAGAGCCAGGAAAGTATGGTATGCTATGTGGCAGAACAGTAGGAACAATGCGCCAGCGATCGTTTGTTACCAAATTGCGAATGACCATGGATAATGTTGTTTGCTAGTTGAGGGCTACTATGCAGAGATATACTTATTGCGGGTGTCAAGCACCCATTCCTTGCTAAGGGATGGGCTTGTGAGCCGACCGCACTAGCCAGCGGAAAACTCACGAGGGCAACTGCGAGACTAGCTTGGTCAAGCTCCGCGCTGCGGGGCATCTGAAGACAGCTGAACCAGCCGAGCGTGGCGGCTCAAAGGACGAGACGGGCACCTCCCTCACCTGTCTCCTCTCCGCTGGTCAGCAGCGAAGGGAATGTAGCATACTCCGCAAGGAGGCTTATCGCATATGTCCACCATCTATGTCCCGGTCGTCGATCAGGCACAGCACCCACTGATGCCCACCACCCCAGCGCGAGCACGCCGCTGGATCAAGAGCGGCAAGGCCACTACGTTTTGGCAAGGAGGCCTCTTTTGCGTCAGGCTCAACGTGGAGCCCTCGGCGCGAGAGGAGCAACCCCTTGCCGTTGGCATTGATCCCGGGTCGAAAAAAGAGGGGTTGGTGGTCGCTTCGGCGGCTCATACCTACCTCAATATCCAGGCCGATGCCCGAGCAGGGGTCAAGCAAGCCGTCAAGCAGAAAAGCCGGATGCGCCGCACCCGCCGGGGACGCAAGACTCCCTGTCGCCAGCCCCGCCAGAACCGCAAACGGAGCACGAAGAAGCTCCCGCCCTCCACTAGGGCACGCTGGCAGTGGAAACTGCGCCTGGCGACCTGGCTCTGCCAGCTCTTCCCGGTGAGCGTCTTCGTGGTCGAGGATATCAAAGCGCACCCTCGTGGCAAGAAGCGCTGGGACCAGTCCTTTTCCCCCTTAGAAGTGGGCAAAGCCTGGTTCTACGGGGAACTGGGCAAACTGGCCCCCGTGCAAACGAAACTGGGCTACCAAACGAAGGAGTTGCGTGAGCAATTGGGGCTCAAGAAAACCGGCAAGAAGACGGCAGAGGTCTGGGAGGCGCATTGCGTCGATGCCTGGACGCTGGCCTACTCAGCCGTAGGAGGCAGAACGATGCCGGATAACACACGGCTAGTCTGTATTGCGCCGCTGGTCTGGCACCGCCGCCAATTGCAGCGCCTGGAGCCGGAGAAGGGGGGCCGCCGCAAGCCGTACGGGGGCACGCGCTCCTTGGGCATCAAGCGAGGCACCCTGGTCAAGCACCCGACCTACGGAAAGGTCTACGTGGGCGGCACGATGGACGGGAAACTGAGCCTGCACGACCCGCAAACGGGCAGGCGGCTCACCCAAAGCGCGCAGGCGGCTCGGTGCAAACCGATCAAGCTGCTGCGGTGGAGGACGCGGCTTTTGCCCCTCTCTGCCGCCAAATAAAGAACGCCTGCTTCCTCCCCCACCTGCAAGGCAAGGGGTATCCGCAGGCGGAGCAAATTATGATATGCTATGCGGCAGAACAGTAGGAACAATGGGCTGGCGATCGTTTGTTACCAAAGGGTGAATGATCATCGCATGATCTTGTTTGCTAGTTGAGGGCTACTATGCAGAGATGTACGCATTGCGGGTATGAACTTCCCTCGAACGTTCGCTTCTGTGGACGCTGCGGACGTTTGCTGGATCCCACCACTGCACCAGATGAAGTGACCGCGAGAAGTAATCAACATCAAGAAGAGCGAGCTATACCACCTGCGGGAGCATTTGCCCAGCCACAGGCCCCATCATTTCAGTTTGCGCAAACTGAAACTACGCCCCCACCGCCGCCTCACTACCAAACACAGATGCCACCTCGTTTTGAGCCTGTGCCTGGCTCTAGCAGGCCACCGCAACACACACCCGCTATCGCCCCGAAGGTACTGGGTGGTTCTGCTACAAAATGGATCATCACCGCTGTCGCTACCATTGTTGTGTTGGGAGCAGGAGGGGCTGGTCTTGCGGCCTATCTCCTCACCAGACCACAGGCAGTAATTGGCGTGACCAGCAAGTACACCGTTGGAACAACCCCAGCAGGCTCAACCGGCACCGTCCTGCATATCAGCGGCCAGAAGTTCTCCGGCAACTCTGCGATCACCTTCCTGCTCGACGGGACGCCTGTGCCAGGGAATCCAACTGTACCAAGTGATGCAAATGGCACTGTCCGGGCAGACCTGCTGATCACCAGTGGGTGGAGCGTTGGCAACCACACCTTAACTGCCAGGGACGCCAGCGGTCACTCTACCAAAAACAGCCTAGCGGTTGTGATCGTTCCACAAGGCGAGGCAAACACTCCCGGTCCCCTGGGCGCTCCAGCTGACGATACGAACTTTACGCTAAACATCTCCATACACGCACAGATCCAGCCATCAGGCGGGCCATTTTCTCCCAAGGAAACCGGGAAGATCAGCGGGCATCCCGATCCAGCAGGAGGCACCGTCTGCCAGCCAGCAGACAATGGCCAGCCACAAGTTTACTCGGATGTAACGCTCAACACCGGCATCCCATATCGTGAGACAGCCACGTACTCATGCAGCGGTACCTATAAGGCAGGAAAGCTTAACTATACTGAAACGCTCACCAGCGACACCATCGTGTTTGCCCCGAATGGCGTCTCGTCTACCTGTACGCTGAATGGCCCTCGGGTAAGCCAGCAACTGAATGGCAGCTACACGGGCAATCACACCTTTAGTGGGACGATCACCTTTCTTGCTATTCCAACGTCATCGTATACGTGCCAGCACGGAAATTATTTCTTTCACTACGGCGCACAAGGGACCTGGACCGGCCAGATAGCAGGTTCTTGAAAGGGGATACGGGTGTGCAAGCCACGCTTTGTCATCTCCCTGAGACTCCCGTACCACATCGATTCGATGTGCTATAATCTCTAGAGTCGCTTAGTCGAACAGAACAGCCGGAAAGAAACCTTGTTTGATCATGGCTTCTGGCAATCTAAATAGCGCAGATAATCCTCTGCCTTGCCATTATCATCGCTATCCAACAGGAAGTGCGTGGGCGAAAAGACTGCTTTCGATCGCGTCGCTCTGCTTGCTCATAGGCTTTTTGGCGAGCTGTGGTCAAATAACTGACGGGCAGGCAAGCAATACCGGCAGCTTGAAGACGGTAGCGCAAGGGCCGCATGGACAGTTCACCTATGTCGCAATTGGAGCCTCCGACACCTTTGGGATTGGGACCGAAGATCCCTATTCAGAAAACTGGCCAACTGACCTGGCGGGAATGCTTGGCTCTAACGTCCACCTGATCAATCTCGGTATACCGGGAATTATTGTACATCAGGCGCTTAGCATAGAGCTTCCCATAGCCCTCGACTCGCATCCAGACCTCGTTACGATCTGGCTCGCGGTGAACGATCTCGTGGCTAAGGTGCCGGTTGATAGTTACTCTCACGACCTGGACTTGATGCTAAGCCGTCTACAGGCCAGTGACCCGCACGTGCCGATTCTTGTCGCAAATGTGCCGGATCTTACACTCTTGCCTTATTTCAAAACGTACGACCCCCTGGTATTGCAGAGCCGCGTTCAGGCATACAATGCAGCTATTGCCGGCATTGTGCAACAGCATCACGTCATCCTGGTCGATCTGACGCAGCAGAACTACAACATCGAAGCTCACCCCGAATACATCAGTGGTGACGGCCTGCATCCAACCGACCTCGGTTATATGCAAATTGCGAAAGTATTCTATACAGCCTTGCAACACGCCCAGGAACCGGCAAAAAAACCATGACACACCTATTCGGCATTCCACTCGACACACTCACAATCATTCTCGTGGCGATCACGCTGGTCATCATTGGTGGTGTAGGGTTGTTCGCAGTCCGTAATGCAATCTTTTTCAGGATGGGCGTGCGCAATATTCCCCGCCGCCGCACACAAATGGTGCTGATTGTCTTCGCCCTGATGCTCTCAACCACGCTGCTTACCAGCGTGCTGGCGACCGGCGATGTGATTACCGCTGCCGTACAGACCGTCGCGGTCTCTAACCTGGGCAAAGTGGATGAGACGATCCAAGAAAACTCTTCCTCACTCGGCTTCTTCGACGATTCGGTTTACTATCGACTCCTTAATCATCTGCAAAATGATCCGAATATTGGCGCAATAGGGGCGGCCGTGGTCGAAAATAACCTGTTGATAGCCGATCTGTCCTCGCGACAGGTGCGTTCCAAAGTTACTGCACTCGCGCTCATACCCGGCAGCGAGCAGGGATTCGGGGGAATACAGGGGGACAGTGGGAAGGGCCATTATAGTATCCAAGAACTCCAGACGAACGAAGTGTATATCAATCACACGTTAGCCTTGCTGCTCAACGCCCACGCGGGCGATACCCTCTACCTGTACTCAAGCCGCTGGCCAGGGAAACGCTACCAGATGCATGTGCGCGCTATTGTCACAGATGGAGGGCTTGTAGGTGAGGTGCCTTATATTTTGAGCCAGGCCAACACATTCCGCACGATTGAAGGCCGCTGTAACCCTCAAGGGCCGTGCGATGACATCACGGAGATTTTCGTCTCCCTGCGCAAGGGAGACACATTTGGAGTTGACGTTTCAGAAGAGGCAGAAAAAACGCTGCGAACAGTGATTCCCCGCTACCTGCATATCAGCGAAGTAAAAGAACAGGGCGCGAATCTTGCACAGCTGGCCGATGATATTTTCTCGCGCATCTTTGGACTCTTTGCACTTTTCGCGCTGGCGATTGGCCTGCTTTTAATCTTCCTCATTTTTGTGCTGCTGGCGGCTGAACGCCGCTCAGAAATGGGCATGGCACGCGCCATCGGCGTG
>Ga0070717_10001473_pt1 | contig 16283 bp, 17 predicted proteins | sample LARL113metaG_FD_71366 | JGI IMG/M metagenome (GOLD analysis project Ga0070717, IMG submission 71366) | Corn, switchgrass and miscanthus rhizosphere microbial communities from Kellogg Biological Station, Michigan, USA - LAR L11-3 metaG | ecosystem: Host-associated > Plants > Roots > Rhizosphere ... | reverse complement strand
GCAAACCTCTGGGCTCCGAGCCAAAACGATGACTTTAGATGGGACTTCGGATTCGAGTCTCTACCCGGCAAGGGGTTTGTGCTCGAGAACAAGGGAGTCCTGGATCGACCCCGATCGGTTCGACTGTCGCTCAGACAATTGGCCTGGTATGTCCAGGAGGTGGCCCTCCGTCTGTGCACGGCGGTCTATTACGTGCTGCCCACGCTCCCGCAGACCTATTCCCGATCGGGATCTTCCTCTTCGGGCGTCGTGCCAGCAATCGCTGCTGCGCGACTGCGGATGCCATTTGAGAAGACCACATTCGTCGTGGACCTCGAGGACTTGATCCCATACGTTGCATCAAGAAGCCCCCGGCACCACGCCCGTCAACTGGCGAGTGCCCTACGTCGAAACGACTGGAGGATAGTCTCCCCGCACTTTCTATACACGATGTCTCAGTCCGAGATTGGCAGAGTACCCAGTGCAACGACGCTGGAACGATTCGCAGACGCTCTCACAGAGTGCGACCCGCTCGTCGGCTTTCATTACTTCGCGCGTGGACCAGATCGACCCATACCGCGTTAGTCGGCGCTCCAGTTCGGTACGGGCGTTGAGCGACTGACACAATCGCGCTGGAACCAGATCGCTTCGGAAATTGACGCCGGCCGCGCTGATCGAGATTCCGACTATTTGAGCGATGACTCCGATCGACGAGCTGTCGCGCCGTCGCGAGCGATGACGGCAGTGCTGATCCCGGGGGAGTCATACGCTAACTGGAGGCCAGAGCTTCATAGCTAACGGGCCTGCGTCAAGGCGGCGGGTCGGGCCGGCACGCGGTAACTGCCAAGTATCGGCAGCATCAATCGCTGGCGGGCACAATGCGTTGGTGCCATTTCAACAACCTCTTCAGAGCAAGCGCTGGACTTGAAGAGAGCACGTCCAGTATATGGGACCGAGTGCGAACGCTAGGCCGGTGCTTCGATGTTCTTCGATGACACTCTGCGACTTTCGCTCCTTAGCAAGTACGGTTCCGGGTTAGCGACTTACCGGCCGGAGCACTACGCTCTTGCTACTGACCCAGCTCGTGAGCAGCAGCGGGCCTGGGTTAACCGCGCGCTCGAACAGCTAGGTGGCCGCGGCGCGGAGACTCTCTTCCACAACCTTGAGACACGCGGCCGGTTTCTTCAGTCGTATAACGAACTCGCCATTGCTGCCATCCTGCAAGGCGCCGGCGGGAGCCTGGCCTATGAACGACGGCTCGAGAGTAAGACCCCGGACTTCGTCGTGCTCGACCCAAGCGACCGCATCACTCACATCATTGAAGTCGTAAATCAGAAGCGCCCCAAGCCTGCTGATGCCACGGACAAACGTTGGCGGGAATTGAGTGATCGGTTTGCGCGTGTTGAACAGCCTTGGCGGCTGCGGGTTGCAAATCAACCGCACATCCAAGGTGGTCCAGCTCCCGACCTAGCAAAATATATGGTCAACGAGATTGGCAGATTGCTTGCCTCCGAACCTGTCCGGGTAGGGGACCTCCTCGCCAATGACGCATACAGTTTTCTTGTCGTAGCGCCTAGCCCTGGCACACACGTTGAACTTCTCACTCCGGTTGAAGAGGTATGGGTCGATAGCGACACCCTCGCCAGCGGCATTCGGGACAAGGTGTCACGCTATGCAGACCTCGCCAATCAGCTCGATGTACCGCTGATCGTTGTCGTCGGTGCAGACGACACGCTCGCCGTCAGCGCAGATTTCGTGCGATCAGCTTTAGGTGGCCCCTTGACGCTTGCCCTAAACCTGAACCCATTCGGAGTTGGAACAGGGTCGACCAAGTCTCGTTCACTGAGAATGCATGCGACAGATGCTCCCCGCGTCTGGAACTCAGCTCTATCCGCGGTCGGATGGCTGCAGGCTGGAATCGACATCCCCGGCACAATCGACCTATTCCCTTATGACAAGGCGGCTCGATACCACGGAGTTCTCCCGACTCCTCAGATTCGCGCGCGGTAGTGGCGGACCGCAGGTCATTCAGCCGGACACACATCGTGAGTCAGGACGCTGACCGCGTCGGTAATGGCTAGTGCTGGCTCCCACTGCCTGACGACTCGCTCGGACCAAGATCTTGGGGTTGACTGTGCGCTCTGCGACGAGGTTCACGGCCGCCGCCCGTCCACTCGCCAGTAGCCTGATAGATCTCGTGATGGAGTAGCCACTCTGCAGTCCAAGGGACGACCGTAGTTGCGATTGTCATGCTCGGGTTCCACTCATCGTGCAGATGGACGCACGGATGATTTCCTGAAAAGACATGCTTGAGCCGCTTCCCGGCGGGGGCCTTCAGTGTCGGCGCCAAGATCGTAATAAGTGGTCGACGTAACCCCTGATAGACAATCTCCACGTCGTATTGCTGACTTAGTGGCGTAGGCCTCAGTTGGCCTCGCCATACGAGTCGACCAGGAGTCATCACTACGTCAGAGTCCGGAAACAGGTTCTTGAGCCGAACAGCCTGCTGCGCCAGGTTGAGACTACTTACCCGGAATTTCGTCCCCATAGAATTCGTGGTTCTTTACTCGCACTGAACTAGTCGCCTGGGTTGAGAGCACACCGCTGGCTGCCATCGTCAACCGACCTGCATCACGAACCCGGTAATAAGCAGAGCCGAGACGTTCGGCCGACTTGACGACTTCCGGTCCAAATCCCCGAGTGAGTTGTTCAACAACCAATGGCAGGCCACGCTGTCCTCGCACTTGAGCCAACTGCTCTCGAAGGGCAACGAGCCAGCCTTGGAAGACGTTACGCCGACTAGGGTCGGACTGCCACTGATCGGCAAAATTCTCATTAGGCTGCACGGGGTTCACCACGCTCCAGCCTCTTCCATCTCGGATGATGAATTCCTCCATCGTGTCAGCCATGGACCCGACCGTTTTGAACAAGCTCTTCTCACCACGATATGCATGAGCTGCCAGCGTCGTAATCAGGATTGACGCTGGGCGCGATTCCGGCGCACCGATAAAGAACAGGTCCCTATGACGCTTAAGGGCCTGCACCGCACGCTGAAGCGTCGTCTTGACCTCGTACTCAGGTACCTGCTCAAGCGTCGACTGGCGTTTCTCCGCGAGTTCGGCTCTCTTTCGGATGAACTCAATAGCCATCCGGTCGTGAAACCACGCCGCGTACCGTATGGGGTCACTGGACAGCCACCGCGGATAGGCGCGATCCGCCAAGAGAATGCCGGATGGGCGACTGGCCGGATCAGGAATCGACGGGAGCACGTCCATGTGTAGCCGCAGTCCCTCATAGTTCAGCGTCCAGCACCGACCGTTCTCATGACACGAGGCCTGGCGGTCGCCTAACCGCGCATAGCGAGCCAGAGCGGCACCGACCTCGGCTTTCAGTCGGTCCTGTGTGGTGGACTCTTTCGAAATGTCGCGCACGCATACGAGATCGATGTCGAATTCGCCCGATGATGCGATTGGCCTGACGACTGTGTTGAGACGAAGCGAGCCTTGGGCATAGACATCCCAAGCGGTTGCTGTCCGGGTGTCGCCATACCGGTTCAGAAAAGCGCCAACTTCGGCATACAGGGATCGGGCCCTCGCGGCATGCTCGGGCGGAATATCGAGCTCCTCGAGCGTGCCTCCCAGAAGATGGTCAAGAAGGTCGTCAGCGGTCTCTAGCCGTGAGTCAACGGAGATCATTGGTCGAGCCTTTGGTGTAGGAAGAAGTAAGAACGGCATTTAGCACTCTAAGTGCGAGACTGCCAGCCCGCTAGTCCCTGGCGAACAAATTTTCGTTACAGATAGTTGGCTCCGAGCCACTAGTGCGCGAGAGGGGTTGCCCCTAAGCAGGTGAATGATCTAGGTGGAGGTGAAAGCGCCGCCCTTCATTCGTCTATTCACCCACCACATTGCGACGTCAGCGATATGGGGTGCGGTCTCATCGACTCTGGCTTTTTTGGCAGCGAGCTCCGCAATCTTCTCTCGCAACCCATTACTGCCTGCGCCGGCGGGTAGGTCCAGATTCAAGGTCTGTCGCATTTCGACTCGCAGCGCTCCTAGCTGGCGACCGCACTTGAGATGCGGATCTGAGCGTTCGACCGGTTTTAGGAACGTTAGAAGGCCGCCAGCGACTGTCGCGATCAGAGCTGCAAGTCCGGGCACAACCGGGTTAGCCCGGGCGATCACTGCGGCTCCGGCGACTGCCGAACCAACCGTCGCGGTTACACCGATCGCGAGGTGCGCGCCACGCCACCAGCTCGCTAGTGCAAAGTGCCCCTTCTCCGTCCAAAAGGTGTCATTGATTAGCTCCTGGAGCTCTCGCGCCTCGGGACTGACTTCGCTCATCTTGCTGGCCAGGGGAAGCTGGTCCCGAAGACTCGAGACATTGCGATCCAATAGTTACCAGTGTCGCCTGCAGCCCGATACGTTTGCGCCGGTTCAAGATTGTCAAGCGCTGCCCTCATCGCCGAGCGTGCAGAGCGGTGCGCTTCGTCGGATGAACATGCCGGGATCCGACCAACTATCCCGCTGGGATCGTTCATATCGGCGAGGTCCTTGGATAGGATGGCTCGTAAGACACGCTTCAGATCTATCTCGTACAAGATCGACTTTTCGTCCCGGGCATATTCGGTTGTACGCATCTCGATGTAGAACGATGAGAGCTGGACGTCCGCATAATACTTCCAAGCCTTGAGCAACCGAACCAGCGGCTTCAGTTTCTTGCCCAGACGATCGTTATGCACGTTCACGAGCGCGTTGTGCGCTTCGGGCGCCGACACGACCCATTCGTCTCGCCGGCCCGGAATCTCGAAAACGATCACATCATCTTTCGTGCCGTTGTAGAAGGCCGGCACAACTTCAAAGTGCGGCGGCGTTAAGTACTCAATACGGACCGCGGGCGTCGTCACCGTGACGGATCGGACGCCGAGGGGCCGTAAGGCCTCCCGGAGCAGGCCCAAGATTGTGCTCGGCCATTGTGGCCTTTGCTCAAGCTTCACCCAGACCATGTTGTCCACGTCCGCGTGATCCTTAACGCCCGTTCCGTGGCTGAACGAGCCGGCTTCAAATGTGTCCACGATTGCGATGCCGGCTGCTTCGAGCCTGGCTCTGAGTTCAGCCTTACGATGCGCGACGGTCGAGCGGTCATGTCCCGGGGGGATTAGTTGCTCCGCAAACTCAGGAAGCATGTCAGCGGTCATTCGGCATGCCCACAAATCCTGCGGGAATAGTTAGCCTATTGCACTTGCGAATCGGCGCCGCAGGCGCTTATCTTGTTACGCCGAATGGCGTCACTTGGTACCTCCAATGAGTCCACCTGTACCACGCCTGTCGGAGAGCCACGGCCATCGACTAGTTAGGACTGAAGTTGAATTGCGTGATGTGTCCGGCGGGGATCCAGACCGCGAGCGGCAAGTCTTCCCAAATTATCAGGGTTACGTCACCCGGCACCGGGCGGCGCTCATCCCTGATGATGTCGCGCCAAGCCTCCAGCTCCAATCGGGCCGCCTGCGTCCAAAGGAACGGTCGGAACTCTGGCGGAATTTTTGAACTGGGCCAGCCCATCACGTAGCCAACCTCGACGCCGCTCGAATCGGTGACTCCGATGGTCTCACCGTCGATGAGTTTGTCGATAGCGGTTCCCTCGTCGCCCCGCGGCTCGCTACCAGTTGTCGAGCGCGTGACCGATCTACCGGTAGTTGCCGATTGACGACTGGTTAGCCTTGAGACGAACAAGCCCAGAACCTGGCGAAGGGTCGCTCGCAACCCCGCTAACTCTCGCGCCATCCTCTCAGCCCCTTCAGAACCTTGCCTCTGCGTCGGGCCGTATCGCCGCCAGTATGCACGCGGGCGCCGTGGGCTACCTCAGGACTTCTTGAGGTTCGGCTGAGGTTCGGCTGAGGTTCAGCTGAGGTTGCGCAGGGTTGCTTCAGTCGGGATCGGGCCGGGGCGGGTTTCGACGTCCCGCACCGGCCCGTAGTGGTCAAGCCCGAGGCAGCTGAGCTACTTGGGCTCGAATCCAGTCGACGGTGGTCGAAATCTGATAGATCGCCCGCTGGTCGCTGACCGGCACGTAAGTGCTGTATGAGAGGCCAGGACCCTGGACGCTCACCTGGACGGAGCCCGTCAGCCGCCTCTCCTTGATGAGCAGGAACAGCAGACCGAGTAGGCAGAACCAGACGCCCAGAATTGTCAGCACGATCGCGTAGGTCGGAATGGACTCCGTGACCATGGTCTGGTTGGTGGTGGTCCAAACGGTGCCGGCCAGCGGGTAGGTCCCGACCGGCGTGTGGACCTGGTGGTCGGTACACGCGATCTGCCCGATCGATACCCGAATCGGTTCGTACTGCGGATAGCTCAGGCTCATCTCCCCTTCCCTCACTTCTCGAAAGCGACGAACACGATCTTGGAGCCGTCCCAGTAGAGGTCGGCGGTGTAGCGTCCGGAGTCGGTGTCGTGGTAATGCCGCGTCCCGCTGTAGGGCGGGGTTGAGTCGTAGTCGACGCTGAACGAGTAGTTGCCGGCGACGGTGAACAGCGAACGCTTGCCGTCCCAGGCGACGCTCGCGCCCTGCATAGGATCGACATCGGCGTGCCAAACGAAGTTGGAGGCATAGAAGGCGACCACGCTCTGCGGACAGTCTGGTGGCGACCCGTCTTGCACTCGCAGACATGCATCCATTCGAGCCTTGAGCGCTGTGAGGACCTGATTGTCGCTGGCCGCTGGCAGCGGAGCGTCGGGCACAGTAGAGGCGTCCTCGAAGGCGGCGAATTTCAGGGCCTGGCCGTCCCATGCCAGAGTGGCGAGATAGGGAGCTCCGACCGCGAGCAGGCGGTAGCCCTTGGTCTGGCTGGTGTAGCTCAGAGTCATGACGTAATGCCCGGAGACCTCGAGCACCGACTTGTCATCGAGCTGGATCGACGAACTCGCCATTGGGTCGCCGATGATGACCCAGCTGACCTGTCCTTCGGCTACGTCAAGGAACGACTGCGGGCAGCCAGCCGGGCTGAGTTGTCCCGACTTCGCACAGTCGGCGAGCGCCTGGCTGACGATCCCCTTCGCGGCCGCGATGCCGGAGTCCGTGAGTTGCGCTTTGGCGAAGCTAACCGGTGTGAATCTCGGTAGGGCCAACTGTGCGTCGAGCTGACCGGCATAAGAAAGGAAGAGATCAGACGGCGCCAGCGTCAGCTGGTGAGTTCCCGGAAGGACCGCCACCTTGATCTCTGAGCCGGCCGTGGCGTCGACCGGCTGGCCGTCGATTGCGAGCGCTCCGGCACCCCCAGGTACTGTGAGCGCCAATCCGGCGGGGTGAAGCACGACGTACCACGTGTTGGGACCCTCGCCGCGCATGACCAAGGGCGTGGACTTCTGGCCGGTTGAAGTGCGGTAGCTCAGGGTGACGGTGGTGTCGCCGAAGACACTGGTGCTCTGGACCTGGAAGTCGGAGCGTGTGTGAGCGCTTGCGGCAAGTTGAGCGGCCAGCGCCTTGCGGTCGACCAGCGCGACGTCAGCCTTAGATACCTGGGAGGTGTCGAGGATCGAGTTGTTCCAGACGTAGCTGGTGTCGGCACGGTCCACGGCCGACAGATAGGCCAGGGCAGAATTGCCGGGCGTGCCCTGGCCGGTGACCAGGGTGAAGGCCATTGCCCCGACGGCGAGGAGCAGAAGCACGAGTCCGGCGGCCAGCTCTTCGCGAGCGCCGAGCCGACTCCGCATCCGTGCCATCCGACTGGTCGACCGCATGGTTGGCGCTGAGACGTTCAGGTTCTCCATCTCAGTTCTCCCGCCGGAAGTCGTAGCGCCGGCTGAGCTCTTCGGCACGAGCATGCTGGCCGCTCTCCCGAAGTGCCTTGATCAGAGTCCTGGCCACGTCCTCGCGCTCCTGCGAACGCAAGTTGACCGGGTCGAGCAGCGCCACTGCCTGGGCCGCTTGGCCGCGGTAGACCAGCGCCCGGGCGAGCGACTCGGCGATGTCGGCACGTATGTTGTCGATCTGGACACGGAGGTCGCGAACAATGTCTCCAGCCTCGCCGCGGCCTTGGGTCGCGCGCTTCTCCATTTCCTCGAAGGCAGGGAGGAACTCGCCTTCGCCGAGCTCATCGATGAGGCGGCGCGCCGCCGTCATCAGCTCATCGTCCAAGTGGCCATCGGTCTGGCGCATTCGTGCCGCCAGCCGCCGCATGCGATCGAAGTCGACGTCGCAGCCGGCGAGGTCCAGCCCCACCAACTCGTCATCGATCTTGACCATGGAACCGAGCGGCTGCGGCAACCGGGTCAGATCGCGCAGGTAGCCGCGCACCCGGCCGCGTTGATCGCTGACCCCGTAGGCGACCTCGTTGGCGATGGCAGTACGCAAGAGGCGGTCGCCGGCGCTCCTGACTGAGCGAGCGAGCAGGTAAATGAATAGGAAGCCGATCACCGGCCGGCTCAGGAGCCGTGGCGCCAGATCGCCAGCCGCACTGACGAGTTGGATGCGGCCGATCGTGCGCACCGTGAGGGTCGCAGCCGGAGCGCTTTCCAGCGACGAGGCAGCGTCGGCCGAGACGGCTGGTGGCGGCGGCGGGGTCGCCGTTGGGGTCGCCGTCGGAAGCGCCACTGGGGCTACAAATGGGGACTGTGGCTGCCACGCGGCCAGCGATCGTGCCGGGCGCCTGGTTGACCAGATCGGCACGGCGAAGACTCCAAAGCTCAGACCGGCGAGGACTCCATAGAGGCCCAGGTCTTGGCCCCTGAGCATCGCCACTGCCCCCACCACCGCGACGTAGGCCCAGATGGCGATTCCGAGTGCTGTCCGATGGAGGAAGAGGACTCCGGCCACCGCAGCCGCCATCAGCGCCAGCCCGGTGGGATCAAGGCTGATGAAATCGATCAGGCCGGCCGCGAACAGCAGCCCGTAGCCAATCGTAAGCACGATTCGGCGCCAGTTCCAAAAGCGACCGCTTTCCGCCCCTTGCATCCCCGCCTGCCCCGTGGCGGCGAGGATATCCGACGCCGCGGCAGTGTGCAGAGCTGTCATTCCCAATCCTCCTCCTCGCTGTCTTCCTCTTCCTGCAGCTTTTCTAGCGATACCTGGGCCTGCTGCCGCGCCCACTCCCGCCTGAGCCGCCTAGCGAGCGGCTGGGCGGCAGCCAGTCTCACTCGCCGGCTCAGAAACTCGGGCCCTCGGAGTGGCATCGAGCGCGCGATTCGGAGGAGCTCGAGCACGAGCTCCTGGCGCATGTCTTCGCCGCGGTAGAGGGGTCGGAGAACACTCATGCGCCGGACCTTGGCTCGGAAGGCGGGCATGAGCTCGGCGACGATCAGCTCGCCGACGTCTTCCCCAGCGCGGTAACGGTGTAAGAGCTCGAAGAGGCGCTGATCCTGGCGCCTGAAGGCATCTTGGTCGCGGGGGGTAAGAGGACGCCGGCGGACCCGCCGAGTCCACAGCGGGCTGGCTTCGACTTCGGGATCCTTGACGGTGAGCATGGCCACCTCCTTTTGAGATGGCCCCAGGCTCGCAACCGACCGTGCGTTGAGCGTGCGAGGACCGTGTGTTTTGGGCAGGCCGAGCGTGCGCTTTTAGTCCGAGCCTGAATTCAAGGCGTGCGTTTTGCGTGCGAACTTGGAAAACGCACGGTCAACGCACGGTTTTCGGGGCTCGCGGATGCCCAGTAACTAAGTGTGGGGACTTTACGCGGCCGCCGCGTCCAGGTCACTTTGACAGCCTCCCAACGGGCGGCCATCGTCGAGCGCGCCCGGCTCACCGGGGCCGCGTTGAGTGCCACCATCCGCGAGCTGGTGGGCTCGGCGCTAGAGGCTCGGTCAGCCGAGGAGGCGGAAGCCGCCGACCGGGCCCTGGTTGGACTCGCCGCCCTGGTGGCGGCGGAGCACAACCTACGGCTGCTTGAAATCAGCCTGCCTCACCTGAGCCGGCGCTCTTCCGAGCTGCGGCAGGAGGCCTACACATCCGCGCAGGCGCGGCTCGAGGAGCTGCGCCGCCAGCTCGAGGTGAGCAGCTGATGGCTGAGCGAGCGATCCTCGCCGTCGCCTACACGCCGGTCAGTGGTGACCGCTCGGCCAAGCGGGCGGTTGCCGGATTCCTCAAGTACGTCCAGCACCGCGACCAGCACCCTGAGCCCAAGCCGGCGGTCGAGGGTTTGCTCAAGTACGTAGTCCATCGCGACCGCAGCGGCTCCAACGCCCGCCTCTTCAACCGTGGGGGTAAGGTCAGCGACGAACACCGACGCTGGCTGGCCGCCTACGTCGGCCGCTCAGTCGCCAACATGCCCAAGCCGCATTGGCAAGGGCCGGGAGAGGCGATCGATCGGCGGCGCGCCGCCTATCGATTCGTCCTCTCACCCGAGACCGCCAAGGGTCTGGACCTGGCCCAACTGACCCGCGCTGCGATGGCCCAGCTGGAGGCGGACGCGGGCGGGCTTGGTCCGTGGCTGGCGGCGGAGCATCGCAACACGGCGCATCCCCACGTCCATGTCGTGCTCGCCGCCCGGCGTCAGCTCGGACCCGGCCAATACCGCACCGTGATGCTGACTCGGCCGCGCCTGCAGCGGATGAAGGACGCCATCGGCCGCGAGATCGAACGCCAGCGAGGCCGCGAGCAGGAGCTCACACAGCAACCACTGGAACCGCGGCTGACTGTCAACGTCACGGTCCAAAAGGCCAATCGTCCGCGGTGGCGTGCTCTGCGCCGACGTCCGCTCTTTCCCAACCTCCGCTCGCGTTCGGTCACCCACCTTCGCCACCACCGAACGGTTGGCACGACGCTTCTGAGACTGCGTGCCGTCGCCATCCGCTATCAGCACCAGATGGAGCGGGAGCTCGATAAGGACCTGGTTCACAGAACTCACGAGGGCTGGCAGCGATGACGGCACTGACAAACCTTTTGGCCGACCTGCTGATCCGTGCGGTGACTGCACCGATCGAGATAGCACTGCGCGGCACTGCGCGCTCGCATCCACGCAGCCACGGCTCCAGCCGCTGGGCTGGGTGGAAAGATCGCCGATCGTTGGGCCGGCTGTCCAAGCCGGAGCGCGCTGTCGGCGACGGCATAGCGATCGGCTTCATCGGCGACAACCTGCTCCAGTCGCCGGCCGAGGACAACGTGCTTTTGCTCGGCGTCCAGCGCTCGGGCAAGACCTCGACCGTGGTCGTGCCCACGCTGCTGACCTGGTCAGGCGCGGCTATCGCGACCTCGACCAAAGAGGAGCTGGTGCGACTGACCGCTCGCCACCGCACCAGGCTCGGACCGGTCTGGGTCTTCGCACCACTCGACCGTGATACGACGTGGATCGAGCGCCTGGGTCTTCAAGCCGCGATCTGGAACCCGATCTCCTCGATCACCGACTGCGGCTCTGCCGCCGAGCTCGCCGACCACTTCACTGCCTCCGGCAAGCGCGGCAGCGCGGCCCATTGGTATCTCTCCGCCGCCAACCTGATCACCGCGCTGGCCGTCTTTGCCAAGGAGCGCGACGGCGACATGGGCAGAGTCCTGATCGCCCTGAACCGAACCGGCCCGGCCGAGTACGCGGAGCTGGCCAAGGTCGTCGACGATCCTCGCGCCGCCGACCTGCTGGTCGCTCACGCTCTCACCCCCGATCGAGAGGCTGGGTCGGTCGCATCGACCGCGCGCTCCTGCTTGGGTCTATGGGTCGACGAACGGGTGTGCAGTGCGACCTCCACGAATGAGCGCGGTCTCGACCTCGATGTCTTGCTCGCGGAGGGCGGCACGCTCTACCTGGTCGCCCCAGCGGAGGAGGCGGAGCGCTGCCGGCCGCTGTTCTCGGCCCTGATTGCGACCGTGCTGCGCAAGGCAACCATGCGAGCTCGCACGCAGGGCGGAGTGCTTCAGCCGCGCTTGCTTCTTGCGCTGGACGAGGCGGCCAACTTCGCCCGCATCCAACGGCTCGCCGGCTACGCCTCGAGCGGCCCGGGCCAGGGCATCCAGCTCTTGCTCTGCTTTCACGACCTGGCCCAGGTCGAATCCGGCTATGGACGCGACGAAGCCCGCACCATCTGGAACAACTGCCGAGCTCGCGTCCTGCTCCCCGGCCAGGGCGACCTAGCCACCCTCGAGCACTTCAGCCGCGCCATCGGCGACGAGACCAGGACCTATAGCGTCCGCCACGGCGAGGGTCGCGGCGCCACCTCTTCGGAGCAGCGGATTGGGCGCCCGCTCTGCAGTCCCGACGACCTGCGCCGGCTCAGCCAGGCGGTGCTGCTCTACGCCTCGGCGCCGCCTGCCCGCTTGCAGCTCAGGCGCTGGGACCAGGTCCCTCACTTCCGCCGGCTGGCCGAAGGAGGCGGCCAGGCCGACTCTCGGTCCCAGCGCCGCGCAGCGATTGCCCCGTCAGCTCTGGTTCGCCGCATCCGCGGCAAAGGAGGTCGTTAGTGATCCGACCCCTGGCAACCGACATCAGCGTCCACCCCGACCTGCACGGCCTGCCGCCGAGCGTGCTCGCCGGCCTGGGCCAGCTGGCCAACAACGCCGCCGGCCTGCTCGTGGTCGTCTCCGGCATCGGCATCGCCGTCTCCCTGATCGGCTGGGTGATCGCGTCATTCACAGCTAATCCACAGCTGGCCGAGCGCTCCAAGTCCTCGCTCGGCGTCTCGATCGCGGCCGTCGCGCTGCTCTACCTCGGTATCGCCGCCGCCAACTACGCCGGGCGGCTCTTCTCGTGAACCCGTCGACCGATCCCTACGTCCAGCAGATCGTGCAGGCGATCGTCCAGTGGGCGGTCCAGGACGCCCTGTGGGGCATCTCCAACCTGGTCCACTCCTTCGGCGACTCCACCGAGCCTGACTTCACCGCCTTGGTTCCCGTCTACGACCGCGTGCTCGCCATCTCGCTACTGATCCTTGGCGCAGTGGTCGCCTTCGCCATCATCGAGCGCATTTTCGGCGGCCAGCTGGGGGTCGGCCTGGCGGTCGTGCCCCGGGTGATCGTCTGTGTCTTCTTCGCCTACTCGGGCCTGGCCATCGTCCAGTACGCGACCGTCCACGCCGCGCTGCTCAGCCATGCCTGGGACAAAGACCTCGCCCCAGCAGTCGATCCATCGCATGCCGCGGGAGTGATCGTCGCCCCGGATCAGATCCACCTCAACGTTGTCGCCCTGGTCCTGATGGCGCTGTTGATCAGCTTCCTCGCCCTGGTCGTCTACCTCGAGCTGATCGTCCGCGCCGCCCTGGTGCTGACCATCACCGCCTTCGTGCCCCTGGTCTGCGTGCTCGCCATCTGGCCGCGAATGGCCGGCGGGGCCGTCCACCTTGCCGAGTTCGTGGTCGGGCTGTTGCTCTCCAAATTCGTAGTGGCCACCGCGTTCGTGGTCGGCCTTTCGCTGCTGCTGCCGGCAGTGCTCGGCCTGGCGCCCAACAACGGCAAGGCCGACTGGATGGCGAGCGGATTCGCTGTCCTGCTGATCACGGCCATCTCCCCGGTGGCGATCTTCGCCGGCATCAAGTTCGCCCACGGCAGCGCCGGCAATGTCGCGCGCAGCTGGGGAGGCATGGCGGTCGCTGCGGTCCCTCTGAGCTCAGTTGCGAGGCGCGCCGGCGGATACCTCCAGCCTCGGATCGGACCGGCACGCAAGCGAGCGTCGACGGCGCTCAACGCTGGCTGGCAGCGAATCAAGGGCTCGCTTCCGAAGTGATTGGATCGTTGCCGACGTTCACCGAGGCCTCGCGCATGCGCGCAGCGATTGCGCGCGATCAGACACGTCATTGGAGGCGACTCTTCTGGGAGCCGGCGCGCACTAAGAAGGAGCTAGATCGTCGTGAGCGCCTTTGGTTCTGGTGGGGCAGCATCGGCTGGCAAGCGGAACTCGCATCTCGCGGCCTAACGCTCCAGCTGGAGAGGAGCTGGGCCCGTGGCCGCTAGAACCGGGTCGGCCTCTAAGAAGGTCTCGAGCGATCACCCGAATTCTTCAACGCTGTCCAAAGATCGCAATGAGCAAGCACCTAGCCTCCAGGCCTCGCGCCCTTCTGTTTCATATAGGCGGCGCGGAGGGGGCACGGGGGAACCGGCGCCGCAACCGGTTCCCCCGCCCCTGTTCGCAGAGCAGACGTGGCTTCTTGACAGTCGTGAGGTTGCCCGTCTCCTCGGCATTGGTCGGACCAAGACGTTTCAACTCATGCAATCGGGCGACCTGCCGACGGTCCACCTTGGGCGATGTGTCCGGGTTCCAGTCGATGCCCTGCAGAAATGGATCGCCGCTCAGACGTCGATAGGCGACGACTAGAGCTCGTTGGCAAAGAGACGAGCGAACGGCGAAGGCTCGGTCTACCGACGTCCCAATGGGACGTGGTCAGGTATAGCAAGTCTTCCAGACGGCCGCCGCAAGCAGATCTACGGGCGAAGCAGAGATGAGGTCCGGAAGAAACTCTCAGACATCCTTCACTCGCTCCAGCACGGCACCTATGCCGATGCCCGCGGTAGAACCGTTGGTGACTTTCTGGACCAATGGCTTGTGGAGGTCGCCAGGCCACGTGTCCGAGCATGGACATATGCCGGCTATGAGGTTCATGTCCGTCGGCATCTCAAGCCATCACTGGGCCGCATCGCGCTGGAGCGGCTCACCCCGCAGCACGTGCAGGCCCTTCTTAACCAGAAGCTTCGAGAAGGTCTGAAACCGAAGACAGTTCGTTACCTGCGCGGCACGCTTCGCACGGCGCTCAACGAAGCTGTCAGATGGGGTCTGATCGGACGAAACGCGGCCGCTTTAGTCGACGGACCGAAAGTCGAGCGATTCCCAATCAAACCGTTCACGCCCGAGGAGGCGCGGCGACTACTTGAAGCAGTCAGGGGCGATCGATTGGAGGCTCTGTACTCTGTCGCGCTCACGATGGGACTGCGGCAAGGCGAGGCGCTCGGTCTGACCTGGAAAGACATCGATCTCGACGTGGGATACATGCGCATCAGCAAGCAGTTGCAGAGGATCCATGGATCGCCACAGCTCGTCGAGCCAAAGACCGATCGCAGCCGCCGGACACTAGCCATGCCGCCGATGATCAGTCGGGCGCTACGCGATCACTTCGATCGTCAGCAGCTTGAACGAGGGCGGGCGGGCGAGCAATGGCGGAACGGCGGCTTGGTCTTTACGACCCCAATCGGTACTGCGCTCGACGGCACTGCTGTTACGAAGGAGTTTCATCGTGTGCTGGATCGTGCGGGCCTTCCCCAACGGAGGTTCCACGACCTTCGTCATTCATGTGCCACGCTGCTGCTGGTCCAAGGCGTGTCGCCGCGAGTCGTGATGGACGTACTCGGTCATTCGCAAATCGGTCTGACGATGAACACCTATAGCCATGTAATACCGGACATGCAGCGCGACGCAGCTCGGCGGATGCAGGACCTGCTGCAGGATCGCGAGCGCTAGTCGACAACCCCTCTGGGGACTTACCGCAATTAACTGCGGTAAGTTGGCGGTAAGCTCCGAACCCCCGCGGTCGACGGGGCGGATTCTGAATTTGAAATTGGCTCCGGAGCAGGGATTCGAACCCTGAACCTTGCGGTTAACAGCCGCCTGCTCTACCGTTGAGCTACTCCGGAACGGGTCCTCCGAATTCTAGGTGGTGAACTCGTCTGACCGCCCCGTACCGCCCTGTACCGGGGTGTTACACCGTTACTGGCGTCAACTAGCGTCAGCAACTGGCGTCAGCAACTGGCGTCAGAGGGAGTGGAGCGCATCAGCCGGTGCCTCACGGTCCCGAACCGGCTGTATGTCGTGTTCTTCCGTATTCCGGCGGTTCCTCCAGTGTCCTCCTGTACTCAATCGCCAAGCTCGTCGTGTCCTTTCGTGTCCTCCTGTATCCCCTGGGTTCCGCGAATGCGTGACACAGCTGTGACCTCCAGGGGCTCGGAGACTGACTCCCAATCCTCCAGATTTCCCAGTTTCGACTCCGTCGCAGAGGGCCGTAGTTTCCGTAACGCGAACCAGATCCTGATTCGAGCCTCACTCTTCCGGCTGGGGCAGTAAGCACCTCCCTCGCCCTAGCATCACAGCGGTGCTGTTGACGCTCATCGGTTACTGGCTCGGTGAGAATGAACCAGACTGGCCGGATGTCCACCGTTTCGTGGATTCCAACTGGAGCGTCGACGAACGGGAAGCAGTAGTTGACTGGCTCGACTCGGGGGTTAAGATCCGTTTCTCCCTCGGAGCGTCAACTTGTCGTCTCTGTGGGCGAGCCAATGGGTCATGAGCGGCCTCAGACGGAGAGTTCCTGTGGCCGGACGCGTTGGGCCATTATGTCCGCGAACACGATGTGAGACCTCCAAGCTCAGTTGTCGGACGTGCATTGCAGCGCCCCACGATAGATCGC
>Ga0070717_10001472_pt1 | contig 16288 bp, 8 predicted proteins | sample LARL113metaG_FD_71366 | JGI IMG/M metagenome (GOLD analysis project Ga0070717, IMG submission 71366) | Corn, switchgrass and miscanthus rhizosphere microbial communities from Kellogg Biological Station, Michigan, USA - LAR L11-3 metaG | ecosystem: Host-associated > Plants > Roots > Rhizosphere ... | reverse complement strand
GCCCACGGCCCACTCAGTCGCTGAGCCAATCGCGCCACCGGCGCCTGAGCCCGCTCCCGAGGCCGCCGAAGATTTCGGCGAACTCCTCGCCCAATTCGAAAAGACCCACGCGCACGCGCCCAAAGCCGGAACGCAACTGCAGGGCACCGTGATCTCCGTCTCCGCCGACCAGGTCTTCCTCGATATTGGCTTCAAAATCGAAGGCGTTCTTCCGCGCAGCGCGTTTGAGAACAATGCTGAAGCCGTCCAGCCCGGCGACACCGTTCCCGTCTCCGTCACCGGCCGCAACGAGGAGGGCTACTACACGCTCACGCGCTTCAAAGTGGCGCAGCCCCGCGACTGGTCGGCGCTCGAACAAGCCTTCGAGCAGAAACTCGCCGTGGTTGGCACGGTTACCGGTGTCGTCAAGGGCGGGCTCAATGTGGATGTCGGCGTGCGCGCCTTCATGCCCGGCAGCCGCAGCGGCGCCCGCGATGCGGCCGAAATGGAACAACTCGTCGGCCAGCAGATCAACTGCCGCATCACCAAGCTCGAGGTCACCGATGAAAACGTAGTCGTGGACCGCCGCGTCGTTCTCGAAGAGCAGGCGCGCGCGGCAGCCGAAGGCCGTTTCGGCGCCATGAACGAGGGCGACACTGTCACCGGCACCGTGCGCAGTCTCATGACCTATGGCGCCTTTATCGACATCGGCGGCCTCGACGGTCTCCTCCACGTCAGCGATATGGCTTGGAGCCGCGTCAACAAGCCCGATGACGTTGTCTCCGTCGGGCAGCAGTTGCAGGTCAGGATTCTTAAAATCGATCCCGAAACCAAAAAGATTTCCCTCGGCCTCAAGCAATTGCAGCCCGAACCCTGGGAAACCGCCCTGCAGCGCTTTCAACTCGGCCAGCGCGTACGTGGTCGCGTCACCCGCGTGGCCGAATTCGGCGCCTTCGTCGAACTCGAGCCCGGCGTCGAAGGCCTCATCCATGTCTCCGAAATGTCGTGGGGCAAGAAGGTCCGCATCGCCAGCGACATTGTGAAGCCGGACGAAGTCGTAGACGCCGTCATCCTCTCCATCAAGCCCGAGGAGCGGCGCATCTCCCTCGGCCTGAAACAGACCCTCACTGATCCGTGGACTGAAGTGACGCGCCGCTACCCGGTCGGTTCCCAGGTGCAGGGCCCGGTGACAAAGATCATGAACTTCGGCGCATTCGTGCAGGTTGCCGAAGGTATCGAGGGCCTGGTGCACATCAGCGAGATCACAACCGAGCGCCGCCTCAATCATCCCTCCGACATGCTGCGCGCCGGCCAGGTGGTCAAGGCGCAGGTGCTGGCCATCGATTCCGAGAAACGCCAGATGAAGCTCAGCATGAAGCAACTTGTGCCCACCAGCATCGACGAATACATCGCCGAGCACAAGGTGGGCGATCGCGTCTCCGGCCGCGTGGTCGAAGAGTCGCCCGCGCTGGTGGAATTAGGCGAAGGCATTCGCGCCGCATGCCGCGCCAGCGCCGCTGCAGCCAAAACTGCACCTCAGGCTCAGACCGAAGCGAAAGCCGATCTCTCCTCGCTGTCATCCATGCTGAAAGCCCGCTGGAAGGGCAACGCTCCCGCCGCCACCGCGAGGCCGGAACCCCTGCAGACCGGCCAGATTCGCGACTTCAAGATCGCGAAGCTTGATCCCGAAACAAAGCACATCGAAGTCGAACTCGCCTGAGCCGCGTCTTCAGTTTTTCTTCGGCAGCGGCAGCCGATGCACCACCTGGTCCGCTGTCAGCACCAGCAACCCCTTTTCCTTGCCGGTCACAATACGCGCCGCGCGCACGGGTGACCCCAGCGTGAACCGCTCCAGTTCTTTCCCGGTGTGCTCATCCACGATCAGGATCTCGTCCTCCCGATTCTGTGCTGCAATCACACCCGTGGCCGCATCCGTCGCCAGCGTAAAGCCGAAGAATTCCCCGATTTTGGCGCCGTTTTCGAGCGAATAAATCGCGGTGTTTCCGTGTTCGCCACGCGCCAGCACCACGTCGCCGGAAACGATTGCGCGGCGCTTATCGTGCAAGCCGCCGCTTTGATCCGCTTCCGGAATGATCACCTGCTGCAGCGGCGCTCCCGACAATGGAGCCACCGTTTCCAGCAACAGTCCCTTCTTGCGGTCTTTCAGTGCGTCGGCCTGCTGCTGCAATTGGGGATGGCTCTTGATCTCTGCCTTGGCGGTGTCGTTGCTCATGTCCCATGCCAGAACCATGCGATCGTCTTCCGCGGGCCAGCAAACCGGCGCCTCCCGTGCGTAGTCACGCGACCATACCACGTTCTGCGTCTCCATCTTCTTCACTTCCAGCGTGGCGTGATGGTCCGTAGCCTTGTCTTTCCCCATCGGCTTTAACCGGAACTGCAGGTCGTGGTACTGCCAATCCTGCGCTTCATACTTGCCCAGGTCCTTTGCGCCCATCGGATCTAAGGTCAGTTCAACTTCTGTCGCCTCGTGGTCCAGATGTTTTGGCATTTGGCCGAAAAGCCGGTCCGTTTCATCCATCCATGCGCTGCGCAGCGGGCGCAGCAGGCGAATCTGCTTGCCCGAACGCAAATCCCATATCTCCGCCCGCGTCCTCACCGAAACCGCGAGGTACTTGCCATCCGGCGAGAACACGGCGGCCCGGGGATTCGGCAGCGGCCCCAGCGGCAATTCCACTTCTTTGCTTGCCTTCGAATCCATTTCCCCGATGACGAGTTTGCCGGTTGCGGTTTCCGCGGCCACGCTCTTATCAAACACGTCGATCACCGGAAGTTTCCACATGGTAATGAACTTCTCCAGGTTGGGATCGAGAATTCCGACCGCGTAATCCTTCAATGGTCCCGCGGTCAGCACCGGGCCCTTGCTAACTGACTCGACCTCCTGTAGCCCAATCTGGGTCTCCTTCAATACCGCCCCCGCCGGAAAACTCAGAATGCGCGCGTGGAACAGGTCTTTGCCCTTCGGCTCCCCCACAACGAACAACTGATCCGTACCCAGGAAAGCCATGCGTGTTTGCGTCAGATCCTTCAAACGGCCGCCCAGCGAAATCGCCTGCCGCTGCTGCAGGTCGTACACCAGTACCTTGTCCACGATCACCACCAGCAGATAGCGCCCGTCGGGCGAAAGCAGCATAGTGGCCAGGTCCTGTCCTTCCGACGCCTGCAACGCGAACATGAGGGTAAACAGATACGAAGAATTCTCGCCCACTTCATAGAATGTGGGCTTATCGAACAAGGCATTCCCGCTCTCCACGTCGATCAGCCGCAGCCTAACCCGCGGAACGCCTTCATGAATGCTCGTGTTCGTGCACACCAACGTTCGGCCATCGCGCGATAGCAGCGTCTGACCGCAGCCATCGAATACCACCAGTTCCTTCACGCTGGTTCGCTGTCCCGCCGGAACGCTCCAGTGCTCAATCCGCAGTTTACTGTCGTGAAACAGGATTTCGCGCGAATCCAATGAAAACTGTGCAGCGTGTGCGTCCGGGGCATCGATGCGGAACAGGACCTTGGCTGCTTCCTTATCCACCACCGAGATACTGCCTTCGTCCTGCGCCAGAACGTACCGGCCATCGGGACTGAACCGCACTCCCGACAGGCTCGGCCGCAACGGAGTATCGAGTTTCAGAGGCTTGTCACCCGGGGCTGCTTCCGCGGTCGTCTTGATCCGCTCCTCCACCCTCGCGCGCAGCCACACCTCGAATGCTTCGCTCTGGCGCGGCGGCCGCGATTGGCACCCCGCCGGAAGCGCCGCGATCAGCTTTAGCGCCGACCGGTAGCGCTTGGCAGCCTCGTGCGTCAGCCCGAACACGTCGGTGAACCAGTTGCCCGTCTTTCCCTTGTTCAGCATGGTCTCGTTCAGGAACGAGACAAAACTCTGCGGCGCATAGCCGGCGCGCACCATCGCATAGAGCGCCACCCGGTCTGCCACCATCTGGTCCTTTTCTTCTTTGCTCTCCGGTTCGTTCGGCTTGGCCGGGGTGCTGAAGAGCTGGTGGACCCGCGCAAATATATCGGCGCGATCTGTCACATGCGTCACACCCAGGCGGATCTGAAGCAGACGCGAAAATTCAACCGCGCTCTGGTGGGTAACGATGTGGCCGATCTCGTGTGCCAGCACGCCCGCCAGGTCGTCTTCGGCCTTTACTGCCGCGATCAGCTTGCGGCTGATGTACACCCGCCCGCCAGCCAGCGAGAACCCGTTGATCTCCCCGGAGTCGTAGATCCGGAAGCGGTAGTGAACCCCGGTCGGCGGCAGCATCGCTAGGAGCCGCTCGCCGATCTGCGTCAGTTGATCGTCGGTACCCGGAGGTGCAATGCGCATATCCGATTCAACATACTCGGCCAGCGCATCGCCCAGGTCCTGCTCCTGGGCGTCCGTAAAGATGCTCGCACCCGCCGTGGCAATCGCGGGCTGATCGAGGTCACACGGCGAAATGGACGGGTTTTGCGGCCATGCCGCGCCGGGAATAAGACACAGAACAACCGCGGCGAGAACCTGATTCCGCTGAATTCGCATAGCCATGCAGGCGGTCCCGGGATGCCGCACAGGATAACACAAGTTCGGCGCGCCTCGCGCCGCTTCTTCAGCTTCGAACCAGGGAAAACTCTGTCATCCGTAATTCAGATATACATATCGTCCACATAGCACCACTTCCAATCCTCGCCGCGTTCCGCCGACTGAATCAGCGGATGCTGAGTGGAGTGAAAGTGAGCGCGCGCATGGCGATTCTTCGATGAATCGCAACAGCCCACGTGACCGCACTCCAGGCACATGCGCAGGTGGACCCACGTGTCGCCGACCTTCATGCAGTCTTCGCACCCCTTCGTGTGCGGCTTCACCTTCTTTATGTGATCTTTTGTATGTGTGCAAGCTGTGGGCATCGGGAACCTCCGTGGGGCTGACCAATTTTACCTCTTGACGCCTTTGTTTCTTGTCGCTCGTATGGGAACTGGGGCCGGGTGCCCCGGGTCTCAATTTTGAGAGCTGGGATCCCACCGACGCCGATCGACCGATCTTCACGTCACCCGGTACTGCTCCGCTAATTTGATGAATTCGTTCACCTGCGCCTCCACCCAGCCGTCCCCGTGACCAAGTTCCCCAGCCAGCAACCGCGCCGTCGCGGGTGCCATCGCGATTGCCGACTTCGCATTCAGAAACAGCGCCCGCGTCCTCCGCGCCAGCGCATCCTCCACGGTGCGCGCCATCTCCACCCGCGCGCCCCACACAATCTCCGCCGCCGTATACGGAAGGTCCGCATCCAACTGCTCACTCAATGCGGGATCGCGGCCAGCTAGTTCGCGAATGGCCTGCGCATCCGCCCCATACACCGCCAGAGGATCAAATGCACCCCGCCACCCTTCAACATCCACTCCATTCCGGGTGGGACGGTTCTGCGCGTACCCGTGGATGCGCAAATCCCGCGTCCGGCAAGGTTCGTCGCGCAACCGGCCGAGCGTGATGCAGTGATCCACGCAGTCCTCGGCCATGTGGCGATACGTTGTCCACTTGCCGCCGGTAATCGTCAGCAGCCCCGACGGATCCACATGAATGACGTGATCCCGCGAGAGCGCCGCAGTCCTTCCGTCGCCTTTGACCAGCGGCCGAAGCCCCACATACACGCTCAGCACATCGGCGCGCGTCGGCGGACGCGTCAAATAGCGCCCCGCGGTCTCCAAAATAAATTCGATCTCCTCCTTCAGCGCGCGCGGCTCCAGGCTGGGCGCATCGACCGGCGTGTCGGTGGTGCCCGCCACCGCGTGTCCATGCCATGGAATCACGAACAGCACCCGCCCATCGCTGGTACGCGGAACCATCAGCGCCGTATCGGCCTTCAGGAACGAGCGATTGAACACCAGGTGTATTCCCTGGCTCGTCACGACCAGCGGATCGGCATTTGCGTCCGCCATGCGGCGAATCGAATCAGTGAAAACCCCCGTCGCGTTCACCACAATGCGCGCGGGTATGGCATGCTCCTCACCGGTTTCCGCATCGCGCGCTGTCAGCCCATTCACATAGCCTTCGTCGTCGCGCAGCAATCCCGTCGCGGGGCAATAGTTCACCAGCGTCCCGCCGTGATCGGCCGCCGTCATCGCCAGATGGATCAGCAGCCGTGCATCATCAAACTGCCCGTCGTAATAAACCACTCCGCCGCGCAACTCTTCCGGCTCCAGCGCCGGCAGCCGCTCCAGAGTCTCCTCCTTGCTCAGCAGCTTCGATGTTCCAAACCCGTACTTCCCCGCGAGCAGGTCATAGAGCTTCAGCCCGATGCCATAGAACGGCGCTTCCCACCACGAATAGTTCGGCACCACGAACGCGAGATCGTGAACCAGGTGCGGCGCATTCTGCCGCAGCAGTCCCCGCTCCTTCAGCGCCGACATCACCAGCGGCACGTTGCCTTGTTCGAGATACCGCACCCCTCCGTGCACCAGCTTGGTGCTGCGGCTGCTCGTGCCTTTTCCAAAGTCGTGGCCCTCCACCAGCACCACGTCCAGCCCGCGCGCCGCGGCATCCACTGCCACGCCCACGCCTGTGGCTCCTCCGCCGATGACCGCGATATCCCAGGGCTCCGTGCGCTCGCGGATGGTGCGCAGCATGGCTTCGCGCTGCATCGCTTGCTTCCTTTCTTCTATTCCGTCCAGCCGCGGCTTCGCTCCACCGCCCGCCGCCAGAGCTGCCGGCGACTGGCAGCCTCATCGGCCGCCATCCTCGGCTCGAAACGAACGTCGCCTTTTCGCTTGGAGCGCAGATCGTCCGGCCCAGCCCAGAAGCCCACTGCCAACCCGGCCAGATACGCCGCCCCCAGCGCCGTCGTTTCCGTCACGCGCGGGCGAACCACCGGCACTCCCAGCACATCGGCCTGGAACTGCATCAACAGGTCGTTCACCGCCGCTCCGCCGTCCACGCGCAGTGCGCCCAGCGGCGTGTTGATCTCTCCATGCACCGCCTCCAGCACATCGGCCACCTGGAAAGCGATACTCTCCAGCGCCGCACGCGCAATGTGCGCGGGCGTGGTGTCGCGCCGCAGGCCGATGATCAACCCACCTGCATGCGGATCCCAGTGCGGCGCACCCAGCCCGACAAACGCCGGCACAAAGACCACGCCTCCGCTGTCCTTAACCGCCCTGGCCAACGTACCCACCTCAGCCGACGATCCGATGAACCGCATATTGTCTCGCAGCCACTGCACCACCGCACCGCCGATGAAGATACTGCCTTCGAGCGCGTATTCGAGACGCCGCTCGGCGCTAGCCGCCAGCGTAGTGATCAACCGATGCTTCGACCGCACGAATTGCGTGCCGATGTTCTGCAGCAGGAAGCAGCCCGTCCCGTAAGTGTTCTTCGCTTCCCCCGCATTCCAGCACAATTGTCCGAACAACGCCGCCTGCTGATCACCCGCAATGCCGGCGATCATTGCGCCGCCCAGGCCCAGCGTCGTCGTTACCTCGCCCACCCGCTCGCTCGACCACGCCACCCGCGGCAGCAAGCTGTCGGGAATATCGAAGATCCTCAGCAACTCCGGATCCCAATCGCCGCCCACGATGTTGAATAGCATGGTGCGCGATGCGTTGGTCATGTCCGTCACGTGGTATTTCCCGCTGGTCATCTTCCAAATCAGCCAGCTATCCACCGTGCCGAACGCCAGTTGCCCGCGCTCCGCCTGTGTGCGCGCGCCCGGTACGTTATCCAGGATCCATTTGAGCTTGGTGGCGGAAAAATACGGATCGATCACCAGGCCTGTACGTTCGCTGATTGCCTCTCCGGCGCCGCTCTGTTCGAGTTCGCTGCACATTGCCGCGGTCCGCCGGTCCTGCCACACAATGGCCGGGTAAATAGCCCTGCCCGTCGCGCGCTCCCATACAATCACAGTCTCGCGCTGGTTGGTGATGCCTACGGCCGCAACGTCGCGCGGTCGCGCGCCGGCCTTGCCTAGGGCCTCAATCCCGCACGACATCTGGCTGGTGAGGATTTCGTCTGGGTCGTGCTCCACCCACCCCGCCTGCGGATAGTGCTGCTGGAACTCGTGCTGCGCCACGGCGGCAATGGCGCCCGCCTCGTCGAACAGAATTGCGCGGGAACTCGTCGTTCCCTGGTCAAGCGCCAGGATATAGCTCATGCGTGCGGCTCTGCTTTCGAAAATCAGTCAAACATGGAGACCCGCTGTGCCGCAAGGAAGACCCGCATGGAACGACTTCACACTTCACAACTGGGTGCCCCCGGGTCTCGCTTCTTGAGACCTGGGAAGCCGACGAGGCCGACCTACCGATCTTCGTTTCAGCGATCAGGGTCGGTCCTCCGCTGGCCTAATAAACCGCTGACTTGCTGACTCGCTCCGTCGCGAAGCGACGCTGACTTGCTAAAAACATGAAACCGGATCTTCGAAATTATTGATGCTCAACTACGATGGTGCACCGAGACATCGACGCCAAGATCAACCAGCCTCGGAAGCGCGATTGCGCGTAAGCAGGAAGTAAACCACCGGCGTCACGATCAGGCTGAGCACCATCGAGATCGTCAGCCCGCCGATCACCGCGATCGCCAGCGGCTGCAGCATCTGCGAGCCCGCGCCCAGCGCGAACGCCAGCGGCAGCATGCCGCACACCGCGGCAATCGCGGTCATGACAATCGGACGAAGCCGGCGCTGCGCAGCATGGATCATAGCATCGGCAGGGCTGGCTCCCTCGGCGCGGAAGCGCTCGTCGGCGTCGAGCAGAAGAATGCCGTTCTTGGCCACAATGCCGATCACCATGATGACGCCCATGAACGAAGCCACGTTGAAGGTAGTGCCCGTAATGAGCAGGCCCAGGATCACCCCGGAAATGGAAAGCACCGACGACGTAAGGATGGCAATCGGCGCGGGAAAATTGCGAAATTCGGTGAGCAGCACGCCAAAGACCAGCGCCAGCGCCAGCAGGAGCACTTGCAGAAGGTCGCGGAACGATTTCTGCTGCTCCTCGTACGTGCCGCCGTAGGTAACCCGCACCGAGGGAGGCAGATGCATGCCGGCTACGGTCTGGCGCACCTTCTTCATGGCTGTACCGAGGTCGGAGCCTTCCAGCCGGCCGGTGACAGCCACCATGCGCTGCAGGTTTTCGCGGCGGATCTCGTTCTGCGGCGGCAATTGTTCGATGGTGGCTAGCGAGCCCAGCGTGGCGGTATGGCCGGCGGCGCTATTGAATACGGTGTTCTCGATCGCGTCGAGCGAACCGCGGTGCTCGGGGCCAAGACGCACGCGGATCGTATAGGGCCGCCCGTTGGCGATGAGGGGATCATTTGCGGGAAGCCCGTCGAGAATCGAGGTGGCGTCTTCTGCAACCTCAGTGGGCGTGAACCCGAAACGCGCGGCGATGACCGGGCTTACCTTGAAGCTGGTGGCGGGGCCGCTGACCGTATTTTCAATGCCATTCTGCACATCGACCACGCCGGCGATTTTGCCGATAGCGGCGCCGATCCGCGGACCGAGTTGGTTAAGCAGTCCTTCATCCGGCGAAAATATTTTGATCTGGATGGGTTCGGGCGAGTTGGACAAGTCGCCGATCATGTCCTGCAGCACCTGGATGAATTCCACGTCCAACTCGGGTTCAGTGCGCTTGACCTCGGCGCGCACATCGGCCATGATGTCGTCGATTCCGCGGCTGCGTTTGGACTTGAGCTTGACCGTGAAGTCGCCGGTGTTCGCCTCGGTGACCGCGGCCAAGCCCATCTGCAACCCGGTGCGGCGCGATGTGCTTTCCACCTCCGGCTGATCATTGAGGATGCGCTCTACATGATCGAGCACCCGGTTGGTCTCGCTGAGAGAACTGCCCGCGGGCATGATGTAGTCGAGGATGAACCCGCCTTCGTCCATTTCCGGGAGCAGGTCGGAACCGAGCGCCTGGTATCCGAAGTACGTGCCCACCACCAGCACCAGGCAAGCCACACCAAGCCAGAGCGGTTTGGCAAGCGCCCAGTCGAGCGCGCGGCGATGCTTGCTCAGTATCCAGGAAAGGAAGCGGCCCGTCTCGTGCTCATGGCCTGCCGAGTCGCCACGCCGATCGCGCAGAAGAACCAGGCCCAGCCCGGGTGTCCAGGTGAGCGCCAGCACCAGTGAGGTGAGCAGCGAGGCAGCCATGGTGATGGCCAGCGCACGGAAGAAGCTGCCCGTCACCCCGGTAGTCGCGATAAGCGGCACGAACACCACCACCGGCGTGATCGTCGATCCGACCAGCGGGACCGTGATCTCCCCGATGGCTTTTCGCACCGCCTCCACGCGCCGTTCGCCATTGTCGCGGTGCATCACCACGTTCTCCACCACCACGATGGCATCGTCGATCACCAGGCCGATAGCTGCGGCCAGCCCGCCGAGCGTCATCAGGTTGAAACTCTGGCCGATCACCCACAGAACCACGATGGTCACTGCCACCGTAACCGGAATGACGAGCCCGGCAATCAGCGACGACCTCCAGTCGCGCAGAAAAAGAAAGAGGATGATGCAGGCCAGGATGAGGCCGATAAAGATCGCGTCGCGCACACTCGCGATGCTGTCGCGCACTAGTTGCGATTGATCGTAAAACGGCTCGAACCGTACCCCCGGCGGAAGCGCCTTCCGTAGCTGCGCGACTTCGGCGGCCACGCCGTCAGCAACGGCGACCGTATTGCTGGAAGGCTGGCGGGCGATGTTGACCAGCACCGATGGCTTTCCATTGGCTGTGACCGTCGTGTAGACAGGCATGGTCGCCTGTTCCACCGTGGCCACATCCGCCAGGCGCACCGGCGCGCCCGCCGTGGTGGACTTCACCACCAATTGTCGTAGCCCGGCAACGTCGTGCACCTGCGCGCCGACAAGGCCGAGGACAAGCTGGTGGTTGGCTTCGTACAGGCCGGGCGAATCAATGATGTTCGAAGCCTGGATAGCATTGACCAGATCGGTTACCGTAACACCGGACGATGCGAGCTGCGCGAGGTTGGGAATAACGTGGAACTCGGGAACCTGCCCACCCTGCACAACCACGGTGCTGACGCCGTCCACGCGGTTCAACGGCGGCTTCAGGTCGTAAGTTGCAATCTCCCACAGGCGCGTTTGCGGTATCGCGTCCGACGTGAGCGAGTAGCCCAGAATCGGGAACGTCGCAAAAGTTAGCCGGTTAGTCGTGACGTGCGCCGTCGAGGGAAGGCTCTGCTCGACCTTGGCTAGCGCCGAATCCACCAGTTGTAATTGCAGAACCATGTTCTGGTTCCAGTCGAAAAACAGGCTCACTTCGGCCGAGCCGCGACTGGTGATGGAGCGAACGGTTTGCAGTCCGGGCACAGAGTTGACCGCATTTTCGATCGGACGCGTGATGGTCACTTCCATCTGCTCGACCGGCATCACGCCGTTGTCGATCCCGATCACCACGCGCGGAAAGTTGGTCTCCGGGAAAACTGAGATAGGCACCCGAAACGCGAGATAGACCCCGATCAGGGTCAACACGACCGTGAAGAAGAAGATGGTGCGCGTGGAACGCGCCAGCCAGAAAGACGACGGCGGTTCAGCGGCGACGCGGGTTGGCGCGGCAATGGCCATTATTCCTTGTCTCCACCTTTGGATGCGGCCGGCTGCGCCGGATCCGGCTTGCCCGCATCGGGCTTGGCTTCGTCCCCGCCTTCCGCGGGTCCCACCTTGACCTTGGTGCCTTCATCCAGTCCGTACGCGCCGCCCGTAATCACCATGTCGGACGCGGAAACCCCGCTCACGACCTGCACATCCTCGCCGTCACTGATGCCCAGCGTGACCGCCTTCTTGTGCGCCGCGCCGTCCGACCCGACCACCATCACCGACTTGCTCCCGTCCTGCGCAGTCAGCACTGCGGAGTTGGGAATCTTCCAAGCCTTGTCAACCGTTTTGCCGGTGATCAGTGTCTTCACCGGCGTGCCCACTTTCAGCTTGCCCGCCTTATTGTCTGCCTTAACCCAGATTTCAACCGTGGCGCTGCCGGGATCGAGCGCCGGGCTGATGAGCGATACTTTGGCCGGCACCGGATCGGCGATTCCGGGAACCTGGATCTGCGCCTCGTCGCCCACCTTCATCTGTTGCACCACGCTCTGCGCGACGTGCGACTTGGCCAGAAGAAATGAAGTATCCATCACCGTGATCAGCGGCGCGCCCGCGGCCGCGGTTTCTCCGGCATACAGCGGACGATCAGTCACCACCCCATTGATGGGACTGTGAATCTCGGAATAGTTGACTTGCGCCTCGGCTCCCTTGAGCTTGCCCTCCGCCGACGAAAGCTGCCCCTGCGCGGCCTTCAGGCTTGCCTCGCGCGTGACCGCCTTCACGGATTCAAGATGCTTGGCGGCGGTGTCAAATGCGGCCTGCGCCTGCACCAGCGTGGCCTGTGCCGTGTCCAGATCGCGGCCCGGAATAGCGCCCTCGGCCAATAGTTGCTGGCGGCTCTTCACGATGCTCTGATTCAAATCGAGATTGGCCTTGGCTTGGGCGAAATCGAGTTCCGCCTTTTGCACGTCTTCGGGAACCTGCGCCTTCGTCGCCGTGTCATACGCTGCCTGGGCGGCGACATAGGTGCCCTTGTTGTCGAGCGCGGCCGCGGTCAGGTCGGCGTTCTCCAGCACCGCCAGCAACTCGCCTTCTTTCACCTTCGCCCCGCGCTGCACGTAGAACTTGCGCACCGGTGCCGTGATCTTGGGCGCGATGGCTGCCTGTGCCAGCGGCGCCAGGATCGCATCCACGGTAATGTGCTCGGAGATGACGCCCTGTTCGGGATGCTCGGCCTGCACCGTGACTTCAACCGGCGCGGTCGCCTCTTTTTTGCAACCAGACAGAAGAAGAAATGAACACGCGGCGCTCGTAATCACACAGCGTATTGCGATTGCTCTAATCGCGCCTGCGGAAGCCAATTGCGAATGCGTCATCGTCTGCTCATCGTTCATGGGTTCACATCGTCCCGGTCAGGGTTTGCAGTTGCGCCAGCGCCGACTCAAAGCGGACCCGGCCGTCTTCGCGCGCGTTTTCCGCGGCTACATATGCGTTCTGAGCATCCACGACCTCGATCACCGGCGCCTCGCCGGCCTTGTAGCGCACCACGCTCAGGCGCAGGCTCTCGGCCGCCGTAGCCACGCTCGTGTCCAGCGACTCCAGTTCTTGCCGCGCCGTCTGCGCGGCCGCGTAATATTCCTGCAGATTCGCAATCAACTGGCGCTGCGTGGCGGTCAGAGCCACTTGCGCCGCATCCCGGCGTATCTCGCTTTGCTTCACCTTGTGCTCGGTCGAAAGCCAGTCCCATATCGGAAAATTCACCGTCCACGTCGTCGAATAGCCCAGGTTACGCGCTTGCATACCGCTCGGCGTCACGGGACCATTGACCGCGAATTCATTGGCGTCAATGCCATAGGTCACGTTGAGCGCCAGTGTGGGCAGATAGGCCCAGCGCGCGCCGAGCACATCGGCATTGCTCCCGACGAGGTTCGCCAAAGCGCTCTTCAACTGGGGGTTGTTCTTGCCCGCCGCCGCTTCCACGTCTGCGAACGACGCCAGGGGAGGCTCTGCTTGGGGCTCTTGGAGCGCGTATGGCGTTCGCGGGTCGCTAAACAACAACACCCCCAGGTCCAGCCGCGCGGTTTGCGCGGACAGTATCGCATCCTGAAGCGAGCGCCATTGCTGCTGCTTGGTCAGTTGCGCCTTGAGTACGTCGGCGTGCGCTGCCTCGCGTGCGTTCTCCCGCTCCTCCGTAATCTGCGAAAATTCTTCTGCATCCTTGTAGCCGCGCTGCGCAATGGCCACCTTGTGATCCGCCGCCAGCACTTGATAGAAAAGCCCTGTCACCGTGACCACCAGCCCGCGGCGGGCGATCTCCAGTTGCGCCCGTCCCAGCGCCGCCGCTGCATCAGCCCTGCGCATGGCGGCCCACCCGGCCACGCTGAGCGTTTCATCCACAATGCCCTGCGCGAAGTACTCATGGGGTCTCGAGTCATTGGCGACAAATTTGGGGTTAGGCGTGTTCACACCTTCACCGCTCTCCGCGTACAGTCCGTTGGGTTGTGTGTAGATGCCCTGGGTCAAAGCGTGCGCATTGGGCAGCAGGCCGGCGCGGGCCATGGAGCGGTCGAGGGCCGCGGACTGGCTGTCCGCCCTGGCAGCCGCCAACGCCGGCTCACTCGACTCCGCGCGTTTGATGGCTTCTTCGAGCGTGATCGAAACCGGCTCCCCGGCCGCAGCCGCCTGCCCCGTCGCAGCCGGCTGCCCGGTCGTCGTGGTTGTCTGATCCGCGGGGGCCGCCTGCGATTGGGAACCCACCGCGCAACACGCCGCCAATGCCAGAAACAAACCGGTGTACGTCAGAATTCCGATGCAACGTGGTCGCGGGCCGAAGCCGGGAGTTAGCCGCATATGTCCCAGAATACGATGGCGGTTCGGGGCGATTCTGAAGATCGACTGAAAGTATGACGAAAGCTTCATCCAGGCCACCTGAATCTGAGCTTGTCTCGCCATGCGGACAGGAAAACTTTGGTTTCAACATGTGGGCCGGCCCAGAGCAATCCCGGCCATGCGAATCCCCTTCTAAGTGGATTGCAAAGCGTGGGTGCCGGCCGTCATAGCCCTCCCCGCCCGGCTCTGCGATACTAATTTGTCATGCCGATAGACAACCTCCAGGAAGCTGCACAGAAAATTGCCGGTTTGCTTGCCAACCTGAACAAGCTGGGTGGGCTCCGACTGAAGTACCGGATCACCGCGGGCGAGGGCGCGCGCGACCCGCAGGGCCTGGAGGGGCGGGTCATCTACGTAGAATTGGGCGGACCCGATGTCCCGCTGGTGACGCAGCACAACGGCGAACTGTTGCGTGCTCTGGAAACCATTGCCGTGCAGATCCTGCGCCTCGACCCGCGCGAGCACGACCTGGTCAGCTTCGACGCCGCGAACTTTAAAGCCCTGCGGGCTGAAGAACTGCGCATGGCTGCCGAAACTGCGGCCGAAAAAGTGCGGAAATCTGGCGTTCCCTATGCTTTTCCGCCCATGAACAGCCGCGAGCGACGCCTGTTGCACCTGGCTTTTCGTTCCATCGAGGGCGTTGAGACCGCCAGTTCGGGCGAGGGCCAGGACCGGTTTTTGGCCGTCTATCCCGCCGGTAAGACCCATCTGCCGGTTGCGGCGCCCGTGCGGCCCAGAGCCTATGGACGGCGCTAAGCCCCGGCCCGCCACCACTGCGGAGGCTCTTAACTGAAAATGAATGCCTGGAAATTGCGATCCGGCATCGCAGTCCTGTCCCTGGTCTGCCTGTCCAACAGCGTGGCTGCGCAGCCCAAACCGCCCGTTCCGGCAACCTCGCAGTCCAGCCTGGATCACGATCTTCTCGAAGTCACCATTCCCCGCCTGGAAACCTTCTACCGCGACCACAAATACACCGTCACCCAGGTGGTGCGCTGGTATCTCAATCGCATCCACCGATACAACGGCATCTATGGCGCTCTCGAATACGTGGACCAGGCCGGAGCATTGGCCACCGCGGCCCGCGAAGATGCGGCCGCCCGCGCCGGCGGTTCGAGTCTCAAACGCGGGCCCATGTGGGGCGTTCCCATCGTCATCAAGGAAAACACCAGCGTGCGCGGCCTCATCACCAGCGACGGGTGGAAAGGCTACATGATCCCGGGCCACGAGTTCATTGCTCCGCGCGATGCCACGATCGTCGCCAAACTTCGCGCCGCCGGAGCGGTGATTCTGGGCAAGACCAACATGCCCGACTTCGCCGGCAGCGACACCAACCGCAGCACCGCCTACGGACGCACCGGAAATGCATACGACGTACGCTTCAGCCCCGGCGGTTCTTCGGGAGGAACGGTCACGGCTGTTACCGCAAACATGGCTCTCCTCGGCAACGGCACTGACACCGGAAATTCCATCCGCATGCCCGCCGCCACCAGCGCCGTGGTCGGCGTGTTTCCCACCCGCGGCCTGGTGAGTATGGCCGGCATCGCTCCGCTCGACTGGCTGCTCGACAATACAGGACCGATTGCCCGAAATGTCACCGACGCGGCCATTGCACTTACCGTGATGGCGGGAGAAGATCGCGCCGATGCGGCCACCATCGACTCCGCGCAGAAGGCGCAGCCTGGCCCCTACACAAAGTACCTGCGGCGCGACGCGCTCCGCGGCAAGCGGTTCGGTGTTCCGGCCTTCATCCTCAACGGCGCAGGAATTCCATTCCAGGGCATTCCCGCAAGCGAAACCGCAGATCAGGCCGCCGCCGATCGCAAACAAGCGCAATTGCCGCTCCGTGCGGAGACGAAGGCCGCATTCATGCGCGCCGTGGAAGCGTTGCG
>Ga0070717_10001471_pt1 | contig 16291 bp, 10 predicted proteins | sample LARL113metaG_FD_71366 | JGI IMG/M metagenome (GOLD analysis project Ga0070717, IMG submission 71366) | Corn, switchgrass and miscanthus rhizosphere microbial communities from Kellogg Biological Station, Michigan, USA - LAR L11-3 metaG | ecosystem: Host-associated > Plants > Roots > Rhizosphere ... | reverse complement strand
GCGCCGCGCGGCGGCCACGGCCAGGACCACGCTCTCGGCTGTCACCGCGCCCGTCAGCGCGAGGATCGCCGGCCACGACCGGTAGTGCCGCCAGTCCAGCACCAGCACCGAAGCGATCTCCGCCAGCCCAGCCGCCCGGAAGAACGCGAGGAGGCGGATGGCCAGGAACTCGGCGCGTGCGGCGCTGGAAACAGGCTCAGCCCGGTTCGCGTCACTCACCGGTTCTCGGCGGGGCGATCCTCTGCAGGGCAGCCCTGGTGAGTTCCGCCTTGTTCCCGACCTGCAGCTTGGCGCGTATCCGCTCGACGTAGGTGTCAACCGTCGCCTTGGTCACGCCCATCCGGTGCGCCGTCTGGGTATGGGTGAATCCCCGTGCGATCAGGTCGAGGGTCTGCTCCTCGCGCGGCGACAGCAGGTCACCCGCCCGGTCGCCGCTCTGGCTGGCGCCACCGCTGGGCGCTTCGCCGCCGGGCTGATGGCAGCGGACGAGTTCCGCCTGGAGGATGTCGGCCAGCTGGGACGAGAGGGCGAAGCCGCCGCTGGCCACGGTCCTGATCGCCGACACGAGCATCTCGGGGTCGGCCAGCTTGGTCAGGTACCCGGACGCCCCAGACCGGATCGCGCCGAGCACGTCCGCCGGGCGCCCAGACGCCGAGATCACCAGCACCTTCATCGCTGTGCGCAACTCCGAGATAACGGAAAGGCAAGGATTGTCGCTCTGATGGTACAGATCGAGGAGGACGACATCGGCGAGCAGGCGACCGTCAATGTCTCCCGCGGCCAATTCCAGCGGCGTGGCCACGGATATTGTGACGGCGATATCTCCGGCGTCACCCAGGATCGACTCCAGCCCGCGCCGTGCCACAGGATGATCGTCGATGATCGCCACCTGGATCATCTCGGACTCCTCGACGGCGAATTGGCTCTGGCCGGTGGTCACATCGTGCCCCAAGGATCCGTTCTGCGAAAGGCCGTCGCGTCGCTGACAAAAAGTGTCCGGCCCGGCACCGCCCGCAGTCACGTCGGGTGAAGAACGTCAGCTATATACCTGACATGACAGCCGACCAGGGCGGCAGCACGTTTGATGTACCCGGCCGGCCCGCTTTACCGCGCGCCTGCCAGTCGCGACAACGGAAGGGACCAGCCATGAGAAAGGCGACGCTGTTCGCCCGGATCGCGGTCGCCCAGGGCGTGCTGGCCGCCGCGGCCGGGCTCGCTGCGAGCCCCGCCGACGCGGCGACGACGTACTACGTGCAGGGCACCAACGGGACCCTGGCCATCCAGAGCCAGCCCGCGGTCAACCACGTGGTCGGCTGGCTGAACAACGGCGCCGCTGTCCAAGTCGTCTGCCAGATCAACAACGGCGGCACCGACCCCTACGACGGCCTCACCAGCCGTACCTGGGACGAGCTGACCAGCGGTAACTGGGTCTACGACTGGTACATCTCCACCCCGCCACAAGGCAGTGACGGCTACTCCCCCGGCGTGCCCCACTGCGCCGGGCCGCTGCCCCTGACCACATCGATCGCCGTGCCGAGCCTGGCTGTCGGCGGGATTCAGGCCCACGGCTACACGGCGGGACCGCTCTACAACGACGGGCCCGGCTTCACCAACGCCAACCGGGCGGAATCGCTCGCGGCCGCCGAGAATTCCGGCTACTGCCAGGACCTGGCCATGGCCAACACCGACTTTTCCTGGTTGTGGCCAGACATCAACTACGTGGCCCGCTGGCCGGGAGACGCGCTCAGCAACGGCCGGTCGGTGACAAGCTATCCGATCGTGGGCGCTGTCGTGGTATTCCGGCCCGGCAATCATTACTGGAGTGCCACCCACTACTGGAACTATGGTGACGGCCACGTCGCCATGGTCGTCAAGGTGGATGCCACCTCTTACACCGTCGCCGAGTTCAACTTCAATCTCGGTGGCGGCGGTCGTTACATCATGGACTTCCGGCGCATCCCATGGCCCGACCCCTACCCAAGCTGGGGCGATGGGGCCAGCGTGGCGGGGTTCATCCGCTAGCGTGGCCCTGCCACACTGGCGGGCAGTGCGCCGTTAGCAGTCCCGGGACAGGTGGTCATCTGAATGGATGCGGCACCTACCGATGAAGGCGGGCGTGATGGCTACACCAGCGCCGGGGCTCCCGATCTCTCATGTCGTGATTTTTGTTCAGGAGAATCACACCACCGACAACTACTTCCGCTCGATGGCGGCGTACGGCGCTAACGTCGCAGCCGGCTGGCCGGTCGCGGCCAATCCGCCGGCCTCTGATCAGCCGCACGACCGGCACGCCTATTACCGGTGGCTGACCGGGAAGATCACCGGCGCACACGTGCAGTTCGACACCACAGCTGTGCTGCCGTTCTACGCGTGGCTGGCCGCCTCGGGGGCGTTCCTGGAAAACCACTGCTCCGGTTTCGGAACGAACTCCACCCCGAATCATCTGCTGATCGTCGGGGGCCAGACCCCTACGCTGAAAAACCCCTCACGGAGCGCACCCCAGCCGGTGTGGGACATGCCGTCGCTACCGGGCCACGCCGCGGACAACAACCTGACGTGGAAGGCATACACCGGCTCCAGTGGCTACCCGCTGGAGTTCTACACCCAGCTGAAAGGCTCACCGAACATCGTGCGCTCGTCCGGGCCGTCGGCGCAGTTCCTCGCCGACGCCGCCGCGGGCCGGCTGCCTGCCCTGTCGATGGTCTGGCACGACAGCCCCTATGACGAGCATCCGCCGGCCGATGTGACACCCGGGCACGACGCGATCTGGCAGGCCGTCGGCGCGGTCGCCTCGGCCGGGTTGTGGAACTCCACGGTGTTCATGCTGACGTGGGACGACTGGGGCGGCTACGACGATCATGTGGCGACCCCCAACGTCGAAACCGACCTCGGCGGCGTCCAGCTCGCTTACGGGCCGCGCCTGCCGCTGCTGATGTTCGGTGGCCGCGTCCGGCCCGGCATCGATCATCGCTGGTGCTCGCATGCCTCAATCCCCAAGACGGCCCTGCAGCTGTTCGGCCTGCCGGCGCTTGGCGTGGCCCGCGTGGACAACGATCCAGGGCTGGCCGACCTGATCGACCTCAGCCCGCAGCCGCCGTCATTCGCCCCGGCGCCGCCGGCCTACGGCACCACCATCACCCAGCCACCGCCGCCGCAGCCCGCTCCCGCCCCGGGCCCGCCCCCGCCCCCGCCGGTATCCGCACCCGCACCAGTCGGGCCGGTGCTGCTCCGCGACGGCACCACCTTGCCCCCACCCAACGACGTAAAGCTCCCCTAGACCGCAGCGCTGAGCCATTCCCAGCCGGCCTCCTCACGAAGTGCGGCCACCATGGTAGGCAGGGTCAACCGCGGGTGGTCCTGCGGGTGGCCCTTCGGCCGGCTGATCGAAATGGGTGCGGGCCTGCTCCAGCAGAACGGAAACCACGGGTGTCACGTCAGGGATGAGCAGGCGGGCGTCTTTGCGCACCCGACGCGCTTCCTCGATCGCCTCAGTGCCGGACAGGTTCTGCGGACTGGTGTGTGCGTCATCGAGGCTACGGGCCAGCGCGTCGGCGAGCGTGTTGGCGGGGTGGCATTCGATCTCCTTGCGCCGGGTTTCCTGCCGTGCCTGGTACATGGCAACGGCGACATACGGAATCCCCGTGGCCAGCGCGACCAGTGCGGCGGCGACCAGGAGCCGCACCGCGTCAGGCCGCCCAGCGATCGCCCAGGCCAGGCCCGGCCCAGCCGGGATACCTGCGGCCACGGCCCCTCCCGCGACGATCCAGCGCCTCTTGACCCGGGCTACCTGTGTGATCCGTCCCCACCGGGCGCCGTCCCCGGCCCGTGCGGGGGGCTCTTCGTGATGAGCCTGCCCGTGATTCGCATGACCGTCATTCGCATATCCAGGCTGCGGCGGGATGGCCGACAACGCGGGCTCCGGGCCGGGCTTGTCCCGCACCGTAATGGCGGCCCGCGTCCGGGATGGCCGGGGCGGGCGCGCCTGATTGGTGTCGTTCACTCGGTTAACCGGATGGTGCTGAAAGCAAAGCCTGCCATCTCCGGCCCACTGTGGTCAGCCGGGGCCAGGAGACAGGGGCCGCCGAATGGGGGATCGATGACGAGCACGGTGAGCTGGCCTTCGGTGAGGTGGTGGCCACGGGCCCATGTGGTTAGGGTCTGGACCATGTCGCCGAGATGGTCGGCGCACGCCTCGGCGCTCTTGCGGACTGGCTGCTTGCCATCTGCTGCCTCCAGCCGGGCCCGGAAGCGCGATGGACGGCCGCACGTGCTCTCGGCCTGGCAGACGTGGGCCTGCATCGGGGACAGCGGCCAGGTCATGTCAGATCCTTGGCCGGGACGGTCTGGGCCTGAGGCGGCCGAATCGTTTTCTGATTCGAGATCGCGCGACTTCTTCCGATCCGCGCTGACAAGACGTACGCTCGTACACGGTCGTGTCCTTATGTGGGAACCGACTTAGTAGGTGAGTGGTGGCCCCTGCTCGCAACAGGGGTCATCACCATTTACGTGGGCAACGGCACAGACTCCGGAGGCGACCGGCCCGCGGAGTGGTGGCCGCTTAGAGCACTACGTGCGCCAGGCATGGCCGTATACCAACGCAATTCAGAGCTCTTTAAGCCTCTCGTAGCATGTAGTCATCAAACGCAGGGTATTTGATCATGCAGGAGCAGTAGCCGCATAGCTTCGACACAGGGGGAGCCCACCGCCCGCAGGCTCTTAGCCGTCACGGACGCCGGGCTGGATCTGTGGAGACTGAGAGTACCGCGCTGAGACAGATGGTGGTGGAATTTCCCATAAATCTCGTTGGCCCCTTTCGCGACGCGAGCACTATGCAATCGGTCCGGCCCACTGTGCAATCGAACGCAGCAGTGGAACGCCTATCTGCACGTGCATCTGGTGATGCACAGATCGCCTTTACGGTGCGGTTGCGTTCCTCATCGGGCCGTTACGCTGGGAATACAAGGCCTGCGCCGCTGAGTTACCAAGCGCCTCGGCAGTATTCTTATGAGGCCTTGGTCCACTCTTGTGTAGAACGGGTCAGGATTCCCTTTTGCCCCAGTTGCCCCTTTCGCCACATTGGCGAAATGCAATCGAGCCATGGCCGACTAGAGCAGTTGACGCACTTATAGCACCTTGCCTCGCAGCCGTTACCGCGAGGGATATGACCGCAGCCTCGCCGGGGGTGTCATGCGGCCGGCCCTGCTGGACCCGGCCGCTTGGCCGGGTTGCCGGTGGCATCTCTGCCGACCGCGAGGGGACCGCTGACGGCGGCCGTCGCACAGTGGCAGGGGCCAGGTCAGCCCGGCCCGGCGGGCAGGCTGTGCAGGTCACTGGCGATCGTCTCGCGGCAGAACTCCTCGATCTGCTCATCCAGGTCACTTGCTTGCCGTGAACCCTGGTACTGCTGATGCGCCAGTTCGTCGCGGACCACGGTGAGGCCTGCCGCTGCTGGCGCAGCCATGCGCTGAGTTCCTGGGACATCGCGCCTGCCTTCACGTCGCGGACATCGGCGGACACTCTCAGTGCCCGCATCTGGTGGTGCTTGTCGGGCCGGTCAGCGGAGCAGGTCGCCGGCCAGGCCGGTCTTGGCGCCCTCGACGAAGGCCCGGATCTCGGCTTGTTCCAGGATGAGGGCGGGACTGGCGGGGTCGGCGGACTGGCGCAGGGCGACCCGGCCGCCAAGTAGTTTCTTGGCTTCCAGGCAGAAGCCGCCGTTCGGGTTGCTCCAGGGCTTGGCCCAGCCGTCGGTGCCGAGATCGGCGGCGGGCATTCCGTTATGGATAGTTCCAGCAGCCGTGCATAGGCACACCCTGCCATGTGGCATGCCTGCCGGCAATATCACCTGTGCCAGGTTGACCTTTTCTGTCCTGCTCTGGACCTCTTTCTCTTCTTGAATCTGCTCTTTGCCATGAGCAAAGTAGGCTCACGTGAACCAGGGACGGCACAACGATGGACCAGATATGGCTGCCACTGGCGGAGCCTCGGAACAGGGGACAGGCCCCTCAGGGTTACTGCCGGCGCTGGAGCCCGGAATGCGGTGGCGCCGGGTATTCCCCGGGGATGGACGTCAGCTTGGCGTGCTGCGGCGGTGGCTGGAGTCGCTGCTACCGGCCGGCCCGGCGCGCGACGACGTGACCTGCGTCGCGACTGAACTGGGGACGAACGCCATCGCGCACACAGCCAGCGGGCGGGGCGGCTGGTTCGCCGTCGAGATCACTTGGAACCGGCCGCTGGTACGGGTTGCGGTCGCCGACTGCGGGGCTCCGGGCGGCCCGCGGGTGGTCGACGACCCAGCCGGTGTGCACGGCCGGGGCTTGCTGGTGGTGCGCGGCTTGTCCATCCGCACCGGGGTGTGCGGCGATCACCGGGGCCGCCTGGTGTGGGCCGATGTCCCCTGGGATGACGCGAGCGCCGCGGAGCCCGCGTCATCCCAGGATCCGTACCAGGCCGCAATCGTGACGGTCATGCCGTCCTGAGCAGATGGACGCGGACCATGTCCGCGACCGCGTGTCAAGGGTTATTCCAGCCGGGGATTCTGGTTGGAACAACCCTGCCCTGAACCATTGGCTGGGGCGATCCTGATTGCGTAAGCCCATACCGGTCACGTTTGACCAGCGAACTCGTACGCCCAAGGTCTTTCCTGGATTCCCTCGATGGCCGCGCAGCGCCGATAAGCAGCGGGATTAGCCCCGGCGCGAGTGCACAGATACCGGCCGCCGAGTGCCTAGATACCGGGTCACGTAGAGCGCTGTCATTCCTCGGGGGACGGGAGGCCTTCAGTGTTGAGGTTGTTCGCGTATCGCTGCCTGCCGAAGATGAAGAGATCGCGCGGGATCGTTGCCGGAGCGGCGCTGCTGGCCGCGGTGAGCCTGGTGCTGTCGCAGATGTCGCCGGTACGAGCACCGGGCGGGCGGCCGGCCATGGCGATACTGGCTCCGGGTTCGAACGGGTCGCTGCAGCATCATCCGTGGTGGGATCCCCGCGGCTGGTTCACCGCAAGCGCGCCGGAGCCGCGGGTATTGGCCGACTATGTGGCGGCGGTGCCGCGCCAGGTCCGGCTGCCCGGGCAGGCGGCGATCAGCTCGCAGCTCGCGGTCGCCCACCTCGACGCCACCTCGCGACACACCACCTACTACGTCCCCGATCTGCCGGATCCGCTCACCGCGTCCCGCCGTTACACCGTCAAGGTCACCCTGACCAACACCACCGCGTCCACCTGGAACGCCAGCGACTGGGTGCTGTCCTATCACTGGCGGCTGCCCGGCGGCACCGACGTGTCCGGTCCAGCCAACCAGGAGCAGACCCCACTGCCCGCCGACATGGCGCCCGGCGCGGCAGTCACCATCGCGGCCGCGCTGAAAGCGCCCGACACCACCGGAAGTGGCAGCACCCGGACCGGGTACGTGCTGGCCTGGGATCTCTTTAACAAGACCACCGGCACGTGGCTGTCATCGAGCGCCTCCGGCGCCCCAGGCAGCACGCCCGCCACGGGCGGCCCGGGCGGCACGCCCACTACAGGCGGCCCGGGCCGCAAGCCCACTACAGGCGGCCCGGGCCGCAAGCCCGCCACCGGCGCTCCGGGCGCGCACACGGCCTCGCCGGCCAGGGTCGCGCCGCTGGCCCAGCTTGCCTCGGTGGAGCAGCCCACCTCCAACCAGCTGGGCCTGGAAAAGTTCTACCAGTACAGCGGCGTTAACACCAGTTCAGGCTCGTCGGTGCTGAACAACCTGGCGTCCGGCAACGCGGTCTGGTCGTATAACGCGTTCTCCAACCCCTCCCGGGGGTTCGCCACCTTCGTCCGTATGGCTTATAACTCGCTGGACACCTCGGACTCGTCGATGGGGTTCGGCTGGTCGCTGGAGGCGTCCACGGTGACGCGCCTGGGCACGCCGCTGGACTTCAATCTGCCGTTCCATCCCACCGAGATCACGCTGACCGACGGGGACGGCACCAGCCACCTGTTCGTCCTTGGCCAGGACGGCGTGTGGCGAAGCCCGCCGGGGGTCCACCTGTTCCTGCAGCAGCTCGCCGACTGCGACCCGTTCAGCCAGACAGACAACAGCCGCGCGTGGGTGATGACCCGCCCGGACCGCACCCAGTTCTTCTTCGACTGCGAGGGCTACCAGACCACGGTCGTGGACCGCAACGGCAACACGGCCAGCTTCACCTACTCGCAGCGGGACTCCGACGACAAGCGGGTGAAGTTCCTGGCCTCCATCACCGACCCATCGGGCCGGCCAACCCTGGCGATCAGTTACTACACCACGGGTGACAGCTATAACTTCATCGACGACGACGGCAACGTAGCCTCGGGCGCCCACTTGTTCGACCCGTTCATCATCGACAAGGTCAAGTCGATCACCGACATCTCCGGGCGGACGATCACCTTCCTGTACGACAAGGAGGGACGGATGGCCCGGATGACCGACGGTGACGGAACGCCCCTGGCCAAGGTGTTCACGTTCGGCTACGACAAGACCCTGGGCATCGACGACGTCAAGCTGGTCTCGGTCACCGACCCGCGCGGCAACACCACCAGCCTGGCCTACAACATGCCGCAGTTCGGTGTCGACCCGGCCTTTTTCTTCACGCTGAAGAAGGTCACCGACCGGCACGGGGGCACGGTCGGTTTCGCCTACTCCCGGGCCGGCGACAGCCGTCAAACCCAGACTCGGGTGACCGACCAGAACGGCCATGCCGCGACCTTCGTCATGGATTCCACCGGGCGGCCGGTGCGGTCGACCAACGCCCTTAACCAGGTCACCAAGCTGGCCTACGACTCCGACAACAACGTCACCAGCCTGACCGAAGACAACGGCGCGACCACTACCTGGACCTACGATCCCAACACCGGCTACCCGCTATCGATGACCGATGCCCTGGCGAACAAGAACGGCACCGCGCCCACCACCTTCACCTACCAGACCGGCCTCAACGGCCATATCGCGGATCTGATCGCCAAGCTCACCCCCCAGCAGCGGCTGTGGACCTTCGGCTACGACACCAACGGCAACCTGACCTCGGTCACCGACCCCAACGGCAACGCGGCCAGCCCGCCGTCCGGTTTCACCACCACCTACACCTACGACAGCACCGGGCAGCTCACGACCGCCACCGACGCGAACGGCAACACCAGCAGCTACTCGAACTACGACCCGAACGGTTACCCGCAGACCATCACCGACGCGCTCAAGAACGCCACTGCGTTCGCCTACGACGCACGTGGTCACGTCACCTCGGTGACCGACTCACTCGGCCATGTCACGACCCAGGCCTACGACGTATTCGGCCGTCCAGGGAAGAACGTGGCCCCCAAGGACCAGGTGAAGGGTGATTTCATCACCACCCCAGCGCCGGCGTATGACGGCAACGACAACATCGTCCAGGCCACCGCACCGAACGGGGCCGTGACAGCTTTCACCTTTGACCGGAACGACGAGCTGACCACCCAGTTCGCTCCCCAGGACACCCCGGCATCGCCGCAGCGGGAAACCACCTACAGCTATGACCCGGCCGGGAACCTTACCTCGATGACCCAGCCGGATGGCAACGTGCCCAACCCGTCATCCAGCTTCACCACCACCTACTCCTACGATGCGATCAACGAGCCGACGTCGCAGACCGATGCGGCCGGTGGACTGACCACGTACGGCTATGACACCGTGGGCAATCTGGTTACCGTCACCAATCCCCTCGAGAACGCCGCGCCCGGTAACACCGCCGCTTTGGCCACCTATACCTATGACCTTGATCACCGGCCCACGGCGGTCAAGGACGCCGGCGGGTTCACCACCCGCCAGACCTACGACCGCGACGGCCTGGTGACGTCCAAGACCGACCAGAATGGCAGCACCATCCTGTACACGCTGGACGCGCGCGGCATGGTGACGCAGATGATGGTGCCGCACGATACTTCCGGCAGCAGCATCGTCTACGACGTCACCCAGTACGTGTACGACCAGGCCGGCAACCGGATCAAGGTCATTACCCCGCGTGGTGTCGACTCCGGCATGGCGAACGCCTTTACCCAGCAGACCCGGTATGACGCCGACAACCGGGTCACGGCGCAACTGTCGGCCTTCAACCCCAACGATCCCGTTTACAACACCCCGGCCGAAACCAACTACAGCTACGACGCGGCCGGGAGGCTCGCTCATGTGAGCACGCCGCCGTCCGGCCGCCAGACGATGCGCAATGTCACCGATTACACCTACTTCGACAACGGGTGGATCAAGTCCTCCACCGACCCATGGAGCATCTCGGCCAGCTATGACTACAACCCGCTGGGAGAGCAGTCGTTGCGGACGATCACCTCGGCTGGCGGGTCAGCATCGCGGGCTATCAGCTGGGACTACTACCCGGACGGGAAACTACGGTCGCGGGCCGACGCCGGGGTACCGACCGGGCTGGCCACCGGGCTGGTGGATAACTCCGACTTCAACAACACGTCGTCGACCGGCACGTGGACAAGTTCCAGTACCGGGACTGGTTTCCAGGGCCCTGACTATCAGACTCACGACCCGGGCTCCGGCACCGATACGTTCACCTGGAACCTGAACATCCCCCAAGACGGCAACTACACCGTCTACGTCAAATACCCCGCGGTCTCCGGCGCCTCCGCCGACGCCGCCTTCACGGTGTCCTTCAATGGCGGGTCATCGACGGTCCCGGTGGACCAGACGCAGTACGCCGGCACCTGGGTCCCGCTCGGCAAGTTCGCGTTCACCCAGAACGGCACTGGCCAGAACATCTCCCTGTCCGAGAACGCCGACGGGACGGTGGTAGCCGATGCCGTGGCGGTGGTGCGGGACAACTCGGGTGACCCCAACACCGCCAAACATGACTTCGGTTACACCTACGACCCGAACGGGAACCTGACCGGGATCACCGACACCAGCCCCGGCACGGCCATCAGTGACTACCAGGTCAGCTACGACGGGCTGAACCGGGCCACCCAGGTCGCCGAGCTGGCCGCCGGCGTGACCAAACACACCACCACCTATGGCTATGACGCCAATTCCAACCTCACCAGCCGTGGCCACGATGGCGCGACGTCAACCTACAGCTACGACCCGCGCAACCTGCTGAGCAAGGAGACCGACGCCCAGTCGGCGTCCGACCCGTCGCCGCAGGTGTCCACCTTTGCCTATTCCGCCGTCGGACAGCTGGCCAGCGAGGTCAAACCCAACGGCAACACCGTCACCAACAGCTATTTCGCCGACTGGTCGCTACAGCACTCGAAAGAGGCCAAGCCTGACGGCACCACCGTCGCCGAGCACACCTTCACCTACGATCCGAACGGGAACAAGACCAAGGACGTCGGAAGCCTGATGTCCGCCGACAACAACACCGCCAACCTGGCCCAAACCCTCGCCTACACCTACGACCCGCGGGACCGCGTCGCACAGGTCACCAAGGACGGCACGGTCACCGAGTCGTATGCCCACGACGCCAGCGGCAACGTCACGTCCCAGACCCTCAGCGGTGCTGCGACCACATACAACTATGACCGTAACCGGCTCCTCACCACGGTGACGGACGGAGTGACCGCCGCCTACAACTACGACCCGTTCGGCCGCATCGACACCGTCACCGCAGCCGGGCAGGTGCAGGCGCGTAGCACCTATGACGGGTTCGACCGCATCGTCGAGCACCAGCAGTTGAACGCCAACGGCTCGATGGACGTCGCAGATTACACGTATGACCCGCTCGACCGCAGGACGTCCCAGACCACCGGGGTGGGCACCGGTTCACCGCAGACCACCAATTACGCCTACCTTGGCCTGTCCAGCGAGCTGATCACCGAGCTGCAAAACGGCGCGCCAACCAAGTCGTACACCTACACCCCCGGCGGGACGCGGCTATCGCAGACCGTCGGCAACAGCAACGGCACCCAGACACCCGGCTACTACACCTACAACGATCACTCCGACGTGCAAGCGGTCACCGGCAATGACGGGAACACGCAATCCACCTATGGGTACACCGCCTATGGGCAGAACGATCGCAGTCAGTTCACCGGCAAGGACAAGAACAACACCACCCCCGGCGGCAATGTGCAGCCGTTCAATGCCTACCGCTACAACGCGACGCGGTGGGACTCCTCCTCCGGCCAGTACGACATGGGGTTCCGCAACTACGACCCGGCGCTGAACCAGTTCCTGTCCCGGGACATGTTCGTCGGCGCCCTGGCCGACATGAGCCTCGACACTGACCCGTTCACCGGCAACCGGTACACGTTCGGTGGCGGCAATCCCATCTCCAACATCGAGCTGACCGGGCACAGGGCGTGCAGCCCTAACAACGTCACGGCCGACTGTGACGTCATCCGCGGCGCCCCCGCACCAGCGCCGTCACAGTCAGGCCTGGCCCCAGCCGCCGGCCAGCCGCCGCAATTCGATCCCTCCAAGGTCGACAAGTGCCTGGACCCCACTACCCTGGCGCTGCAATGTGATCCGCAGACGATGCAGAACCTGCGTGAGGAGATTGGCGTCTGCCTGTCAATCTCCGGCAATCCGTGCGGCATTGACTATGCGGAGCTCCAGAAGCAACTGGACATGCCTAACAACCCCTTGAGAAGGCTCTTCGACTCCATGTTCGGTGGCAACGAGGAAGGTGATGGGGCCGGCCTCGGAAGCAGCTCGGGCGATAATAGCCAGGTCCCCGGCCTTGTCTCCTCAAGTGAGAATGGCGGCAGGCAGTACCGCGGCGGCGCGTATGGATGGCTGAAGCGCATGTTCTCGGGTGAGGATTTTCAAGGTATCGAAAAGCACCACCTCATCCCGACCTGGGTGCTCGAGAAGCTCGGGATAAGCAAAGACGCCGGTCCCGCCGTCCAGATGGAAAAGTCGGCGCACCAGGGCACCGCGAGCTGGGGAGGCGGAGGCAGCGCAGATCAGTTCCGGCAGGACATACTGAGCATGCTGCAGTCGGGCGACATCAGCGGCGCCATCAAACGCAATCTCGAAGATCTGCAGCAGGTCGACGCCCAATATATGGACGCTGCGAACGAGGCCCTGAGGCAGACATTCGGGTGGCTGTTCGGCCCCAAGTCCTGACCGCGGCGCCGCCGGTCGTGGGCCGCCCCGCTCGGCGACCGGCGGCGTCGCCGATGGCGATGGGTCACCACGCGCCAGCCGTTCAGCAAAATAATGGCTGGCGGCTGACGGACTGCCCTGAGTAAGATCAGCCATTGTGGCAACGGACAGTAGCGCGCCATGGTAATGGCGGAGCAACGGTCGGTCATTTGCCCTGCCACACCGTTACCGCGTGATGGCAGACCGCCACGTGGGAAAGCCTGACCCGGGTCCTTTGCCGCGATGCCAAGCGATGCTCAGGGAAGGCCGCCGCGCCAGGTCCGGCCGGCCGTTCGCCGGCCCGGCTGGTACGGGTGCGAGCAGGTGGTCGCCTGGCTGCTCCGCGTCAACCGGCTCTATGGCGGCGATGAGAAGCTCACCAGCCTGAAGCGTTTTACGGCGGCGTTCCAGGGTGGCTCCTGGCCAGATCCGGTCAGTGCGAGCCAGGTCAGCCGCTGGGAGACCGCGGCGGCCCGCGCCGGGTTCAACGTAGTGCGCCGGTACGAGGAGATGCTCGGCCTGCCCTATGGCCGGCTCGTCGCCGTCGCCGACTGGGCCTACCGGAAGGCATCGGATACTGCTGGGCCTCCCGTGCTCCACCGTGGCCTGGACCCGGCGGACCCGCACGTGCACGATCGCACCCACGAGCTACTTGATCAGGCCCTGTCGGCCGGCGTGATGACCGGGATGGAATGGGACGAGCTGACCAGTCACCTAGCGGCACTGCCCACCGCGTTCCTGCATCCGCGGGCCGCCTGGGCGGATCTCGCCGAGCGCCTGCTGGCGGAGCTGCTGATCAGCGATGGTCCCGCGTGGCTGTTCCGGACCGAGGCGCTGGCCCGGCTGCTGGGCCACCCACGTGCTGGTCCGCCGATCATCGCGGCCTGCGCGGCATTGGCGTCTGATCCGGCTAACCAGATCGTCATCGAACCGCTGACCATTCTCGATCTGACGGCAGACCGCGACGCCAACCGCCACGTGCTCCTCCAGTTGGCGCATCCCGTCAGCGACCGGTCGCTGCGTGGCGCCCTGCTGTCCGCCGTCGAAAAGATCCCCCGGCGGCACTTCCGGGCTGTTCAGCTGCGTAGCCTCGCTGCTACCGCGGCCGAGCTCGCCGCGGTCGCCGAACTCCACAGCGAGGTCCGGCATCTGGCGGCCAACCTCCTTCATCAGCTACCAGCCAGCCAGCTAGGCCCCGGCTTTGAGCGCCTGCGCCGCGCAGCCGACCCGACGACACGGGACGTTCTCAGCTACGGGCAGACCGCATCTGCTGACGCCGCTGGACGCGTCGTCACCCGGATCGCGACGGCGGCCGCGATGCGGATGCCGCGCCAGCCAATCGCAGGCCCCGACCCGATGCTGTCCCACCTGTTGACCGAGTTGCTGTTCAGCCCGAACCAAAACGACCGGCTGCTCGCCGGCTTCGTGATCGCGGCCACGCCTTACCGGGACGGGGTGGGCGCGGCCCTGGCGACGGAACTGGCCGCGGCGCCGGCAGCGCGTACGGTCCCGCTCACGACCGCCCTTATCGCGGCCATGCCGCATGTGGGACGTTCCGCGGATCGTCCCACGGTGGAATGGTTCGTCACGGCTCCCGGGCTGCCCGCGCCCATCACCGATACTGCCGCCTGGATGATCGGGCACGTTCCTGGGCGCAGCGACCGCACGTTCTGGAGCACCGCCATCGGCACACACGCCCGCGCCTGGCAGGCCACGCGTAACCCGGGCGCCATTTCAGCGCTCCGCGGGCTGACGTACTCCCTGGGCATCGGCGGCCACGACGACCTGCTGGACGCAATCCGCGCCGACGCTCGCGTTCCAGCCGCAACTCGCGCCGCCGCTCGCTGGTGGCTCAACATCCCCGCCCGCGTCCACGCCAGCGCAGTGCGCTAGTCCTGCAAATGGGGCGTACTGTCGCCGGGGGACAATGGAGTGCTGGGCGATACGCCGGATGGTGAGGAGTGCCGATGAGGCCGTTACCCGGAGCTGCTGTGCTTATCGGGGCGGCCGTGGTTCTTTGCGGCCTGGTGTCCTGTACCGCAGCGGCGGGCCCGTCGGGTTCTGCTTCGGGAAGGCCGGTATACGGCGGCACGCTGCGGGTTATCTCGAATGCTGGGCCCGGTTCATTGGACCCGGTGCCGACCTACAATTACGCGGGTTACGAGCTGGAACGCGGTTATGCCCGGCAGCTTGTCACGTATCCGGCGACGTCGCCGGCCACCGCCGGGGGGGCCGTGTGGGCCAGGGCCATCACGCTGGTGCCCGATATGGCGGCCGAGGTGCCCAGCGCTGCGAACGGCGGGGTCACTGATCATGGGCTGGTCTACACCTATCACCTGCGCTCCGGCGTGAACTGGAACTCGGCCCCGCCGCGGCAGGTGACGGCGGCCGACTTCGTCCGTGAGTTCAAGGCGTTCTGCAACCCGGGGCAATACCCGGTGGGCAACTCGGCCTATTTCATGTCTGCGATCGCCGGGTTCGGCCGCTATTGCAGCGCCGAGAGCAGCCATTTCAGTGGCCAGGCCGCGGTGACGGCGAGCGCCGTAGCGGCCTGGCAGGACAGCCATTCGATCCCGGGGCTGTCGGTGCCGGGCCCGCTGACGCTGCGGGTGACCCTTGTCCAGCAGGCCAGTGACTTCAACAACATCATGGCGCTGCCGTTCGTGTCGGCGCGGCCGGCCGAATACGACGCCTATCTCCCCGGCAGCGCCGGCCTCAACCAGCACATCATGTCCGATGGCCCCTACCGGGTGTCTTCCTATATACCGGGCCAGCAAATAGTCCTGGCGCGAAACCCGGCCTGGAAACGGTCCACCGACCCGGTCCGGCACCAGTACGTGAGCAAGGTCGTGGTGACGATGGGCACGAGCTCAGATCAGACGGTGCTGGCCGACCTCCAGGCGAACAGCCAGGACCTGTTCCTCGCCGACCTTGGGATCCCGCCGCAGTCCATCGCCTCGCTGCAGGCCGGCCACGACCGGCGGCTGCGGGTATGGCCGAGCAGTAACCTCAACCCCTACATCATCCTCAACACCCGCTCGCCGAACTCGGGCGCCGCGATGGGCAAGCCGGGAGTCCGCGCGGCCATCGAGTACGGGGTGAACAAGGCCGCGATCGTCAAGGTGACCGGCGGGCCGGCCGTCAGCAAGATCGCGATCAGTGCGATCCCGCCGGGCAGTGCTGGCTACCAGCCGTATGCCCGCTACTCGACCCCC
>Ga0070717_10001470_pt1 | contig 16292 bp, 10 predicted proteins | sample LARL113metaG_FD_71366 | JGI IMG/M metagenome (GOLD analysis project Ga0070717, IMG submission 71366) | Corn, switchgrass and miscanthus rhizosphere microbial communities from Kellogg Biological Station, Michigan, USA - LAR L11-3 metaG | ecosystem: Host-associated > Plants > Roots > Rhizosphere ... | reverse complement strand
CCACACAGCTTGCCAAGACCCTAGAACCTGTGAAGTGATCGTCGGCAGCTCTAGAGCGCAGATTGGAGAAAGCTTCGAGGAGATGGGCTTTTGGCAGCGCCGAGTTGACCCGATCTATTATTACGATCCGCGCAACCTGCTCGCTCGGGGGACACTCCTCGAACTAAGTCTCATGGATAATGACTTTTCGTTTTTTTACAATCCCGAATACCCCTACATCTCTTAACAGAAGAGCCTGCCTGCAACCTGCAAGTCTCTGGCTGTCTAGACAATTCCTCCCGCGAACGTGTACTCCAGGTTCCAGCGCAGCCCTGGAACTGTTTTGGTCGGCCGGATGCGGCGCAGCCGGAGGGGATTGTCACCTTTGCGCACCGTCCCACCATTCGTGGTCACGCCCGTTTCGTATCCGAGTTGCCGGCTCAGAGTGACCGTACCATCAGCCCAATGCGGCTGCAATGCAGGGCAGGGATACGAGAAATGCACAACAGGTCGTCGCAGCTCCTGCTCTAACCTCCGTTTTGACTCGGAAAACTCGACTTGGGCGTCCGCCTCAGAGATGCGAGCCATATTAGGATGGGTCATCGTATGTGAGCCGACCGTATGACCTGCGTGAATGAGGGACCTCAGCTCATCCCAACTCATCATGGGACGATCCCTCGGGTTTGGCAATTCTGCTTCTAGGTCGCAACGTACTGACCCGACAAAGACTCGTTGGGCATGACCCGATAGCCTGCAGCAGTGGTTCGAGGCCTCCTCGAAAGCGAGCAATCGCTGCTCGGGCCTGTCGAGCGGCCAATTCTTCCCCGAGGGGTCTTTCCATGAGACCGCGTTGGCAGTGAGGAAGACGTATCGTAATTGGCTTGGCCAAGGCAAAGTCTGGCGATCCAGGCAATCGACAACAACATAAAAAACCCCGGGAATGCCTGCCCGATCCAATATTGGTCTCGCCACGAGGTAGTTATCGGCGTAGCCGTCGTCGAACGTAACCACAACGGATCTCGGCCGCAGTTCCTTTGCGCCTTTTGCAAAGAGAAAAACGTCCTCCAGGTTCACTGGATTAAAATGGCGAGCAATCACCTCCATTTGTCCTCGAAATACCTCGGTGGAATGAATGATGCCCCCCAAGGTGTCAGATTGCGCCGAAGGGTCATCCTGAACCGAGTGGTACATGATGATGGCGACTCCCTTGCCCGCAAGCTTGGAGGCGAGTCGCGTGGCTCTACTGCCAATCAGAAAACGCTTTAGGGAATTCTTGAGCATCGAAGGAGGGTGATGCCGGCCCGAGTTTCAGCATTGGAACTTACTGCTCCGATGACAGCGTGCACCCGGTTGACTGAACGCAAATCTGTACGGACCGAGTACGGGATTCGCCCGACGCACTTATTGTAACTCCTCACCGACCCGTAGTGCATCGCGAAGAAAGTGAGCCCTCCCGACGATAGCTCGTTCTGGAATCCGATCCGGGGCTGATGGTGAAGAAAGAAGCCGCTGTTCCAGTCTCTTAGTATGTTGTCAGAGCGCTCTGAATCAATCAAGCCGACCATTTTGTAAGTTGCGTTGACAACCCTGGTATCGTGGATCATAATCTTCGCAATTGAAAGCTGGTCAGCGCCCCCTTGCAGGAGGACTTGTAATGGCCTCGGCTCACGATTTCGCGGAGATCGCCCGCAGCGCCTCGGAAGCCAGTAAGATCAAACTTCGGGACGTAGATCTTACTCGATACCAAAATCCCCCAGCCGACACATGCTATCCACTCGAATATGCGTTCCATCTGCTTGGGGACGTCCGTGACAAGCTGGTCGTGGACCTTGGTTGCGGATCAGGCGAAGAAGTTATACCGCTCCGACAGCGGGGTGCTCGTGTCATTGGCATAGACATTTCGCCGCATCTGATTGCAATTGCCGACGAACGATTGCGAAAGTATAGAGTTGATGCCGAATTACGGATCTGCTCGGCTTATGAGACGCATTTGCTAGATGAGTCGGTCGATGTTGTCTTCTGTATGTCGCTCCTACACCACTTGCAGTTGGATCGCGTTAAGAAAGAGATACGGCGCATCTTGAAGCCGCAAGGCTTACTTATTGTAAAGGAGCCAATACGTTTCTCCTGGACGATGAAACAGTTACGCCGACTATTTCCATCCAGAGAAGATGTGTCAGAGTTCGAGTATCCTCTAAATTCCAAGCAAGTGGGCGCACTGGTTGAGGGGTTCCAAGTGCTTGCCAGCCGGAGCTTTCGGACTCCTTTCGTGCCCCTGCTCACGCGGATGATCAAAGCACCTCACCTGAGGAGGCTGATTTGTTCCCGCGATGCCTGGATTCTGAGCCGCTTTCCTGTGGTCGCGCACTTTGCTACGGTTCGGGTGATGGCCTTGAAGCCTGCGGCATCATCCGTCGCCTCGGCTACGAATCACGACCAGTCTGCCGACGGATCTGCCGCTGCTGCCTAGCAGCAGCCAACTTCCGGTCCCGTTCGGTATGAATCTTGTGCTGCCGCCCCGCAAGCATCGGCAGTGTGGTGGTTGCGCTCTTTCCTTATACGTTCGCTCCGCCTCTCATAATGGACGAACGCTTTCTCCATTTCCCAACTGAGGCGGGACACGGTGTCCTGGTTCAGGCTTGAAAGGGAGAGGGTACATGGCGCTAGTACACGCCGGCAATCGCTGCCTGGATGGCACTGATGTCGGCCCCTAGATCCTTGCCATCGGTACCCGCGTTTTTGTAAGGACTGGTGGAACCCAACGTATAATCCCCTCCGATTCCGTTGTTGTAGTTCGCGAATTGCACACCCGTATCACTGGATGGAAAGAAGTTCCCGGTTGGCCACTGACTAGCCGTATAGTTGAAACTCGTACCTCCAATTATGGCGTTCGTTGTAAAAACGTATCCACCTTGAAAACATGCGTTCAGACTAGCAACGGGCACATCCAAGGCCGCGCAGTTGGTCAACCCTCCGGTACTCCATATTCCAAGTTTTGTTGGGCCCACGATGTTGTTGGAGAACGTCAACCCATACATCGGCGGCAAAGACGTATCCGCGCCTAGAGACATGATTTTTCCGCCGCCAGCGTTTATATCTGGGAATCCGGTAACGTGGTTGATCATTACGTTGTTCAGAGGATTCACTGGATAGCCGTTGAACACTTGGAACAGTCCACCATTGCCGCTATAGAGACTGGCGTTGATGTCGTCAAGCGTAATGTCGTGCAGGCTCCAACGCTCACCTGCAGTTCCAAATGCTCCGGTGTCAGAACCAGAATCCGCCAGAGAAATCCCGGTTCCAGTATGGCTGATTTTGTTGTAGCGAATCGTTACATCGGTGACTTGGCAGATGTTACAGTGGCCGCCTTGGTTCTTGGGCGTCAACAAAATGGAAAACCCGACTTGTGAAAATCCACCCCACGAATACTCGAAAATATTTCCCTCGACTAGAACACGCACCGCGTTTTTAAGTTCTAGAAGATTCTTAACCATAAACGGATTGCCACCCGCCCCGCCTACGAACCCTGGCTGCCCTTTCATCCAGATTAATGGCTTAAAGAAATGATTTCGCCGGATTTCAATATCGGTTGGAAAAGTCAACGATCCTCCCCCACCAAACAGAACATTCTCTCCCGAGGCTTCTAAAAAGTTATTGGTAATCTTGTATGGCCCTTGAGCAGTTGAACTATTTCCCCCGCCTACAGCCTGTGCGTCGGTGCAAGTTCCTACTACAGCAGTACAATGAAAGTCACTGAAGTAGGAATCAAATATTGCCCCGTTGGTGATACTGCCTAAGGCAAAGCCGGTTTTAGTCTCATCATTGGCGGTACCGTGCAGCCAACTTCTGTCTACATAAATCTTGTCGGCGGTGCCGGATGACAGCGAAATAAGGTCATACACGATACCTATCCCCGCTGTTCTTGTAATTTCCAGCCCAAGCAGACGGTAATGATTCGCGCCTGGCGCAAGAATGAATGGGCCGGACCTACTTAGAGGTTCTACCACCTGCGCTAGTACATTCTGATTGCTGGGACAAGTGAACGCTGGACGTCCAGATAGCGAAGTCACGCCAGCATAACATGGAAGCATGCGTGAGCCCTCGGCAGGTAGGCTCGAGTCGGGAGCGCTGGTGCGCACGATGATCCAGTGCGAGTCATCGCATGCCTTCGCCGGTAACGTGAACGTGCCAGTGAAGGTGGCGCTGGCGGCCAGTTCAATCGTATCGCCGCAATTCGCATTGTTCAGGGCAGTCTGCAGATTGGCACCGCTGCTCACCGGTGTGGTCGTGCCAGGTGCGGGAGTGTCGGCCAGCGTGCTCTGTACGTACGCCCGGGGCAGTTCCGCTGGGCCATCATAATTTCCGCCAGTCTGTACTGTTGAGACCGAGAGTGAGAATGCCATGCTGGCAGTGCTGCTTCCGCCGTCGGCAACTTGCGCGGTGAACGAGAACTGCCCAGTCTGCGCGCTCGTCCCGTTCAGAACACCCGAACTGTTAAGCGTGATGCCTTGCGGCAATGAGCCGGCGGCGACGCTCCATTGGTAAGGAGTAATTCCTCCGCTTGCTGAGATCTGATACGAGTACGCGACTCCAGACTGTGCCCCCGGGAGCGAATAGGTTGTGATGGAGAGTGAAGGAGCAGTGGAGCTCACGGAGACCATTGCGCTTGCTTTCTTGGTTGTGTCAGCAGCGCTGGTCGCGGTCACGGTTACGTTTGTGCTGCTGGTTACACTTGGGGCGGTAAACAATCCGCCGCTGGAGACCGTGCCGGCGGTGGCTGACCATGTCACTGCTGTGTTGCTGGAGCCCTGCACCGTGGCGGCAAACTGCTGATTTTTTCCAGAAGCTACACTGGTGGTGGCCGGCGATACCGTCACGCTGATGCTGGATCCCGAGGGGCCGACAGAGACGATTGCGCTCGCTTTCTTGGTGATGTCAGCTGAACTGGTTGCCGTGACGGTCGCGGTAGTGGTTGCCGACACACTGGGGGCCGTAAACAGACCGCTTCCCGAAATCTTACCTGCGGTTGTGGACCAGATCACTGCTGTATTGCTCGTGCCCTGCACATTGGCAGCAAATTGCTGAGTGTTTCCGGAAGCCACACTGGTGCTGGTCGGCGAGATCGTCACAATGATGCTTGATCCAGCAGAGCTTGAGATAGTGATCTGCGTCTTCAGTCTACCCACCAGACCAGTCGAGTCAATGGCCTTCAATGTCAAGGAATTGGTACCTGTCACCGTTGGTGTACCCGTTACTGCACCCGTTTTCGAGTTCAAAGAGAGACCCGCGGGAAGCGCTGCGTCTACGACCGCGAAATAGTATGGCGGAGTGCCACGGTTAGCCCAGACTGACCCCGAGTACGTTGTGCCCACAACTCCCGCGGGCAGATTGACGTGGACTATAGGGCTGCTATCGGACGCATGCGCATTAACAACACCGAGTACACAGAACGCAGCCAGCACTAGCAAAGAAATCTGCCCGACTGCTAGTGCATGCAACCGTGACAGGCGAGCAACATTCTCACGATTGCCGGAGCCGGCCAATTGAAGTGCCATTAGGTGACCTCATAACGAAAATTTTCGGGGGATTCGTTCCCCAAGGCTCTCTATCGGCACTGTAACCAAAGTGTCGCCAGATTGAGAGATCACGAGAGTTCTACTGGGAAGTACTTCCTTTGGTGCAAGGCAGGCGGTCAGATTCCCGCGGGACCCAGCACTCCCAGATCTGGCGCGGTTTTAGGGCAACGCCCGGGTCCGCAGCACGGCGATTTCTGATGGGGTCGCAAGAAGTACTTTCGTAATGCCTGGAACGCATTTCCTTACTGGACGGACAAAACATATTCCTTTCTGCATTCCGCCTTGAGTTTTTCACGGGCGCAATCCGTTAAGACTGATTGACTTGCAGCTTGTTGTTTGGCCTCTGGATTGACTCTTGCGGGTAGGACGTGGGAAGTGCGCTCGGTTTCTTGGCCTTCCTGCTGGACGGTGGCGCTGGATCTCAAAGTGTCTCGACAGCGCCGGCATTAGTTTTGATCCAAGTGTCCGGTCCGGGCGCAAACCTGATTGCCGGACAGAGTCTGCAAATGACTGCGACCGGCAGTTATACAGTTGCTGGCGGTGGCAGCGGCCGTGTTTGAGGAAGCTCAGGGTTGTTGTGAGGTTCTAAGTGCTCTTGTCGCTGGGGTCGCCGGACGGCGGTTTTGACGGTGCAATGGGTACCGCGAGCTACCTGCCGAGAATTACAGCGCGCAGCCGATCGTAGGCCGCATTTCCGAGGAGACGCTTCGCGCCATTGCGCAGACCGACTCTCAAGCCGAGCCTCCAGAGTGTCTCACCGCGGCACAACTTCTGAAACGCAGGCTTGGTGAGGCCGCGCGTAATGGCCACCCGGCCAAGCAAAAAGGGATTTGTTGCAGGAGAGTTCGCCCGCGGACTGCTGGTCGCCACGGTGCGATATTCTGCGTTTTTTGCCACCTGAATTGCTCTGGCATCGTAGCGTCCGCCGGGACACGAAAAGTGCTCGACAGGCTTGCCAATTATGTTTTCAAGAACGTCCTTCGAATAAACGATCTCACGGTTTAGATCGGCATCATCCAAATCGGAAAGATAAGGGTGAGTCATCGAGTGGCAGCCAATTTCAAAACCGAGATCGCTCAGTTCGCGTAGTTGAACAGCAGACATGTAGCCAGCCTTGCCGAGAAGTCCAGCGGCAACGTAGAAAGTGGCACCAAAACCAAATTCCCTTAACACTGGAGCAGTCGCCAGCAGATCGGTTTCGCATCCATCGTCAACCGTAATTGCGACGGCTGGAGTTGAGAACTTTAGTGCATTGGTTACGCTGATGCCCTGCAATCCCATCTCCTGGATTGCAGACATCTGCGATCTGAATTCATCTAGGGAAATTACGTAACGTGCGTAGCCGGGTTCGGACTGGCATAAATTCCGGTTTGGAAGCTGAAGCTCGTGATACATCAGAAAAACGGTAGCTGGTTCCGGCATGGTTATTTCCCGCCGACCGGCTGGAGGTGAGGGGAGAGAAATTTCAGTAGTTGGTCTTGGAGAAACGGGCCGCAGGCGATCAGGCCGCCCATCCGCGGGTCCTTACGGTTGCAGATGAGCTCTGTATTCCACCTTGTCCGGACACATCCGCCCGCGCTGGCGACCAGCGCTGCCCCCCCGGCGACATCCCATTCGTGTTTTGGAACCAACGTGAACGTGATGTCTGCCAGGCCGGCTGCAACCCTGGCGAGTTTGTAGGCCACCGAACCCATCGGTTCCAGCTTGAAGGGCGCATTCTGAAACATTGTCCACTCGCCGCGTTTGGTCTCGCTGCGGCTGGCCAGAACGAGTGCTCCTTCGAGAGTGCGCCGTTGGCTGGCTCGCGCCGGCATCCCATTATAAGTAAGCCCGGAATCGATCGAACCAAGGAAAACTTCATTGGTCGCAGGATTGCAAATGCCCCCGGCAACTGACCGGCCGCGATCAACCAACGCGATCGAAACGCAGAATTCAGGGATTCCCGCGACAAACTCGCGGGTTCCATCCAACGGATCCACGACCCAAACCCGGGAGCGGAAAAGGCGTGAGTGGTCGTCCGCGCTCTCTTCCGAGAGCCAGCCTTCGCCGTCGCGTAGCAAGTTCTTCCTTAGCACCGCATCGAGTTCCCGGTCTGCCTCAGTGACCGGATCGTGTCCGACCTTGTATTCAGCTGCGATTTCTCCAGGCGTAAAGCGGCTGAATACCTGCTTAGCTGCTTCGATGGCAGCCTGGATTCTTTCAAGTACGTCGGAATAGGAGGATCTTGGCATGAGCGATATTCAGTGCATCGGCGCCCACAGCATTCTGGCGCCTGTAGTGAGGAGAATCGCACAGAGGATACGCCGCAGCCAGAGCACAGGAACACGAGTGCTGAGATAGGAGCCGATCAGTCCGCCCGGGATCGAACCGATCAGCAGATATCCGACCAGCGAGAGATCAACGTTTCCCAGACGAAAGTGCAAAAGACTGGTGACACCGGTCAGCACGACTGCATGAACAATATCGGTACCGACCATGACTCTTGGCGGATAACTATAGAACAGCAGCAGAAGCATCATGATGATGCTGCCCGATCCAACCGAAGTCATTCCCACCAGGAAGCCTGCGACCAAACCGATCACCGCCATCCCTGCGAACGACTTGGCGGTCGGCGGGCGGTTCGCCACTTGGGCTTCGATCCGGCGCTGCAAAAGCAAGAGACTTGAAACCACAATCAGGAGAATTCCCACCGCGGTCTTGATGAAGTCGTTTACCCCTGCGCCATGCACCACCCGAAGATGCTGTAGCAATCTCACCCCTAAAATCGAGCCGGGGACGCTGCCTACCGCCAGCGCGATCACCACCTTGCGCCGCACTGTGCCTTTGCTTAGATGGACGGCGCTGGATGGAATCTTGGTTATGAAGTTGAATAACGCGTCTGAACCAACCGCAATGATTGCGGGAATTCGCAGACCAAAGATCAGAACCGGCAGCAGCAATACGCCTCCGCCGAGCCCCGTCAGGCCGATCAGCGCGCCAACCGCGAAGCCGATCAGTATCTTGACCGTGATAAGTTCCATCGCCAGTTAGTTATTACGCCCCTGCCGAAAGCACAGGTTCGGGACTGACTCCGATGAACCCCTGCTGCTCCAGGTGCAAAATGATTTCCTGAGCGGCCTCTTCCGCGCTCAAATCAGCAGTATTGATTACTACCTCGGCGTCCGCAGGAGCTTCGTAGGGATCAGAGATGCCCGTGAACTCCTTGACGATCCCGGCACGCGCTTTGGCGTAGAGTCCCTTGCGATCGCGCTGCTCACAGGTTTCAATTGGGGTGGCGACGTGTACAAGAATGAAGCCTCCGTAGGGCTCGATCATCTGCCGCACCTGCTTACGCACAGAATCATATGGCGCAATAGGCGCACAGATGGCGATGCCGCCATTCTTGGTGATCTCCGACGCCACGTAGCCGATCCGGCGAATGTTAATATCGCGGTGCTCTTTGGAGAAACCCAACTCGGAGGAGAGGTGTTTGCGAACCAGGTCGCCGTCGAGAATGGTCACCGGTCGTCCACCTACCTCGAGGAATTTCGTGAGCAGGACGTTGGCAATGGTTGATTTGCCCGACCCCGAAAGTCCAGAGAAGAAAATCGTCACACCCTGCTTGTGCCGCGGAGGAAAGCTGCGACGCAGCTCTCGCACTACTTCCGGATATGTAAACCACGCCGGAATCTCGCGCCCTTCGTTAAGGCGGTCGCGCAGTTCAGTTCCGGAAATATTCAACACCCGGGCGCCCTGCGATACTTCATTGTCGGGGACGTAGCAGTCCTGATTTTCGAGATAGACCATCATGCTGAAAGGCACCATGGTGACCCCGATTTCGTTCTCGTGCTTCTTGAAAACTTCCTGCGCTTCATAGGGCCCGTAGAATGGCTTCCCATCGGAATCTTTACCGGGGCCGGCGTGGTCGCGGCCAACAATGAAGTGGGTGACGCCGTGGTTCTTTCGGATCAGTGCGTGCCAGATGGCCTCACGCGGCCCGCCCATGCGCATCGCCAGAGGCAGCAATGATAGCTTTGCCGTTCCCGTAGGATACTTCGCCAACAGAAGCTGATAGCAGCGTACGCGAGTGAAATAATCTACGTCGCCGGGTTTAGTCATTCCGACCGAGGGATGGATGAGCAGATTCGCCTCAACCACTTTCGCGGCGCGGAAGGTCAATTCCACGTGCGCGCGATGCATAGGATTGCGCGTTTGGAAGGCGACAACGCGACGCCATCCCAGGCGCGAGAATTCCGTGCGCAGTTCCGCAGGCGTCAGCCTGAGAGTTTTGAAATCGTAGTGCGTCGGCAACTGCAGGCCTTCCACCTTCCCGCCCACGTACCAGGAATTTGCTTTATTCAGTAGATAATCGACCCCAGGATGCACAGCGCTGGTGGTGCCGAAAACTGATTCAGCTTCGGCTTTGCGGTCCGGTTGCCATACTTCCTCCACGTCCAGGACGGCAATCATCACGCCTTCGGGATCGCGCAGTGCAATCTTGCTGCTGCCGGTCTGCAGCTTCTTGGCAAATTCCTCGGTGACGTCGAGTGTGATCGGCATCGGCCACAGGACGCCGCTCGCCAGGTGCATGTTGTGGCAAACTCGTTCGTAGTCGGCGCGCTTCATGAAGCCACTAAGCGGAGAAAATCCTCCGCTCAATAGAAGCTCAAGATCGCATACCTGGCGGGCCGTGAGGTCCCAGGAGGGCCACTCCCTTGAGTGGGCTTTCAATTCTGCGCTGCGTTCACCTGAAGCAACTAGTTGCATTAAGTCGCCGCCATGAGGCGGGATGAGGTGGCTTGTCGAAGTCGTCAAAACGCGAAACCTCCGTGATTGTTGTCAATTTCCCCTGGATGATTTCCAGCCTGGGCACAGCCAAAATTGAGGATTAGAAGACGGTGTTCTGCCGGCTATTTCCAATTTACCAGCATCGAGTGCATTCTGAATGTTATCAAAGTAATTCGGCGAAATCCGATTCCCCTTGGAAGTCTGTTTCCTGGGCAGGCCTTTACTTCGAGGAAGGATGCGCTACCGCGACGGCGGCAGCATATCCAGCAGGCACGCTCACGCGGAGAACACGCCATCGCTGTGCCTCAGACCCATCCGGCCGGGTTGCGAGTTTAACGGTCCTCTCGCCGGCGGCAATGGATACATCGAAGAGTGCGAGCGGAAAGAAGAGTCCGTCCCCACGCGCTTTGACCAGAGCCTCTTTCCTGGTCCAGCAGTGAAAGAATGCTTGCCAGCGAATTGCCTTGGGGAGATTCATCAAAGCCTGCTGCTCCGAAGCCGAGAAAAATCTCGCGGCAACCTCGTCAATGTTGATATCCTTCCGCCACTTCTCTATATCAATTCCGATCTGACGCCCGCGGCAAATTGCGACCAGCACGCATCCGCTGGTATGAGACAGATTGAACTCTAGGCGTGCGGCCAAATGTGGCGCAGCAAGAGACGGTTTACCATGCTCCGAATAGGAGAAGCGCAAATCTTGCGGTGCAGTGTCAAGGTATCGGCCCAGCAACATCCTCAACATGCCTCGGGCGAAACCAAAATCCTGACGGTCCTGATCAAAATGGAACCGCGCCATGCGATCCAATTCATCTTTCGACAGCAGTGGAATAAACTCCTGAGGCCGGAAAGCGCACCTTTGCGAGTTGCCGTTCCACACATGAATTTCATACTCTCCGAGGTTGTGGTGGCACGGTTTCTCGGACAAGGACGAAAAATCGAAGGTGAGCAGTCGCAGACCTTGTGGCGAATCTATTCCTCCCCGGTGCAGGCCGACCTCTCTGCGGCAGACTGGGCTATGAATTGTCACGAAGCGGAAACCACCTCAGCTGGCTCGATTTTATTCTCGGTATCGGGCACTCGATCGCTTTGCGAGTGGAGGTCCTTAAGTCTCTGCGACAGCGCGGCGGCCAGCTCGCGCACATAAGGCTCTCGCAATAGCAGCCGGTGTTTGGTATTCGGTAAGACTTCGATGTACACACCCGATGCGGTCCTCGATCCCCAGCCGAGCAGTTTGTCTTGGTGATAGTAAAAGGGCTGCTTGGGAGCCTTGAAGATCGTAATCCTGCTCTGAACACGTGCTGGCACAAAATCATCGCCAGGCCAGTACGTGTGAAGCCACTGGCTCTTAGGCGGCGCTGATTTCAAACCCACCCACCATTGGATCCGGTTTCGCAGCGCCTTCCGCGCCATCGCAAGCTTTGCGCGCCAGGACCGATCCCAGAATTCTCCTAGGCGCCGATAATAGTAATAGATCTTCCAGAGCCTTCGATTCTGAGTATTCTCGATCACCCAAGTGTCCATAATGGCGAGCAGATTCACTTTCTGCCCCTGCGATTCCAGCAGCCGCGTCATTTCGAAAGCGATCCGCGCTCCTTCGCACATGCCTCCGAGATAATAGGGTCCGTCTGGCCGAACCGTGCGCATCGCGTGGATGTAATCCGATGCAACCTTTTCATATTCTTCGGCAGTATACGGACGGCGCCCCGCGCGTGGACCCGGGCCTGGTGCCTGGAGCATGTAAAAAGGCTGGTCAGACCCCATATGCTCGGACAATTTCAAATATCCGAGAGCATTTACTCCCGGCAAAACTGCCGCGAAGAAAGCGGGCAGAGACCCTTGCCCTTGAATCTCGCGCAGGATGGACCTGTCCACGTCATCTGTTCCCCGCAACAGGTTGGCCAGGTATTCGATCGTCGCGCCTTGGAACAGCGCCAGCAACGGAATGTCCTTGCCGGTTTCCTTCTTGATTTCTCCCATGAGCTGGACTGCCATCAGCGAATGGCCGCCCAGGTCGAAGAAATTGTCGGTGACGCCAATCTTTTCTTTATTCAACACGCGCTGCCAGACCTTTAGCAGCGCAGATTCTGCCTCATTGCGCGGCGCAATCGTTGCGCGTTGTGTTTGAAGGTGTTCCGGCTCCGGCAACGCTTGGCGGTCGATTTTGCCATTGGCATTGAGCGGCAGTTTCGGCAGTAGCACGACCGCCTGCGGCACCATGTAGTCCGGCAATTGCTGCTTCAAGTAGGCGCGCAGCTCTTCTGCTCCGGCCGTGCCCGCCACCGGCTGCTCCCGGCTGGGGACCACATAGGCCACCAGCCGTTTGTCCCCTTGCGCGTCTTCCCGCGCCAGCACCACGGATTGTTTAACCGACTCGTGCCGCGCCAGCACGGTTTCGATCTCCCCCAGCTCAATGCGGAAGCCGCGCACCTTCACCTGGTCATCGCCCCGCCCCAGAAACTCGATGTTCCCGTCTTCCCCGTAGCGCGCCAGGTCCCCCGTGCGGTACATCTTGCCTTCCGGGTCGGTGGTGAACGGATTCGGGAGGAAGCGTTCCAAAGTTTTCTCCGGCTGTCCCAGATAGCCCGCCGTCACCCCCGCGCCCGCAATGTACAACTCACCCGTCACTCCGATGGGCACCGGCTCCAGGTTTTGATCGAGGATGTACACCTGCGTGTTCTGAATCGGCCGCCCGATGGGAATGCTCGCCAGCTTCGCCTGTTTCCAGTCGTATTCCTTCAACTTCAGCGTCAGCGAACCCACCGTCGTCTCGGTCGGCCCGTAGTGGTTCAGAATCTCGCAGCCGGGATGGAGCCCGGCAATCTTCTCCAGCAGCTTCGGCGTCAGCGTCTCTCCGCCCAAGATCAGGTACTTCCGCGGCAGCAGTTTCCCGGCCTCTTCATTCAGCGCTTGCAGCAGCGCCTGCAGGTGCGAGGGCACGATCTTCAACACGTCCACCGGATGTTTCGCTAAATACTCCGCGAACTGCCGCGGATCGGTCGCCATCTCGTAACCCACAATGTGCAAGCCGCCGCCGGAAATCAGCGCTGGATAAATGCAGGTGTTGCCCAGATCCGCGCCCAACGTCGACACCGTGGCAAACTGCAAGCCTTCGGGATCTTGCTCCAGCTGCAATCGCTGCGTGATGAAGTGCGCATAGTTGACCAGATTGCGGTGCTGCACCGCCACCCCCTTCGGCACCCCCGTCGATCCCGAAGTGTAGATCACATAAACCAGGTTCTCCGGCTTGGTGTTGGCCGTGGGATTGGCTTTCGATTGACTCGCCCACCGCTTCCGATCGCCATCCATCACCACCACCGCGCCCCCGAACTCCGGCATCTGGGCTGCCAGTTGGGATTCGGTGATCAGCGCCACCGCCCCTTCCAGCTGCTGCTGCTGCCGTGCCGCAGGATTATCCCGGTTCAGCGGAACATACGCGCCCCCGGCTTTCAGGATGGCCAGCACCGCCACCATGGTCTCCGCCGAGCGCTCCAGGCACACTCCCACCAGCCGGTCCGGGCCCACCCCCTGCTGGCGCAAGTAGTGCGCCAGTTGGTTGGACTGTTCATTCAGCTCGCCATACGTGAGGGTCTGCTCACCACAGCGCACCGCCAGGCGCTCCGGGGTGCGCGCCGCCTGCTGCTCAAACAACTCCTGCAGGCATTGCTTCTCCGGATACCCAGCCGCCGTCTGGTTCCACTCCACCAGCAATTGCCGGCGTTCGCTCTGCGGCAGCAGCGGCAACTTCCCTACCACCGTCTCCGGATTCTCCACTGCCGCTTGCAGCAGATTCCGGTAATAACCCGCCATCCGTTCCACCGTCGCCCGCTCCACCCGCGAGCCGTCGTAATGGAACTCCAGCTCCAGTTCCGATTCCCGCCGCACCACCGCAAGCCGCAGCTTAAAACGCTCGCTCATGACCTGCGCCCGCTCCAGCCTGAACCCCACCCCCCCATACTCCTGCCGCCCGCCCAGATCGTGCGAAGTGAAACTGAATGGCAGAACCGGGCTCTCCGCTTCAGAAATCTGGGCCCAAGCAAAACTCTCTTGCCAATTTCGCGCCTCTGCAGTCGTCGACTGAATCCTGTCAAGCAGGTTGCGCACTGAGATCTCGGACCGAAGCTCCGTTCGAAGCGGAAGCGAGCGTGCCAGGGGGCCCAATGCCGCTTCGAGCTCCTCATATCGCCGTCCATTAAATTCACAACCGATCGCGATGTCCTGCTGCCCCGAAAGCCGGAAGATGAGCACATTCCAAGCCGCGAAAAGAACATCATCCGTTGAGGAGTTCTGCGCCGCAGCAAGCGAACCGATTCTGTTCGCCAATTCTGAAATCGACAACCACACAAACTCCGGCGAGAAAGCCGCTGCCTCCTGCCTCTTTTCCAGTGGCAGGCTGACGGATCCCAGCGAAGAGAAGTCGAGACCTCGGCAGTGGTCCCGCCAAAAGTCTCTGCCACTTTTCGTTTCCTCACTCACAAGCAGCTCGTTCTGCCACTCGGCCAGATCGGCATATTGCATCACGTCATCCGCAGCGGCGCGGTGGTCACTCCCATAACTTGTTCCGATTTCCTTGCACACATTCTTCAGCGTCGCCGCGTCGGCACAGAAAGCCGGCAGCGTCAGCACTAGCGTGTGCTGCTTCGGGCTGGTCGTCACCAGCAAGGCGCGAAGCGCTGGCCCTTTTTCGATATCTGGAACAGCTTGCTGTTCGCGCCGCAGAAGCTCTGCAACTCCAGGCGTGGGGTTCGCAGAATGCTCAAAAAGAAATCGCGGGTCTTCCTGGATTACCTGAAACGGCAGCTTGACACCCGTTTGCCGACGGAATGCAGTCCGCAGAATTTCATACTTCGAGACGACTTGTTGCAGCACCCGCTCCAGCCTCGCAAGATCCAGATTTCCTTCGATGCCGATAACGCACTGAGCGACTTGCGGCACGCCGCATTCGTACTGCGACCATGCGCGCTCCTGTTGCAGTGACAGCTTGAAAGCAGCCGTCGCCAAGGTAGGATTCGATGACATTGTTTCTGCCTGACTTCGAACTCAAAACTCCATTCTGACAGTCCGACTGCGGTTTGGCACCTTACTTTCGTGACTCTGCGATGGGTTTTAGACGCGTTGATCCTGGCTGAGTTTGTGCCGCTGAAGACTTGGTATTGGTGAGCAGCAGATAAGCATAAAAATCGCTGTTGCCAATTCTTTGCCAGCCAGGAGAAGGAACGAACACCTCCAAAGGCGGCATTGCTTGGGCAATTACGGCCGTCGCACCAGTCTTACGAAAACTCTCCAGGACCTGCGACTGCACAGATGGGCTTGAAGACCAGAAATATTCTGCCTGTTCATGGGGAATTTCAGCGATCACCCGCACTTTCAACAATCGTGCCCACTCGACGCGGTGAGACCCTCCGATGCGTCCCACTCTGTCCCCGGCTTGCACTCCCATCGCCCGCAACCCCTTGGCGACCTCCCATTGCGGATGTTGGCTGCGCCGAAATCCTTGGCGGAAATCTCCGGCTGCCGACAGGGTCATCGGTATTCCAAGCGCAAACAGCAGAGCGAACGTGGCGCCCACAGCCAGTCTTCTAGATTCGTCTCCTTTCGATAGCCGCACGCTTGAAAACAATGCCGTCCACAAAACGATGAAGAACGCCGCCACATATCGTTCTTGGACAAGCACGAGCAGATACATACACAGGGCTGCAATCGCTGGTAGACAAACCGGCCACAATCGCAGCGTTGCCGCGAGTGAGGCCAGCGGCCGTCCGGCTGCGCAGAGTACCAGCAGGACAACCATCAAAGCAGCCTCATGGGTGAAGAGTAGATCGAAGCACAACCCTGCATTTGAGAAAATTGCGTTCAATTGCCGGCGCGGAATTATCCGTGGCCGCGCTCCCTCGGCCCAATAAGTGGGATCGTACCAAGCAGGCAAGGTGCCACCGACTGGTCCCACAAAAGCGTAAACCGGCGGGAATTCGA
>Ga0070717_10001468_pt1 | contig 16299 bp, 15 predicted proteins | sample LARL113metaG_FD_71366 | JGI IMG/M metagenome (GOLD analysis project Ga0070717, IMG submission 71366) | Corn, switchgrass and miscanthus rhizosphere microbial communities from Kellogg Biological Station, Michigan, USA - LAR L11-3 metaG | ecosystem: Host-associated > Plants > Roots > Rhizosphere ... | reverse complement strand
CTCGTCGCCGGTGGCCTGGAGGGCCCGCCGGCACAGCCGCGCCGCCATGTCGAAGTCGTCTTCGCGCGTCCACGCCAGCAACAGCAGCGCCTGAGCCCGCAATTCACCGTCGATATCCGGCAGGAGCTCTTCCAGCAGGGCCCGCGCTCCGGCCGGGTCACCTGTGTGCAGCCGGTACTCGGCGACCAGCTTGACGGCCGGGGCGCGATCGGAGGCCGGCGTCAGCTCCAGCGCAAGCTCGGCCAGCTCAAGCGCCGACTGAGACGCTCCACGGGCCGCGACGCGGCGGGCCGCCTCCGTCAGGGTGGCTGCAACCTCCGCTGACGGCCGCTCGGTCGCCAGCCCCAGATGGCGGGCGCGCTCCTCCCCGCTCATCCGCAGCGCGAGACGCCGGTGGACCTCGCGCCGCTGCAGCGGTGTCGCCGCGCCGTACACCGCCGAGCGCAGCAGCGGGTGCGCGAAGCGCACGCGATTGCCGTCGAGCACCAGGTCCCCCGCCCGGAACGCGGGTTCGAGCGGTGCCAGGTCGACCCCGCCGGCCGCCGGGTCGGAGAGCGCGGCAACTTCCAGGAGCGCGTCAGCGGCCGACGCGGGATAGGCCGCGAGCCGGTCCCTAGCCAGCGCGGCCAGCGAGTCCGGCGTCGAGAACGAACCGGTCTCGAGGGACCGCCTGGCCAGCTCAAGCGCGTAGAACGGGTTCCCATTGGCCGCTTCGTGGATCTTTGCCATCAGCGGCATCGGCACCGCCCGGCCCAGCTGGTGGCGGATGACGCGGAAGAGCGCGCCGAGGCTCAGCGGGCCAAGCCTGATCCGGACCAGCCGGTCAGGCACGAGCGCTTGCTCGACAACCGTGCCGCGCTCCGCCCGGCAGGACAGCAGCGCCGCGACTTGATCGGTGACCCTCAGCCGGCGCAGCGCGAATCCCAGCGCGAATGCGGAACCGGGATCGAGCCACTGCGCATCGTCGACGGCCACCAGAGTGTCGCCGCGCCGCGCCAGCAGCCGCAGCGCGTCGAGGACGGCGAACGCTACCGCCCGCGGGTTCGCCGGGCCGTGACCCGGCTCCTCGAGTAGCAGGGCGACCCGCAGCATGCGCGCGCGGGGGGGCGGCAACTCGGGGAGGATCTCATCGAGAGCGTCGCCGAGCAAATCGTTCAGCGCGCTGTAGGCCAGCTGCGACTCCGACTCGTTCGGGCGCGCCACCAGGGCGCCGAAACCCTGCGCCCGAGCGTGTTCAAGCGCGGCCTCCCACACCGTCGTCTTGCCGATGCCCGCGTCGCCCGAGATCACGACCACAGGGGGAGCTTCGGCCCGCAATGCCTCGCGGAACGCGGCCAGCTCCGCGTCCCGCCCGACAATCCAGCTCGAGTCCCCCTTCACGCAGCGATTCTCCCATTGGGACGGTGAACGCGTAGGGTGGCGGGTGGACAGTGCCGTCCGGCCCAGATCCCAATGGCGCTGGAGCGCGGCATGTCTGATCCGAAGGGCTTCCTGACCACGCGGCGTCAGGATTATGCCCGCCGCCCGGTCCGGGAGCGAGTGCAGGACTGGAACGAGGTCTACGACAGGCGGACCCTGCTCCCCGTCATCGGGGCGCAGGCGGGACGCTGCATGAACTGCGGTGTCCCGTTCTGCCACCACGGCTGCCCGCTGGGGAACCTGATTCCCGAGTGGAACGATCTTGTCCATGGTGGCGACTGGGCGGCCGCGAGCGAGCGGCTGCACGCGACCAACAACTTTCCCGAGTTCACCGGCCGGCTGTGCCCGGCCCCCTGCGAGGCCTCATGCGTGCTGGCCATTAACCAGCCCGCCGTGACGATCAAGAACGTCGAGGTCGCGATCGCCGACCGGGCGTGGGAGAGCGGGTACGTCACGCCGCGGCCGGCGGAGCGCAGGTCGGGGAAGACCGTCGCCGTGATCGGCGCGGGCCCGGCAGGCCTGGCGTGCGCCCAGCAGCTCACCCGGGCCGGTCACACCGTCACCGTGTACGAGCGAGACGACCGGGTCGGCGGGCTGCTTCGGTACGGGATTCCCGAGTTCAGGATGGAGAAACGCCATCTGGACCGCCGGCTGGAGCAGATGCGCGCAGAGGGCACGCGTTTCCGCGCTGGCGTCGCGGTCGGGGCCGATCTGGACGCCGCACGCCTGCGCCGGCGCTCTGACGCCGTGGTGGTCGCGGTCGGCGCCACGGCGCAGCGTGAGCTGCTGGTGCCGGGCCGGGATCTGGCCGGAGTCCACCAGGCGATGGAGTACCTGCCCGGCGCCAACCGGGCGTGCGCGGGTGACGTCGGCGGCTGGCCGGCCATCCACGCCGGCGGCCGGCATGTCGTCATCGTGGGCGGCGGCGACACCGGCGCGGACTGCCTGGGCACGGCGCTGCGCCAGGGCGCCGCCTCGGTTGTCCAGCTGGACATCAACCCGCTGCCAGGCCCAGACCGTGGCCCGGACCAGCCGTGGCCCGTGTACCCGAAGATCTACCGGACCTCCTCCGCGCACCGGGAGGCGCGCGAGCTGGCCAGGCTGCGCGGACAGGACTGGACCAGCCTCGGCATCCCCGTGGCCGGGCCCGATGGCGACGTGCGGGTGTTCTCCGCATCCACGTTCCGCTTCGAAGGTGACGGCAACGGCCACGTCCGGGCGCTGCACGTGGTCGGGGTGGAGCCGAGCCGGCGGCGGGCACAGCCGGGCACCGAACGGGTGCTCCCCGCCGACCTCGTCCTGCTCGCCCTGGGCTTCACCGGACCCGAACACGACACAGCCCTGATGGAGCAGCTCGCGCTCCGGCTGGACCCGCGCGGAAATTTCGCCCGCGACCCGGAATTCTGCGCTGGCCCGGACGGGGTGTTCGTGACGGGCGACGCGGGACGCGGAGCTTCACTGATCGTGTGGGCGCTCGCGGAGGGCCGCGCCGCAGCGGCTGCCGTGGACCGCTACCTCATGGGCTCCACGGCCCTTCCCGCACCGGTCCGGCCCACCGACCGCCCGCTGGCGGCCACCAGTTCCGCCGCCCTTTAGACCTCGGTTCTGGGCTGCGTGGGCTTCTGGCCGGAGCCGGTGCCGCCGCGGAATCCCCCGGTGACCCGGAAGAGGGCGTGCCGCGCCAGCTGGAGCTCACCCAGCAGCCGGGGCAGATCCGCGCCGGCGCGGTTCCCGGGGCCGACCATTCCCTCAGCGGTCCCCGCCCGCACAAAGCGGTTCCCGATGGCAACCGGCCCGATCCGGCCCGGCCGGAACAGCGCCGCCACTGCCTCCGCGCCGGGCCCGGCCACTCCGGTACGGTACATCAGATCCCAGGCAGACAGAGAAGGCAGGGACGCCCATGACCGCTGGGAGCGCCGCCGGGGGCGCCGCGGAAACCGCGGGACCGCGATTTGGTGTGCGGTCCATGTCCGCGCCGCTCCGCCGGGTTCTGCTGCGCCGCCCGTCGGTCACCGGCGACTTCGCGGCGGCGGACTGGCGGCTGCCCGACCCCGCGTTGCTGGCGCGGCAGCACGAGGCGTTCGGCCAGCTGCTCACCGATCTGGGCTGCCAGGTTGAGATCGCACCGCCCGCCGACGGCCTGGTCGACGCCACCTATGTGCGGGATCCCGGGCTGGTGACCGGCGCAGGTGCGGTGCTGTTCCAGATGGCCAAGCCAGCCCGCATGGCAGAGCCCGCCCTGCTCGGTTCCGCGCTTACCGCGGCGGGCGTTCCGGTTGCGGGACGGCTGGCGGGAGCCGCGCGGGCGGACGGCGGCGACTTCATCTGGCTGGACGAGCGCACCATGCTCGCAGGGCGCAGCTACCGGACCAACGCCGAAGGCCTGCGCCAGATGGCGCAGATCCTCGCAGCGGAGGGCGCCGCCCTGGAGTCGGTCGACCTCCCGCACGACCGCGGGCCCGGGCACGTGCTGCACCTGATGTCGCTGATCTCACCGGTCGCCGATGACCTTGCCGTGGTCTACCCGCCGCTGGCGCCGGTGGCACTGATGGAGGCGCTCGCCGAGCGGGGGGTCCGGGTGGTGCCCGTCGCCGCCGAGGAGTACGAGACGATGGGGTGCAACGTCCTGGCGGTCCGGCCCCGGCAGGTGCTCATGCTCACCGGGAACCCGCGGACCCGCGCCGCGCTCGAGGCGGCCGGCTGCGACGTGCACGGCTACGACGGCTCGGAGATCTCCCTGAAGGGCGACGGGGGCCCGACCTGCCTGACCGCCCCGATCTGGCGCCACGCCTGACTCAGCAGGGCACCTCCCGCGGCGTCTTATATAGGAGAGGACACGCGCCGCGGCGGCAGGTGAGGCATGGAGCGTCTGCTTGGCAGGGGTCTGCCGAAGGCTTCGGCTGCCCGCGGCCGTGATGGCAGGCTGCGATGACCGGCGACGACCCGGCGGCCGGGACCGCGCAGCCCGGGCCAGCGCGGCGGCCTGTGGCGCCGCCTGGTGCACGCCCGCCGGATGATCTTGTCGAATGCCTCTTCCGAACGCACGCCCTCACCTTGGTCCGCACGGCCGTGCTGCTGGTGGGAGACCAGGACAGCGCCGAGGACGTGGTGCAGGAGGCCTTCCTCGGCCTCTACCGGAGCTTGGCCCGGCTGCGGGACCCGGACAAGGCCCTGCCCTACCTGCGGGCGTCAGTGCTGAACGGCTGCCGGTCGGTGCTCCGGGCCCGGCGCCGGGCCCGGCGGCGGCCACCGCAGCATGATCCGCCGGTCTGGTCGGCCGAGGCGGCCGCTATGAGCCGGGATGACACGCGCGCGGTGCTGGCCGCCACCACCCGCCTGCCCCGCCGCCAGCGTGAGGTGCTGGTGCTGCGTTACTACCTGGGCCTGGCCGACCGTGAGATCGCGGACGCCCTTCGGGTCAGCCGGGGCACGGTGTCGTCCACGGCGTCGCGCGCGCTGGCCGCGCTCGCCCGCGATCTTCGGGAGGAACCGTGAACCGGATGGAGGACCGGCTGCGTGACGCGTTCGGCGCGGCCGCGGGCACCGTCAGAGCGGATACGATCCGCGGCCTGCCCGGCCGACCGCCCAGCCCACCCGGACGCCGGTGGCTGGTGCCGCTGGCCGCCGCGGCAGCGGTGGCCGTGGTCATCGCGGCCGTGTTCGTCATCACTCCCCTGGTGCTGTCCGGGCACCGGGGCGCGGCGACCTACCGGCCCCGCTCCGCGACCTCCGCCGGTGTGACCCGGTCGCCCCAGCCCTCGGCCAGGGTTACGGTCGGCCGCTGCGTCCACGTCACGGCCACCGGCGACTTCGACGGGGACGGCACCCCGGACGTGGTGACGCTGGTCGATGTTCTGCCCGCGGGCCAGACGTGCCGCCAGGACCTGTCCGACCACCTCCGTATTCGTGTCACGTTCGGGTCTGGCGGCGGCTTCGACCGTCCGTTCACCTACTGCACCGGCGGCGCCTGCGACAGCGTGTTCACCGCCACCGACCTGGCCGGGGACGGCCGCAGCGAACTCGCCGTGGAGGTGGGGCCGGGCGCTGTCATCGACTTCGTGGAGTTCTTCCGCGTAAGCCGGCACGGAATCAGTCCGCTTCGCATCGCCGCGGCGGGGGCGGCCAAGGCTGGGCTGAAGCCCGGCCCGGCGGTCTTCGGCGGAAGCCAAGACTCCGGCGTGCAAAGCCCCGTGGCCTGCCACATCCGGCCCGACGGCAGCCGGGTCCTGGTCTCCATCCAGGCCGAGTCCCTCAGCAGCCGCATCACCGGGCCGTGGCGGGTTAAGCGAACCGAACTCCAGCTTCGCGGCGACTCCCTGCACGTCGTCGGGGTCTCGACGGCAACGGTTCGCGGCTTCCCGGTCCGTAGCCTGCGATTCCGCAACGGCTGCCCATAGCCGTCTGGATGGTGAGGCGTCAGGGCCGACGTCGTACCGGACCGGGGTGGAGTGCAGCTCTTTTCACGTCGGCCAGTCATTTCACCGCCCGGTTTGCCCTGGTTTGCGTCACCAAAGCCGTGAAAAGTCGAAGGGGAGCTGCAGCCGGGCGTAGCTGGCGCTGAAACCGGCTAGTGGCCGCTTCCGGACTGCTCGAATACCAGCTGGGCCTTGCTCATCCAGTCCTCTTTGCCGGCGACGCGCATGTAGATCAGGGCGGCGATGGTGATCACCAAGACGGCGATGAACACCATCAGGCCCCAGAAGACGACCCCGCTGCTGGTGAACGGCGAGAAGTACGACTTCCAGACCACGACGACGCCTGCCGCCGACGCGACCACCGGCACGACTACGTGCAGCAGGGGGTTGAACTGGGCCCGGCCCTCCGTCAGGTAGTACTTCACCACGCCGATGTTGGCCAGGATGTACATCAGCACCAGGCCGATCGTGATGGCGTTCGCCCAGGTGAAGAACACGTTCGTGACGCCCCAGATCAGGACGCAGACGAAAGCCACGACGTTCACCGCGACTTCGAGGTGGATCGCGTTGACCGGCGTCTTCTGCTTCGGGTTCACCTTCCCCAGGGCGGTCGGCAGCACCCCGGAACGGCCCATGCCGTACCAGGTCCTGGTGCCGCCGTTGAAGCACGCGATCGACACGGCTATCGCCGAGTTCAGCAGCGCGAAGAGCAGGAAGACCCACGCGCCGCTCCACACCCGCTCAGCGAGAACCGCCACCGGGAACGGCGCATTGGGGTTGGCCGTGGCCGCAACCTTGTTCACGCCGGTGCCGACCAGGTACCCCCAGGTGACGAACACAAAGTAGATCATCAGGACGACGACGGACCCGACCAGCCCGATCGGCACGTTGCGCTTGGGGTTCTTGCTCTCCTCGGCCAGGGGGCCGGTGGACTCCCACCCGCTGAACGCGAAGATCGAGAACACCACGCCTAGGAACAGGTTGGTCGCCAGGCCGAAGTTGCCGGGGTTCAGCGGCCCGAAGCTGAACCCGCCGGGTCCCGGCGAGGCCAGGCCGGTGATCGCCAGCGCCACCATGATCACGATTTCGATCGTCCCCGTGATGATCAGCGCCCGCTCCGAGAGCACGATCCCCTGGTAGGCGAAGTAGATCACCAGCGCCAGGCCCGCGATGACCCAGACCCACCACCAGATGGTGACGCCGTACTGGCTCTGGATAGACGGCTCGAGCACCGTCTTGGCCAGAAGCGACAGGGTGAGCGCGCCGACCGGCGGCAGCCAGACCGAGAACAGCACCCCGGCGAAGAACCCGGCCCGCGGGTGGAAGGCGCGCGCGATCCAGGTGTACCAGCCGCCGGCCGACGGGAACACCTTGGCCAGCTGCGCCGCCGACAGCGCCTGCAGCATCAGCAACACGCCGCCGAACAGGAACGCCCACGGGGTGGACAGCCCCGCGAAGCCCACGATGAACACGAACGACGCGAGGATCGCGAAGGACGGTGCGATCGTCGCGATTCCCTGCATCAACATCCCGGGGAGCCCGACCGCGTTCTCCCGCAGTTCGGTTTTGACGGTTCCCTCGCTCGCCTGACCAGCCTCGACTGCCACCGTGAGTCTCCTTCCCGTTACCCGCCGGAAGCAGGACTCCCTGCCAATGCAGAGCATTCGCTCACGGACTGACCATCCGCTCCACTCGGAGTATCGACCTCGCGGCGCGACCTTGGCAAGGCCCGATCCGTAGCGCGTGCCCGCTAGCGCGGCGGGGCGGTCGGGCGAGCGAGCCCGTGGTGCCCGGGGCCGCGCGGAACGATGGGCCAGATGTCGGCCACGACATCGTCGTGGACCACGTGGTAGGCGTCGTACCAGTTCACGGTGCTCGGCGAGTACCCGGGCACGAGCGCGACCGCGTCGCCGACCTGCAGGGGCGATCCCCCGGGAGCCACGAAGATGCCGTGCTCCTCATCGAAGCGGAAGACGTCGAGGTCGTGGCCGGCGATGGTCACGTCGGCGGGGTCGGCAACCGACTTGTTGCCGGCGTCGACGATCACCTTGCCGCTCTGCCGGCTGATCACGGTCGCCTGGATCGTGAGCGAGTGCTCGAAGCCAGGCACCATCTTGCCGTGGAAGTTGTCCATGACTACGTACGTGCCGGCCTGGATCTCGGTCAGGCCCGGGTACCCCGCCGTCCACCGCCACGTCGCTATCCCGCCAGCCGAGCGGATCTTGCACGGGATGCCGTTGGTCTCCAGCAGATCCGCAACGCCGGTGAAGAACGTCATCGCCTCGCGCTGACGTTCGTGGCGCAACGCGCTGTCCGGCGTTAGCGAGCAGTGCCCCTCGTAACCGGTGATTCCCTCGAACCGCAGCCCGGGAAGCTCCATCACCTGCCTAGCAAGCACCAGGCATTCCCGCGCGGTGTCCACTCCGCAGCGGTCCATGCCGGTGTCGACCTCGATCATGACCCCGAGCGTCGACCCCGCGGCGACGGCGGCCGCGGAGTGCGCCGCGGCGTTCGGTTCCTCGTCCACCGCGACCAGGATCCGGTGGTCCCTGGCAAGCTCGGCGAGCACGCGGAGCTTGGCCGGATGCGCCACCGTATTGACGACGAACAGGTCGTCCATCCCGGCGGCGGCGAGAACGGCCGCCTCCCACACCGTGGCCATGGACAGGCCGCCCGCTCCCGCCTGCAGCTGGCGGCGGGCGAGGTCGGGGCTCTTGTGCGTCTTGTAGTGCGGGCGGATCGCGGCCTTGCCCAGCTTCTTCAGCTCGCTCGCCATGCGGTCGATGTTGCGCTGCGCCGCGTCGATGTCGAGCACGAGAGCGGGCGTGACAAGCTCGGCGCGGTGCTGGCCGATGGCGTCCCCGTACTGGCGCCTGACGCGGTCATAGGCTTCTTGCAGCACCGCTGTGGCGTCCGGCATCGAATCCCTCCTTGGCGTCACGTGGCTTCGCGGGTCATTCCGCACCCGGCCCGAGGCAGCGGACGACGCGGACCGGTTCCGGTCCTGCCCGCAGGCGGAAGGGCAGGCTGGCCGGCAGCGCAAGGGTCTCGCCACGCCGGATCGGGCTGCGGCCGAAGTTGCCCTCGATGAACCCCGCGCCGGCCACCACGATCGCGATCGAGAAGCGCCCGTCGCTCACCTCGATCTCGTCGGCGACCTCCAGCGCGGTGGCGTCGAAAAACGGCAGTACGTCATCGTGGAGCAGGCGCACCTCGCGCGAGCCGTGACTGGTGCGCAGCACGCGGGGGACCTGGCGCGCCCGGGCCAAGGTCGTGGCCTCGTCGGCGCCCGTGTAGTCGATCATGTCCAGGGCCAGGTCCCAGCCCAGGCCCATGGTCGCCCCCGCGTCGCCGGCCCCGGACGTTTCCGGGATGACGATGTGATCGCTGGGCTCCTGGATCTCGATGAACGAGATCCGCGGCCCCAGGTAGTGCGGGACGCCGGCGTGCGCGACGTACACCTCGCCCGGATGCACGCCGGTCCGGTGCAGCGTGCCCCGGATGGCCGTGTTGTCGTGCCGGCGCACGGCGCCAGCGAACCACCCGCGGTCGATGCCAGGGACGAAACCGATGCCCGCGTAGGCGGGCTCGCCGCCGTCGCCGGGTGTGTCGAGGAGGATCCACGCCTCCGTCTTCCCGAAGCGGGAGCCGAGGTGCCGCCGCGCCCACGCCCGCGTCGGGTGCGCGTGCAGCGGGACCTGGCCGGCCGGTGACAGCAGCTTGACCAGGACACCCGTGATCGGCCCCCAGGTCCCGGCGAACGACGCGCCGACCATCTCCTCGGGCAGGGCCTGGACGATCTCGGCGAGCGTGACCGGGCCGGCGCCGGGCAGGTCGACGGGGCTCAGACCCTGAGGGCGGCGGTCAGGATCGTCGTTGCTGGCGCGGGTGCACGAGCCCACCCAGTCCTCTGACCACCAGTCGTCGGCGCCGGGGGGGAGCCCCCGGAAGGCCCTGGTCAGCGAGCCACCCTCGTAGAAGCGGTAGAGCGGATGGTAGGCAAGCGGCAGGGGCCGCCTGATCGCTTCCCGCAGCTTCTCGAGCCGTGCCACGAGACCGCCTACAGTTCCGCGTTCACAATGAACCCGCCGTCCACGAGCAGGGTCGCGGAGGTCACGTAGCTGGCATCGTCGGTGAGCAGGTAGGCGATCGTGGCCGCGAGTTCCTCGGGCTCGGCCCCCCGGTGCAGGGCGACGCGCTCGACGTAGTACTTCAGCACGTCCGGGTCGTCCGTCAGCGGCGCGGCCATCGGCGTCTTCACCCAGCCCGGCTCAACCGCGTTCACCCGGATGCCGTGCGCGCCCAGGTCGCGGCCCAGCGCCTTGGCCAGCATGCTGATGGCGCCCTTGGTGCCGCAGTACGCGGTCTGGCCCGGGGCGCCCACGTGCGCCGAGATCGAGCTCACGCAGCAGATCGCGCCGCCGTGCCCCTCCCTGATCATCTGCTTGGCCGCTTCCGTGCAGACCACCCAGGTGCCGCGCACGTTCGTTTCGAACAGGTTGTTGAAGTCCTCGACGGTTGTCTCATCCCAGGCCATGAACGGGTTGATCGCCGCGTTCGACACGACGCAGTCGAGCCGGCCGGCGCGCTCGGCCACGGTGCGCACCATGGCGGTCACCTGTCCCGGATCACGCATGTCGGCGACGACCGGGAAACCCTGCCCGCCCGCCTCGCCGATCCGTCCCAGCGTCTCGGCGGGATCCTGCCCGGGCAGCTGGTTCACCCCCACGAGCGCGCCCTCCGCGGCGAGGCGCACCGCGGTCGCCCGCCCGATGCCCGTCGTCGCCCCGGTGACCAGCGCGACCTTGCCCTCAAAGCGCCGCTCCATGACCACGCCCCTCTCAGAAGATGGCGATCGGGTTCCAGGGTGATCCGGTTCCGCCGGGCAGCCGGAGCGGCAGGCCGACGACCATGAACTCGAAGCGTCCCTCGTCCTCGCAGGCTCTGGCCAGGTCTTCGAGCTGCAGGCTGTCGGCGGCGAGCATGCCCATGGCCGTGACCTGCAGCGGGTGGATCGGGTACAGCACGCCGTCGACGTTGCTCGGGACCGTTTCCCCGTCGCCGTCCGGCAGGAACGCGGCGATCCGCCGCTCGTGCATCCACGGAATCGTGTCCACGTGCAGGCCCGCCTTGCCCTGGCCGGCCGGCGGGTAGTCGTTGCTCCACGCGCCGAGCTCAAGACGGCGCCGGTGATGCCCGGTACGGAAGACGAGGATGTCCCCCTCGCCAAGCCGGACTCCCTGCGCCCGCTCGATCGCCTCGAGTTCGGCACGCGTCACGGCCTCCCCCGGCTCGAGCCACTTGACCCCGCGGTACCGCGGCGCGTCCAGCAGCACGCCCCTGCCGACGAGCCCTTCGCGGTACGTCGTCACGTCGAGCGCGGTGGCCCCGCGGGAGGTCATCACCTCCTGCGCGGGCCGGCCGTTGTAGACGCGGCCCCGGTAGGCGATGTGGCAGAGCGCGTCCATGTGGGTGTGGCAGTCGCCGTGGAAGGCTAGGCCGACGAAGTCGGTTGCGAACGTCACCCCGCTCGAGCCGATGTCGACGTCGTGGCCCTGGACCACGTGGTGGATGACGGGGCTCGGGTTGTCCGGCCCGGCGGCCGTGCTCATCGGGATCGCCATCGTCGCCCGCCGGCCGGACCGGACCAGCGCGGCCGCCGCCCGCACCGAGTCGTCGGTGATGTAGTTGAGCGTCCCGAGCTCGTCGCCGGGGCCCCAGCGGCCCCAGTTCTTCACCGCCTCAAAGATCTCGTCGAACTCCCGCAACGTCACCGGCGTGGGCAGCGTCAGCGTCGTCATCCCCTGGTCACCTCCTGCTGTCCTGCTCGCTACCCACCGCAGGCCGCGGGCGGAGGAACCGCTCATAGGCCGCCTGCGGCTTGACCGATTCGTGCACGACCGCGCGGACCGCGCGGATCATCCCGACCGGGTCCTCGCTCTGGAAGATGTTCCGGCCCATGTCGACCCCGGCTGCCCCCTCCTCGACGGCGCGGTAGGCCATCGTCAGCGCGTCAAGCTCAGGAAGCTTCTTCCCGCCGGCCATGACCAGCGGCACCGGGCAGGCGGACGTCACCGTGTCGAAGTCCTCGGCGCAGTAGTAGGTCTTGACCACGTGCGCGCCAAGTTCCGCGCAGATCCTGGTGGCGAGCCTGAGATAGCGCGCGTCCCTGGTCAGTTCCTTGCCGACCGCCGTGACCGCGAGCACCGGGATCCCGTACCGCTGGCCCTCGTCCACCAACCGGGTCATGTTGTGCACCGACTGGGTTTCGAACTCGCCGCCGATGAACACCTGCACGGCGACCGCGGCGGCGTTGAGGCGGCCGGCATCCTCCATGCTGACCGCGATCTGCTCGTCGGACAGCTCCCTCAGGATGCTCGGCCCGCCGCTGGCCCGCAGCACGATGGGCGTGCGCGAAGCCGGGGGAATCGTGGACCGGACCATGCCGCGGGTGGTCATCAGCGCGTCGGCGTAGCCGAGCAGTGGGACGATCGACAGGTCCACCCGCTCCAGGCCGGTGGTCGGGCCCTGGAAGTAACCGTGGTCGATCGCCAGCATCACCGTGCGCCCGGTGGCCGGCCGGAACACCTGGGCGAGCCGGCTCTGCATGCCCCAGTCAAGCCCGCCGGACCCCTTCAAGCCGAACGGCTCCGAGCGCGCCGGCACGGACGGCGCAAAGCGCTCGCCCTCACTCCGGCTGTCTTTCTCTGCCATACGCCCCCTCCTAGCTGTCGGGGCTCCGTTGCGGAACCATGGTGCTGGGCAACGTCGCGGCCGACGGCCGCGGCGGCGCGCCCGCGGCGCGCCAGAGCGGGTTGAGCAGGCCGTCCTCGGAGAGGTCCAGCATCCGCGGGTAGATCTCCAGCCATCTGGCGTAGCTGTCGTCGTAAACGGCGACGGCGGCCGGCTTCGGCTCGAAGGTTGCCACGCGCTTCCGTAGCGCATGTTCAAGGTCGGTCAGGCTGGAGTAGAGCCCTGCCCCCTTGCCCGCGCAGAGCGCCGCGCCCAGCGCGCTGCTCTCGGTCACCGCCGGCACGTGGACCGGCAGCCCGAGCACGTCAGCGATGATCTGCGGCCACAGCGTGCCCTTGGCCGCGCCGCCGCTGAACGTGAGCTCATTCACCCGGGCGCCGGTCAGCTCGCCGATGATGCCCAGGTGGCCGCGGACCACGTAGGCGGCCGCCTCCTCGATCGCCCGCACACACGCGGCACGTCCCGTGCCGGCGGGGTCGCCCAGGTTGAATTGGATGAACGCGGGGCTCGCGTGAACCCATCTGCGCGCGTTCATCAGGTTCGAGCCGATCGCGAACACCCCGTTCGAGCCGGGCGGGATCCGCGCCGCGCCTTCCTCCATCACGACGTACGGGTCCACACCCCGCGCCCGCGCGGCGGCGGCCTCGCCGTCGCAGAAGGCGTCCCGGTACCAGCGCATCGCCATCCCGCAGTAGAACCCGATCCCCTCGAGCATCCACTCGCCCGGCGTGACGTGGCAGAGCGTCCTCAGCCTGATTGCCGGGTCGATGAGCGGCGTGCCCACGAGCAGCGTGTTCTGCCAGAAGGTCCCGGCCAGGACGGTGAACTCACCAGCCCGCACGCCCGCGCCGAGCAGCCCGAGCTGGGTATCGGCCCCGCCGGCCACCACCGGGGTGCCGGCCCGCAGGCCGGTCTGCGCGGCGGCGGCGGCGGTGACCTCGCCGACGGCCGTGCCCGGGTCGGCCACCTCCGGCAGCACGGCCGGCGAGATGCCGCAGATCCGCGCGATCGGCGCCGACCAGGTCCGGCGGGCCAGGCTGAACATTCCCGAGCTGGAGCCGCAGGACGGCTCGGTCACCTGGACCCCGGCCAGGCGGTAGGTGATCCAGTCGCTGAGCATGCCCAGGCTGTGGATCCGGGCGAAGATGTCCGGCCGGTGCCGCGCCAGCCAGCGGAGCCGGGCCGGGGAGGTGATGGACACCCAGTCACCGGCCTCGGCGAAGATGCGCTCGGCGGCGCCCTCCCTGATCAGATCCGCGGCCTCGCTCCCGGCGCGGCTGTCGACGTTCGGGCAGGCCCAGATCTCGGCGCCCCGCGCGTCGTAGAGCACGATCCCCTCGCGCATGCTCGTCGCCGCGACGGCGGCGACGTCGTCCCCGGTGGCGCCCGCGGAGCGCAGGGCGTCGCGGATGCAGGCCGTGATCGCGGCCCAGTTGGCCTCGACGTCGAAGTCCTGGCCCCCCGGGGCGTCCGGCGGCTCGTGGTGGGTCCATTCCCGGAGCGAGACGGCCACCTGCTCGCCCGCCACGGTGAACAGCAGTGCCCGGCAGCTCCCGGTGCCCGCGTCCACCGCGAGCAGGTACGGTCCCCCGCGCGCGGTCATCCTGCGGCCTCCTGGCGGGCAAGGACCTCGGGGTTCAGCAGGTGGTCCGGGGTGTCGCCGGCCACGAGGCTGGCCACGGCCGCGGCGGCCATCTCAGCCCCGCGGCGCAGCGTCTCATGGGTGGCGCCGCCGATGTGCGGCGTCATGATCACGTTAGGCAGGTCGAGCAGCGGGTGGCGGTCCCCGGCCGGGCGCCGCTCCGCCACGTCCAGCGCCGCGCCGGCCAGTGCGCCGCTGGCCAGCGCCACCGCCAGGGCATCCTCGTCGACCAGCGACTCGCGCGCGGTGTTGATGAAGCACGCTCCCCGCCGCATACGGGCGAACGCGGCAGCGCCGAACATGTGCCGGTTGTCGGCGGTGACCCTGGCGTGCACCGAAACGAGGTCTGCGCGGCTGAGCAGGTCATCGAGCGCGACCATGGTCACGCCGGCCGGGACGGTGTTCGGCGGGACGGGGTCGTAGCCCAGCATGGGGAAACCGAGAGCGCCCGCGCGCGCGGCCACCTCCCTGCCCACGTTGCCGAGGCCGACCAGCCCGAGGGTTACGCTGGCCGCCTCGCCGCCAAAGAACTGGCTGCCCTCGAAGGCGCTGGCCGCGTGCTGCCCGCCCTCGATCAGAAAACGGGCCGAGGCCGGCACGCCGCGGATGAGCATGAGGGCGAAGGCGATGGTCAGCTCGGCAACGGCAACGGCATTGCGCCCCGGCGCGTTCGTCACCAGGATGCCGCGCGCGCTGGCCGCGGCCACGTCGACGTTCACCGGCCCGCCACGGGCGCAGCAGACCAGGCGAAGCGGCGCGGCGTCAAGGATCTCCGCGGTGACGGGAGCGCCGTGCACCAGGAGCACATCGTGGCCGGTCACCGCGGCGGCTACGTCGGCGGGGTCGCCCAGGTATTCGCGCAGCGCCCGCTCGGAGTCAGTTCGGGGCGGGGCCACGTCGGTGCCGGCGATCTGCAGTTCCGTCACGATGACGGCGTCACCAAGGGCGGCCAGCGCGGCGGTGAAGACGCCGGCCGGCATGAAGGCGTCGCCTACGGCCAGGACCCGCACCGGTCGGGCCTGGGTCACGGGTAGACGTAGGTCGGCTTGATGTCGATGGCGTGACCGCTGCCCGACTCGAGCACGAATTTGAGCATCCGGGCGGTGTCCAGGTAGTAGAACTCGATCGAGTCGCCGATCCGGCCGCTCATCAGCACCTCGGCGCCGTTGGACCGCCAGTGCTCCTGCATGAGCGTGCTGTCTTCGGCGGAGTGCTTCATGCAGGCGATGTGCTGGACGCCCTCGCCGTGGGTGTCCAGGAACTCCTGGTAGATGCTCGGCCCGCTGACCGGCTGGATCAGCTCGAAGCCGAGCCCGTCGACCGACGCTTCCGCGCCGATCATCCGGTACTCGACTGGCTCGCCCTTCACTCGCGTGTCGTGCAGCAGCGGGGGCTTGTAGTCGAAGACGCTCCACGGGCCCCAGCCCAGGGTCTGCGTGTAGGTCTGGAGCGCCGCCTCGATGTCGCGGACCACCACGGCGATCTGGGTGATCTTCATGGGCGTGGGCGGCGCGACGATCTGCGGTGTCATGTTCTTCCTCCTTGGCTGCGGGCGTGACGCCTCAGGTTTTGGCGGGCTGGGCGCTGGCATCTGCTGCCAGCAGCCGGGCGCGGGCGGTGAAGGCGTCAAGATCTTCGATACCCACGAGGGCGCCCGATCCAGCCGTGAAGCGCAGCAGGCGGACCCCGCGCTCGGCGCCGTCACCAGCCTCCACCAGCTGCACCCCGGCCAGCTGGTCGAGGCGGCCGACTCGCGCCAGCAGCTCACGCCGAGTCCAGGGACGACCCCAGAGGTTAACCATGCGCGCGGAGCCTCCCGGAGCGCTTGCTCAGATTGCGGGCATTCGCTCAGCCCCGAGTATCAACCACACACGGCCGCGCCGCAAGGGGGCGGGCGCGGACGGGGGTGCCGCTTCGGGCAGACGGGGCCGCTTCGGGCCGCCGCGGGCCGCTTCGAGCCGACGGGGGTACCGCTTCGGGCCGCCGGGGGCCGCTTCGGGCCGCCGCGGGGCCGCTTCGAGCCGACGGGGGCCGCTTCGGGCCGCCGCGGCCTGCGGTCAGGCCCGCTTG
>Ga0070717_10001467_pt1 | contig 16301 bp, 14 predicted proteins | sample LARL113metaG_FD_71366 | JGI IMG/M metagenome (GOLD analysis project Ga0070717, IMG submission 71366) | Corn, switchgrass and miscanthus rhizosphere microbial communities from Kellogg Biological Station, Michigan, USA - LAR L11-3 metaG | ecosystem: Host-associated > Plants > Roots > Rhizosphere ... | reverse complement strand
AGCACCGCGACCTTGTGGCCGCGCTCGATCAGGAACATGCCGAGCGCGTCGATGGTGGTGGACTTGCCGACGCCCGGCGAGCCGGTGATGCCGACGCGCGCCGCCTTGCCGGTGTCCGGCAACAGCGCCTGCACCAGATCGCGTGCCGCCGCCTGATGGTCGCTGCGCCTGCTCTCGATCAGCGTGATCGCGCGCGCCAGCGCCGCGCGGCTACCGCTGCGGAGATCCTTGGCCAATGTCTTGATTTCGAAACGAGGTTTATTCGGCGGGGCCAAAGCTTATTTTACCATGGCTGGTTTGACCATGGCCTGCTTTACAACGGCCGGGCATGACAGGCGAGCGGAAATGGTCGATTCGCGCCACTCACATCCGGCATAGATATCTGTCGTCCAGCATCTTGCGCATCGGTCCATCCTTGACCTCGGCGCAGACCGGACGCGCCGTCGCCAGCGCCTCCTGCGGGCGATCGCGGCTGATCGCAACCGCCAGAAAGGTGCGCAGACCATTGCCGACTTGCGGCGGCAGGATCGCACGCCAGAGATTTTCGTCGGCGAGTGCCGTACGCGCTTCGCGTTCCGCGCCGGCAAGATCCCTTGCGTCCAGAAGGTCGGCGGCACGGGTGAAACGCGGCCGGGGGTCGTGCGGATATTGCGCGATCAGTTGCGAGGCGCGGGCCCGCATCTCGGCGGCGTTCTTCGGATATTTGTCGACCGGAATGAGTTGCGACGTGAACGCCACGGCCTCGTAACCCTGTAGTACGGACATGACCGGATAGACCAGACCGACGGCCCCGGTCAAAGCGATCACCGCGGCAATCGGCTTCAATCGCGGCGTTGCTTCGCTCCGCCGCCAGATCAAAAGAATGAGGAGGCCTGTGACCACGCCGCCGATCGTGCCGCCGAAATGAGCGGCGTAGTCGACCCTTCCGCCATGCAGCGCGTTGGCCAGCGGCAGCAGCGAGGGAATGAGCACATAGAAGGCGTTCGATCGCAGCGCGCTGCGGATGGGCCCCGCCGGAAAATGCAGGCTGATGACCAGCATGGCGGCAAACAGCCCCATGATGGCGCCGGAAGCGCCGACGCCAACGAGCGAGGGTGGATTGACGTCGAGCGAGAGCAGGGAGCCGGCAAGCGCACTGATGGCATAGAGGGCGCCGAACCAGGCCCGGCCGATCAGGCGCTCCATGGTACGCCCGGCGACGAACAGGGCGAACGAGTTCATGGCGAGGTGGGTCGCGCTCGCATGCAGGAAGGGCGCCGACAACAGGCGGTACCATTCGCCGGATCCATAGACGAAGTCCTTTGACAGGCCGCCAAAGGCCACCAGCGTCGCGATTGTCGGCTGCAGAAAGTCGGTCGCCGGGCCGATGCCATAGGCGATCTCGGCCGCGAACACGGCAAACAGCACTAAAAGGATGAGGACGGTGAGGGTGGGAAACGCCGGCGGCGCAATCGCAACAGCCGGCATGGGCACTTCCGGCGGGCCGGGATGGATTGGCCGATCGGTGGATGTCATCGGTTGATTCCCGCGAAACGTTCTCGGCCAGCCCGTATCGATGCAGAAAATGCCACGCGCGGCCCGTTTGATCCACAATTGTACGCACAGTGAACTGGCGCAATGTGCGTTTCCTCACACTCCCTTCACTTCTGCCGTTACTGGTCCTCATCGTCATTTTTGGCCTCGGCATAAGACCAACCACATAGGGACCGACCGCCAAGCCGATCGTGCGGGCGACAAACAATGGACCGTCGCGCAAGGGATTTCCTTCAGGGAAAAATGGACGAGCGTGGCGTTACTCCGCCGCTTCGCTGTGCCCAAGCCTGGCGTTGAGCTTGTGGATCAGCTCTTCGGCCGCGTCGGCGATCACCGTGCCCGGCGGAAAAATCGCTTCGGCGCCGGCTTTGTAGAGCTCGTCGTAGTCCTGCGGCGGCACCACGCCGCCGACGATGATCATGATATCTTCGCGGCCCTGCTTCTTCAGCGCGGCCTTCAATTCCGGCACCGCGGTGAGATGCGCCGCCGCCAGCGACGACACGCCCAGGATATGCACGTCGTTCTCGACCGCCTGGCGCGCCGCTTCTTCGGCGGTCGCAAACAACGGCCCGATATCGACGTCGAAGCCGACGTCGGCAAAGGCGGATGCGATCACCTTCTGGCCGCGATCGTGGCCGTCCTGGCCGATCTTGGCAACCAGAATGCGCGGCCTGCGCCCCTCCGCCTCCTCGAACGCGTCGATCAGCGCTTGCAGCTTTTCGACCCGGTTGGACATGCTCGATGCCTCCCGCTTGTAGACGCCGGTGATGGATTTGATTTCGGCGCGGTGCCGGCCGAAAACCTTTTCCATGGCATCGGAAATCTCGCCGACCGTGGCCTTGGCGCGCGCGGCATCGATGGCCAGCGCCAGCAGATTGCCGTTGCCTTCGCCGGCACTGCGCGTCAGTGCGGCCAGCGCATCGTCGACGTCCTTCTGGTTGCGCTCTTGCTTGAGGCGTTTGAGCTTGTCGATCTGCAAGCGCCGGACATTGGAGTTGTCCACCTTGAGGATATCGATCGGCGCCTCGTCGACCGGCTTGTACTTGTTGACACCGATCACTGCCTGCTTGCCGGCGTCGATCCGGGCTTGCGTCTTGGCGGAGGCCTCTTCGATGCGCAGCTTCGGGACGCCGGCCTCGATTGCTTTCGCCATGCCGCCGAGCTCTTCGACCTCCTGGATATGGCCCCAGGCCTTGGCCGCGAGATCCCGCGTCAGCCGCTCGACATAATATGAGCCGCCCCAGGGATCGATAATGCGGTTCGTCCCGCTCTCCTGTTGCAGGAACAGTTGCGTGTTGCGCGCGATGCGGGCGGAGAAATCGGTCGGCAGTGCCAGCGCCTCGTCGAGCGCATTGGTGTGCAGCGACTGGGTATGGCCTTGTGTTGCCGCCATCGCCTCGATGGTGGTGCGCATCACGTTGTTGAACACATCCTGCGCCGTCAGTGACCAGCCCGAGGTCTGGCAATGCGTGCGCAGCGAGAGCGAGCGCGGGTCTTTCGGGTTGAACGGCTTTAGCAGCTTCGCCCACAACAGCCGGGCCGCGCGCATCTTGGCGACTTCCATGAAGAAGTTCATGCCGATCGCCCAGAAGAACGACAGCCTCGGCGCAAAGCGGTCGACGTCGAGGCCGGCGGCAAGGCCTGCGCGCAGATATTCGACGCCGTCAGCGAGCGTATAGGCGAGCTCGAGGTCCTGCGTCGCGCCGGCCTCCTGCATGTGATAGCCCGAGATCGAAATCGAGTTGTATTTCGGCATTTTTTGCGAGGTGTACGCAAAAATGTCGGAGATGATCCGCATCGAGGGGCTAGGTGGATAGATATAGGTGTTGCGCACCATGAACTCTTTCAGAATGTCGTTCTGAATGGTGCCCGACAATTTTTCCGGCGGTACGCCCTGTTCCTCGGCGGCCGCTACGAACAGCGCGAGGATCGGCAGCACTGCGCCGTTCATGGTCATCGACACGCTCATCCGGTCGAGCGGGATGCCCGAAAACAGCGTGCGCATGTCGTAGATGGAGTCGATGGCGACGCCGGCCATGCCGACATCGCCGGAGACACGCGGATGATCTGAGTCATAGCCGCGGTGGGTGGCAAGATCGAAGGCGACCGAAAGGCCCTTTTGCCCGGCGGCGAGATTGCGCCGGTAGAACGCGTTGGAATCCTCCGCCGTGGAGAAGCCGGCATATTGCCTGACTGTCCAGGGCTGGTTGACATACATCGTCGGGTAGGGGCCGCGCAGATAGGGCGCGATGCCGGGCCAGGTTTCAAGGAAATCGATGCCGTCGAGATCGGCTTCGCTGTAGGTGGACTTGACCGGGATGCCCTCCGGCGTGAGCCAAGATTCGGCGCCGCCGGCGGGCTTGGTGGTAACGGCCTTTTCGAAGGCGATATCGGCAAAGTTCGGTATGCGGCTCATGGTGTCACATAGTACAGCCCGCCTTTGCGGGTCGCTACCTCAATCATGGTCCGGGTGTTGGTGGCTGATGATGCTGTTCGTCTTTTCCGGACCGTAATTTTGCAGCGTGGTCTGGCTCGGCAGGTTGGATATCCCCACCACCCAGCCGAGCCGGGATTCGGTTCCATATTGCCGAGTCGGGACCAGGCGGTCCGGCCGGTCGAAGGTACCGGTCATGATTTCGATGCGGGGACCGTCGAGGCGGCGGAAGCTCAAGGGCGTGCCACAGGCGGCGCAAAAGTCGCGTTCGGCGATCGAGGAGGATTTGAACGCCGCCGGCTTGCCGCGGGTCCAGGCGAAATCGCTTTTTTCAATGTCGGCAAAGGAGGCGAACGGCGCACCCGCCGCCTTCTGGCACATCCGGCAATGGCAGATCGACACCCGGGCCGGCAGCCCCGACACCGCGAAACGAATGGCGCCGCATTGGCAGCCGCCGGTCAAAGGCAATTTCGTCTCCGATGCCATGTTCACTCCATCCGCCGATAGGCTTCCTCCAGGACGGCGAGCGCGTCGCCGCCGGCGAAGATGAATTCACTGACGCCGGCCGATCGCAGCGCGGTTTCGTGCTCGCGCGGCCGGCCTGCCAGATAGATATGTTGCGCGCCGGCGGTTTGCAGGGCCTTTGCCGCGGCTTCGGCCCGCTGGGCATAGACCTTGTCCGACGAGCACAGGCAGGCCAGCGCCGCGCCGGAGGTTTTGAAGGCAGCCGTGAGCGCCGCCGGATCGGCAAATCCTTCGCTGTCGATCGCCTCGATCCCGCCGGTCTCGAAAAGGCTTTTGGCAAAGGTCGCGCGCGCGGTGAAGTCGGCAGGCGTACCGAGATTGGCGAGGAAGACGCTTGGCCGCTTTCCCTTCGCCTTCAAGATTTCATCCGAGCGGTCGCGCAAAGCTTCGAACGGCGCCGCCAGCCGCAACGGCGCCAGCGCGTCGAAGGTGAATTTGGCCTCGCCATAGGGCGCAAGCTCGATCGGCTTTGCGTCGATTACCGCGACGTAAGGCTCGTGCAGATTGGGGAATTTTGTGGCGCCGGTCAGTACGTCGTTTCGCCTGGCAATGTTTGCTTCGCGAACGGCGCGCGTCGCCGCGACCTTGCGCTGGATCAGGTTCTGCTCGAGCGCCGCGAATACGCCGCCGGCCTTTTCGATCTCCTGAAACAGGGCCCACGCCGCTTCGCATAGCGCTTGCGTCAGGTTCTCGATGCCGCCGGAGCCAGCGGCGGGATCGGTCACCTTGGCGAGGTTGGATTCTTCCAGCAGGATGAGTTGTGTGTTGCGCGCCACCCGCCGCGCGAAGGCGTCGGGCAATCCCAGTGCAAGAGTATGCGGCAAGACGGTGATGGCGGTGGCGCCGGCTAGCCCGGCTGAGAATGTCGCCATGGTCGCGCGCAGCATGTTCACGTAAGGGTCGCGCTGGGTCAGCATCCGCCACGCGGTTTCCGCTGCGATGAACAATGGTTTTGGCGCAAGCCCGCAGGCTTGCTCGACGCGCGCCCACAAAAAACGCAACGCGCGGAATTTCGCCATGGTCAGGAACTGGTCGGCATCGGCGCTGAGGCGCGCATATATCATGTTCTGCGCATCTTCCAGCGCAACACCGGCCTCTTCGATTGCGCGCAAATAGGCCACGGCAGTGGCCAGCACGAACGCCAGCTCCTGCGCCTCCGTGCCGCCGGCATCATGGATCAGGCGTCCATCGGCCGCCGCGAACGGACCCTTGAACCCCATGGCTACGAGGCCTTTGATGGCGCCGGTAACCGCGCGCACGATTTCGGCCCAGGCATAGGGACTGGATCCCCAGACCGCGCAGGCGCCGATCGGATCGAGTCCGAAGCGGATATTGCAGGCCGCGGGACCGACACCCTTGCGCTTCACAAACTCGGCCAGGTGTATCGCGGCCATCCGTGACTGCGGGCCGATTTCAAGCTCGATTGAAATGCCGGCATCGATGAAGATGCCGTCCAAAACCTTCTCGATCGCTTCCGCCGAGGGCTCCAGCCCAAAGCCGTGCGCGCCATTGGCGCCCGCAAATACCAGCACTAGCCCGGTCGCGCCATTTTCGAGGTCATGCCGGGCCTGCGCATTGGCCGTTGCTGCGTCAGGATGATCGATCCGCTGCATGATCTGCCAGGGTGCAGCCGCGGCGCGGCCGGAAATCGGGCTAGCACCTTTGGCACGGGGGTAGATCGGCTCGATCGCAAGACCGTCATAGGTCTTGCCGACCAGCTTCTCGAACGACGCCCCCTTCAAGACGCCGTCGACCAGCTTGCGCCAGTCATCATGGGTCGCGGGCGGAAAATCCGCTGCCAGCCGCAAATCGTCGGTCGTCGTCATCCCAAAACTCTTGTTGTCTTGGACCAGTTTTCTTGGACCGGTTTTCTTGGGCCGGAAATTGCCACGGGCGGGCCGCCAAGCCAAACAGTTGTTTTGGCGTCCGCTTGGTTAATCCATATCCGGCAACCGCTCGATCCCCTCGGTCGACAGTTGCGCCAGTGCTGCCCTGACGCTGCGCCCGGCGATAACCCGGTCCGGCACGATTTCGACGAGCGGCACCAGCACAAAAGCGCGCTCGAATAGCCTCGGATGCGGCAGCGTCAATTCCGGCTTGTCGATCGACACATCGTCATAGGCGATCAGGTCGAGGTCGAGGGTGCGCGGACCCCAGCGCCGTTCGTGCGCGCGATCGCGGCCGAATTTTTTCTCGATCTTGTGCAGCGTGAACAGCAGCGCGTGCGGATCGAGGCTGGTCTCGATCTCGATGCAGGCATTGATGAAGTGCTGCTGCTGTTCGTCGCCCCAGGGCGGGGTGATGTAGTCGGACGACCGCGCGATCAGCGCCGCCTGCGCCATGCCGCAGATATTGGCGATCGCGTTTACAAATGTCGCGCGAACGTCGCCGACATTACCGCCGAGCGCGATCAGAACGTCAGCCATGGGCTGGCGGATGCCGGTTGCGTGTGAGTACCACGCCGACGTCCTCGAAGATCGCCGCGATCGGCGCGTGCGGCTTGTGCACGGTGACCTTGACGGCCCGGATGCGCGGGAACGCCGCCAGGACGGCATCAGCGACTGCACCAGCTGCGCGTTCCAACAGCTTGTAATTGGTGTTCTTGAAGGCCGAGGTCGCCGTCGCCACGACGTTGGAATAGGACACGGTGTCTGCAAGGCGATCGGTGCGGGAGGATTCCTGAAGATCGGCGAATAGTTCGAGATCGATCACAAAGCGCTGTCCGACCTCGGTCTCATGCTCCATCACGCCATGGCGGGCATGGACCACGAGGCCGGTGATGAAGATCGTGTCGGTCATCGCTTGCCCTCGATCGCGGCCGCCACCCGCAGCGCCTGCACGGTTTCCGCCACGTCATGGGTCCTGATGATCTGTGCGCCGTCCTTGGCCGCGATCACATGTGCCGCAATCGAGCCGGCAAGCCGCTGTTGCGGCTCCGAAGGCGAGACCGACGCGATGAAGAGCTTGCGCGAGGCGCCGACCAGAAGCGGCAGACCGAAGGAGCTGAGTTCGTTCAAATGCGCCAGCACGATCATGCTCTGCTCGTGCGTCTTGCCAAAGCCGATGCCGGGGTCGAGCACGATGTTTTCGCGCGGAATCCCCGCCTTCGCCGCGATATCGAGCGAGCGGGCAAAGAAAGCGGCGATATCCTCCATGATGTCGATGGCAGGATCGGCGCGATCCCGGTTATGCATCACAATCACGGGGGCATTGCGCGCGGCGAGCAACTCGGCCATGCCGCGATCGCACTGTAGGCCCCAGACGTCGTTAGCGATCACAGCGCCCATATCCAGCGCCCAGGCGACGACATCGGATTTCATGCTGTCGATGGAGACGGGAACGCCGAGCGAAACGATGTCGGCAAGCACCGGTTGCAGGCGCCGCAGTTCCATTTCAGCCGAGACGGGCTGCGCACCGCCATAGGGGCGGGTGGATTCGGCGCCGATGTCGATGATGTCGGCGCCCTCGGCGATCATGCGTTGAGCCTGTGCCAGCGCGCGATCCGGCGTGATAAATTGCCCGCCGTCGGAAAACGAGTCCGGCGTTACATTGAGGACGCCCATCACGGCTGGATAGGGTTTTGACAGGATCGCCCGCAGCGCCGGATGAACCACCGGGCCGGCCGCTAAATCAGGGCTGGAAATGGTCGCGATCATGCGGTCGCTTTGCGTGGTCCCCGCAAGGGAGTCAAGATGCCCACGGGCGGGCCGGCTATGTCATGTACCGGACCAACGATCGGCCAGCAACAATCCTCTAGTAGGTGATCTTCGGCTGTAGCTTGCGCGCCTGTTCGACCAGCTGCTTGACCGACTTCTCCGAAGGCAGGACCCGCACGAGCTTGCGCTTGGTATTCACTTCTTTGATGTTCTGCGCCAGCCGCGCCGGGTTGCGCAGCGCCAGCTCGCGAACCGTGGTGACGCCGGCGGCGCGCACCAGCCCGACCTTGGCCTTGCCCATGCCGGGAATCCGCATGTAGTCGGAGACATTGGCCCATTCCAAGAGTTGCTGCTCGCTGATGCCGGTCTTCGCCGCGAGTGATTTGCGTCCCTTGACGGTCCGCGCCGCCTCAAGCAGCGCGTCCGTGGTGCGAATGCCAAGCGACTTCAGTTTTGAGGCGGAGAACGCGGACAGGCCGTCAATCTCGGAGATAGGATATGTCATGGTACTCAATATGAAGAAGGTGCTTCAGGCGAATTGGCTAAGGCCCGGTGTCCCCGAGATGATCTCGCCCATTTGATCCGCTCCGATTTTGTCGCGACCGAAGGTGAAAAGTTCACGCGCGACGCTTTGAATCTCTGATATGCCGAGGCCAAGGGCCATCAGCTTGGTGCCGACCGCCATCAATCCGCCGCCCATCAGCCTGGCCAGGCCGCCGCCATTGCTTGAGGCCGCAATCGCTGCTTCCGCGCCCGGAATATTGTCGATCAAGGCCTGAACTTTATCGGAGGGACCCTCGCTGCGAAGGAAACCTAGGATAATGCCGACAGTTTTTTCAGCCACAGCTTCATCGATGCCGGCTTTTGCAGCCAGCCGCCCAATTAATTCGTCCATCTTGCCCCGCCTCAACCGGCTTAAAAGCCGGATCCGTCTCAGCCAAATTTATCTTGAGCTTCCGCGAAATGAATTACAAGCGATGACCACATGACAAGACACGATTCAGCTTCAATCGCGTGGCGAGTGTTGCAGCAATGCAAGAGCAAGCATAAGAATCGCGAAAAAATGTCGCGGTGCGAACGCTCGTTCCGGCCTTCGGTGGATAGTAAGCATGATCGCGCTTCGACGGAGGCGCGCTTTGAGCGTCTTTGACCGGTTTTAATCGGCTTGCAAGATGCGATAGGATCGTCGGCCGGGCGGCCGAGCCCATATATACACGCGACAAGGCGGATAGCGATGGCGACATCCGACAACATGGCGGACACAAGCGACAAAATTTTCGTCGGCAAGGGTGAACAGCCGGCCTGGCTGACGCTTGCGCTCGCCAACCGCCACGGTCTCGTCACCGGCGCTACGGGAACCGGCAAGACCGTTTCGTTGCAGGTGATGGCCGAAGGTTTCGCGCGGGCCGGCGTTCCGGTTTTCGCGGCCGACATTAAGGGAGACCTGTCGGGCATTTCCGAAGTCGGCGAGCCCAAGGATTTTATTGTCAAGCGAGCTGCCGATATCGGACTGACCTTCCAGGCGGACCAGTTTTCGACCGTGTTCTGGGACGTCTTCGGCGAGCAGGGCCATCCGGTGCGCGCGACCGTCACCGAAATGGGCCCGCTATTACTGTCGCGAATGCTCGATCTGAACGACGTGCAGGAAGGCGTGCTGAATGTCGCGTTCCGGGTTGCGGACGAGAACGGGCTTGCCCTGATCGACATGAAGGATCTTCGTGCCTTGCTGGACGCGATCGTGCCGGCCACGAACAGCAAGGGCGCCGATGGCGGCGATGATCCGCTGGCTTTGATCCGCAAGGCGGCGCAGAGTTTTGGCAACGTCACCCGGGCAACCGTCGGGACCATCCAGCGCCAGCTCTTGGTGCTGGAGAACCAGGGCGGCACCAAATTCTTCGGCGAGCCGGCGCTGTCGTTGAAGGATTTCATGCGCACCGACCGCGATGGCAGGGGCATGGTCAATATCCTGGTGGCCGACAAGTTGATGCAGAGCCCCAAGCTTTACGCCACCTTCCTGTTGTGGATGCTGTCGGAGCTGTTCGAGGAATTGCCGGAGGCCGGCGATCCGCCGAAGCCAAAGCTCGTGTTCTTCTTCGACGAGGCGCACCTATTGTTCAACGACGCGCCCAAGGCGCTGATGGACAAGATCGAGCAGGTGGTGCGGTTGATCCGCTCCAAGGGCGTCGGTGTTTATTTCGTGACGCAAAATCCGATCGACGTGCCGGACCGGGTACTCGGCCAGTTGGGCAATCGCGTTCAGCATGCGCTCAGGGCCTTCACCCCGAGGGATCAGAAGGCGGTCGCCGCCGCAGCCCAGACGTTCCGGCCCAATCCAAAGCTCGACACGGCCAAGGTCATCATGGAATTGGGCAAGGGCGAAGCGCTGGTGTCGTTCCTGGAAGGCAACGGCACGCCCGCGATCGTCGAGCGCGTTTTGATCCGGCCGCCATCGGCGCGGATCGGGCCGATCACGCCGGAGGAGCGCAAGGCGATCATTGACAACAGCCCGTTCAAGGGCAAATACGACACCGCGATCGATTCCGAATCCGCCTATGAGATCCTGCAAAAGCGCATCGCCGGAACCGCGACGGCGGCGGACGGATCGGCAGGTGGGGGTATTCTCGGCCACCTCGGCGCGATCGTCGGGACGATTTTCGGCACCAATACCGGACGCAACAGATTGTCGACAGGCCAGCTCATCGCGCGAAACGTCACGCGTTCCGTCACCAACAAGGTCGTCGGCGGAGTGGTGGCTGACGTGGGCAAATCCGTCGGCGGCTCGATCGGCGGTTCGGTCGGCCGCGCGCTGGTGCGCGGCGCGCTCGGCGGCTTGCTGCGGCGCTAAATCCCTCTCCCTCCCTTTTCCAGAAAGTCGAGCGTGCTGAGATACCCATCGTTGCGAGCGCCGCTCGATCTGTTGTTTCTGGCCTGCTGTATCGCGCTGACCGCCGACGTTCTGGTCCCGGAGATCTGGGGCAACGGAAAGACCAAGGATTATCCGCTGTGGTTCTGGGCCGGGCAGCAGGTGCTGCAGGGCAGGGATCTCTACCCCAGCGATCCCAACGGCTATTTCGATTTCATCTATCCGCCGCTGTCCGCGGTGTTGCTCGCGCTGCCGGCCTGGTTCGGCAAGATTGCCCTTTATACTTGGCTTTCGCTCCTTAACGTCGCCGCATGGTGGATGACGGGCCAGCTCTCCAATGCGATGACCGGTTCGGGGCGGATGCCGGGCCCATTTCTGTTTGCGCTTCCGGGCATCGTCACGGTGACCTTCGTGTTCGACATGTTCGACCTCGGGCAGCCGAACCTCGTGCTGCTGGCGCTGATGCTCTACGGATTCTGGGTGCTGCAACACCAGCGTCCCTGGATGGCGGGGAGCATGTTCGCGCTCGCCACCGCCATCAAGGTGTTTCCGGTCGCGGTACTTCCCTATCTGGTCTGGCGGCGCCAATGGGCGGCGGTTGCGAGCATGGTCGTCTTCCTCGGGGTGTTCCTGTTCATCGTTCCCGCGCCGATACGCGGCTTTCAGCACAATGTCTCCGAACTGAAGACCTGGTATCAGGGCATGATCGGCTCGAGTTCGGAAAAGGGATTTGGCCAGCGCGGCGAGCAGAACTGGTCGTGGGTCAACCAGTCCATCATCGCCATGACGCACCGGCTGACGCGGCCGATCAATTACAATCAAGAGGATCCGGCGAAGCCGCCGCGTACCATGAATTTCGTCAACCTCGATTTCAAGACGGCTAACCTTGTCGTGCTGGCGATCTCGCTTGCGATCGGGCTCGGTTACATCGCGGTGATGCCGCGCTACTCGAAAAGGACAGCCCGTTCGGATGCGGAGGAGGTCGGCATACTCTTCTGCCTGATGACGGTGGCCTCGCCGCTGGCGCGCCAGTATTATTTCATATGGCTGTTCTTTCCGATCACCATCCTGGTCCACCGGGCAACCTTCGATCCGCGCGCTAACGTGCGGGGCTGGACCTGGGGCGTGCTGGGGGTTGCGGGTCTCTTGATGGGCCTGTCGCTGCCGGTGTTTCCGAACGACATCCAGGCTTATGGCAATAACCTCGCAGCCACCGCGGTGATCGCGGCAGGATTGGTCTGGCACATCCTGCATCCGCCGGCCGAAACTGCCGCTGGCCCGATCTCGCAGGTAGCGTTACAACCCGAACCACAGAACAATCCCATCAGCTAGGGGAAGCCCTGACATGCCCAGTTCGCCGCACCTTCGACCGGTCCTCGACCGCATCGATGCCGATTTCGATAACAGCCTGGAGCGGCTGTTTGCGCTCTTGCGGATCAAATCGATCTCGGCCGATCCGGCGTTTGCCGGCGACTGCAAGGCGGCCGCCGATCATCTCGCAAAAGACATCGCCACTTTGGGATTTGCGACCGATGTCAGGCCGACGGCAGGCCATCCCGCGATCGTCGCCAAAAGCAACGGCCAAGGAAATGGCAAGGGAAAAAACGGGGCACGGCCTCACGTATTGTTCTACGGGCATTACGACGTGCAGCCCGTCGACCCGCTCAATCTCTGGCATCGTCCGCCATTCGAGCCGGCCGTGACCGACCATGCCGACGGCCGCAAGATCATCGTCGCGCGCGGTGCCGAAGACGACAAGGGCCAGCTGATGACCTTTGTCGAGGCCTGCCGCGCCTGGAAATCGGTAACTGGCTCGCTGCCGGTCGACGTGACCATTTTGATCGAGGGCGAGGAGGAAATCGGATCGAAGAACTTCGTGCCGTTCCTCGAAGCCAACAAGCAGGAGCTCGCGGCCGACTTCGCACTGGTCTGCGACACCGGCATGTGGGACCCGAACACGCCGGCGATCACCACCTCGCTGCGCGGGCTGGTCTACGAGGAGGTCAAGATCAAGGCCGCCAACCGTGACCTGCATTCCGGCGTGTTCGGCGGCGGCGCACGGAATCCGATCCGGGTGCTGACCTACATTCTCGGCGGCCTGTTCGACGAGAACGGCCACATTACGATTCCCGGTTTCTACGACGGCGTGAAGGATTTGCCGCCGGATGTCTTGGCGCAATGGAAGAAGCTCAATCTGAGCCCGGAGACGTTCCTAAAACCGATCGGACTTTCGATCCCGGCCGGCGAAAAGGATCGCCTCTTGATCGAGCAAGTCGCTTCGCGTCCGACCTGCGACATCAACGGCATCATCGGAGGCTATACCGGCGAAGGCTCGAAGACGGTGATCCCGGCGGAAGCCTCCGCCAAGGTTTCGTTCCGCCTGGTGCAGGGACAAGACCCGGCCAGGATTCGAAAGGCGTTTCGGGACTACGTCACCGCGCGCCTTCCGGGCGATTGCAAGGCCGAATTCGGCGACCATTCCAGTGCGCCGGCGATCGCGCTCGACTGGAACATGAAGCCGCTCGCCGCCGCCAAACGCGCGTTGACCGAGGAGTGGGGCAAGGAGACCGTGCTGATGGGCTCGGGTGCCTCGATCCCGATCGTGGCGGATTTCAAGCGCACGCTCGGCCTCGATACCGTGCTGGTGGGCTTTGGCCTCGACGACGACAACATCCATTCGCCGAATGAAAAATATGACCTGAAGAGCTTTCACAAGGGCATCCGCTCCTGGGCGCGGATTCTAGCCGCACTCGCGGAAGCGCCGCGGTGACGATCTAGAGATCGAATGAGGGCCCGAAAATGAAAACGCCGCCCGGAATTGGGCGGCGTTTTGATTCGAAAAGTGCAGAGGGTGTATGCGCAATCTTTAGCGCATTGGCGCGATTTCGTCCACGGTTCTTTGCCGGGTCACCAATTCCGAACGGCACATTATTCGACGGGATAAGGCCCGTCGCCGAAGACACGACCGTGATAGCCCTTGCGGCCGACCTCGCGCGCGAGCGGGCTCTCGATAGCCTCGTCGGCCCTGAGCCGCGCCATCAACGTACGGAAATCGTGGCGCGGCTGCCAGCCGAGTTCGGCGCGGGCTTTGTCGTTGACATAGACCCGATCAATGCCTGATTTCATCGTCCAGCCGCGTCGGGCGTATTCCGCTTCATAGTCCGGCACGTAACGGCGCACGACTTGCCGCGCGTCGCCGCGCAATTGCGCCACGTCATCGCGCGTGAACGGCGTTGTGGCGCTGATGATGTATTTCGCAAAGCCGGCTGACGGCGCGTGACGGGCCGCCAGGAGATGCGCGCTGACCACGTCCTCGATGTCGACGCGGCGATGCAGGAATTCGTTGGCCTTGAGGTTGGCGTCGGCATAGGCCTCGCGTACCCGACGATCATCATCCTGTTCGGGAAAGAAGCGCGAGGTGCGCAGCACGATCGTGCGAAGCGAATGGTTGCGGGCAAACAGCCGGCAGAGATCCTCCGCGAAGGCCTTGGTGACGCCGTAGATGTTTTTCGGCACCGGCGTGACGTCCTCCGTTACCCAGGCCGCCGGCTCGCCGGGCGGCGGCACCAACGCATCGCCGAACACGCTCGTGGTGCTGGTGTAGACAAACGCCGTGACATCAGCGGCGGCGGCTTCCTCGAGCAAATTGAGCGTGCCTGATATGTTGACGTCGACGAAGTCCTGGCGGCTATGGGTTGCCAGATGCGGCTTGTGCAGCGTCGCTGTGTGCAGCACGGTCGCAACCCCCTTCATGCAGCGCCGCACGAAGTCGCGGTCGGTGATTGATCCCACAAGCTGGGTGAATGCGCCGGGCAGCAGGTCGCAACCCATGACTTCGCGCTGTTGCGCCTCGAGGGTGCGGACCAGCGCCTCGCCGAGATGACCAGAACTGCCGGTCACCAGAACTGTCACGCCGTTTCAGCCTTTCGCGTTGTTCGCCCGCGCGCGGGCGTCAGGTCTTGTAGCTCGGATCGATGCGGTCGAGCTTGCGCAGCAAGGGCGGCCACACCAGGTTGGTCGATCGCAACTCGGCGCGATCGGGATTGCCGAACAATTCCGTGTTCTTGTCGATCACCGCCTGTTCGATCGGATAGGCTGACGGCCCGAGCATGCGGGTGCGCACTTGCATCGAGCAGGCCCGCTCCAGATGGTACATCCGCTCGAACGCCGAGGCGACCGAGCGGCCGACGGTGAGCGTGCCGTGATTGCGCAGCAGCATGTGGTTCTTGTTGCCGAGGTCGTTTTGCAGGCGCGGACGTTCGTCGTGATCGAGCGCCACGCCTTCGTAGTCATGATAGGCGAGGTCGTGGGTGACGAACTGGGCGGTCTGGTTGAGCGGCAGCAGGCCCTCCACCGAGCTTGAGACGGCGGTGCCGTCGACCGTGTGCAGATGGAGCACGCAGCCGGCGTCCTCGCGGACCTCATGGATCGCCGAATGGATGGTGAAGCCGGCCGGGTTGATGCTGTAGTCGCTCTTGGTGAGCTGGTTGCCGTGCAGATCGACCTTGACGAGGCTGGAGGCGGTGATTTCGTCGAACATCAGCCCATAAGGGTTGATCAGGAAATGATGATCCGGTCCAGGCACCCGCGCCGAGATATGGGTGTCGACCAGATCGTCCCAACCATAGAGCGCTACAAGGCGATAGCAGGCGGCGAGATTGATCCGCTGGTTCCATTCGGCATCCGTCATGCCGGACGGTACTTCCTTCAGGCGCGCTTCCGCTGGCGACATGTCCGGTTTCTCCCGTGAATGGTCGGTTTTCGAGCGTGAACCTAGACCCGCGCCCCGCTCGCAGCAAGGCGCGGGAGCGGATAGGCAGGTATGCCCGGTGTAGCTTTACGGCGCCGGGATCGACAGCAGGCTTGAGATGCTGCGCCCGCGGATATCGTAGACGCGTGCGAACACCACGTCGTCGCGCTTGATCTCGACCATGACAGGCGCGGTCAGGCCCTTGCAGTAGAACTCGCCGAGCGTCATGGCGAAGTCGGCGGCGTGGCTGTCCCAGCCGATGGTGAAATCGGGACCGAGCGCGACCTGCGCCGGCCGCTGCGGGCCGCATACCGCGACCTTCCATTTGCGCCCCTTGGGCGGGGTTTCCTGCTTTTCGTCAAGCTGTTCGCGCAGTTCGTCGGAAGCCTGCTTCAGCGCAAGACCCCAATAATCCAGCATATAGCGATCGTCGGCGGCACGCACCGTGCCTGCGATATGGTTGAAGTGAGTGTACTGATAAGGGTGCAGCCGGATCATCTCGCCGAGCGCCAGCAAAAGGCCGAACGAGAACACTGCAAC
>Ga0070717_10001466_pt1 | contig 16301 bp, 16 predicted proteins | sample LARL113metaG_FD_71366 | JGI IMG/M metagenome (GOLD analysis project Ga0070717, IMG submission 71366) | Corn, switchgrass and miscanthus rhizosphere microbial communities from Kellogg Biological Station, Michigan, USA - LAR L11-3 metaG | ecosystem: Host-associated > Plants > Roots > Rhizosphere ... | reverse complement strand
GGCCGCCACGTATGAGGAGATCACCGCCCATGAATGAACTGGAGCTGCTGGGGGAACTGGCGCAAGACACGCCGCTGCCCGACCCAGCTGAACTCGGCCCGGCCCGCGCCAGGCTTGTTGCCGTGATCACCGCTGACCCGGCCACCGGGCGCTTTGCACCCGCGGCTACGCCGCCGGCTCAGCCGCCCGGGCACCGGTCCCGTCCGCGCAGGCGGCTGGCGCTGACCGCAGCGGCCGCGGCGGCCGCGGCGGCTGCGGCTGTCGCTGTCCTGGTCACCGCTGGGGGCACACCTCTCGGCAATACCAGGCTTCGTGTTGATGCAGCCGCGGCTGCTGTGCTGCATCGTGCCGCCCTGGCCGCGCTCCAGCTGCAAGCCGGTGCACCGCGCCCGAACCAGTTCATCTATACGAAGATCGAGAACGAGAACGGAAGCCTCTACCAGTCATGGCTGTCAGTGGACGGCAGCAGGACCGGGCTTATCCGGGGCGCCGGGGGCGGCCCCGCCGTCATCTACGTCCCGGGCTGCCGCGGCGGCCGCCAGCTCCGCGTCCACGCGCCGGCCGCGCAAGGCGGCACACCGGGCGGGCAATCGTGTGTCCCGCAGCCGGCCTATTTCCCCGGCATGCCAGCCCATCCCCGCGCGCTGCGCTCCTACCTGGAGAAGACCTGGGACATCAACCCGGCCTCCCCCGGGTACCTGAACGATTTCGGCAAGACCGTTGATGAGCTGCTCAGCCAGGCCTACCTGACAGCTGGGCAGCGGGCCGCGTTGTATGACCTGATGGCGCAAACGCCCGGCTTCACGGTTGCGCCTCACGCCGTGGACGGCATCGGGCGCCCCGGCGTGGGCATCGCCTGGTCGCTACCCAGCGGCGGCGGCAAGACCGTGATCGTCTTCGACCCCAAGACCTACACCGAGCTCGGCTTGACCACGTGGGGCGCAATGGGTCAGAAGGGCTCGGGTGTGCTACTCAAACTCGCCATCGTGAACCAGGCCAGCCAGCTGCCATGACCGGTACCCAAGCGGCCGGCCCACATCCCGTAACTCCTCACTGCAGGGGAACGAGCCTGCCCAGGAGCGGTCATGCCCCAGACCAGGCTATTCTGCGCGGCCTGCCGCGATGATCTAGCCATGCTGGAGGAAGCACCGAGTCGGCGGGACCGCGCGTGCGGCAGACCGTCGCCCCGCATGAGTGCTCACTCTTCGTAACAGTGGCTGCTCCGGATTGAGGCTGCCGCCGGCAGGCTGGCAGGCGCGATCCTCAGGAAGCTGTCGCTGCCGGTCAGGTTGTTACGGTCCCACCCATGCTCGCAATGAGCGACGTCAGGCACTCGTAGCCAGTGACGCGTAACACCCTGGTTACGCGCAGAACTTCTGGATTGGCGCTTAGCGGCAAGGAACTCGGCTTCGTCGCGCTGATATTGCCAGTCCGCCGTTCGCTCAGGGTGACGGAGCCATTCCGGGCCCGGGCATCGACGGTCGTGGATCAGGCTGTCCAGCATTAGTGCGTGCAGGACGTCGCCGCGCAGCTCAGCGTCGTCGCGCTTGCTGTCGTCCAGCAGCCGTACGTCCAGCTCGTTTTGGACCCCGATGACCCCATACACCCGGCGGGCAGCCTTCCCCGCCTCGCGCTTCTGGCGGAAACTGTCCACGGCGCTGCGCAGCGTGACGGTGCCAGCGTCTGCGGATACGGCAATCGCCTCGCTGTCGACCTTCGGGTCCCAGAAGAGCTCGGCAACGACGTCCGCCTGCAGCTGTTCATCGGTCATCGGTACCTCCTTCGGCCTATCGCCCCAGCCCGGCCTGAGGACGGGCCATGCCACCACGAGACGCTATGGATGGGCCGGTCGCGCCGCATCCATGAATCACCTAGTCCCTGCACCGGCGCGTCCGCCCGGGCGGTGACAGCGGCAGTCTTGCTCAGCTATGCACAGGCCGGGAACCTGCGTTAATCCGCGGTCAAAAGCCACACCGGGAAGGTGAACACCCTGCTGGCCATGGTGTCGGTCCCGGGGAAGCCACCAGCTGATACATGGCCCATGGAGTGCCCGGTAAGGCTAGGCAATCCATTGATTCGATCGGGCCGCCTGCCTGGGCAGGATGCCCAGGAAAGAGCCGCCCAGGGAAAGGATCGGGCAGTGAGCAAGAACAAGGACGTCCGCTCGGCGGTCGAAAAGGAGCTGGGCTTCGACCCCCGGGTCGACTCCTCGGATATCAGAGTCGTGAACATCGGCGGACACGTAAACCTCACCGGCACGGTGCCGAGCTTCCCGCAATACCTGCAGGCGTCGGCCGCCGCGCGGCGGGTCGCCGGGGTGACCAGCGTGGACAACAACCTGGAGGTGGCGCTGCCGGAAAGCAGCTACCGCGATGACGTGAAGCTGACCACCGCGGCGAACAACGCGCTCGCCGCGAACGTCACCGTGCCGGACAACGTGGAGGCGATCGCCGAGGACGGCAACGTCACCTTGACCGGCATCGTGTCCTACGGCACGGAGCGCCGCCGCCGCAGAGGCGGTTGCCGGACTAACCGGCGTCCGCAACGTCTGGAACAACATCGAAATCAGCTACGACATCGATCCGGTGGACGTCGACTTGCACGTTCAGGAGGCACTGGACCGCTCGGCGCTGGTCCCGGACGGCAGCGACGTGAAGGCCGATACCAAAGACAGCGACGTGAAGGCCGATACCAAAGACAACGTCATCACGCTGACCGGCCATGTCCGCACATGGGCCGAACACGACGCAGTGGTCGGAGCCGTGTGGATGGCTTATGGGGTCATGGACGTTCGCGACAAACTCCAGATCACCGGCTGACCGGCGGGAGCACGTTCCCCCATAGCCGGCGCCTCGAGCGGACACCATCAGCGTGCCCGGGCCGGTGGCCATCAGGGCCGGGCGGCCACCTGGCCCGGGCGGCTGAGGCGAGTGGTTGCCCTCTTGACACATGGAATCATAACTGATTATCTGTTTCATAACTGATTAACCTTGACAGAAGTCATTGAGGCGAAGGAGTCAGCGGTGATGGCACAGGACAGCCGCATGGAAACCGCGGGCCAGGCCGTGGATCCGCATCGTTCCCTGCATAGCGAGGCTGGGGCGCTGCTGGGAGAGCACCCCGGGCGGTCACGCAATCCGCTGGTCAAGGTGGCGGGGCTGGCGTGGCTGGAATTCGAGAAACCGGACCTGGAGGCGGCCGAGCGGTTCCTGGCCGACTTCGGCTTCACCGTGGCCGACCGGATGCCGGACCTGCTGGTACTGCGGGGCCGGCGGGCGGGGGCGCCGTGCCTGGCTGTGCGCCGCGGCCCGCGGCCCCGGTTTGCCGGAGCCGCCTTCCAGGCCGCTGCCCGGGACGACCTGGACCGGCTGGCCCGCGGCACCGGCGGGGCGGTTACCGCGCACTGGGGCGGCCACGCTGTCGCTCTGCGCGACCCCAGCGGAATCCCGGTGCGGGTGACCTACGGCGTCCCCGACCTGCCCGGGTTGCCGGGGCGGGCCCCGGTCCCGCTGAACTTCGGGCCGGCGCCGGTGCGGATCAACGCCACGCAGCGGCCAGTGCGGCGGGCCGCCGAGATCGAGCGGCTGGGCCACGTGGTACTCGGCACCACCCGGTTCCGCGCCGCGCTGGACTGGTACCTGGACACGCTCGGGCTGATCGTCAGCGACTTCCTCTACCTCGACGGGCAGCGGGAACGCGGCCCGGTGATGGCCTTCATCCGCTGTGACCAGGGCGCCGTCCCGGCCGACCATCACACCCTGGCCATGCTCCTGGCCCCGCACACCGGCTACGTGCACTCGGCCTACCAGCTCACCGACCTGGACGAGGTCGCGGCGAGCGGCGAGTACCTGCGGGAGCGGGGCTACCGGCACGCCTGGGGCATCGGCCGGCATATCCAGGGCAGCCAGATCTTCGACTACTGGCGTGACACCGACCGGCTCATGTTCGAGCACTACGCCGACGGTGACGTGTTCGACTCCTCCGTGCCGCCCGGCTGGGCCCCGCTGTCGGCCAGCGGGCTGGCCCAGTGGGGACCGAAGGCAACCGCCGAGTTCACCGGCACCCGCGACCCCGCCACCGTGCTGGCCGCGATCAGGGTACTGCGGGAGAAGGGCAACGAGATCGACTTCGCCGCGCTGCGCGGCCTGATCAAGGCGATGCGATCATGAGCGCCCGCCTGGCCCGCACCGCCGACGGCTGGTGGCTGGTCACCCCGGCCGGCCTGCTGCGGCTCGGCCTCGCCGCACCCACCACGGCCCGGCTGCTGGCCGACCGGGCCGCCCTGGATGCCGCCATCCGAGCCGGGCACAAGGCGGTGGCCGCCGATCCCCGGCAGGCGGTCCCGGCCACGTCCCTGGATCTGCTCAGCCCGGTGACCGCGCCCACCCGGATCGTGGCGCAGGCGGTGAACTACCGGTCGCACGCGACCGACTCCGGCCTGAACCCGGACCGGGTCCCGCCGACTTTCTTCCGCAAGGCGTCCCACTCCCTGACCGGCCCGACTGGGGACATCATCCGCCCGGACGGCGTCTCCTTCCTCGACTACGAGGTCGAGCTCGGCCTGGTCATCGGAGCCGACCTGCCGGTCGGCACCACGGTGACCGATGCCACCGTGGCCCACTATGTGGCCGCGCTGGTGGTTGCTGACGACGTCAGCGCCCGGCAGATCCAGCTCACCAAGACCCAGTTCTACGAGGCCAAGTCCTACCCCACGTTCACCCCGGCCGGCCCATGGCTGACCCTGGCCGCCGCGGCCGACCTGGCCCGGCTGAGCTCGCTGCGGCTCACCCTGTCGGTCAACGGCGAGGTACGGCAGGACGGCTCCGGGGCCGACATGATCGTCCGGCCCGCTCAGGCGCTGAGCCTGCTGTCCCGGTTCCAGCCGCTGGGACCGGGGGACCTGCTGCTGACCGGCACGCCCGGCGGCACCGCACTGAAAGCGCCCGCCAAGACGGTGGAGAAGCTAGCCGGGCTGCTGCCGCCCGCCGCCAAGTGGAGGCTGTTCTTCGGCCGCCAGGCGGCCAACCCCCGCTACCTGCGCGACGGTGACGTCATCACCGCCACCATCGCCACCCCGGACAGGCAGCTGGACCTCGGCACCCAGCGCACCACCGTGATCGGGAAAACGCCATGACCGCGTCCCAGATCCTGCCGCCGCCCGAGTCCACCTACCAGCTGCTGCTGGATGCCGCCCGTACCTGGCCGGACGGCATCGCCACCCAGTGGATCCCGGACCCCGCTGCCTACACCGACTGTCTCACCTGGACCTATACCGATCTGGCGGGCACTGTGACCCGGATCGCCAACGGCCTGGCCAGCCTTGATGTGCGGCGGCCCGACGCGGTCACGCTCTGCGGGCCCAACACCTCCCAGCTCTTCGCTGCCACCCTGGCCGCGCAGGCGGCCGGTATCGCCGCCCCGGTCAACCCGGCCCTCAGCGGCGAAGGGATAGCTGAGCTGATCCTCCGGACCGGGTCACGGATCCTCATCGCGGCCGGCCCGGAACTGGACCGTCAGCTCTGGCAGCATCTGCTGGCCGTGGCCCGCGAGGCCAGGATAAACGCCATCCTCGCGGTGCGCCCCGACGGCGCATCCGGCCGCCCGCCACGCCTGGCTACCGAGGGCGGTGTGCCTGCCGCCTACCTGGATGACCTGATCGCTGGGCAGCCCTCCGGCCACCTCGCTGGGATCAGACCCCCGGCGGCGGCCGATCTGGCCGCGTTCGTGCCCACCGGCGGTACCACCGGAGCCCCGAAGATCGCCGCGCATACCCACGCCAACCAGCTGGCCTGCGGCCGCGGGATCGCCGAATCCACTGGACTGATCCCAGGCGAAGCCATGCTGGGCGGGCTGCCGCTGTTCCACGTCAACGCCCTGATCGTCACCGGCATTGCCCCGCTGTTCGGCGGGGCCAGGGTGGTGTGGCCCGGCCCGGGCGGCTACCGCGACCCGGCCCTGTACAAGCACTTCTGGAAGATCGTGGCGCATTACCGCATCGCAGCGATGTCCGCCGTCCCCACCGTCTACGCCGCTCTGGCCCGGCTCCCGGTCGACGCCGACGTCAGATCGCTGCGGCTGCCCATCGCGGGTGCGTCACCGCTGCCCGCAGCGGTCCGCCAGGCCTTCGCCCGGCGGACCGGGGTAGGCCTGCTGGAGGGTTACGGGCTCACCGAGGCGACCTGCGCCAGTACCTGGACCCGGCCCGGCGAAGAGCGGACTGGATCGGTGGGCCGGGCCCTCTCCGGCCAGCAGGTGAAGGCCGTCCGGATCAGTGCCAGCGGGTCATGGGCGGACTGCGCCCCGGGCGAGACCGGCGTGCTGGTTATCGGCGGCCCGGCCGTGTTCGCCGGGTACCTCACCGATCCGGGGCTCGGCGGCCGGCGGGTCAGCCGCGGTGGCGCCGTCCGGGATGGCTGGCTGGACACCGGGGATCTCGGTTACGTCGACGCCGATGGTTTCGTCTACCTCACCGGCCGGGCCAAGGACCTCATCATCCGGGGCGGTCACAACATCGACCCCCGCGTGATCGAGGAAGCCCTGCTGCGTCATCGCACCGTCGCCGCGGCCGCGGCGGTCGGCTCCCCAGACCCGCACTCGGGTGAAGTACCGGTCGCCTACGTCGTCCCCGCCGACCCCAGCCAGTTCGACGAGGCGGAACTGCTGGCCTGGGCCGGCACCGCTATCGGTGAGCGCGCCGCCCGGCCGAAACGGATCTACCCCATCCCGGCTATCCCCCTCACCCAGGTCGGCAAGCACTACAAGCCCGCACTGGCCGCCGACGCCGCCGCACGCGCCGTCGCCGAGGCGCTGGCCGACGCCGGCCTGAAGGCCGGCCACCAGATCACCGCGGCGCACGAGAACGGCCAGCTAGTCGTCACCGTGACCGGCGCCGATCCCGGCCGAGTCCGCGAGGCCGTCGCCGGCTTCACCCTCACCGTCCGCACCCGGCCACAGCAAAGTGACCTGCGGGCCAAGGGAGCTCGGCCGTGAACGGCCTGTACTCCGGGCCCCCGGAGCCTGTCATCGTGGTCGGCGCCGGCCCGGTCGGCTGCGCCGCCGCCCTCTTGCTGGCCGACTCGGGGATCCCGGTCACCCTGCTGGAACGCCACGCCCAGCCGCATCTGCTGCCGCGCGCGGTGCATCTCGACGACGAGGTCGCCCGGATCCTGGATTGTATCGGCATCAGCGACGCGTTCCTGGCCCGGTCCCGGCCGTGCCGCGGGCTGCGCCTGCTCGACGCCCGGCACCAGGTCATGGCCGAATTCCGTCGGGAACAGGCAGGCGTGCACGGGTTCCCCCAGGCCAACATGTTCCACCAGCCCGACCTGGAAGAGCTCCTGCTGGGCCGGGTCGGGCAGCACCCGCTGATCAGCCTCCACCGCGGCGCGGAGGTGTCCGGGCTGGGCGCGCTCACCGCGGCCCCGGTCCGGGTACATGCCCGCGTGGCCGGTGACGTGCAGACGTTCACCGGCCGGGCAGTGCTGGGCTGTGATGGTGCCAGCAGCACGATCCGGGAGCTGGCCGGGATCACCATGCAAGATCTCGGGTTCACCGAACGGTGGCTGGTCATCGACATCCGCGCTGACGCCGGCCTGGACACCTGGGACGGCGTAGAGCAGGTCTGCGATCCGGGCCGGGCCGCCACTTTCATGCAGGTCACCGGCGACCGGTACCGCTGGGAGTTCCAGCTGCGCGACGGCGAGGACGAGACAAGCCTGATCACCCCCCAGGCCCTCGGCGAGCTGCTGCGGCCGTGGACCGGGCGCAGCGACCTCGCGGGCCTGGAGGTCATCCGCAGCGCCAGCTACACCTTCCGTGCCCGGCTGGCCACGCGGTTCCAGGCCGGGCGTGTCTTCCTGCTTGGCGACGCCGCCCACCTCACCCCGCCGTTCATCGGCCAGGGCCTGGCAGCCGGGCTGCGCGACGCCGACAACCTCGCCTGGAAGATCTCACATGTGCTCACCGGCCGGGCCGGCGAGGACCTGCTCGCCACGTACGACGCCGAGCGCCGCCCGCACGCCCGCGCCATGATCAAGAAGGCCGTCCGGGTCGGGTGGGCGATGACCGGCGGCCAGGACCGGGCCGCCGCCGTCCGCCGGGTCGCCCTCGCCGCCGCGGTGCGCAGCGCCCGCCTCCGCGACGCCATGGCCGCCACCGCGACGCCACAGCTGAAGACCGGCGCCCTGCAGCACACCTCGCGGCGCCCGCTCCTTGCCGGCGTCCCCGCCGCGCTGCGGCCTGGCGGGCTGATCCCGAACCCGGTCGTCACCACCGGTGACGGCGCTCCGGTCCGGCTGGATGCCATCCTGGCTGGCCGGGCTGCCGTGCTGACCGGGCGGCGGGACGACGCCGAACTGATCGGCTTCTGCCACCGGCACGGCCTTGTCCCCGTGCAGATCAGCAACACAACACCCAACACCAGAAGCCCTCGGCAACCCGCCGCCGGCCCAGATACCGACCGCATCGGCATCCGCCTCGTAGCCGGCCGGCGGGCTGCTGGTCTGCAGGTCTTGGCGGCCAACCCGGCGCTGACGGTCATCGTGCGCCCTGACCGCGTAATCGCGGCGGTGGAACGCCGGCACCGGCTGCCCCGTGTGCCCTGGCTCATCCCGGACCCGGTCCTGCGCACGCGCCCGGCACGGGCTCACCCACCAGCTCAGACCGATCCGGCCGGCCCGTTCCTGGCCCCCCCTAGGAGGTTCTCGTGTTCGTCACCCTCTCGCTGCTGCTGGCCGCGGTCTATCTCCTCCCGGCGGCCGGCAAGATACTGGGCCACCCGAAGATGCGGCAATCCGCCGCGCGCTTCGGGATCTCCTGGCCCAGGTACCGGCTCATCGGGGTAGCCGAGCTCGCCGCCGCCGCGGGCGTCTTGATCGGCCTCTGGTGGCATCCCCTCGGCCTGGCCGCGGCGGCCGGGATGGCCGTGCTGCTCCTCGGCGCGGTGATCACCCACCGGCGGGCAGCGGACAGCGGGAAGGAGATGGCACCAGCCCTGCTCGCCCTCGCCATCACACTCGCCTACCTGGCCATCGCCCTCAGCAGCTGAGAGTCACCAGCCCTCGCGGGCAGCATCCCGCGGGATCTGGCCGGTTAACGGAACAGCCCAGAGATGAGGTTGACCGAACCTCCAACGATGACCACGCCGAACACATAGGACAGGATGGCGTGAGTAAGTACCGTGCGCCGGATCCGGGGGTCGCGCAGCGTGGTGTCCGACACCTGGTAAGTCATGCCGATGGTGAAGGCGACATAAGCGAAGTCGCGGTAGCCGGGATGCTGCTGGGCGTCTTCGGTGCCGAACGCGATGCCGCCCGGCGTCGACCGGAAGTGCTGGTCGGCGTAGCGCAGCGTGTACACGGTGTTGATCACGGCCCACGACAGGACGACGGTCAGCACGGCGGCGCCGATCAGGAGCACCCGCGGCGGGCCGCTCTGCTGCCCCGCGAGGTGAAGAGCGTAACCGGCCCCCAGCAGGCTGGCCACGCTAGCCGCGACCAGCAGCACCCTGGCGGAGCCCTCTGTCTGGTCGTCCCGGGCAGCGAACTGCGGCGCGCGTGAGCTGTCGGCTCGGATAATGATCGGCCAGGTGCTCAGGAGGAAAGCGAGCGCGGTGGCGTCCCAGCCCCCGGCCACCGCCAGCCCCCATGTCGTGAACGGCAGGAGGACAACGGCGACGATCAGACCGATGAGGAGTACCGTGATTGCCCGCCGCATGGCCGGGGCGTGCCAGCCGAGCCATCGATGGTACAGGGTGGGTGCCGGGACGCCGGTCATCGTCTGAGTGTCGCCTGTTGCCTCCCGTCGTGTCATTTAGCGAGCAGGAGAACCCAGTGATAGGCCGACAGGCGGCCGCCCGAACGCGCTGCTGTGGTCACCTCAGCTTGACCGGGGCTGGCCCACGCGGCGGGGGCGTCGGCATGCGGGGCAGCGGCGCGGGCGGCGTGGATCGCGTCCCTGCCCGCTCGCCGCTGAGGGCCCTGGCGGCGCTGATGAGCGCGAGATGGGTGAATGCCTGGGGGAAGTTACCGACCTGCCGGCCGCGGGCGACGTCGTACTCCTCGGCGTACAGGCCGAGGTCATTGCGCAGGGCGAGCAGCCGCTCAAACAGCTCCCGCGCCTCGGCGTCGCGGCCGTTGACCGCGAGCGCCTCGACCAGCCAGAACGAGCAGGCCAGGAACTGGCCCTCGCTGCCCGCCAGGCCGTCGTCGGTGGCATCGGTCGAATAACGGGAGATGAAGCCATCGTGACCTAGCTCGCGGCGGACCGCGTCGATGGTCGTCGTGAAACGATCATCGGTCGGCTCCAGCAGGCCGACCAGCCCAACCGTCAGCACCCCGGCGTCCAGCGCCGTTGACCCATAGGATTGCGTGAAGGTGTGGCGCTGCGGATCATAGGCCCGCTCGAGGATCTCGTCGTGGATTTGGGCCCTGACCTGCTCCCAGCGCTGCACCGGCCCCGCCAGCTTGAAGCGCTTGCTCAGCGCGATGGCCCGGTCGAAGGCGAGCCAGGCCATCACTTTCGACTGGGTATAGTGCCGCCGGGGACCGCGGGCCTCCCACATTCCATCGTCGGGTTCCTGCCAGACGCTCTCCAGGTAGTCCAAGAGCCCGCAAAGCTGCCGCCAGAGCCGCTCGGAGAACTGCCCCAATGCCATCGCCACCGCCCAGCCAACGCCGACGACCTCGCCGTACACGTCGAGCTGGAACTGGCCCGCAGCCGCATTGCCGACACGGACCGGCTGGGAGCCCTCGTACCCAGGCAGCCAGTCCAGCTTGTACTCCTCCAGCCGCCGCTCGCCAGCAAGGCCGTACATGATCTGCGCCTGATCGGGCTGCCCAGCGGTCGCCCGGAACACAACGTCGCTGAACGCCAGCGCCTCGTCGGTGTAACCGCCGACCAGCAGCGCGTTCAGCGTCAGCACCGAATCGCGCAGCCAGGTGTAGCGGTAGTCCCAGTTGCGCTCACCACCAAGATCCTCTGGCAGGGAGGTCGTAGGCGCCGCGACGATCGCGCCGGTGACCTGATCGGTGAGAGCCTTGAGGACGATCAGCGAGGTCAGGACCTCATCGCGGTACTCACCGCGGTAGGTGCACCGGTCCGACCACTCCCGCCACCACGCCTGGGTGCGGGCCAGAGCCGCATGAGCGTCCTCGGTGCGGCCGGGGCGCTCGTAGGACGGGAACCAGCTGAGGACGAACCGCTCGCTGGCGCCCTCTTGGACGGTAAGCTCCGCCACCGTGCTGAGGTTCTCCCCGTGCAGTTCCACTGGGGTGCTCAGGTGGACTGCGTCGGGCCCCGCCTGGGCTACCAGCCCATCGGGCACCCGCTCTACCCAGGGCACGTTCAGGCCATACCCGAAGCGAATGATCAGCTGCATCCGCATCGGGACCCGGCCACGCAGCCCCTGCACGATTCGCACCAGCTGCGGGGCGCCGCCCTCACGGGGCGGCATGAAGTCGATGACCCGCACCGTGCCGTCGGCGGTCTCGAAGTCGGTCTCCAAGACCAGCGTCCCCTCGCGGTAGCGGCGCGACACGCTGCGGACCTCTCCAGCAGGGGCGATAAGCCAGCGCCCATGCTTCTCCTCCCCCAGCAGCGCGGTGAAGCACGACGCGGAGTCAAAGCGGGGCAGGCACAGCCAGTCCACCGAGCCATTTCGGCCGACCAGGGCGGACGTCTCCAGGTCACCGATCAGCGCGTAATCCTCGATCCTCACGGGAAATCCCCTCCTGGTATGAGGCCGACTGCCCCGACGGCGTACGGCGGGACCGTCGCGCTGCGATAGCTAAATGCGTCCCGTGTGGGAGCCTGCTAAGGACCTTGCGCGGATGCGGGCCGGGTCACTCCGGTCGGCATGCGGCAGGCAATCCCGCACCAGGTCACTAATGTCCACGCTACTCGCGCCCTTCAGCGGCCCGCTCCCCGCGTACATCTCCCCACTCGACCCCATCAAGCGCGCGGTGCCGGAAGTTTTAGTGTTACGCGTTTTCGCGCCGCCTGTATCCAACCGCCGCCAAGATCCGGGCCGCGCCCGCTGCGCGCTGACTGGGGCGCGGGCCCAAGGTCCCTATAAGGGCAGTCCTGAGGTCGTTACGGTGAGGTGGTGGGGACAGGCCTGGCACCAGCTGTGCGCAGCCGGGCCCGGGCCGGAGAACGAGATCGGGGGAAGAAATGAACGTTCGTGAGCCTGACCGGGTGCGAGAGTACGTTGACACCCTGCAGAAGCAGGTCACCCACCTGAAGGATGTTATGGATCTTGCCCGCAAGGAAACCAGCGAGCAGCTCAGGACGCGCGTCCAGCAGGCCAAAGCAGATATGGCTGCCCAGGAGCCGGCCAGCGAAGAGGCCGGGCAGGCCGCCGACCAAGCACAAAAACCGTGGCAGTCAATAAAGGCCAACGCCGCGGCGGGAGCGCGGGACCTGCATGACCGCATCGACCGCAAACGTCATGAGCTCGACGTCAAGAGCGCGGAACAGGACGCCGAGGGCGCCGAGGAGGATGCCCTCGATGCGCTGAGCTTCGCCCGGTGGGCGGTCGAGCAGGCCGAGGTGGCCGTTCTTGATGCCATAGACAACCGTGCCTGGGCTGACGAACGGGCGGCAGCGTCGCACACGAGCTGACCGGCGCCACCACGCCCCGGCGCCGGAGCGGACCCAGGCCGATGGATTCCTGGGCTGCTGCCCGGAAAGAACGGCGCGGCGGCGGCCGCGTCGGGGCAGTCCCGCTGTCCTCGCTCATACGGCCCAGCACCGTCAGCACCATCGACTACAACGACTCGCTGCTGCTCAGCTTCTGTTACATCTTCTGCCTCGCCGCCTGTGTGGTGGGCGTTCAGCCGGTCGGTGCCGATCGCGAAAATCGGCCTGGTATACCTAACCGGCAGCGCCATCGGGTCGATCATCCCCACTCCCGGCGGTATCGGCGCGGTGGAAGCGGGGCTAACCGCTGGGCTCACGGCCGCGGGCGTGCCGGTCGCGGTCAGCGCGGTACTGCTGTTCCGGCTCCTGACATTCTGGCTAACCATCCCGTTCGGCTGGGCGCCCTGAAGTATCTGGAGCGCGAGCAGGCCCTGTGAGTTCCGGTCAGACCTTGGCCGGGTTCAGACGCCCACTTGCGCTTCCACGCGCCCGGAGGCAACGGCGTCGGCCAGTGCCGCGTGATCGCGTTCGTTCTGATCGGCATAGGTCTCGCCGAATTCGGCCACGGCCTGGTCGAACTTGTCTGTCCCGCCAAGGTAGGCGGCGATCGCGATCCGGTCCCCGGTGCGGGCGTGGGCGCGGGCGAGAGTCCAGCCGCACATGCGGCCGTAGCCGGTCATCGCCACAGCGTTCATATCTTCGATGTCGGCGGAGTATTTCCAGTCGCGCAGCTGGCGGAAGTAGTAGTCGGCAGAGCGGCGGCCGGGAGGGGCGGCGCTCTGCCAGCCGAGGAAGATGTCGCTGACAGCTTGCATCAGATGCTCGCCGGCGACGACCCGCTCACCCTGGTTGCGGTATTCGCTCTGGCCGGCGTAGTCGGCCAGCACCGAGCGCTGGGCCTGCTTGGCCTGCAGCAGCAGCGGCTCGACACCGTCGTCGGGTTCCATCAGCAAGATCCACGCCTCGGTGCCGACGCTGCCGACGCCGACGACCTTGCGGGCCACGCCGGCCAGGGTGAATCGCTCTGCCAGCCGGCGCCGGTAGGCCGGCAGAGTCTGCGTGTACCCGGTGAAGAGGCGGCGGAGGAACCCGTAGACCGCGTCGACGTTAAGGTGCTCGGCCAGCTCTTCGATCGGGACGATCAGCGGCGGGTCGCTGATGATCTGGCGCCGGCCGTCCTCGACGGTCGTCAGTTTCGCCAGCGCCTGGGTGCTGTCGCGGGTGCGGGCCTTCGCCATCTGCTTCTTGGCCCGCCGCACTGCTTTCTTGGGCATCTCAGATTTGAGCCGGGCGAGGGCGTCTTCGACGTCGAAGTGGGCGTACCAGACGTCCAGGATCGACATGGCAGCGAATTCCCGCATCGCGGTGCGGTACGCCGCCGCGGCCGCCAGCGCAACCCGGCGCCGCTTCTTGGTGCCCAGACTGTTGTCGCGGCCGGCCACGGCCATGCTCGCTACCAGCCGCTTGACGTCCCACTCGAATGGACCGGGCAGGGTCTCGTCGAAGTCGTTGAGATCGAAGACCAGCCTCCGTTCAGGGGAGGCGAAGGCGCCGAAGTTCGACAGGTGAGCATCACCGCACAGCTGCACCCGCAGCCCGGAGGATCCCGTAGCGGCCAGGTCGGCGGCCATCGGCAGCGCAGCACCCCGGAAATAGGCGAACGGCGACACCAGCATCCGGCCGTGGCGCACCGGCACCAGCTCCGGCACCCGGGATTTGGCCTGGCCCAGGAGCAGCCCTACCGGGTCCCTAGACGCCGCGGCAGAAAAGTCCCGGTGGGATGCTAGCGGGGCCAGCTGGCGGGCTGCCTTGCCCGCTGCGGCGCTTTGCTCAGGGGTTGGATGTGCGCCGGGGCCGGGTGTCTCGCGCCCGCCCGCCGCGTCCCGCTCGCCCGGAACGGTCATGCGCCCGGCCGGAGGTGTTCAAGCCTGGTTGAGACCTGCGAGCGGACCCGGGCGGCTGCCACGTTTGCAGCGCCGTATCCGAGCTGGCAGCCGACGTTGATGACGGTGCCGATGAGGCCAGGTGGCTGAAGGCCTGGAGGGAAGATGCCGAGCTGTTCGCTGGTAAGCCCGATCTCCCCGGAATACCGGCCCAGGTGGCTGGCGCAGGCAGGCATCTTCTGGAACGTCAGCTCGTCACCGCCAGCACGGTTCCCGCTGCGCTGCGCGTGACGCCGGGGCCAGCCCGCTGGGCCAGGTGTCGTGTGCGCGGGCGTCACGTTCAGGCCGTACCGCGGTCAGGTGCCAGCCGAGGCTGCGCGCTCTTGAGCTCGAACGCGAGCACGATCTCGGTGAAGCCGCGGAACAGGGCCAGCAGCCCGACCCAGATGATCAGCAGCACCGCGCGGGCGGGAAGCGCCTGCTGGGAGGCCCAGAAGCCGACGAAGATCTCCAGGATGCCCGCGAGCATGCCGAGCCACCAGGCGCTGTTGATGATCCTGGACTCGATCGAGCTGATAAGGACGAAGGAACCCTCCAGGATCAGCAGCAGCCCGATCACCGAGGCCAGGGACCAGAACGCGTCGAACGGATGCACGAAGGCCCAGATCGCTCCGCCGAGGAACAAGATGCCCAGCAGGCCGTGCGCCCACCCCCAGCGCCGCCGCACCGCAGCGATCAGGAATTCGTTCACCATCGCGGCCAGGAAGACCACCCCGATCAAGACCCCGATGGTGGCGACCGACGTCATCCTGAACCGCAGCACGATCACCGAGATGATCAGCCACGCGACCCCGGTCAGCAGCAGCACCCACCAGAGGCCTCCCAGCCGCCACCGGTCGGCCCCGGCCCAGGGACCGCTCACCCTGCGATCCTGCCTCGTCTCCTGATTGATGGTCATCCCATTCCCCTCCTGAACTCACCTGAGGGGCACCTGCGGCCCGGCGGCCGGACCGCCGTGGCCATCCCAGCGGCGTGCCGCCGCCCGCGTCATCCTTCGGCCCGGGAGACAGCCGCTACCACCGGTGCCCCGTTCAGTCGACGCTTTCTGCCATGCTGGCGCCGGCTGCGCTCCTTGCGCAGGGCCAAACGTCACATTCGGGCAATGGCCCAGGTCACCTCGCCCGCGAGACCGCCCGCCCAGGCGCGGGCGTCTATCGCGTCGAGGACAGTCAGCCCGGCCTGCTCGACCGCCACCAGGCGAAGTCCAGCACATCGACGGCGTCTTCCTCGGCGGCCTGCCGCTCCGGTCGCCGGGATCGGGGCCAGGTTTGAGCGCCCGCAAGATCGCTTCCCGCTCACCACTCCCCCGCCCGGAACCCTCAGCTCCCGCGGCTTTCGGCGGTGCCCCGTACGCGCCCCGGGCCACACCGCGCCCTTGAAGATAAGTACAGGTAGTTCTCAGCGTGGAGGGTGGTGCCCGAAGGTGCCCGGCCCTCTCCTATGTAGCTGGCTAGGCTACGGGGCCAAGTCGAGCCGGCGGTTTTATGTCGCCGGCAGCCTTCCCTCAAACAAGGCGTGCAGCGCCGCCGCCAAGCGGATGACGGCTCCCCCGGCGATCACCAGCCGAGGCTCGCAGATCACCGGCGGCGAAGTCGCTCATGAGCCCTCGGCTGTCGCCTCAAGGCCGATGACCTGGCCCGCGGCGCGCACGCGGAGCTCCTCCAGAAGATCCGCCTGACGCCGGGCCCTGGCGATGAGCTCATCCAGCCGGCCGGGGTC
>Ga0070717_10001465_pt1 | contig 16302 bp, 16 predicted proteins | sample LARL113metaG_FD_71366 | JGI IMG/M metagenome (GOLD analysis project Ga0070717, IMG submission 71366) | Corn, switchgrass and miscanthus rhizosphere microbial communities from Kellogg Biological Station, Michigan, USA - LAR L11-3 metaG | ecosystem: Host-associated > Plants > Roots > Rhizosphere ... | reverse complement strand
GACCACTCGACGTCCAGATCAGCTTCGGTTTCTCCTCCGAACTGTCCTGCATTCAGGATCCCGGGATCGGGGCCGTCCACGATGACAGTCGGATCGTTGCTCGGGAGATTAAACATCGCTCGAAACGCGTGCACATCTGCAACGTTGATATTCGAGTCTTGCACAATTCCGATATGCTGACCTGTTCCATCGACGCCACTGTTCCACAGCGGTACGACACCATAAATGGTGGCGAAATAGTAGGGCCCAACGACGTAACAGTTATTGTCCTGGGCATTACACCCGTTAGTGGAAACGGGAAATGTGAACTCCCGTTGTGAAATGATGATTTTTCCGGTCGCTTTCTCTCTTCGCGCCATGCCTACGAAATGGCTCATCCGCTTGCGCCCAAAATTATGCAGTGAATCGATTCCGGCTACGGCTGGCGCAAGCGCTACTGGAATACTCGGGTCGCTCGCGTTTGCCCAGTGCTGCTCTCCGTTCACGATGTATTTGTGAATCGCTGTATGAAACGCTTCCTGCACCTGGCTGGCTGATCCGCAAATTCCAGCACCGTGCGTCCTTTGGTCGTTCCCACCTGAAAGCCGTGCGATTGCAGCCACGACGTGATCGTCTGCATGTCGGCATCGCTCGGGCCGAACTGTGCGCCGAATTGCTCGGGCGTGAGCCACTTGTGGTAATGGGGAGAGTGTTTGTCCTGCTGATCATCGAGCAATTTGCGCAGCGCGCTTTCCTGCTCGGGACTGCGCTTGAGCACCAGCAGCATGCGTTCCATCGGCAGAGTTGCTGGAGCCGTGCCCAAATCAAATTCACGGCGCGCCAGTGGATGCGTGTTGCCCTTCAGAACCTTCACGTGCGATTCGTCGAGAGCCTGGGTAATTAACGGATGCGGCGCGGTCAAAGCCGCTGACGCAAGTTGCTGCGCGGCGGCGGGAACGCAGAGAAACATGGCCGTAAAAATCACTGCAAGTAGAAAGATGACGAAGGCAGAGGACACAACTGGCTTCAGCGACGAAGCGGGGAGAGCGCGCATCGAGACACCTCAACCTGGGATCGACAACGCCCACAGAAACAAACGGAGGGAGGAAGGAGACGGGATTCCGTTCACTTTCTTAAGGCCCAAGGGCCGTGGGACACGCCACACTACAGCAACCGGAAGAGATTTTCAATGCAGGTTTCAGGCGTCAGGCGGCGGGCGTCAGGCTTCAGGAATGCTGAGTTTCATTTTGGGAAACCGGTGGATTCCGGCGTGCCCCTCCCCCTCCCGGTCCATTGGAATCATCGATATAGCGGAAAATCTCGAAATAATCTATGGCGCTCAATGACTTAGGGGCAAAATCTTGAGCCGCAGGGACTTAGCTCCTAGCGACCTATCCCTACTTACACCGCTTTCGCCTTGGCTATGATCTCCTGTCTTGATTTTGACCGCAGTGACCCAAATCACATTGTAGTGTGATTTCACGCATGCTCGAAGGGCTAGTGTAACCTCCCGTCCGTAATGTCTCCACGTTCCTCTCAGATTGGTTCTCAAGGAGCTTGCTGTGGAATACATGCTGCTTGCTTCGTTGCGTCAACTCCTTCATGGATGCTTACGTGAAATTCCACGGGTGTGTAACCAGTCGGAATCACGGATGAATAGTTCGTAAAGTACGTGACCCTACCTGTTAAAAAGCAAACATCAATCTCGCGCCCCGTGCGCCATCCGACGGACAGCCCTGAGAAATCGAAGCCGTGAAAAAAGCATTGCAGCTCGCCGCTCGGAAACTTCTGGGCAGAGGCCTCCGCCACGCAAATGTCGACGTTTCGAATGCCAGAATGGTGATATTCCTGCGAACGCAGCATCAACTTGAAAGCCCCACTTATCACCTCAGTCGTATGCTCCTCGGGACTACTGCACGAGGGTACGAGAAGCGTTGCGGCTAAAACGCCGCATAAGGTTAGTCGGTACATTGACGGGTGGCTCGCCCTTTGAGATTTGATTTCGATTTCCCGTTTCGAAACTGCGGGTGTCCCGTCCCTTCGGCTACGCTCAGGGCAGGCTCTTGTTTTTTGCAAGGGCGGGTACGATGCTGCCGGTAGCATGGGCCGTTATGCCCAGTGGCTTGCATCGCACCTACGGTGCGCGCCACCGGGACTTTATTACTTGTTCGTGCTAACACAGATTGCCATTTCTCAAGTCCCGAGCGGCCCGACCGATTCCTTGCCATTCTCGAACAGACGCGTGCCGGTTTCGCTTTGTCGTCGGCTATGTGTGGAAATCACACCCCACAAACTTCATGCGCTCGGCTCTTTTCCTCCGAGCCTTGTTTTCTTGAGCGCACCTAGTTTACTCGGCTGTCTGGAGTCGACGCATTTATCTAATCCGGCCCTTTACTTTAGGGGTGGCCAGGTTCGGCACTCGGCGGCTCGCAGTGGGGAATTCAGCGGGGAAGCGAGCTGAAATCTCACTACCGCGTCGGATGTCGAGCAGAAATTGCGGGTTCCGGTGCTGCTGCTGACGGGAGTGGCCGTGACCACATATTCGCGGCACTTCTGCAGTTTGCATGCGGTTGTGATGGTGAAGCGGTATCCGGACTTGACGCACCATGTTCCCGCAGTGCAGGTTGGGTTGCCCAGCGTCGACTCGATCAGGCCTGCGTGTTGCGGCGAGTAGTCGTTGGGCTGAGCGGGGTTGGAACCGAGCGCGGCGAAGTCGGGAGCGTAGCCATTCTGTGGATACGTGGCCTCGTAGGTAATCTCCGCAGTATTGGCGGTGCGAACGATCGCTACGGCGCTTGAATCATTGGCCGCCATTCTGGCCCGCAGCAGATTTGGGATCGCGATTGCACTCACGATCAGCGGGGTTGTGACATCGAGTCCGCTGCTTCCGCTGGCTTCCCGCAATGCGCTCTCGTCACCATAAAAGGCCATTACTGTGGGCGGCGCATCTACGCTCCGCTGGATCAGAGAATTTGCGAGTTCCGGTGAAATGCGCTGCAGGTTCAGCGCTGCCATCGCGATCGGGTCCTCGTAGAGCAGCGCGGAAACGTCCGTCCCGGACGCGGATTGCGGGAGGTAGGTGGCAAGTTTGCCGGACTTCGCCAGCGACTCTCCACCGCGATGCAGGCGGATTGCATCTGCCACAGCGTCACGGCTGGAGGCTACCACGAGATATCCATCAGCGATGGCATAGCCGATTTCCATGGTCTTGTTTGCGTTTGGAATGCGCAGGGTGTAATAGGAAATGCCGTCCTGTTCCGATTCGACCGGCATCATCCTGGAAGCGGCGAACAATGTTCGGAGCGTTTCCAGCAGACCAGGTGGGTCCGTGGTCTTCAGGAAAACTTTCCAGACTGGGTTCTGTGGAGCGATTGTGTCCAGTTCGACGGTGATCTCTCCGCCCAGGCGTGCGAGGAGGTCATGTCGCAGGTTTAGATGTAATGCCTGCTCCATCTGGTCCAGTGAATCCATTGCCTTCGGATTGGAGGCGGTGGCCAGGCCGGCTACATCGTCGAAGATGTGCGGCGGATCCTGAAGCAGCAGGGAAGCCACGATCAAGGCATTGGGCGAAACAAAGCCGAGACTCCCGATCGGTCCGGGAGCCGCAAGCCAGGCTGCGATTCCCCGACGCGGGCCGGTAAAGCTGAGTTCGAATTGGCTGGTTTGGTGGGCGTTGACGGTCTTATGCGCCCATACCAGGTACTTCATATCGGAGAATCCCGTACGCTCGAGGGTAGCGCGGCTTTGATCGTCTTTCGGGCCGTGGCGCTTGAGAACGGTCTGCACATCGAGTCCGGCAACGATGGTTACGCCGCCTTCGTATTCTTGCGCGATGCGACGTCCAAAGTCCCCGGACGCGAAGCCCTGGGAGTTTCGATCGAGGCTTGCATTGAACGTGCGAATCGTAGCGAGGTTCTCACCGAATGCGACGAAATCGGGACGCACCAGGACGACTGCCTGATCTGTTCCGGGAGCGTCCTTCGCGGCGGCTAGTTCTGCTACATCCAGAACGCGGAACGTCTTGGAGGATTTCGGGTCAAGCTCCTTCAGGATCTTGGGCAGAGCCTCTTTGAAGCCGGGCTTGCGTACTTCGGCAAGTAAGACGAACTTGGGATCCGCGTTTCCAGAGCTTGTCGCCGAGATCACGATCTCATCGCCGAGGTATTCGGAGAGCTCGCAGAGCTTCTCCAGCGCGGTCGCTATTTTAGGACCCTCCGCCGCCATCTCCCCCTGTGTCCACCAGGCCCGAAGTTTGGCATTCTCTTTCAATTCCTCGCGAAACAAGGTTAATACCTGATGCGATGTCTCTCCATAGTTGGGGAAGGCGGCGTAAAGAACTGTGGACTCAGGCAGCAAGGGAAGGAGATGGCTCTGGTTTCGGGGCGCCGGAGACTGCACACGCGAGTAGATTTTCTGAAAGAAGGGGCCCATCTCTGTCATCAGTCCGGTGAGCTTCTTCACATCCTCGGGCGAAGGCTCTGACGCGGTTTGTGCGGTCGTGGCCGACGTTAGAAAACAAATTAAGGTGACAATGAATAAGATTTGGACGAGCAACCCGAGCCGCGGACGAAGAGGACGTGCCTGGTTCATTCTGGAATACCCTCGCCGAAAGTGCCGATGATATGTGGGATTCTTTGTTTTGGCTATGAATTGGCGCACAGACGAGGTGACGGGAGTCACGTGTCAGGCTCCGGCACCCACGATTTCTAAAGAAATCAAAGTCTCAAAGCCTGGGTCACCCTTCCATTCGATGAGGGAGTAGGGATCCCTCGACTTCGCTCGGGATGACATTGAACGGCCTGCGCTTCGCGCTCGGCCGGACGGACCAATGGGTCCGTCGCTACACAATCCTTATTCTCCGAACATTGTGGTGGCTTCGGCGACAATCAATAGCCCGGGCCACCCGCCAGTCCCTCTCATGCTGCGACTACCGATTTTCCGAACAGTTGCTTTCTTGCTGTGTCGCAGATGGCGATCACTGCTGGGTGTTTCAGTCTTCTCTCGACCGAGATTGCGTAAAACTGATTTCGGACCTCGTCGGTGTGCCCGATCGTCTGCAGGCTGTCTTGTCGAAGAAGCTGGTCCGTGAGTACCGAGGGAATTGGAAACACGCCTCTACCCGCTTGGCCGAAAGCTCTCAGAAGCGCATAGTCTTGAAATTCTCCCGCGATCACGGGGCGGATTCCCTGAGATTCGAACCAGAAATCCAGGCTCCTGCGGATGGCGGCGTTTTCGCCGGGCAGCAACATGGGAACCTGATGCAGGGAGTGGGGAAAATCCTTCTTCAAATTCCGCGCTAATTTCGGAGTGGCGGCGAACATCGTGCCGCACTCGCCTAACAGATGGTTGTAGGCCCGGATCTTCACACCGGGATTCGTCGGCACATCGGATAACACGACGTCCAACTCGTGAATTGCAAGCTGGGCCAGCAACTGATCGGAGTTTCCCTCCCGGCAAACGATGCGAACCGGCTCCCGCAGGCGAAAGGCGGGATCGATCAGCCATTGCACGATCATCTTCGGCAGGACATCCACCACTCCAATCACCAGCCGCAACGGCCGGCCGGTAGGCCTTTCCTTGATCGTGCTCATCAACTCCTGACCGAGTGAAAAAATTTCTTCTGCGTAGCTGAAAACAATCCGACCAATCTCGGTCAGAACTAGGTTACGTCCAGACCTGGCGAAGAGTTTCTCTCCAAGATGTTCCTCAAGGTCTCGCAATTGGGAGCTGATTGCCGGGGAAGAGACGTGGAGTTCGCGACTGGCCTTGCTGATGCTGCCAGTGCGCCCTACAGCATATAAATAGCGCAGATGATGGTAATTGAGCCATTCCATGTTGCCGCACCTGGATTAATCAAAACCGAATTCTGACTGCTGATTATAAACTTCGTCAGGTTTTTTAAATTGGGGCTTGGGCCAAACCTGCGAAATGGGATGACTCCCTGCTCGTCATACTACGCCCGGCATTGATAAATAAAACTTAAGCTTTCAGCTTGTATTTTGTATTTTGATTAACCTGCCTCGCCGCATCTCACCTTACAACTGCGTTAAAGGCCACACGAATCAGCGCAGTCCCAAAACGCGATTTGCGTACAACGAGGAGGAGTAGTGATTCTTAGAAACAAGTTTTCGATCATATCTTCTGCGATGGCAGCTCTTGTCATTATCGCTCTGGTGGGCTCAGCCTTCGCCGCTGAGTCGGCAACGCAAGGCCATCGCCAAGTTGCGAATGAGTTGGCAGACCTCAAGCGCACTGCATCCAAAATGCGCGACCAGGCTGACATTCTCAATTCGTTTACCCCCGCCAAGCAACTGAGCTGGCAGAGTCACACTGCCAGGCTGAACGCAATTAAGGACCATGTGAATGAGATGGGCCAGTCCCTTGCGGAATTGGAGGCCATGAAGCCGATGGCGAACCAGACTCATGCCCTGGCCATTGAACACGCTCGGCCTCACCTGGTGTCGGTCGCCAGCAATCTGACGGAAGCGATCGAGTTGGTGAATGAGAACCGCCGGAACGTCTACTGGGGCGATTATGGCGAGGCAGTGGAGGCAGTTTACTCGCATGCCGATGCTCTGCACACCAAACTCGACACCATTCTGAAGTACGAGAAAGACAAGATGCGCATGGACAACCTGGAACTTCAGACGAGTCTGGCAGGGCAAAGCTGAGTGAATGGTTGTAGCTGCGGATGCTCGGCTGAAAATGTGGTGAAGATCGGCTGATTCCGAATTGGGAGTCAGCCGACGCCGAGCCCTCCGCGTCAGTTCTGCAAACCATTAAACGCAACTTAATGGTTCCATCAGACTTATGTAAGGATCCCGAGGCCCTTCACGGCCGTCTTAATAAATAAGGTGAATAACGTTCTCCACAACAAGATGAAATACCCTGTCCTCATACTCGGCTGGCTGCTGATGCTGCTCGGAGTCATCGGGCTGGTGCTGCCGCTTCTGCCTGGGATACCTCTGCTGATCGCGGGTTTAGTCATTTTGTCTCGCGAGTACGACTGGGCGCGGCGGTTGCTAGCCCGCGGACGGCGATGGCTACCTGCTGTTACGGCGAAAAGCCGGCAAATCTGGCGGAGTGTTCGTATGCAATATTCCCGGCGCTCTCCCCAACGGCCACAGGGCCGCGCCCCTTACCGGCCCACCGAAAACCAATAGAGCTCAATACTCCTCAGGGAACGTAATGACCTCCATCGCGAATACATCACTCTGGCTGCTGTTTGGATTTATAACCCTCGGGTTGCTCGCGCTTGACTTGTTGGTATTTCACCGCAAGGCTCACGTGGTCAAAACGCGCGAGGCGCTCACGTGGAGCGTCGTGTGGATCGCGGTAGCCCTTGTCTTCAACGGTGCAATCTACTGGCAGTTTGGATCGGAGCGGGGTCTCGAGTTTCTGACTGGGTACCTGGTGGAAAAGGCGCTTGCAGTCGACAATCTGTTCGTGTTTGTTGTCGTTTTCTCATATTTTGGAATTCCAGCCGTTCAACAACACCGGGTTTTGTTCTGGGGCGTGATCGGTGCTGTTCTTTGCCGGGGGCTATTCATTTCTGTGGGTGGATCGCTGCTGAACAATTTCCATTGGGTGGCGTACGTGTTTGGAGCGCTGCTTGTGCTCACCGGCGTCCTGTTCCTGCGCCGGTCGGAGGTTCGGCCGGAGAGCAATCCCGTGTTCCGGATGGTGCGTCAGATTATTCCCGTAACGGCCACGAATCACGACGAGTTTTTTGTACGGCGTAATGGCCAGCTGCTGGCAACTCCGCTGCTTCTCTCTCTGATGCTGGTCGAAATCAGCGATGTGGTATTTGCGCTCGATTCGGTTCCGGCAGTCTTCGCCATCACCTCCGATCAGTTCATCGTGTTTACGTCGAATATCTTCGCGGTACTGGGCATGCGGGCGCTCTATTCGCTGCTCGCCGAGTACCTGGTTCGTCTGAAGTTCTTGCATGTCGGACTTGCTGTGGTGCTGGTTTTCGTAGGGGCGAAGATGGTGCTGGCGCCTTTTATTAAGATTCCGGTCATCGCGTCTTTGGCAGTAGTGCTTGGGGCGATCGGAGGGGCAGCCCTGGTTTCGCTTCTTGCGCCGTCTCTGCCCTTGCTCGCGAACCGACGGGCGACCAAGGATGCGCAACGGCTTCAGCCTTTGCCGAGTTCGGGTGGAAGGCATCGAGTCGCGGAATCCGCTCGACAGGTCGCGAATCGATTGGAAAAAGTTGGGTGACGCTCCGTGGGGCTCCCGTCGGCCGGTCGATGCGTTCGCGGCCAGGCTGCTCGCCCTTCGGGCTTCGCAGGGGCGGACGAATGCGTCCGCCCACTACGTGGCGATAGGTGACCACGCCATCCGAAGGAAATATCTACGATTTCGTTAATGTTTTTGTATGCGACATTGGGGCCAATTCCACGTCAAAATTTTCAAGTCGAGATAAATTGCTCTTCGCAATCATCAATAACGAAATTGGGGGATACATGGCAGACTTTTTCCGCAAGCGAAGTCAGCCGGCACTGCTGGCATTGGGCCTCTTCGCCATGGCCTTGATTGGACTGGGGGACTATTTCGCAACTACTCAACTGCTCGAGTTCTCCGTCTTTTTTCTTCTGCCGGTCGCGTTCTTTACCTGGTTCATAAGCCGCCGCGCCGGACTACTGGCTTCGCTGGGCGCGGGCGCCATCATTGCCGGAGTGAATGTCAGCTCGTCCACTTACCTTTTGCATGGCCAGATTGCCTACTGGAATGCGTTGGTCTGGACAGTGTTCTTCGTCCTGATCGCGTTTGTCATCGCGGACATGAAAAAGCTTCACGCTCGCGAACGAGAAATGGCGCGCGTCGATAGTCTTACTCGCGCTGCGACCCGCGCGGCGTTCTTCGAATTTGCCGATGATGAAATCAATCGCGCCCGGCGGTTGAGTCAACCGATGACGCTGGCATACCTGGATCTAGATTGTTTCAAGGAAATCAATGACCGCAATGGGCATGCTACCGGAGATAGTGTTTTAGCATCGGTCGCGCGAGGAATACAGAATCACATTCGGCGCACTGATATGGTGGCACGTCTGGGAGGAGACGAATTTGCCTTGTTCCTGCCCAACACCCGTAGAGATGCCGCGACAAAATTGCTGGCGAAGGTTCTTGAGGCTCTGATGAACACGATGCGCCATCAAGGCTGGCCGGTAACGTTTAGCGTTGGTGCAGTGACGTTCCTCAGCCCGCCGGAATCTGTTCAAGCTATGGTCCAACGCACCGATGAGTTGATGTATTCCGTCAAGCGCACGGGCAAAAACCGAATGTGCCTGGAAGAGATAACCGCCTGAGGGTTTATTCGGCTGGGCGCAGGGTGTGGGGAAGCAACCCTCAACGGCAACGTCACCCCCAAGGGACGGACCAATGGGTCCGTCTCTACAACAATCCTACTCCTCGAACATTGGGACCTGGCGCTGATCCTCGGCGGCGCGGCGGCCGCGGCGGGACGCGCCGATCACCGCTAGCACCGTCAACGATTCCAGCGCCGTGCGTGGCACGAAGATCCGTTGCGTGTTTGAGCGCTGATCGGGAGGGTTTACCAGATATCCCTCAGGCGTGGCTTGCAGGAGATCTGCGGGCATCAGTCCTTCGAGGACTTCGCTGTCTTTGAATCGCAGGCGCACCCACAGACCCTCGGCGCGGGGGCGGGAAGTGAAGGTCTTACGCGTGAGCGACTCGGCTTCTCCAAACTCGCGAACGAAGTAGACTCCCTTGATCTCACGCAGATCGACCGAGATCACAGTGCCGGAGGTGTTCAGCACTTCGACTTTGCCGTCGTTCACGAACTGTGTGGGGGACACGTATCCGGAGACCGAGTCGCGGTCCATCTTGCGGACGATGACTTTCTTGTGTGTCGAAGGCATGGAGGAGCAGGCGTCAGGCGGCAGGCGTCGGGCGTCAGGGCAAAACTTTAGAACTTGGCCCTTGGATCACAGACCGCCGACCCTTGGCCGGTGGAACGACTTCATTGCATGAGGCAAAGAGCTGGTTTTCTGACGCCTGACGCCCGGCGCCTGACGCCTACCTCTCCGATTTTCGCACTTTTTGGCTGCAAACTCGCGGAATCCCTCTAAGCAGTAGCCAAAATATAAACGTTGTGTTATTTTCTTGAGTTTGCCAGAGAGATTCCATTCTGTATAAGTCATTGGCAGCACGCCACTTGCGTCTGAGTGGCTCAGGGTTGGGTCATCGGTTCGGCTTAACCTGTGGAAATCCTGTGGAAAGATTGGCAAATCGAGCCCTCCCCTGGCGCGATTCACGCATCGAATTGCGCTCGGCCCAAGGGCCTGACGCCGCCTAAGAGCGAATGGCTGACTACATTTACACGATGGAACTCCGGCTGACCCCGGATCAGTTAAAGGGAGTCGGCCTTGTGCAAGACGTGGCCCGCGCGGCGGGCATGAATCTGTACCTGACGGGCGGGGGCATCCGCGACATCGTCAGCGGATTCAGCATCCGCGACCTCGATTTCACGGTCCAGGGGAATCCCCTTAAGCTGGTGAAGGAGTTCGAGAAGGCGGGCGCAAAGATCACCGCCGTCGAAGAAGACATCCGCACGATTTTTCTCGCGCTTCCGGGAAATGCTCGCGCCGAAGTCAGCATGGCGCGCACGGAACGCTACGAGAAAACCGGCAAGCCTCCCATCGTCATGCCGTCGACCATCCACGAGGATCTTCGGCGCCGCGACTTCAGCGTGAATGCGATGGCGTTGTCGCTCAACGAGGGATCCCGGGGGCTGCTGCTCGATCCGTTCAATGGCGTCGCCGACATTGAAGCCAAGCTGATCCGCATCCTGCACAACTATTCCTTCCTGGAAGATCCTTCGCGGCTGATTCGCGCTACGCGCTTCGCGGCGCGCTTCCACTGGCCGCTCGAGGAACGCACGCAGGCGCGCTACGACGCAGCCAAGGAAGGCAAGTACATCGAGCACATTCTGAAGTCGTCGATTGGGCACGAGATCGCTGCGCTTGCGCACGAAGACGATCCTCTGAACGTGGTCAAGATGCTTGAGAAGGAAGGCTGGCTCGAGGTGCTGCACGAAAGATGGACTTCGGCCAAGGTCGACGTCAACGGGATCACCGCGCTGATGAAGACGCGGCAGCAGATGGTCGATCTGGGCTACACACCGGATGCCGGTCCGGCCGTGATGTATTTCTTGACGTCGCACTTTTCAGAGAAAGATATCTCGGAGATTCAGAAACTGATCCCGCGCAAGGATCTGGTCGAAGCGTGGCGCGACATCGAGGATCATGCCAAGGAACTGGCAAAGCGATTGATGGGCAAGGAAGCGGCGACTCCATCGCGCACCTGGCAGCTGCTTTCTTCCGCGCGTCCCGAGATGGTGCTCTTCCTGGCGGTCACAGCGAAACAGCAGTCCGTCGATCAGAAGATTAAGAATTACCTTACCAAGTGGCGGCAGGTGCAGCAGAAGATTCCTCTGCCGGAGATGACGGAACTGCTGATTACGCCGCAGCTTCCGATTTATCCCAAACTGGCGAACGACGTCTTCATGCTGCTGCTCGATGGCAAGTTGCGCTCGCGCACCGAGACGTTAAAGTTCCTGAAGCCGTTTGCACCGCCGCCTCCGCCACCACCTCCCGCGCCAAGGCGTGGACGCGCCGCCAAAGCAGCCGCGCAACCTGCAGCTCAAGCGGGTGCGGCGCAGCCCGCGAAAGGGAAGAAAGGGAAGGCGGCTGCTGCGCCGCCGGCCCCGGCAGCTGCGAAGCCCGAACCCAAAGCGGCCGAAAAAGCCAAACCTGCGAAACCCGCACCTCCTCCGGCGAAGCCAGCTCCAATGAAACCAGCTGGCAAGCCGGCAAAGAAGCCGAGTGCCAAGCCACCAGCGAAGAAGCCTCAGAAAAAGAAAAAATAAGCTCAGTGCAAGGAGTCTTCATGACGCCGTTGGAGTCTCCCTGAAGTAGCCGAAAAACAAAAAGGGAAGAGCGCCGCTTCGCGTGTCTTGCAGATCGCGCTGACCTATGCCTGGATGATCGGCACGGTTTTTCTGGGTGCCGGAACCGTTCGTTGGTTGCGTGGGTGGATCTGTGTGGCCTTATGGACGATCTCACTCACCGCGGTCGGGCTCCTCACGCAACGCTGCAATCCTCAGTTGATGAAAGAACGGGCGAGGTGGCGCCGCAAAGACACCAAGCCCTTCGATAAAGTTTTCCTTGCCACTTACATGCCATTTGTCGTCACCCAGCCGGCCGTCGCTGGGATGGACGCAGTCCGGTTTCACTGGTCGTCGCTTCCATTTGGATGTGTTTACATCGGGGCTGCGCTTTATTTGCTCGCGATGGCATTGATTGCGTGGGTGCTCTGCACAAATCCGTACGCGGAGACCAGCGTGCGCATTCAGCGCGACCGTGGCCACACCGTGATCACCACGGGGCCTTATCGTTTCGTCCGACATCCGATGTACGTGGGGGCGATTCTGATGTACGTCACCACGCCGCTCGTGTGGGGATCACTGTGGGCACTCGCCGTCGGAGGTGTGATCGCAGTCCTATTCCTTGTGCGCACAGCACTAGAAGATAAGACGCTCCGCCGTGAACTGCCCGGGTACGAAGACTACGCGTCGCGCACGCGCTATAGGCTCTTGCCGGGAGTGTGGTAGCCGAAGAACTTCTTTCACCAGCGCAGAATGGATGGAGCCGTTCCTTCGGGATACGCCAAACTGCGCCAACTATTACTGCGGCGTCTAAATTAGTGTCGCACAAAGACTTATTGACACTGCCGATTGTGAGCCCGCTCACGGCGAAACCTCCAAAGAGTGTGTTCAATCTATATCGGGAAGGCAGTTTTGCTGAAAAGAGGGTTTGTGGATTCCAGCCGGAGTACCTTTATTACGCCAGACGTTTGTGCGCAGATCAAGCGAAGCGGCTACGCTCAATCTCAAGTAGTGCGGATATACGGAGAGGAGTTCGAGATATTGTCCGATCCCTTCCCGAAAGACGCCGGGGTTGCAGTCCAGGTACGGTCCCGGCGCACGTCGCAGGTGAGGTCACTGCAATTGCCGGCAATGCTGGTGATGCGCGCAAATGACCATCCTGACAGGGCAGCCTAGCTCGAAAGTCCTGCGACGGAGCATCTGAGGTGATCAGAATCACTGGTTGAGGTGATGCAGGGCATCGTCATCACCCACACCTCCGCCCAGACTGAGTTTCAAGGGATTCCCGTCTTACCGCATTCGGCGGGCGCGGGGAACCGGGAGGTGCTGTATGACCGTCACGGTTTTTACCATCATGATCGCCGTCCTGGTGCTGGCCGTTGCGCTGTTTGTTTTTCGCGCGGTTCCAGGAGTGAGGGCGTATTTCAGGCTTCGCGGAAAACGTCTGGTAATGTGTCCCGAAACGCGTGCTCCTGCCGCTGTGGATGTGGCCGCCGGAGAAGCAGGTTTGGGAGCCTTCGTCAATGAACCGACGCTCCGATTGCAAGAATGTTCCCGCTGGCCCGAGCGCGAAGACTGCGGCCAGGAATGCCTGAAGCAAATCGAAGAGGATCCGCGAAATTGCCAGGTCTGGAATATCGTCGATAAGTGGTACGAGGGAAAGAAATGCGTATTCTGTCAGAAGCCCATCGGGCCGTTGCACCATCTCGACCACGTGCCCGCATTGTTAGGGCCCGATTTCAAGACCTCTGAGTGGAAAGGCGTAGCTCCTGAGGACTTGCCCAGAGTTTTCTCCACACATCAGCCGGTGTGTTGGAATTGCCACGTCGCGGAGACCTTTCGTCGAGTGCACCCGAACCTGGTGACGGATCGTGCGTTCGAGCCGAGACGCACGATGTAGTTGGTTTGTGTAGGGACGGACGCCTCGTCCGTCCCGCGCTTCTGAGCGAAGCGAGGAAGCGTGTCGCCGCGGCGTGGGTGACGCAAGAACTCTCATCTCGCAGCCGCGTTCATTGCGCTTCGCGCAACCCCGGACGAGGCGTCCGGGGCTACACAATTTTGCTGGCTACATGGTCTTGCGTCTACTGCTTTTCAACGGTGATTCCCGGTTCGCTTTTCGTCTTATGAACTTTCCGGCGAACGTCGGGCCAAAATTCTTTCAGAACGATCGTCAGCGTGTCGTAGCCGTACTGCGTGGCCCAGACTTTCGCCGTGTTGCTCACGGTTCGGTCCGACGGTATGTAACGTAGCTCTCCGGGCGTTGTTGTGGTCACATATTTACCCGCGGGGTGATAACTGTAAGTCGAAATCGTGGCTGCCATCGCGCCGCCCACCACTTCAGAAAAGTTGAATTGATTCTTCCCCGAATCCCCTCGCGTGATCAGATTCCGGCTCACCGCATAGAGCGCCCGATGTGTGAAACTTCCATGTCCCAATTGGAAATATCGCGGGTCCTGATGCAGCAGGGAAGGCAGGATCGCCCCAGTCATGAAATTCTCAATGGTGCCGTCGGCGAAGGATGCCGCATACCGCTTCCCATAGCCTGCCCAGCCTTGCCCGTATCCCGGCTCGCTGTTCTGCGCCTGATTAATTCCCGCCAGGAAGGCATACCACGGGTACTGGACGTAGTCGAAACTGCCGCGAACCACTACTGCGAATTTCTGCTTTGTCGTTAAGGGCGGCACTTGTCCGGCGTTCTCCAGCGTCAGGAAATTCGGCAGCGTAAAGAAAAGGCGGTCGTTCGATGTGCCCGGTCCCGCGCTGTCGCTGGTCGTCTTGCTCTCCTTCTTCGTTTCTGTGTCGGTTTGTTGCGGAGGATTGGATGTAGACGTGCCCTGTGACGCCGGTTGCGTTTGGGAAGAAGGTGCGGGGCTGGGAGCGCTCTGCTGCGCACTCGCAGGCAAGATGCTCGCGAAAGCAAAAATAACCGCGAGCCTCAATGGGGACTTGGTCGGCAAACGTTTCTCCTCGAAAAAAACCTGATCCGCGCGGCAGAACCCGTTATTTTGATTTTACTCAATACGGTAGATGCGCCGACGTTACGATCGTTTGCCTTTACAAGGATTTACATTGGCCGAGGCGTTCGGATTCGAACGACTATGGCAAGACCTTTTCCTTCGGAGCCTCTACCGACGCAGCGCCTGCCAAAGCATGGGCGCTCTTGCCATGAAAGAACACCAGGTGAATCAGAAACATGGCGACCAGCACCGCGCCGAAGGTGCAAACGATAGTGGCGCCGGTGGGAAGATCGAGCAATACGGAGAAGTAAACTCCGAGAGCAGAAACCAGCGTGCCCATCGTCCAACCAATCGCCAGGCGACGACCGACCCGGTCCGCGAAGAGCATCGCACCAACTGAAGGCACAATGAGGTAGCAAAAGACCAGCAGCACGCCGGCGATTGCGACGGATGAAGTCACGACGAACCCGAATGAAGCGTAGAAAAGAAAATCCCAGAAGCGGATGCTAATGCCCTGTGCTTCAGCCTGCTCGGGATCGGTCGAGATCAACAGGAAGCGGCGGCGGAAGATGTAATGGAATACACCTATCGCTCCATAAAGGAGGGCTGTCTTCAGCACATCGTGGCGCGAAACCGCAAGAATATTTCCGACCAGCATGTCCTTCAAGTGCTCGGTTTCTCCGGTCGCCTTACTCATCGCGAGAATCGCTGCCGCTGATGCGACGGCATACGCGATTCCGATAAACGCTTCCTGCGGGATATGCCCGCGCCGGGTGCGCGCAAAGGCAAAGACCGCTGCCCCTACGAAAGTGAATGCCAGGCTCAGCCAGTACGCTCCTTGTCCGTGCGGATCCATTCCGATCAGGATCGCGACGGTAGCGCCAAGCGCGGCAATCTGGGCCAGCGCGAGGTCTACAAAAATCACGCCGCGCTCGACCACGTGCACACCAAGGTAGGCGTGGATTCCCGTCAAAATCAGGCTTGCCATGAACGGCCAGAGAAGGAATTGCAGAATCTCCATAGTGTCCTTTGGACTACTGGAATGCTTTTTTCAGCAAGTCGATATCGTAATCGAATAGCTCAAAATAGTTTGTCACCTGTTTCTCACCGCCAACGGAAGGCAGATACACCTGCACTTTTGCACCCGTGGCGGAACCAATGCTATTGGGTGTCTTCAAGTCGAAATAAGGTTCAACCAACACCAGCTTGCAGTTCTCGCGCTTCATCAGGCCGATGAGATCGAGTGTGTGGCTGGGTGTCGGAGGAATACCGGGCCGCGGCTCCACGTATCCGATTACATCTAGCTGAAAGTGCTTGGCGAAATTCGTGAATGAGTTGTGATACGTCACGACTTTGCGCCCATGATAGGGAGCCATCTCCGCGTCCCACTTCTGTTCGGCTGCCGTCAGGCGCTTGTCGAAATCCTGAAATCGCTCCTGGAAATAAGAAGCATCC
>Ga0070717_10001464_pt1 | contig 16304 bp, 17 predicted proteins | sample LARL113metaG_FD_71366 | JGI IMG/M metagenome (GOLD analysis project Ga0070717, IMG submission 71366) | Corn, switchgrass and miscanthus rhizosphere microbial communities from Kellogg Biological Station, Michigan, USA - LAR L11-3 metaG | ecosystem: Host-associated > Plants > Roots > Rhizosphere ... | reverse complement strand
GCGCTGCTGTTTGTCACGACGCACCCTCAGGCGCTGCAATACCCGCGCGACTTCGAGACGCGCGAGCCGGAAACGCTCGCCTGGATCGAATCCTTCGAGACGCCCTGCCGCTTCTGGGACATCGGTGCCAATATCGGGGTATTCTCCCTCTATGCCGGCCTGTGTCCTGGTGTCGAGGTGAGCGCCTTCGAACCGGCCGCGGCGAGCTATGCCGCGCTCTGCCGCAACATCGCAGCCAACGATCTCGGGGCCAGAGTGCGGGCCTATTGTGTTGCCTTGAGCGACCGCAACCAGCTGAGCAGCCTCAATCTTTCCGGGACCAATGCCGGCAGCGTCTTCAATGCGTTCGACAGCAGCGAGAATTGTTTCGGGAATGCGATCGAAGTGGCCTTTCGACAAGGCATGGTGGGGGTTTCCGTTGACGGATTTCGCCGGTTGTTCGGATTACCGGCACCCAATTACTTGAAGATCGATGTCGACAGCACCGAAGAAAGAATTCTCGCTGGTGCTTCGGAAACGTTGAGGGATCCCGAACTGCGCTCGGTGCTGGTCGAACTCGAAGCAGCGGATACCGCCCGCAACAATCGGTTGCTGGCGGCTCTAGAGGCCGCCGGATTGCAGTTGTCGTTGCGCAGCAAGGCGCGCCAAATCGACGTCATAAACGGTATTTTCACGCGCAGCCCGGTCTCCGCCGGAGCTTCCGCTCGAGCGCTCGTTTGATCCGTGGAGACAATCCCGCCCGCCTCCTGATCGCCAGCGGGGCAGACCGGAATTACTTCCCGTTGCTGTGCGACACCATCCTGTCGGTCCGGGCAAATCGGCCAAACGCGGCGATCGGCATTCTCGATCTGGGGCTCGAGCGGGAACATTGCGACTGGCTGTCGACGCGGGTGGACCACATCGTACGGCCGGATTGGGACCTCGACTTTCCCCGCCGGCAGCACACGCCCGAGACATTCAAGGCACAAGTGGCGCGGCCGTTTCTGCGGCGTCACTTCCCGGGATACGAGATGTATTTTTGGATCGATGCGGACGCCTGGGTACAGGATGGGCGGGTGATCGGGCTCTACACGTCGGCTGCCGGACGTGACAAGTTGGCGATTACGCCGGAGATCGACCGCGCCTATAAGCGCCATTACAAGCGGCCGAAGCCGTTTGGCTGGACATTGGCTTGGAAAAACTATCGCGAAGCCTTCGGCTGGCGTGCGGCCGATCGCCTGGGCCGCAACCCGATGGTTAATTGCGGGGTGTTTGCGCTGCATCACGACGCCCCGCATTGGGATGCCTGGGCGCGGCTCCTGTCGCAAGTGCTGCAGCGGACGCAATTCTTCTTCGCCGAGCAGGTGGCCCTCAACTATGCGATCTTCGCCGAGAATCTGCCGGTCAACTTCCTGCCGGCCTATTGCAACTGGATGCCGGGAGATGCGCCGCCGGCCTTTGACGCGCGTCGCGGCCTCTTTGTCGAGCCCTATGCGCCTTATGAGGTGATTGGCGTCATGCATCTCGCCGGCCGCGAGCAAAAGAGCCACCTCTTCGGCCTAAATCGGCTGGACGGCGGGACGGTGGAGACCTCGCTGCGCTACAGCGAGAGTCGGGCGCTGTGCAGGCCACCTCCGGAGACCACACCGTCTAGCGGATTGGCCTGAATGCTCGGGGAAATCGGGCGGTTTTTCGTCGCGTTGTGGCATGTTGTGGGCCTGCTGCTTCTCGCCGTGCTCGTTGCAGAATTTGGCGTCGAGGGCTGGCGGCGGTTGAGTCGGCGATTGCGCTATCGGCGGCCGACCCGGCCCGATCGCACGGCGGCGGCCGATGCCTATGACGGCGCAGATTGGTCGGTGGGCTACTTCGATGAATTCCGCCGTGCAGTGCGCGTCGACTGGAAGCCTTATGTCGAATGGTGGCAGCGTCCGTTCAGTGGCGGCTATGTGACCTTGGACGAGCGCGGCCTGCGGCGGACACCTGGTGAGAATACGGCCGCTGACCGGGCAATTCGCATCTTGTGCTTCGGCGGCTCGACAATGATGGGAATGGGTGCGCGCGACGAACAGACCATCCCAGCCGTGCTCGCCCGCCGGCTCACAGAGCTCGGACATTGCGTTTCGGTGACCAATTACGGCCAGCTCGGGCACAACAGCACGCAGGAAGCCATCACCCTGCAGCAATTGCTGAAGGCCGGCGAGCGGATCGACCTCGCGGTGTTCTACGACGGCATCAACGAGATGGCGTGCGCCGAGCAGACCGGTCGGGCAGACGGGCTGTTCAATGAGGCCCGCCGGAAGGCTGAGTTTAATCTCCTTCATCCCGAACGGCGGCGGGATCTCATCCTCGCCGCGCTATTGAGCGTCGCGCCACGCACTCTGCGCCGCCTCCGCCAGCTGACCGGCCATCGTTTGCGCGGGCCGCTTCCTGCGCTCGAAGCCGATCTGTCCCGCATCGACCTGAACCGGCTCGCCAGTGACGTCGTTGCCGCGTACACAGCAAATCTACGCCTCGTGCGGCTGCTCGCTCGTGAATATGGGTTTCAGCCGCTATTCTTCTGGCAGCCGGTGATCACGACAAAGAAAGACAAGACCGAAGACGAGCAGCGCTGGGAGAACGATTACACCCGCGATGCTGTGCGTCGGCGGCTCCTTTACGAAACAATCATTGCCGGGCGCCGCCGCTGTCCCGAACTCGCCCGTGCCTCTGACGCGATCGACCTGTCGTCGCTTTTTGACGACTGGTCAGAACCGATTTATATCGATCTTTATCACCTGTCGGAGACGGGGAATGCCGCGGTTGCCGAAGCGATGCTGCCGACAGTCGCTAACGCCGTGAGCGCTCTGCACCGCACTGCCGACCCGGTGGGGGGACCATAGCTATGGAATGGTGGATCTTATCGGGTCTTGTCGTTGCCGTGCTTGTTGTCGGCGTTCTGAGCCGCATCCGCACATCGCATCGCCGGCGGCCCGAGCGCGACCAGAACATCTACCCGCTGTGGTAGGTGCTCCCGCCCCTTGCGATTCCGGGTTCCCGATCTAGCGCTCCAGTAATAGTCTGAGTCGCCAATCGTTCGAGGGAGCCAAAATATGCGCCGCGCGAGATGGCTGGGTCTGGGGTTTCTCGTAGCATTTTTACTGTGCGGGGTGGCACGGGCGGCCCAGATCACGTTTAAGGCGGATCTGAGCGGCACCAACCAGGTTCCGCCGGTTGCCACAGCCGGCAAAGGTATGGCGACCGCGACCCTGGACACCACCACCAAGACATTGACCTGGATAGTAGACTATTCAGGCCTCAGCGGCCCCGCGACCGCGGCGCATATTCACGGCCCGGCCGATCCCGGAGCGAATGCCGGGGTCGTCGTTCCATTCACCGGTGATCTCGCCAGCCCGATCAAGGGCTCGGCGGTACTGACTGACGCACAAATCGCACAGCTCGAGGCCGGGAAGTGGTACGTCAACATCCATACCGCAGCCAACAAAGGCGGGGAAATCCGCGGTCAGCTCGTCCCGGTGCCGTAAGCGGGAAGGCGCCACAGCGATGGGCTAGGCCTGGCAAGTCTGGGAATGGGGATTGGCTGTATCATCCGATGGGCTGATCCGGACCAAGATTTGTCCGTGCAACCCGCACCACCCGGTGGCAGGACCAAATAAGCATCCCTCGAAGGCTTGGAGGGTGGTATCGCGAAAGATCGCACTAATACTTGTGCCGCCCTGCGCCCACCTCTCCTCGGTTGCGGCTTGGTATCCGCTGGCCGGAACTACGGGGATGATGCAGATCTGGTCCGGTTTGCCGTACTCGGCGCGCAACGCCGCTGCGATCGCGCGAAAGGCAGGCGGATTGACACCATGACGCGGTAGCTCAAACTGAACGCGCTTGAGGCCATGTGACGTCTTGTCCATTTGGAAAAAAACTATCATGGGCACGCCGCCGAGCGTCTGCCCGTGCAAAATGACGTCGGCGTAGCTGTCGCCAAAGTCCAGAGCCCAGGACAACTTGAATGCGCGGTTACCGTATTGCTGGAGCAGCTCGTCTGACGATTCACCCCAATGGGTTTGCTGCAATAGGCCTTCTATTCCATTGGACGCATTCGACGGAAAGGCCAGTGTCAAGACGGCTATTGCGATGCTGATTTGCAATAATCGGAGAGACGGAAACATAGCGAAAAAGCTGCTTGCGGAAGCGGGTCGGTGCCCGCCTCCGCCCATGTTTATCTCAGATTATGAGAGCTTCAGGCTCATGATGCTTTGAGCTCGATCCTTCTCGGCTTTGCGGTTTCTGCTTTGGGGAGGACGAGGTGCAAGACACCATCCTTGAGTGTCGCCTCGATCCGATCGCGGTCGATATTCTCTGAGAGCGTGAAGACGCGCTCGTAATCGCCGTCCGCGTATTCGTTGTAAACGCGTTGATATCCGGCAGGGTCATTGCCGGCGCCGCGTCCACGGATCGTCAGCACCCGCCGTTCGAGCGTAATATCCACTCCGTCGGGGGCGACTCCGGGCATTTCGGCAAGCACGACGATATTGTCTCTCGTCTCGTAAATGTCGCTCGGCGGGACAAACACCGGACGGGATGTGGACTCGCGGGTTCCGGTCTCAGCTGGCGGCCGCTGAGGGGTAGTTCTGACTGCCTGGGCCATGATTGGACTCTCTCCACTAGGATCACGCTGCACGGATCTCGATCTTTTTCGGCCGATCCGCCTCTAGCCTCTCCAGCTCGATTTCCAGCACGCCGTTATTGAAACGCGCCTGGACCTTGTCTGGATCGACCCGGAAAGGCAGCTGGACCGCACGCGAGAAACTGCCATAGGCGCGCTCGCGACGCTGCCAATTGACGTTTTCCTGCTGCGTTGGCTCTCTCTTGCCCTCGAGCGTCAACACGTCGTCTTGCAAATTGAGAGTCACCTCATTGCGGGTCACGCCCGGCAGTTCGGCGGTCACGACCACGCTATTGTCGCCGAGCCAAATATTGACCGGCGGGAAATCGCGCGCCGTTGCAAAACCGTATCCCGAGAACAAACGGTTCATTTCGCTCTGCATGCGCCGCAACTCAGCGAAAGGGTCGAAACCCATACGGGGAGATTCTGAAAGCGCCATCGTTTCACCTCTCTGCATGTTCGCACTGGTGTAGATGCACGCGGAACGCGACGAGCGCGGCGCCAGGGTAGGGCTGGAGCGCCTGCCGCGAAGTTGCTCGCAAGAGGAAGAGGTTTGGGTAATACACGGATCACATCCTCACACGAAGCGACATGCCCGCGGCCGGCCAGTCGTGGTCCGACCATTATTCCCTGCCGCGACCCGCTACTCGGCGTCCGGCACGCCCTCGATCTAGTCAAGCAGCGCCGCGGTTCAAGTTCCTTTTCGGCGGCCCACAGGACCGTTCCGTTATGACCTTAAATAATCGCATAAAAACAACGCATAATGGCTTCGTCTGGTCCTTGACCCTTTGGCTAGGCGAACCCAAATCGGGGATCGCCGGCCGCCCACCAGCCGAGGTCGGCACGCACCGCGTGAACCACGGTGCACCTGGTATCCACGTTGCTCACCGGAGGATGTGGCTATGAGGAGCATCGGTTTCCAACCGCGTTGGTGCTTCAGCCTTCAGTGAGCCTTCCATCTCTAAATCGGTTTGGCATTTGACATCATCCATTTCCCACCGACTACCTCCACTTCCCATTGTTCGCGTGCCATTGGCGCAAGACACTGAAGACGACGTACGGCCGCCTGGCACGGAGAAGCGGCCGGATTGGGCAGTGGAGCGCATGGTGCGAGACTATGCGCGCTCTACCGCGAAATCTTACGCAGCGGCCTGATGGATGCGGTTTTGACCTCCACGGCGATTGCGCACATGGCGGCAAACGCTGCCTGACCGTCCGATCGATACGAGGCCAGCCGCGCCGGTCCCTAGCGGGGTCGGCGGGGACGAGGCATCGCTTTTTCACATCGACTCGAGCCTCTCTTTTCAAGAGCGCCGCGTTCGCTCGCTCAAACACGGCCACACTTTCGCGGTGTTTGATCGTCACGGCGACATCGCCGTCGAGCCCGGCAGCTGTGATGGCCTGTACCATCACGACACGCGTTACTTATCGTGTCTCGAACTCAGTCTCAACGGCGGCCCGTTGTTGCGCCTCAGCTCCAACGTTCAGGAGGATAACGCGGTATTGACGGTGGATTTAGCGAACCCTCGTTTGGTACTGCCGAATAGGGTCACACTCCATGGCGAGCTGATCCATGTGAACCGCCTCAAATACATTTGGGAGAGTGCGTGCTACGAGCGTTTCCTCGTGCACAATTTCGATACCAGAGCTCATTCCGTAACCTTGGGAATACGGTTTGCTGCCGATTTTGCCGACCTTTTTGAGGTACGGGGGGAAAAGCGATCGCAGCGTGGCCAGGTTTCAGGTGAGCGTCGATCGGACACGCTCGTCGTGCTGCGGTATCTTGGCTTGGATGGAATTGAGCGCACCACCAGCCTCGCGTTCGAGCCGGCGCCGAGTCACCTCGACAGCGCGGCGGCGCGGTTTGAGCTGCAACTCGAGCCGGGACAAGGAATGCGGTTTGCGTTACAGGTCGCCTGCGATCAAGGAACCGCGGATAATGCGGTCGGCCGTCGATTCTACAGATCGTTACGCGCGGCGCGGCGCGCGCTGCGGAGGTCCAGCGGACGCGCAACCAGCCTCGATAGCTCGAACTCACTGTTCAACGAGATGGCACGCCGCTCGGTATCGGACCTCTACATGCTGCTCACCGACACCGAGTACGGACCCTACCCATTTGCCGGTATTCCGTGGTTCAGCACGCCATTTGGCCGCGACGGCCTTCTGACGGCACTGTTCACATTGTGGATCGATCCGGCAATAGCCAAGGGTGTGCTGCGTTTTCTCGCCGCAACCCAAGCCAAAGAGTTCGATCCCGAGCGCGATGCCGAGCCGGGCAAAATCCTGCATGAGATGCGCGACGGCGAGATGGCGCGGCTGGGGGAGGTTCCGTTCGCACGTTATTACGGCAGCGTGGACGCCACTCCGCTCTTCGTGATGTTGGTTGGCGAATACTTCAAACGTACAGGTGATCTCGAAACGGTGCAGGAATTGTGGCCGCATGTTGAGGCGGCGCTCGATTGGATGGATACCCATGGTGACCCAGACGGCGATGGTTTTGTCGAGTATCACCGCAAGAATGCGAGCGGATTGATCAATCAGGGCTGGAAGGATTCGCACGACGCGATCTTTCATGAGAATGGCCGCACAGCCGAGGGGCCAATCGCGCTTTGCGAGGTGCAGGCCTATGTTTTTGCCGCCAAGCGGCACGCTGCGGCGATGGCCTTGGCACTGGACCGCTCCGTTCAATCTGCGATTCTTTTACAACAGGCCGAGGCACTGCGCGATCAATTCGAGGCCGCGTTCTGGTGTGACGATCTGTCCATTTATGCGCTGGCTCTGGATGGCGCCAAGAGACCTTGCCGTGTCGTCTCGTCGAACGCCGGGCATGCGCTACTGGCCGGGATTGCCAATCGAGAGCATGCCCAGCGAGTCGCGGACACGCTTCTCAGCGCTTCTTGCTTTTCCGGGTGGGGAGTACGCACTGTGGCGCGTTCTGCTGCCCGATATAATCCGATGTCTTACCATAACGGCTCGGTTTGGCCGCACGACAATGCGGTTGTTGCCTTGGGTCTCGCCCGCTATGGCCTCAAATCCGAGGCGCTTCGGATCTTCAAGGGTTTATTCGAGGCCGCCAGCTACATGGATTTACGGCGGCTGCCCGAACTATTTTGCGGCTTTGCGTGGCGGCGGTTGACCGCTCCGACGCTTTATCCGGTCGCCTGTGCGCCTCAAGCCTGGGCGAGCGCCGCGGTGTTCGCGCTCGTCCAGGCAACCCTTGGTGTGGGTTTTGAACAGGGCGGAGAAGAGATCCGGTTCGATAATCCGGTGATGCCGGATTTTCTCGACGAGCTGCATCTGCGCGGACTGCAGGCGAAAAACGGTGTGGCCGATGTTATGCTGCGGCGCTATGGCGACGACGTCTCGGTCAATATAAGTCGCCGGCAAGGGAAGGTGCCAATTGTAGTCATGCGTTGAGCTTGGCGGCTCTAAAAGCCGAGTTTGAAGGCCGCTACGGTTCCCCCGAAATACGCTTGAGGCTCGGACGGCCGCATCCCAAACGCTTTCTCCGTTCGCTTAACACAGCGATCGGTGCCGTTGAACGCGGCACGCCACGTCGTTGATTGGGGCAACACGCCGAGCAGACATTCGTCAAAGAAATTGTAGGTCCGGTGCGCCTGGCATCCGAAGGATGGCCGGTCGCTTCGGGCGGCAGTTAGGATGATGCGATTGGATTTTGCCATTTTCCCGGTTGCGAACCCGCCACTGTAACATGCCGAGACGATGACGATTGTGGGAACTGCGGCGCATCCGCGCGACAATGCCCCGGCTAGTTCGTCAGGGCTCAGTGCTCGGTTCGAGCGGGCGAGCCACAGACCCCTGCCCCGCGCGCCATGTGATGTCAAAAAGACCAGGCATCGGTCGCCTGGCTTGGCCGGCAACTCGGCGATGCGCCGCAATAGGATATCGGCGAACGCCAGCTCCACTTTGCCGCCGAGCTCGGTGGCGCTCGCACTCAGCCGATGGATGTTGTCGATCGGCACGCCGCCCGCAGCGAGCCGCCGGGTCATTTCGCGCGTCGCATTGTCGAAGACCGGTTCGGAATCGTCCCCGGCGGCGAGCACCACCTGCCAATTCTCGCCGGTGCCGCTCGTCTGCGCCTGAGCGGTACCGAAGCAAACGAGCTCCAACGTCGCCAAGACAGCGATGCCACGAAGCCGCCGAGCGGTCCGGCCGCTCCTCCAAAAGAAGCAACCGCGGCGCTTCGCTCCGCATCGTGCTATCTTGTCGCAAACTGAGGAGGTCACACCATGGCAGTAGCACTTGCCGAGAAAAGTTGCACGCCCTGCCGCGGCGGCATACCGCCGCTGACCGAAGAGGAGGCTGCCGGTTATCACAAGCAGGCGGCGAACTGGGAGTTGCTCGATCAGGCGAAGCGGATCGAGCGAACCTTCCGGTTCAAGAATTTCGGTGAAGCCTTCGGATTTGTCGAACGCGCGGCCGCGCTCGCGGAAGCAGAGGGGCATCACCCCGACATCGGTTTTGGCTGGGGTTACGCCACCGTCTCGCTGCGAACCAAGAAAATCAAAGGATTGCACGAGAACGACTTCATCATGGCGGCGAAGCTCGATCGCATTGCCGCCGAGAGAGCTTCCTGAGAACAGCAAATCGCAGGGAGGAAACGGTGCCCACTTACATCATGCTCGCCAATTGGACCGAACAGGGGGCCCAAAAAGTCAAGGATTCACCGCGTCGCCTCGAAAGCGCGAAAAAGGCCCTATTCGACATGGGGGGCGAGTTCAAGGCCTTCTACATGACCTTGGGCGAATACGATCTGGTCGGGGTCTACGAAGCGCCGGACGACGCCGTGGCGGCGCGTTTCAGCTTGCTGCTCGGGATGCTCGGCAGCGTGCGAACAAAGACGCTGAAGGCCTTTCCTGAGGCGGCGTACCGGGAGATTATCGCCTCGCTCGGTTAGCTCGCATGGGGAGGTAGTCATGACCGCGAAGACACACCGGTTGCGGGAGCTGCTCCGAACCGGGGAGTTCCTGTATATGCCGTCGGCGACGACCCCGATAGAGGGGAAGCTTGCCGAGGAGATGGGTGCGAAGCTCGTCTACACCGGAGGCTATGCGACGGGCGCCTCGCGCGCGATCACCGAGCCGCTCCTGACAATGGACGAGCAGGTGCGCGTCGCCGGCGAAGTGGCCCGCGCCGTCGAGGTGCCGCTGATCGCCGATGCCGGGGCGGGTTTCGGCGAGCCGCTGCACACGATGCGCACGGTGCGCGAGTTCGCCACCGCCGGCGTCGCAGGGATCCACATCGAAGACCAGCTGTTCCCGAAGCGCGCGCACTACCACAAATACGTCGCGCACGCTGTGCCGGTGGCCGAATTCGTCGACAAAATCCGCTGGGCGTGCCGGCAGCGCGACCAGACCGACCGTGACTTCGTGATTATCGCCCGCTCCGACACCTGCCGGGAATTCGGGCTCGACGAGGCGGTTGCCCGCGTCAATGCGGCAGCCGAGGTTGGCGCCGATCTCGGCTTGGTGTTTCCGCGCAACGACAGCGAAGCCGAGGCCGCGCCCAAGCGCGCGAAATTGCCGCTCGTCTGGGTGCAGAGCCGGGGCAATCGCGACGGCCGCCCGATCTATTCGCTGGCCGAATTGCAGAGAATGGGCTACCGCGCCTGTATCGACGCCCAGCTCCTGCTCGGGGTTGCCGTGCACTTCATGAGGGAGGCGCTGGCCGAGATGCTGCAGACCGGCCGCTACACTGGCATCGGCGACAACCGGTTCACCACCTTGCGCAAGGAAATCGAGGACCTGATCGGCCTCGATGACTATTACGAGGTCGAGGCCGAAACCGTTGAGAAGACTGAAGTCGGCAGGTGAGCGCTACGACGACCCGTATCGGCAATCACTCCGCCGCGGCGGCCGCTAGGCGCATCGGGCGCGGTTTGCGCAACAACAGCACCAGCGGCAAACCCGCGATAACCATGATCATCATCAGCTTGAAATTGTCGATATAGGCGACCATCGCGGCTTGGCGCGTTGCCATGGCATTTAAGGCGGCGACACCCGATGGGTCAGTCAGGCTGTATGGCAAGGCCAATTGCGATCGGGCTAACGGGTTGTCCGGCCGCAAATGCTCGATAAGGCGAGAGTGGACGATCTGGGTATTCTCGGCCAACAACGCTTCGACGATCGCGATGCCGACGCTGCCGCCGATGTTGCGCATCAGGCTGAAAATCGCGGTGCCTTGAGTTAGCAACTGACGCGGCAAAGTCGAGAAGGTCACAGTGCTGAGCGGAGTGAAGACAAACCCCAATCCAAAGCCTTGCAGCACGCCCGTCACGATGATCGGGCCCATCCCCATATAGAGCGAGAAGCCCGTCATCTCCCACATTGCGACCGCAGTCACGAGAAGACCTGTCAGGATGACCAGCCTGACATCCACCCGGCCAATCAGGCGGGCGACTATAAACATGGCGATCATCGTGCCGATGCCGCGCGGAGCAGTCACCAGGCCCGTCGTCATGACCGGGTAGTTCATCAAATCCTGCAGCATTGTCGGCAATAAGGTCATGGTCCCATACAGCGGGATGCCGATAAGGAACATCATTATCGTGCCGACAATGCAGTTGGTGTCCTTCAACAGGTCGCGGTTGAGGAACGACCGATTGGTGGCCGTCGCGGTGTGAACGACGAACAGGTAGAGGGCGAGCCCGGCGATTGCCGCCTCGACGCAGATTTCGGGCGAGCCGAACCAATCCTTGAGCTCGCCGCGGTCGAGCAGCATCTGCAAGGCGCCGATCGCCAAGCTCAATGTGGCGAAGCCGAAGAAATCGAACCCCTCGCGGCGGCCGTGACGCGTCTCGCGGATGAAAATAAGGATACCGGCGGCGGCGAGAACCCCGGCTGGCACATTGATGAAGAACACCCAGCGCCAGTTGTACTGGTCGGTCAGCCAGCCGCCGAGCGCCGGCCCGATAATCGGACCCAGGATGACCCCCATGCCCCAAACCGACATTGCGTGGGCGTGGCGATGGGGCGGATTGATCTGCAGCAGCACCGATTGCGATAGCGGGACGAGCGCTGCCCCGCAGACACCCTGCAGCAAACGGTAGATCACCATCTGGGCAAGGCTTGTCGCTACACCGCACAAGGCGGAAGCCAGGGTGAAGCCGGCGACCGAGAAGACAAAGACGTATTTGATGCCAAAGCGTCCGGCGAGCCAGCCGGTCAGCGGGGTCATGATCGCCGCCGCGACGATGTAAGAGGTCACCACCCAGGAGATCTGGTCCTGTGCCGCGGAAAAGCTGCCTTGCATATGGGGCAGCGCGACATTGGCGATCGTCGTGTCGACCCCCTGCATGAAGGTCGCCATCATGATCGAGACGGTGATTGCGCCCCGGTTTGCCACCGGGGCGCGCGTCTCATCGGTCACTGCTCCGCCGCTTTTGAGCTCGGGCCGGTCAACCAGGCGAGCAGCCCCTCGACCCGGTCGAGCCAAGGCCGGCGATGACGGGTGTCGACTTCGACCGTAGCGCTGAGCCCGGCATGCAGTGGCGCGTTCGGGTCGAGCCGCTTGAGACGGAGGCGTACCGGCAGACGCTGGACGACCTTCACCCAGTTGCCGGTGGCGTTCTCGGCCGGCAGCAGCGAGAAGGTCAGCCCGGTGCCTGGGCTGAGGCTCTCGACCTCAGCGTGAAGGACGACGTCGGGATAGGTATCGATCTCAATGGTTGCCTCTTGGCCGGGCCGCATATGAGTGAGCTCGGTCTCCTTGAAATTGGCCTCGACCCAAACCCTGTCGGTCGACATCAGCGAGAACAGCTGCGTTCCGGCCGTCACGTAATCGCCGATTTGCAGCTGATCGACCTTGGTGACGATGCCGTTCTCGGGCGCGTGGATTTCCGTATAGGAAAGATTGAGCTCGGTGCGGTCGAGCGCGGCCTGTGCGTGTTGCACCATCGGGTGCTGCTCTAGAGGAATATCAGGATCGCCACCGATATTGGCGAGGGCAACTGCGACATCCTGCTGCTTTGACGCGAGTTGCTGGCGCCCGTTTTCATAAGCTTGCCTCGCCTGATCGAATTGCTGCTGCGAGGCAGTACCTGAGGAGAGCAGGCGTTTCTGCCGTTCGAACTCGCGCTCTTGATAATCTGCGGTGGCCTCTGCTGCCCTGACATCCGCTCGTTTCTGGTGATAGGTCGCCTTCAGCGCGTGAATTTGGAACCGTACCGCGGCGAGCTGCGCTTTGGCTTCGTCCACGGCGATCCGGAACGGGCGTGGATCGAGACGAAAGAGCACCTGGCCGGCGTTTACTTTCTCATTGTCCTTGACATCGATTTCTACGACGCGGCCGGAGATGTCGGTGCTGACCTGGACCCTGGCGGCCTGAACATAGGAGTCATCGGTCGAGACGTAACGCCCGCCGGTCAAATACCAGTAACCGGCGGCCAGCAAGACAACAATCGGCCCCGCCAGCATCAATGGCAGCCGCAGCGTCTGGCGCAATGGCCGGCGCCTTCCGGCGAGCCCCAGGCGGCCGTCGAGCGACGCCCGCAGAGAGCCGATCGCCGAAGTATCGTTTTCGGCGGAAGTCGTCACCGATTGCCTCCAACCGGCGACAGCTCCGCTTTGTCGCGCTGTGCGCTTACGGTCTTGGGTTCGGTCGGCTCATCCAGTTCGGTAAGCTCGGCGGCCGCCAGCGACGGAACACGCTCGGAAAGGTTGGCATGGACGCGGCGCAACAGCTCGATCAGGTGCCGGCCCTCGTCTCGCGAAAGCCCGGCAAAGGATTCGCCGCGGATCTCGTTCGAGAGATCGAGAACACGAGTGAGGATCGGCCGGGCCTTGTCGGTCAGGACGAGGCGGCGGGCGCGGCGGTCACCGGGCTGAGGCTGCCGCTCGATCCAGCCGTCTTCCTCCATGCGGTCGATCTGCCGCACCAGGGTCATCGGCTTGATTTCGAGCAGATCGGCCAGGCCGGCCTGATTGATCCCTTCGTTGCGGGCGAGGTAGCCCAGTACCTTGCACTGCGCCCGGGTGAGACCGAGAAAGAGCAGGGCGCGCTGGTTGAAACGCCGCCCGAACAGGCGGGCGACGTCATGAACAAGAAAGCCGAAGCTGCGGTCGAGATCCATGCTGATCGAAACCCATAGTGATAATAAGCTATGATATCAAATTGTGCGGTCAATCGCCTGGATCGAATTCGCGCGGCTGGTAGTCGGGAATTCGATGGCTAGCTCCCGCTATCCGGCCCGCAAGGCCGGGCGCGGCCGGCGCACCAGCAGCAACAGCGGGATCAGCAGCAGCACGATCATCATCATCAGTGCGTAGTCATTGATGTAGGCCACCATCGCCGCTTGCCGGGTGACCTCGGCATTGAGGGCTGCGATCCCGGAGGGCGTGGTCAGGCTGAACGGGTGCGCCAATAGCGGCGCCTGCGCGAGCGGGTTGTCCGGCCGCAGATGCTCGATGAGGCGCGAATGTACGATCTGCGTGTTCTGGACCAGCAGTGCCTCCAATGTCGAAATGCCGATGCTGCCCCCGAGATTGCGCATCAGACTGCGCATCGCCGTCCCTTGCGTCAGGATGTGCCGCGGCAGGTTCGACAAAGCGAGCGTATTCAATGGAACAAAAGTGCAGCCGAGCCCGAAACCCTGCAGCAGCCCGGACAAAATCACCGGCGCCATCCCCATCTGCAGGGAAAACCCGGTCATCTGCCATAGCGAGAGGATGGTCAGCAGAAACCCGGTCAGGATGATCAGCCGGTTGTCGACCCGGTTGATCATGCGCCCGACGGCGAACATCGCGATCATCGTGCCGATGCCGCGGGGCGCAGTCACCAGCCCGGTTGTAAAGACCGGATAGTTCATCAGCGACTGCAGCATGGTCGGCAACAAGGCCAAAGTACCGCTGAGGACGCCGCCGACGAAGAACATCAAGACGGTGCCCGCCATGAAATTGGGGCTCTTCACCAGGTCGAGATTGATGAAGGATCGGTCGCTGGCGGTGGCGGTATGAACAATGAAGAGGTAGAAGCAAACGCCCGAGACGATTGCTTCTGTCCAAATCTCGGTCGAGTTGAACCAATCCTTGAGCTGGCCGCGGTCGAGCATCATCTGCAACGCGCCGACCGCGATGCTCAGGGTCACAAAACCAAAGAAGTCGAATGCTTCGCGATGGGTGTGACGCGTCTCGCGGATGAAGATCAGGATGCCGAGAGTGGCGATCACCCCGACCGGCAGGTTGATGTAGAATATCCAGCGCCAGTTGTAATCCTCGGTCAGCCAGCCCCCCAGCATCGGGCCAAAGATCGGCCCCAGCATGACCCCGGTGCCCCAGACCGCGACCGCCTGTCCGTGCCGCTCCGGCGGGTTGATCTGGAACAGCATCGATTGGGAGAGCGGGACCAGACCGGCGCCACACGCGCCTTGGAGCACGCGATAGATGACCAGCTGGGTGAGGCTGGTGGCGCTGCCGCACAAGGCCGAGGCCACGGTGAAGCCGGCCACCGAGATCAGAAAGACGTATTTGATGCCGAGGCGCCCGGCGAGCCAGCCGGTCAGCGGCGTCATGATCGCCACCGCGACGATGTAGGAGGTTAGCACCCAGGCGATCTGGTCCTGCGCCGCCGAAAGGCTGCCCTGGATGTGCGGCAAGGCGACATTGGCGATCGTGTTGTCGACGCCCTGCATGATCGTCGCCAGCATGATCGAAGCCGTGATCATCCCGCGGTTCGCAACCGCCCCCCGCGCCTCGGTCCTCACCCGCTGTTATCCGTTCGCGAAAGAACTATCGATTGTTTATGATAAGCAAAGGAGATCAGTTTGTTCAAACGCCAATCGGGCGCGGCTGGTAGTTGGAAATTCGATAGCTTTGGCCGGCCGTCATGGCCCCGCCCCAGGCATAAAACGTGGGACCTCGATGAGTGCACCGCCCAGAGCCGGCATCGTCAATAGCCTCCTCCATGAAATGGACGGACGTTTGGACAGTGGCCTGCCGGAGGACAGATGATATCGATCGCGTTTGAGCAGGCCGGGAGCACCAGCACTAGGACAACGACAATCACCCGCGCGATCATTCGCTTCATTTACGTGTGTCTTCTAAATAATTCCGGATTAGTCGGCTGGGCCGGGCCGCGGGTTCGCGCCCACGATGGCTATGGCCGGCTTGGTCGCAGGGCGGGGCGGCGCGCGGATCAGCAGCAACAGCATGCAGGACCCGATCGCCATGATCATCATCAGCGCGAAATCGTTGAGATAGGCGACCATCGAGGCCTGCCGGGTCACCTCGGCGTTGAGTGCGGCAATGCCGGCCGGGTTAGTCAGACTGAACGGGGCCGCGAGGTACGGCACTTGCGCCAGCGGGTTGTCCGGCCGCAGCTGCTCGATCAGCCGAGAGTGGACGATTTGAATGTTCTCCGTCAGCCGCGCCTCGAGGATCGAGATCCCGACGCTGCCGCCGAGATTGCGCATCAGGCTCCGCAGCGCCGTCCCCTGCGTCAGGATGTGACGCGGCAGGTTCGACAAGGCGATCGTGTTCAACGGCACAAAGGTGCAGCCGAGGCCGAAACCCTGCAATAAGCCGGAAACGAGGACCGGCTCCATTCCCATGTAGAGCGAGAACTGGGTCATCTGCCACATCGAGACCGCAGTCAGCAGCAGCCCGAACAGGATGATCAGCCGGTTGTCGACCCGGTCGATCACCCGCGCGAC
>Ga0070717_10001463_pt1 | contig 16316 bp, 13 predicted proteins | sample LARL113metaG_FD_71366 | JGI IMG/M metagenome (GOLD analysis project Ga0070717, IMG submission 71366) | Corn, switchgrass and miscanthus rhizosphere microbial communities from Kellogg Biological Station, Michigan, USA - LAR L11-3 metaG | ecosystem: Host-associated > Plants > Roots > Rhizosphere ... | reverse complement strand
CAACCCATCGAGCGGAGCGAGAGCCGGGCTGAAGGCAGCCACCGCGACCGAGCACATGCCCCGATCGTAGGGAGAGGACTGTCGCCTGCCTACCCAACCCGTTAAGCCTCATGCACCGGTTAGGCACCCGAGACGAGTCGCCGTCGCACGCTCCCTCCTCTCCGCCATCCACCGCATGCTCAGGGACGGCACCGCCGACCACGGGCCTCGGCCCTGGCCTACAGACCGGCGAAGTCCTCGTCCCGGAAGAGCCGGTGCCGCACCCGGGCCAGGAACGCGTAGAAGGTGTTGCGGCCTACGTGGTCGAGGTAGATCTGGTCACCGTCGAACAGGCTGGCTTGCGGGCTGCGTCGGCCGAGCACGGGCTTGCTCCATCGTTGGCTGGATGTGAGGATGTCGTCACGAACGCCACAAGCAACCCGCTGGATGGTCGGGAACTAGGGCTGGACCGTCCACATCAGCCACTGTCGACCCTGAATGAGTGGCTGAGCAGCATGGGGCGTAACTTGACGTTCTCGCCGACAATCCAACGTCTCCGCCCCGTTCATGGGGCCGCTGGAGCCGGCATCGCCGGCTCGGCCAGGAAGCATGCCGCCTGGTGGCCCGAGCGCAGCTCCACCAGCGGTGGCTCCTCGGCGAAGCAGCGGTCGAACGCCTTCGGGCAGCGCGTGTTGAAGCGGCAGCCATGGGGCGGGTCCGCCGGGTTGGCCACGTCGCCCCGCACCGCGGCTCGGCGGCGGCCGCGCTGGACGGCCGGGTCGGGGACCGGGACCGTCGCCAGCAGCGCCTGCGTGTACGGGTGGCGCGGGTCGGCGTACAGCGTGTCGCGGTCGGCCAGCTCCACGATCTTGCCCAGGTACATCACCGCGACCCGGCTGCTCATGTGCCGGACGATGCTCAGGTCGTGGCTGATGAGCACGTACGTCAGCCCCAGCCGCTCCTGCAGGTCCTGCATCAGGTTCAGGATCTGGGCCCGCACCGACACGTCGAGCGCCGACGTCGGCTCGTCGGCCACGATCAGGGACGGGTGCAGCGCCAGGGCCCGCGCGACGCCCACCCGCTGCCGCTGGCCCCCGCTGAGCTGGTGCGGGAACCGGTCGCCGGCGCCCGGCGGCAGGCCCACCATGTCCAGCAGCTCGCCCACCCGCCTCCCCACCGTCCGCCCGGTCGCGGCCCGGTGGACGCGCAGCGGCTCCGCGACCAGGTCGCGCACCGGCATCCGCGGGTCGAGCGAGCCGTACGGGTCCTGGAACACCATCTGGAGGTTCGGCCGCAGGCGGCGCAGCGCCTCGCCCGACAGCGGCAGCAGGTCCTGCCCGTCGAACACGACCCGGCCCGACGTGACCCCCACCAGGCGGAGCAGCGCCCGCCCGGTCGTGGACTTCCCGCACCCCGACTCGCCGACGATGCTCAGCGTCTCCCCCCGCCGGACGTCGAACGAGACGCCGTCCACCGCCCGCAGCACCCGCCGCGGCCGCAGCGGCAGGTCGGCGCCGAACCGGAAGTGCACCGCCAGGTCCTCCACCCGCACCAGCGGCTCCCTGGCCGCGGCCACCGCCGCCGGCGCGGCTGCGGCCCCCGCCAGCTCCCGCCCGCCCACGCGCGGCGCCACCCCGGACAGGTCCGCCCAGCACGCCGCCAGCTGCCCGGGCGCCTTCGCCTCCAGCGCCGGCATGTCCGTCCGGCACCGGTCCATCACGAACTCGCAGCGGTCCGCGAACGGGCACCCGGCGGCCGCCCCGCGCAGGTCCGGCAGGCCGCCCTCGATCGAGAGCAGCCGCCGCGCCAGCGGCTGGTCGAGGCGCGGGATGCACTCCAGCAGCCCCTTCGCGTACGGATGCCGCGGGTGGGCGAACACCGAACCCGTCGGCCCCGTCTCCATCACGTGGCCCGCGTACATCACGGCGATCCGGTCGGCCAGCCCGGCCACCACGCTGAGGTCGTGGCTGATCAGGATCATCGCGGTCCGGTGCTCCGCCGTCACCGTCCGCAGCAGCTCCAGGATCTGTGCCTGGATGCTCACGTCGAGCGCCGTCGTCGGCTCGTCCGCGATCAGGACGCGCGGCTCGCACGACAGCGCCATCGCGATCATCACGCGCTGCCGCATCCCGCCGGAGAGCTGGTGCGGGTAGCCGTCGAGCTGCCGGTCCGGGGCCGGGATGCCGACCGAGCCGAGCAGCTCCGCCGACCGCCGCCGGGCGGCGCCGCGGCCCATCCCCAGGTGGACGCGCAGCACCTCCTCCATCTGCACCCCGATCGTCCGGACCGGGTTGAGCGACGACATCGGGTCCTGGAACACCATCGCTATCCGGCGGCCGCGCACCTCGCGCATGGCCTCCTCCGGCATCGCCAGCAGGTCGGCGCCCTCGAACCGGACCGCGCCCGACACCTCGGCCGGCGGCGTTGGCAGCAGGCGCAGCAGCGACAGCGCGGTCACGCTCTTGCCGCAGCCCGACTCGCCCACGATCGCGAGGGTCTCCGCCTCGCCCAGCGCGAAGCTGACGCCGCGGACCGCGCGCAGCGGGCCGGCCGGCGTCCGGAACGTGACCGCCAGGTCCTCGACGGACAGGACGGTCGCGGGCGTCGCGCTCAACCGGCCAGGCCGAGCCAGTCGGCGTAGACGCGGCCCGCCTTCATCACGAAGGCCGGCCGACGCATGGCCGCGATGTCCGCCACCGGGTCGCCGGGCACGAGCAGCAGGTCCGCCTGCTTCCCGGCCTCGACGCTCCCGATCAGGTGGTCCAGCCGGAGCAGCCGGGCCGCGCTGGACGTGGCGGCCACGATCGCCGCCATCTCGCCGAGCCCGAACTCCACCATCTTGGCCAGCTCCAGCGCCAGGTCGCCGTGGGGGTTGAACGGCGTCCCCGCGTCCGTGCCGGCGGCGATGCGCATGCCCGACCGGACGGCCAGCGCGAAGCTCTCCCGGTGGTGGCCCGCCTCGGCCTCGGCCTTGCGCACGACCCAGTCGGGGATGCCGCGGGCCAGGCCGTTGTTCACGATCTGGTCCACCGCGATCAGCGTCGGCACCATGTACGCATCGTTCTTGAGCGCCAGGTTCACCGACTCGTCGTCGAGGTAGAAGCCGTGCTCGACCGAGTCGATGCCGGCCGCCAGCGCGTTCTTGATGCCGCGGTTCCCGATCGCGTGGGAGGCGATCGGCCGCCCGGCCTTGTGCGCCTCCTCCACCGCCGCCCGCAGCTCCTCGGGCTGGAACGTCGTCTGGCTCGGGTCGACGCCCGGCGTCAGCACGCCGCCGGTCGCCATCACCTTGATGAAGTGGGCGCCGCCCTTGATCTCGGCGCGGACCGCCTTCCGGACCTCGTCGGGGCCGTCGGCCTCCCGGCCGATGAAGTGGCCGTGGCCGCCGGTCATCGTCACCACCCGGCCCGCGGCCCGCACCCTCGGGCCCTCGATCAGGCCCTGCTCCACCGCCCTGGCGATCTCCAGCGCGATCTGGCTGGCCGCGCCGCAGTCCCGGATCGTCGTGACGCCGGCCTCCAGCGCCAGCCGCGCGTTCAGGACGGCCCGGATCGTGGCGATGGGCACGCTGTCGCTGACCACCTGGGCGAACAGGTCCGCCGCCCCGTCGTTGCACAGGTGGGCGTGGCAGTTGATCATGCCCGGCAGCAGCGAGTGGCCGCGGCCGTCCACGACCCGGCCGTCCCCAACGCTCGGCGCGTGGGCGGCCGGACCGATCCAGGCGATGCGGTCGCCCTCCACCACGACGGCGGCGTCCCGCAGCGGCTGCCTGCCGAGCCCGTCGATGACGGTCACGTCGCGGATCAGGTGGACGGATGCGGCCATCGGCCGACCTCCTCGTTCAGGCGTAGCAGGCGGGGACCTTGCGCAGGCGGCGCCACTGGTCGGGGTCGTGCCCGTAGACCATGAACGCGTCCTTCTCGCCGGCGATCCTGAGCAGCTTCTGGGCGCTCTCCTTCGCCACCTCGGGCTCGGCCTGGCCGCCCCACGCGTCGTGGTCGATGTTGTCCTGGCAGTAGATCGCGTCGCCGCAGAGCAGGACGTTGCCGTCGGCCTTCAGGCTGATCAGCAGCGACTGGTGCCACGGCGCGTGGCCGGGCGTCAGGATCGTCTGCACGCCCGGGAACAGCTCGGGCTCGCCGTCGATCAGCTCGTACTTCAGCCCCGGGATGTCGAAGTACTCGCTGGGGAACGCCGGGTGCTCCTTCGCGACCTCGAAGTGCTGGCGCTGGACGTAGATCGTCGCGTCCCGGAAGAGCTCGTTGTTGCCGGCGTGGTCGAAGTGCAGATGCGTGTTGATCACGTAGTGGATGTCCTGCGGCGACAGGTCGAGCTCGGCCAGGCGGCGCACCAGCGAGTCCTCCGGGCGCATGCACGGGAGCAGGACCTTCCCCACCTCCTGGCCTCGGAACGTGTACTCGGGGTCGTCGATGTGCTTGCGGTGCATCCCGGTGTCGATCAGCACGTTCGTGCCGTCGTCGAGCTGGAGCAGGTACGCGGGGATCGGGATGTGCACCCGCCGGCCGTCGTCCACACCGGGCGAGATGACGGCCCCCTTGTCGATGCAGGCCTCGCCCAGGAACAGGATGTACAGCTTCATCGAGAGCCCTCCATGGAGACCTGCTGCACGGTGTCGCGCCAGTGGCTGTCCGGCTCCAGCACCGCCGCGATGTGGTCGCCCAGGTAGTTGCTGGCCAGGATGACGAGCGTGATCGCCAGGCCGGGGAACGTGGACGTCCACCAGGCGAGCTGCAGCCAGCTCTTGCCGGACGCCAGGTCGGCGCCCCACTCGGGCGTGGGCAGGCGCACGCCGAAGCCGAGGAAGTTGAGCGTGGTCGCGGTCAGGATCGCCCAGCCGATGGCGCTGCTCGCGACCACGACCACCTGCGTCGTGACGTTGGGCAGGATGTGCCGGCCGACGATCCAGCGCCCCGTGCAGCCGATGCTCTGCGCCGCGGTCACGTAGTCGCGGCCGCGAACGGCGAGCGTCGAGCCGTACACGACGCGCGCGAACACCGGGATGAACGCGATCCCGATCGCGACCATCACGTTGAGCAGGCCCGACCCGATGATCGTCACGACGATCAGAGCCAGCAGCAGGCCCGGGAACGCGAGCAGGACGTCCATCGCCCGCATGATCAGCCCGCTCACCCAGCGGGTCGAGTAGCCGGCGACCAGGCCCAGCGGCACGCCCACGGCGGTCGAGATGCCGATGCCCACGACCGGAGCGGCCAGCGTGAGGCGGGCGCCCCACAGGATGCGGCTGAGCACGTCTCGGCCGAACTGGTCGGTGCCCATCAGGTGGCGGGCGCTCGGCGCCGCCAGGTTGTCGGTGGTGACGTGGACGGGGTCGTACGGCGCGATCAGCGGGGCGGCGAGCGCTGCCGCGACCACCAGCAGCAGGAAGCAGAGCGCCCCGACGCCGGCGCGGTCGCCGTACAGCAGGGCCCGGGCCAGCGTGGCCAGCGAGCGGGCGGCCCAGGCGGACGCGCCGCTGGGCCGGGCCGCCCGCGCGGCGGTGGTCATCTGGCCGACACCTCTCGTGGCGAGAATCCCGGGGCGCCGCAAGCAAGGGCTCCGCCCGAGCGTGTGGGTCCGGACTCCCGAGATCGCTGACGTTCCTCGAGACGCGGAGCGATGCGCCGAAGGCGCTCCCAACGTCCCGGGAAGAGGGGGGGTTCCGGAAGGGGGGGCCTGCCCCCCCTTGCTCTGGCCGGCGCGGCGGTCGTCACTGGCGCACCCAGGACAGCCGGATGCGCGGGTCGAGGAGCCCGTACGCGAGGTCCACGACCAGGTTGATCACGATGTAGACGACCGCGATGAGCAGGACGATGCTCTGCACCGCGGGGATGTCCTTGGCCTGGATCGCCTGGACCAGGTAGCTGCCGATCCCGGGCCGGCCGAAGATCACCTCGACGACGACGGCGCCGCTGAGCACGTTCCCGAACTGCAGCCCGAGGATCGTGACCACCGGGATCAGCGCGTTCTTGAGCGCGTGCCGGTACAGGATCATGCGCTCGGTCAGGCCCTTGGCCCTGGCCACCTGCATGTACGGCTGACGGTAGATCTCGACCAGGTTGTTGCGCAGCAGGCGCGCGATGATCGCGGACAGGCCCCAGCCCAGGGACACGGCGGGCAGGATCAGCGAGTCCCACGAGCCCTCGCCGAGCGACGGCAGCAGGTGCAGGTCCACGGCGAAGATCAGCACCAGGACCAGCGCGAACCAGAAGTACGGCACCGCCACGCCCAGGACGGCGAACCCGCTGCCCACCCGGTCCGCCCAGCTGCCCGGCCGGACGCCGCCCACGATCCCGACCGGCATGCCGATCAGCACCGCCACGAGCATCGCCGCGAACGTGAGCTCCAGCGTGTCCGGCAGCCGCTGGGCGATCTCCTCGGCGACGGGCCGGTTCGTGATGAACGACTGGCCCAGGTCGCCGTGGGCGAGCCGGGCCAGGTAGGCCAGGTACTGCACCGGCAGCGGCTGGTCGAGGCCGAGCTGCGAGCGCAGGTGCGCGATCTGCTCCGGCGTGGGCCGCGACCCGAACAGCAGGATCTGCGCCGGGTCGCCCGGGATCAGGTGCAGGATCAGGAAGACGAGGATCGTCACCCCGAACAGCACCGGGACCGCGATCGTGAGCCGGCGCGCGAGGAGGTTCAGCATGGAGGGCCGGCCCTCACATGCTGGCCCCGTGGAACAGCGGTGTCGCGTTGACCGTGAACTGCACGCCCTTCAGCTTCGACGAGCCCACGAACAGACCGTCCGAGTTGTAGATCGGGATGATGACGGCCGCGTCCTCGATGATGCTGTTCGCCTGCTGGTAGAGCCTGGTCCGGGCGGCCGCGTCCGACGTGGCGTTGGCCCTGTCCACCAGCGCGTCGAGCTGCGGGTTCGCGTAGTGCTCCCAGTTGAAGCCGTGCGCGATCTGGTCCGCGCCGAAGATGGCGCGCACGAAGTACGGGTCCACGTCGTAGTAGAAGAAGTCGGCCAGGTTGTGGTCGCCCCGGTTGTACGCGTCGCCGACCGCCGGGAACGACTGGTCGCTGATGTCCACCTGGATGCCGGCGTCGCGGTACTGCGACTGCAGCAGCTGCGAGATGTCGTCGAAGCCGAAGCCGGAGATGTTGATGAACGTCAGCTTCAGCGGCTGGCCGCCCTTCTGCCGCATGCCGTTGGACCCCTTCGTCCAGCCGGCCTGGTCGAGCAGCTGGCCCGCCTTCACCGCGTCGTGCGTGTACCTACCCTTCAGCGCGGAGTCGTAGCCGGGCGTGATCGGCGTGAAGACCTGGTCCGCGGCCGTGTGCAGCCCGAAGTACAGCGTCTTGATGATCGCCTGCTGGTCCGTCGCGTAGAGCAGCGCCTTGCGCACGTTGATGTCGTCGGTCGGCGGCCGCTGGGCGTTGATCATGATGTTCCAGGGCATCCCCGTGGACGCCACCTGGTAGAAGCGGTACTGCGAGCTGCTCTTGACCGAGGCGACGTCCTGCGGGTTCAGGTTCGGCGCGAAGTGGACCTCGCCCGTCTGCAGCGCGTTGAACCGGGCGCCCGCGTCGGACAGGATCCGGAACGTGATCTCGCTGAGCAGCGCCGGCCCGCTCCGGATGGGCGCCGGCCCCCAGCTGTAGTCGGGGTTCCGCTCGACCGTCACGTGCTGGCCGACCACGTACTCCTTGAACTTGAACGGGCCGGTGCCGACCGGGTTCTTGGCGAAGTCGGCGCCGTACTTCTGCAGCGCGGCCGGCGACGTGATCGAGAAGCCGGCCACCTCGTTCATGAACGCCGCGTTCGGGGACTCGAACACCACCTTCGCGGTGTGCGAGTCCACGACCTGCGTCTCCTTGTACGGGCCCAGCGCCGACGCCGCGCCCTTGGACTTCGTGTTCGGGTCCACGATGTGGTCGAACGTGGACTTGACCGCGTTCGCGTCGAACGTGGTGCCGTCGTGGAACTTGACGTCCTGGCGCAGGTGGAACGTGTACGAGGTGGCGTCCGGCGAGACCTCCCACGAGGTGGCCAGCCCGGGCGAGAACGCGGTCGACCCGCCCTTGGGCAGGCTCCAGACCAGGCTGTCGAACACGCAGCGGCTGATCGTGCCGACCGTGATGAGACCGCTGGCCGCCGGGTCGAGCGTGTCCGGCTCCTGGAACACGGCCATGGTCATGGGCTGAGGGCTGCCGGACGTGGTGGACGTCGCCCCCTGGCTGCACGCCTCGAGGAAGGCCGCGAGCCCGCCGCCACCGGCCGCGATGCCGCCGGCGGCCCCCACCAGGCCCATGAACCGCCGGCGCGTCAGGTTCGGCCGCGCCTCCGTCCCCCGAGCCCGCGCCGCGTTCGTTCCTTCGCCTTCCCTCATGGCGGCCCCCATCTACTCCCTTTCGGGAGGTCCCGTCCGTTCCCTGGCTGGTAAACCCGACCTGACGTGTCCGGCTGGGCCGAGTATAGCAAGGGAAAGGTGAATTGACCAGGAACTTGTCATAGAAAAGGCCATCAGTCAGAATTGCCTTTCAAACGTGCCACAGCCAGCGTCCGCCCCACGGGCTGCCGTCGAGCCGCAGAGCCTGGACGACGTGGACCTCGCGATCCTCGAGCAGCTGGTCGCCGACGCGCGCGCCTCGCAGCGGCGGATCGCGCGCGAAGTCGGCATGTCGCCGCCGGCGGTCGCCGAGCGGATCGCCCGCCTGGAGCGGGCCGGGGTGATCCGCGGCTACCGCGCGGAGATCGACCGGTCGGCCCTCGGCTTCTCGCTGGTCGCGTACGCGAGCGTCTTCGCCGAGAACGTGCTGAAGGACCCGGACCAGGTCCTGGAGGCGCTGGCCGCGGTCCCGGAGGTCGAGGAGGCGACGATCGTGGCGGGCTCGATGGACCTGATCATCCGGCTGCGGGTCCGTGATCATGAGCACCTCCGCACCTGCCTGTTCGAGCAGATCGGGCGGCTCCCGGGCGTCAGCCGCACCGAGACGTTCCTGTGGCTCCGCTCGGCGCCGCCGAAGCAGATCGACCTGGACCTGATCCGCACGCTGCGCGGCTGAGCCGCGCCGCCGGCTACGCCGAGCGCACCACCGAGTCGGGCCCCAGCTCCCCCACCCCGACGCAGCCCATCAGCGCCAGCGTCCGCCGGAGCTCGCCCGTCAGGATGCCGATCGCCCGCGCCACCCCCGCCTCGCCGCCCACCGCCAGGCCGTACAGGTACGGCCGGCCCACCAGGCAGGCGCGGGCGCCCAGCGCCAGCGCCCGGGCGACGTCCGCGCCCCGGCGGACGCCGCCGTCGAGCAGGACCTCCAGCCGGTCGCCCGCCGCCTCGACCACGGCCGGCAGCGCGTCGATGGTGGCCTGGGCGCCATCGAGCTGCCGGCCGCCATGGTTGGACACGATGACCGCGTCGGCCCCGTGCTCCGCCGCCAGCGTGGCGTCGCGCGGGCTCAGCACGCCCTTGACCACGAGCGGCCCGGTCCACAGGCCGCGCAGCCAGTCCAGGTCGGACCAGGTCAGCGTGGCGTCGAACAGGCTGTTGACGTACGGCGACAGCGCGAACGGTCCCGGACCGCCGGGCCGCTCCACGGACACGTTGGCGAACTCGATCCGGGGCCCGCGCGCCATCGTGAGCAGCCACCCCGGCCGGCGCAGCGTGTCGAGGGCGTTGCGCCACGTGATGCGCGGGGGCACGGTCGCGCCGTTGCGGGCGTCACGCTCGCGCTGGCCGAGGACGGGCGTATCCACGGTGACGACCAGCGTCCGGTAGCCCGCCGCCGCCGCGCGCTCGACCAGGTCGCGGGTGATGCCCCGGTCGCGCCACACGTAGAGCTGGAACCAGTGCTGGCCCGGCGCCTCCCGGGCGATGTCCTCGAGCGTCACCGACGACATGCAGCTGGCCGTGAACGTCAGGCCCGCGGCCACCGCGGCGCGCGCGGCCGGGATCTCGCCGCGGGACGTCGCCATGCCGCACAGCCCGGTCGGGGCCAGGAGCAGCGGCGCGGCCATGCGCTGGCCCAGGACCGTGGTCGCCAGGTCCACCTCGCGGACGTCCACCAGCACGCGCGGGACCAGCGCGATCCGCTCGAACGCCTGCCGGTTCCGGCGCAGGGTGACCTCGTCCTCCGCCCCGCCGTCGATGAAGTCGAAGACGGCGCGCGGCAGCCGCCGCCGGCTGGCGCGGCGAAGGTCGTCGATGGTCAGCAGCATGCGGGCATCGTAGGCGGCCCCGGCCGGGGCCGGATCGCATGACAACCGTCACTACCGGCGGCCGCCGGGCGTCCCTAGCGTCGCCCCCATGAACGCAACGATCTGGCGCGGGCGGACCATCCCGGTCGAGCCGGCCCTCGTGGACGAGGTGGCACTGCGCGCGGCCGCCGCCCACGCCCGCCGACCCGCCGTCCTCGACGCGGAGACCGGCCGGGGCCTCACCTTCGGCGAGCTGCACGACCGCTCGCGGCGGTTCGCCGCCGGCCTGGCCGGCCGGGCCGTGGGCCGCGGGGACCTGGTGGCGGTCGTGGCCGCCAACGGCCCCGAGTACGCCGTCGCCCTGTACGGCGCCCTCGCGGCCGGCGCGGCTGTGGCCAGCGCGAACCCGGCCCTCACCCCCGGCGAGCTGGCGCGGCAGCTCGCCCGGACCAGGCCGAGGCTCGTGCTCGCCGACCGCTGGTCGCGGACCGCCGTCGAGGCCGCGCTGGGCTCGGCCCCGAGCCCCGCCGCCCTCCACTCCCTGGACGACGACCTCCCCGCGCTCAGCGGCGCGCCGCGCCCGGCGGCCGCGGATCGCGACCCGGACGACCTCGCCCTGCTGTTCCCCTCCAGCGGGACCACCGGCCTGCCCAAGGTCGCCGCCCACACCCACCGCGGCACCACCGCGTTCCTCCAGGCCCTCGCCGCCGCCGGCCCGCTGCGCTGGACCGCGGCCGACGTCGTCGGGCTGCCGGTCCCGTTCACGCACCTGTACGGCACCGCCCTCCTCACCCACGCGCTCGGCCTCGGCGCGACCGTCGTGACCAGGAACACGCCCGGGTTCGACCTGGAGGCGTTCCTGCGCATGCTCCAGGACCACCGCGCCACCGTCGTTCCCGTCACGCCGCCGGTGATCCACGCGCTGGCGCGCAGCCCGCTGGTCGATCGGTTCGACCTGTCCTCGCTCCGGCTGGTGATGACCGGGGCCGCGCCCTGCCCGCCCGAGCTCCAGCGGGAGGTCGAGGCCCGCCTCGGCTGCCAGGTCCTCGACCTGCTCGGCTCGACCGAGGCGTGGTGCTACGGGCCGCCCGCCGACCCGCCCGTCCGGGGCTCGGTCGGGACGATCGGACCCAACCTGGAGGCGGTGGTCGTCGCCCCGGGCACCGGCGCGCGCCTCGGCGCCGGCCAGCCGGGCGAGCTGTGGATCCGCGGACCGCAGGTGATGCGCGGCTATCTCGGCGACGACGAGGCGACGACCGCCGCGCTCGACCGGGACGGCTGGCTGCACACGGGCGACCTGTGCTCGCTCGGCGCGACCGGGGACATCTTCCTGGTGGACCGCCTGAAGGAGCTGATCAAGGTGGGCGGGTACAGCGTGGCGCCGGCCGAGGTCGAGCGCGAGCTGCTGGCGCACCCGGCGGTCACCGACGCCGCCGTCGTGGGCCGCCCGGACCGGGAGCTCGGCGAGGTGCCGGTCGCCTACGTGGCGCTGCGCGGCCCCGCCGAGCCCGGCGAGGTGCGGGACTGGCTCCGCGGCCGGCTGGCGCCGTGGAAGCACGTCCGCGCCGTGATCGTGATCGAGCGGATCCCCCGCACACCGACCGGCAAGGTGCTGCGGCGCGACCTGATCGAGCGCGAGCGGGCGGGGGTGGCGGCGCGGTGAGCCCCCCGCGGGCGTTCGCGGACGCCGGCGGCGGCGACGTGACGGCGCTCGTCGGCTACCTGGACGTGCACCGCGACCAACCGCTGTTCCAGGCGGTGGACCGGCTGCTCCTGGCCGAGCTGCGCGCCGGCCCGGGCAGCCGGGTGGTGGACGTGGGCTGCGGCCCGGGCGACGACACGCTGGCCATCGCCACGGTGGTGGCGCCGGACGGGCGCGTCACGGGCGTCGACGCGAGCGAGGCCATGGTCGCGGAGGCCCGCCGCCGCGCCGCCGGCCGCGGCCTGCCGGTCGAGTTCCGGGTCGGCCGCGCCGAGCGCCTGGACCTCCCCGACGGCAGTGCCGACGCCTGCCGCTTCGAGCGCGTCCTCCAGCACCTCGCCGACCCGGCAGCGGCGCTCGCGGAGGCCGCGCGCGTCCTCCGGCCGGGCGGCCAGGTGGCCGCCTTCGACCCGGACTGGCGCCGTCTGGAGCTGATGGGCGCCGACCCGGAGGTCACGCGGCGCGTCCTGGGCGTCCGGCTGCGCGCCATCCCGTCGCCGGACGCCGGCGCCCGCCTGGAGCGGCTGCTCGCCGGCGCCGGCTTCGCGGAGGTGCGCGCGCTGGAGCTGCGCCTCTCCGGATGCCACGTCGCGGCGCTGCACGGGCTCCGCGTGGCGGCGTACGCCGCGGACGCGGTCCGGACCGGCGCGGTGACGGAGGCGGCGGCCGCCGGCTGGCTGCGAGCCCTGGACCGCGCCGCCGCGGCCGGCGAGCTCGATGTCCGGGTCAGCTTCCACCTGGCGGCCGGGACGCGGCGATGAGCCGGACCAGCTCCGCCCGCCGCGAGACGCCGATCTTGTCGAACGCCGTGGACAGGTAGTTCCGCACCGTGCCCTCGGCGAGGTACAGGCGGCCGCCGATCTCGCGGTTGCTCAGGCCCTCGGCGACGAGCAGGACCACGTCGCGCTCGCGGGGCGTGAGCTCCGCCAGCGCGTCCGGCGCGCTCGGCCGCCGGGCCGCCAGCTCGTCGCGGACCGAGGCCACCCGGGCGGCCAGGCGGACCAGGCCGCCGGCCTCGCAGACGCGGCCGGCCTGCCGGAGCGCCGCCTCCGCCGCGCTCCCCGGGCCCGACGCCAGCGCGCCGTCGCACCACAGCTCGGCCGCCAGCACCGACCGCGGCGCCCGCTCGTAGAGGGCGGCGGCGGCCAGGAGTCGCCGGGCCGCCTCGTCCGGCCGCCCGCCGGCGAGGGCCGTGAACCCGCGCACGGCCTCCGCCGCGCCGATCACGTTCGGCCCCGACGCCACCCTGACGATCTCGCCGATCCGGCGGCCGGCCTCCGCCAGCACGCCGTCGCCGCGCAGCCCGGCGCCGGCCCTGGCGAGGACGTACGCGAGGTCGGCCGACACGTCGTTGAACGGCTCCGGGGACAGGACGTCGAGCCGGCGGACCGTCTCCAGCGCCGCCGCCAGCCGCCCGGCGTGCGCCTCGGCGAGCGCCTGCGCGCGCAGGATGCGCGAGCCGGCCACGGCCCGGCCCAGCGGGTCGAAGTCGAGCTCGCCCAGGATCCCGGCGGTCCCCGCGGCGATCGCCGCCAGGCCGCCGGCCACGTCGCCGGCCTCGAAGCGGCGGTAGCCGTCCGCGGCCTCGACCATCCGGTCCGTCCCGCGGGCCCGGCCCGCCTCGGCCAGCATGGCCGCGCCCTCCGTCACGCGCCCGACCATCAGGAGCGCATCGGCCAGCCCCAGGTGGCCCGTCCACAGCACCGCCTCCGGCTCCTGCCGGCTGATCGCGGCACCCTGGCGGAGCAGCTCCACCGCCTCCAGCGGGTACCCCCTGGCCACCCGGCCGCAGGCGCGGATGGTCAGGACGCGGCTCTCGCGGCCGGGGTGGACGGCGATGTCCGGGCAGGCCAGCGCCTCGTCGAGGAGGGTGTCGCCGCGCTCGAACTCCCCGAGGGCGAACATGACCATCCGCGCGGCCCGCGCCAGCGCCATGCCGTCCGAGCGCGCGCGGGCGGCGTCGACCGCCGCCTCGACGAGCCCGCGCCCCGTCTCCGGGTCGGCCCGGCCGAGGGCCGCCAGCGCGCCGGCCAGCAGCCGCTCCACCGGCTCGTCGCGGACGGCCCGGGAACGGCCGACCGGGAGGTAGTCGTACGTGGGGTCCAGCAGCATGCGCACCGCGCGCTCGGGCTGGCCGGCCTCCCGGTAGTGGCGCTCGGCGAGCCCGATCCAGCGTCGCGTCGCGTCGTGGTCGCCGACGCGCGCGGCGACGAGCGCCGCCTCCTCGTACAGGGCGCCGGCCGCCTCGGGGTCGTCCGGCGGGCGCCGGACCGCGATCGCGAAGCACTCGAACGCCCGGCGGGTGGCGCCGCGGGCGCGCAGCTCGGAGGCGGCCGGTCGCGCGATCTCCGCCGCCCGCTCGGCCTCGCCGGCGCCGGCCCAGTGCCGGGCCAGCCGGTCGGCCTCGACCCCTTCTCCCTCCAGGGTGGCGGCCAGCCGGCGGTGCCAGCCGGCCCGCTCGTCGCCGCCCAGCCCGGCCAGCAGCACCTCGCCCACCAGGGCGTGGCGCAGCCCGACGCCGGCGTCGCTCTCGTGGAGCAGGCCGGCGCCGGCGAGCTCGGCACGGGCGCCGGCGAGGTCCGGCACCAGCCGGGCGGCGGCCGGGGCCGGCAGCGGCTCCTCGGCCACGGCCAGGGCGAAGGCGAGGTCGCGGGCGGCCGGCGCGAGTGCGTCCACCTGCGCGGCGACCGTCTCGACGACCGTCCAGGGGACGTCGCCGCCGCCCCGCAGCACCGCCTCGGTCCAGAACGGGCTGCCGCCGGTGCGCCGGTAGAGGTCGTCCGCCGCCGGCCGGCCCATCGCGGCCGCCATCGCCGCGACGCCGGCCGGCGAGAGCGGGACCAGGCGCAGCTCGCGGCAGCGGGGGTCGCGCGCGAACGCCGCGAGGGCGCGCATCTCCGCGCTGCCGGCGGGGTGGACGCCGAGCCGGAACGTGAGCAGCAGGAGCACCGCGGCCGGGCCGACCTGGTCGAGCACGCCGCTCAGCGCCTCGAACGCGGCGGGGTCGAGGAAGTGGGCGTCGTCCAGGACGAACGCGAGCGGCCGGGCGTCGGGGAGCGGCGGCAGCGCGGCGCCGCTGCGCGTCAGGCGCACCGTGCGCGCCGACCACCCGTCGGGGAGCGAGGCGGCGAGCTCCTGGGCCAGGCGCGACTTCCCGGTGCCCGCCTCGCCGGTGATGACGACGGCGCGGCCGCCGGCGCGCGCCGCCTCGCTGGCCAGCGCCGACAGCGAGCGGAGCTCGTCGTCGCGCTCGACCAGCACCGGGCACCGCCCCAGGGCCGACATGACGGCCCGACTATAGACGCGGCCGCCGGCGCCGGCGCTGGTCCCGCCTAGCGCTGCGGGGCCATCGCCCGCAGCCACGCCTCGACCACCTGGTCCACCGCCTCGTGCGGGGGCACCGGGGCGCTGACCAGCGACTCGGCCAGCGGCCGGGTCAGCTGGTGGGCGAGGATCGGCCCGGCCAGCAGCTGCACCGCCAGGACCGGGTCCATCCGCCGCAGCCGTCCCGCCGCCATCTGGGCGTCCAGGTAGCCGGCCAGGTCGGGCAGGCCGCGGGCCATGCTCCGGCGAGCCCCTTCCACCGTGTCCGGATCGCCCCGCAGCAGCTCGAAGACGATGCGCAGGAGGAGCCCCGCGCGGCCCTCCATGGCGTCCGCCATGGCCCTGCCGACCGCCGGCATCACCTCCTCAGGGGGCGCGTCCGCCATCGCCTCGACGGCGGTGGCCACGGCCTCCCACGGTGAGTACGTGCGGACCAGGGCGGCGAACAGCGCCGCCTTGCCGGGGAACAGCCGGTACAGCGTGGCCCGGGAGACCCCGGCCGCGGCCGCGAGCTCGTCCATCGGCAGGTCCGTCAGCCCGTGCCGGCCGACCAGCTCCAGCGCCGCGTCGAGGATCCGCTCGCGCGCGTCGGGCGGGGGCGCGCAGCCGGCCTCGCGGAGCAGGGCCCGCCGGCTGCCGAACAGGCGGTAGAGCGTGCGCACGGCGACGCCGCCCGCGGCGGCCAGCTCCTCCATGGTCGGCTGCCGGCCGCCGGCGCAGGCCCGGCGGGCGGCGGCGACGATCTCCTGCCTCGGCGTGTCGGGAGTCATCTGTCAGTGTATGGTACAGGACATCTCGTCTCATGCTATGCCGAGGAGGGCGCTGCGATGGCTCGAACGAACGCGACGGCGAACGGCTTCCGGTGGTACCGGTTCGTGTACCGGACCTGCTACCGGCTGGGTCTGACGATCTGGGAGCGGCGCGTGCCACCCACCGACCTGGTCGAGCTGGTCGAGGGAACCGCCCAACTGCCGCCCGGCCGCGCCCTCGACATCGGGTGCGGGACGGGCACCGACAGCGTCTACCTGGCCCGGCACGGCTGGGACGTGACGGGGGTGGACATGGTGCCGCGGGCGCTGGGCGCGGCCCGGCGCCGGGCCGCCGCGGCCGGCGTGTCGCCGCGCTACGTGGAGGGCGACGCGACGCGCCTGC
>Ga0070717_10001461_pt1 | contig 16324 bp, 12 predicted proteins | sample LARL113metaG_FD_71366 | JGI IMG/M metagenome (GOLD analysis project Ga0070717, IMG submission 71366) | Corn, switchgrass and miscanthus rhizosphere microbial communities from Kellogg Biological Station, Michigan, USA - LAR L11-3 metaG | ecosystem: Host-associated > Plants > Roots > Rhizosphere ... | reverse complement strand
TTTTGCAGACGCGTTTGACCTCAAGACCCTGATGTATGAAGCTCCGAACAAGCCCAGTCAATTTGCTCTGCTGGACCACTTCGGCCATGGAGTTCATCTTTGTAATGTGAGATTGGAAGAACTCCTTCGCGTAGAAATCTATCGCAGGGGAATCCATTCTGATGCATTTCAAAACGATAGATTGAGACCTCGCGTCACAGCACTCACATCCGAGGACCGGGCATGAGTCAAAGCGTCGTAATTGATTGTTTCCCCAGTAGTGTCCAGCGGTACAGAAATGAGCACGCCATTGTGGCCATCGATGTCATCCGTGCGACCACGACAGCAGTCACAGCTGCCTCTTTGGGGCGCCGGTGCGTTCCTGTCGATACCTTGGCGGCGGCCCTTCAGGCTGCTACGAGACTTACACATCCTCTATTCGTGGGAGAACTTGGGGGCAAGCTGCCCCAGGGATTTGACTTGACGAACAGTCCAGCCCAGCTAGCCCTGCGCAGTGATATTTTGCGACCAGCGATTCTATTGTCGACCTCTGGAACCAAACTCATTTGCGCTGCAGCCGGATGCAAAGCGGTGTATTTAGCCTGCTTTCGTAATTGCGCCGCTCTGTCACGCTATCTGCTTGGCCGCTATTCCAGGATCGCTGTGATTGGCGCCGGCAGCCGGGATGAGTTTCGCGAAGAGGATCAGATGTGCTGCGCCTTCATCGCGGAAGCACTTATCAATGGGGGTTATGAACCAGAGACCCGCCGGACCCTCGAGATCGTGGAACGGTGGAGTGGTGCGCCGCCAAGCGCCTGTGCGAATGGGAAGAGCGCCGCCTACCTGCGAACGAGCGGACAAGTGAATGATCTGGAATTTATTCTTTCACACATTAATGACGTTAACGCGGTATTTAAACTGGACCGGGATGAGATAGTGATGCTGCCAGGGGACTCACAATCACAATTACCAGTGCCCAATGTGGGCAGGACCGGCATCACAGCCGCTACATTCCTAGCACCTCAAGGCCCTGCCTGATTCGAATGAGGATGGCATGTTGGTCCTACTGACACCTGTTGACCTCCGCTTAGTATAAGTTCACACGCCCCCACGGGTTATTCTGCAGCCAGTTAGTTCTTTTGAAGAGCGAGCTGATTGCGGATCCTACGGTGCATTTTATGGCTCCTCTAAAGTTGGCTTACGTGTTGCAGCGATTTCCCAAGCTATCAGAGACATTTATTATGCGGGAAATGTGTGGGATTCGCCAGCACGATGTGGACCTGCATATTTTCTCGTTGCTGTACCCAAAGCCGGGCCCGGTACACCCACATGCTAAGGATCTGCTTCCCTATGTACGTTACAGCTCGGTTCTATCTAGAAACGTAATAAAGGCTCAATTCCACTTTATCTGGAACTCGCCAAAGAGGTATCTGCGTGCTTTGACCAATACAGTGTCGCAGACCTACCGTGAACCAAAGACGCTACTCCTCGGATTGGCCCTTTTCCCTAAAAGCGTCTACTTCGCTTGGCAGATGGAATTGTTGAGGGTCAAGCACATGCACGCCCACTTTGCCTGGGTTGCTGGAATCGCTGCGGGGATTGTCTCTGATTTGTTGGGGATTAGTTTTACGGTGCACGTCCACGCCTTTGATCTTTTCGAGCAGGATCAGCGCGACCTCAAGAAACGGCTCCAGAAAGCATTCAAGATAGTCACCGTCTCTGAATATAACGCGTCTTACATCCGCAATATGTTGCCGGCAGCCGAAGTCGAGATTGTCCGCTGCGGGGTGGACGCGGACTGGTTCCGACCAGGGGCAGAAGAGCATAAGGGCGAAGCTGTTAATATTCTGTCCGTAGGGCGATTGATCAAGAAGAAAGGGCATGAATACCTGGTCGACGCTTGTGCGCTGCTCGCCGAGCGGGGGCTCTCGTTCCGGTGCTACATCGTAGGCACGGGCCCTTTACAAAGGACATTGCAGGCCCGCATTGATCGGCATAAATTGCGGCAAAGAGTAGGACTGGTTGGGGCTTTGAGGGAGGACCGGATTCTGGAACTCAATCAGCGTAGTAACATCTTTGCGTTGCCCTGCGTTGTGACCGAGAGTGGAGATCGTGATGGGCTTCCGGTAGCGTTGATCGAGGCCATGGCATGCGGGCTACCGGTTGTCAGTACGCGGGTTACGGGTATCCCCGAACTCGTCGATGATGCCAAGAACGGACTCTTGGTCAATGAGCGGGATGTGATCAGTCTGGCTGATGCTCTGGAGAAATTAATCAGGGACGGTTCATTACGAGCAAAAATGGGGCATGCAGCACGCCAGACCGTGCTGGACAGATTCAAAATCCAGGATAACACGGCTAAATTGGCAGCGACCTTTCGCCAGGTCAGCCAGAGCCATCTCCGCGTCCGTCCAGCCGTATCGTCTTCTTGACAATTTTGACCACCCTGAATGCTACTTAGCCCGGAGCTATCCCAGTCTACAATCGGCTTCTTCCGACCAATGAACTTCTCTTTTCGTGCGCTCCTTAGAGTTCGAAAGAAGGAGTTATGCACTAGTAGAGGTTCGAGGTGCAGGCACGAATTATGACAATGACCAGAGCAGGCGTGCTCATGTTAGTAGAGAACAGCCATTATCCGCGGGACCCTCGCGTGAGGCGGGAAGCTGAAGCGCTCGTGTCGGCTGGCTACAGTGTGTCATTGATTGGTCCAGGATACCCTGGGGAGCCAGCCCGCGAAACAGTAAAGGGGGTTCGTGTTTACCGGTTTCTAGCACCGACAGGAAGCGGAGTCCTAGGGTATGCCTGGGAGTATTGCTACTCGATGATGGCGACCTTGTACCTTTCCTTTCTTGTGCTATGGCGTGATGGTTTCGCTGTGATTCACGCAGCCAACCCGCCGGATACATTTATTTTTATCGGATTGCTATATAAGTTGTTAGGTAAGAAGTTTATTTACGACCACCACGATTTGGCTCCGGAAATGTATCGTGCTCGTTTCGGCGATGCGAGTAGCCAACTGCTGTACAAGCTACTTATTGGTCTTGAAAGGTTTTCTTGCCGGCTGGCAGATCACGTTATCGTGACAAATGAATCGTATAAGACGATCGCAATGCAGCGTGCGGATGTGCCAGAAAACCGGATAACCATCGTGCGCAATGGGCCGGACCTTAACCAGCTTCACTTGGTGGCGCCTGACATCCGTCTGTGCCGGAAAGGTAAGACGATCGTAGGTTTTGTGGGAGAAATGGGAATCCAGGATGGCGTGGACTGCCTTCTTAGGGCACTTCGGCATCTGGTCCATGATTTGGGGAGAACGGATTTCTTCTGTGTTCTGATCGGAGCAGGAAGCGCGCTTACCGATCTAAAGAGACTGGCGACAATACTCGGTCTTGATGATTATGTCTGGTTTACGGGATGGATATCCGATCCGGAGGACTACCGTCGTTATCTATCCTCGATTGACATAGGAGTGGTTCCGGACCCGTCGAATGCATATAACGATCGCTCAACTGTGATCAAGATCATGGAATACATGGCATTATGCAAGCCGGTTGTTGCCTTCGACTTACCCGAGCATCGCTTCACGGCTCAGAACGCGGCTCTTTATGCGACGCCAAATGATGAAAGCGAGTTTGCGCGCGTCCTGGCCCAACTCATGGATAATCCGGCAAAGCGAAAAGCTATGGGCTCGATTGGCCGCGCGCGGATTGAGAATGAACTGGCTTGGTCATATTCGGTTCCCAAGCTATTAGATGTTTATCGCGGGTTGCTGCTTTCGAAGGCAAAGAAGTCACGCTGGGCACTGCATTGGTGGAAAGAACGGGGACTTACATATACATTTCATCGGGCAATTGCGTTGCTCAAGCGCTACGGTTTCAATTCGACTCGGACGAAGGAGCGCGTCAAGGACGGCGTAGACTTTCTGGCCCGATTCGGTTGCCAACCTACCTTGCCAATACCAGGCCGAGTGGTTTCCAGGAATGTGGAATTTTGCCGCGATTTACAAGAGAGTGGCGTGGAATTCGCTGTTCACGGCCACGATCACGTGGACTTTCGCGCCCTAACCCCAGAAGAGGCGTCCCATCAATTCGTCATGGCGGAAGATGCGTTTCGCCGCAATGGCATCCACTTTGAGGGGTTCCGTTGCCCTTATCTGAGCTACAGCGACAACTTGTTGAGCGCCATAGCAAACGGTGCTTTCAAATATAGCAGCAACAGAGCTATCTGGTGGGACGTTGTCGATCGCAGACTGGCGCCCAAGGAAACGGCGGTCTTTGGCAAACTTCAGCACTTCTATCGGCCAGAATCCTCCAGCGCGACGGTCGCCATACCTCGCCTAAATGGTCACATTGTCGAAATTCCTGCCTCGTTACCAGATGATATTCAGCTCCGTGATGGGCTTAAGTTGGGGGAGAAGGGCTTGGCAGAAGCATGGACTGAGATTCTGCGTCTGACCCACCGGCGAGGCGAGATGTTCACGCTTTTGTTTCATCCTGAGCTCTTCGGCGAGTGCAAGCCTGCTTTTGAGAATATTCTTACAAACGCAAGGCTACTCCACCCCGACGTATGGGTAGCGCCGCTGCGAGAGGTTAGCAGATGGTGGCTGGAAAAATCTCGCTTCTCGACCAAGGTCAACGATGACGCATCTGGGTTGCAAATGACTTTTGACTGTTCCGGCCGCGCCACGGTGTTGATTCGAAATGTCCAGACCGTTGAGCTAACTCATCCGTGGGACGCCGAATACAGGGTGTTGGAGGGCCGATCTGTCACAGTGAATGGCGGTCAGCGTCCTTTCATAGGAATATCGCCCACGATCCCCGATAAGACAAAAGTGTTTCTGTCGGAACAAGGTTACATCTTGGATACGAGCCGTGAGGCGCCCGGTTGTGGCCTGTACCTGGGCTCAGAGAGCCTTAGTAAGTTCAATAACGAGCTGCAGCTGGTCGAGTATATTGAGCTCTCGCGGGCGCCTCTGGTGCGGTTCTGGCGCTGGCCAAATGAAGCAAAGAGCGTTCTGTGCGTTACTGGTGACCTGGACGCTACGAGCCTGGTTGACTACGCAACGAGGTTTCTGCCTTTTGGAGCACATTGAAATCCCATAAACCCACTATGTTAAACAACTTCAGGATTGTCGAGTCGCTTGACCACGAGCACTGGGATAAGTATGTCTATGAGCATCCCAGGGGCAGTATCTTCCATACGCGCCACTTGGTCGATGTCTTCCGCAGAACAAAAAACTATTGCCCGCTCTTTCTGGCTGCAGTAGATGAAGGACAGCAGATATTGGCACTGTTGGTATCGGTGAGAGTTCAGGCTTTGCCCAATCCCCTGGGGAACCTGTCTTCTCGATCCATATTCTATGCGGAGCCACTGTGCTCTGACGAACCGCGTGGCGTTGAAGCACTATCAGCACTGCTCGCGGAGCACGACTCTCGATTGCGGAGCAAGGTTCTCTTCTCGGAAGTACGCCCTCTCCATGCCCCTGGATCGGAACAAGAGGCATTGGCACGGCAGGGTTACGAACATGACGCTTATCTCAATTTCCTGGTCGATTTACGCCAGCCCAGCGACGTACTTTGGGGACGACTGACTGGCTCATGCCGGTCAAACATTCGTCGCGGCGAGAAGCACGGACTCAAAATAGAAGAAGTAACATGTGATAAGGGCGTCGATATTCTCTATCAAATCCTCAAGCTGACTTATGGGCATGCTGGTGTGCCGCTGGCAGATAAAAGCCTGTTTACTCATGCCCTGCGGATACTTCAGCCGCTCGATATGATAAAGATATTTGCCGCCTTTCACTCCGGACAGCCTGTCGGCGCAAGCATAGTCCTGCTGTACAAGAAGGTTGTATACGAGTGGTATTGGGGAGTCGAGCGGATTAAATCGATTTATCCAGCAGAGTGTGTAACTTGGCATAGGATAAATTGGGGACAGCAGCGGAACTATAATTTTTACGACTTTGGCGGTGCAGGATGGCCCCACAAACCATACGGGGTGCGTGATTTCAAAGCCAAATTTGGCGGCGACTTGGTAAATTACGGACGATATCGCAAGGTTTACTCGCCCTGGATGTTCAGTTTGGGCGAAAGGGCTTATGAATGGAGCAGAAAACTGACGAATTCCGGGAAATGGCTTGTGGGGCGCCGGGCGCAGGTGTAGTGGTTGTATGTCTGAATCGCAGTATCATACCTTCCGGTTTGGAGTCTGCGACGTCGTGAAGTGGCCCACACACACCACAAAAACCTATGATGAGTCCCAATAATAACTCGACTCCTGTAGTGGTTATAAATGCTTTGCACCAGGGTGGTCTTGGAATTACGCGTACTCTTGGACGTCTCGGAGTCCCTGTGTACAGCGTTGCTCCTGACGCATTCACTCCGTCGTTGTGTTCAAAGTATTGCCATAAGAGATTGATTTGGAATATCGAGAACGTCTCTGCCGATGAGTCAGTCAAATACTTGCTCGGAGTTGCTCAAAGTATTGGGCGACGGCCGCTCCTAATTGCCAGTGCCGATGACAGTGCCGCATTGTTCGTTGCTCATAATGCGGAAAAACTCAGACAAGGATTCACATTTCCGCAGCAGGATGCTGCGCTTGTTGACATGCTTTATGACAAGAAGCAGATGTATTACCTGGCAAGAAAGTTCAATGTGGCGACCGCGGAGACGGCTTTCCCCCAATCGAGGGGAGATGTGCTGGATTTCCTGAAGACTGCGGTGTTTCCGATCATGCTAAAAGGTATCGACGGAACTCGGTTGAAGAAACGGACCGGCGTAAAGATGTTGGTCGTCCACAACGAACGGGAGGTCCTGGCGGCGTACGATTCCATGGAAGACTCACGAGATCCGAATCTGATGCTCCAGGAATACATTCCAGGCGGAGACGACACAGTCTGGATGTTCAATGGATATTTCAACGAGCACTCGGAATGCCTGGTTGGCTTTACTGGCAAGAAGATCCGCCAGTGCCCCGTATATACGGGCTCTACCAGCCTTGGAATTTGCCTCGACAATCAAATCGTCGAGAAGACCACAAAAGAGTTCATGAAGGCGATCGGCTACAGAGGCGTGTTGGACATCGGTTACAGGTATGACGCGCGCGACGGATCATACAAGTTGTTGGACGTGAATCCTCGCATCGGCGCGACCTTCCGCCTTTTCGTGGCAGAAAATGGTATGGATGTCGTTCGTGCTCTTTACCTGGACTTGACAGGTCAGACCGTAACACCAGCAAGTGCCAGGGAAGGACGGAAATGGATCGTAGAGGATCGGGATCTGGCCTCATGCTGGCGCTACTATCGGGATGGAAAACTAAAGTTCCGCGAATGGTTGCGCTCTTTTCGCGGCGTCGAGGAAGCGGCGTTTGCTTCCCTGAATGATCCGCTCCCGGTATTTGCCATGGGCTTAACTGACGCCCGAAAGCTGCTAGCGCGGGTCTTCGATAGGACTCACCAGCCAGAGGCGGCTCAGTTTTCGCCGTCGCGAATCGCGTGACTCGATATCCGCGCCGTTTCTTCTCGGGGGGTAGTGACCATGACAATCCTTCCGACACTCATGCTACGCGATTTTCCAGAAACGGCTGCCGGCCATATGGCCCTAGAGTTCCTCTCCTTGCCCTTACCGAAGCTAATGCAACCGCTTCCACGCCGACTTACTAAAGCTGCTCGTTTAAGATAGATTTTTTCTGAACCATGACAATTCCTGACTCAATCCTCGAACGGCGTGCGGATAATGCCGAGCCACTTTGTGCTAGACCCGTGTTCATCTTGGGTATTGCCGAGCGCAGCGGGACAAACTACCTGCAAGATCTGCTGCGGCTCCATCCAGATTGTGATGTGGATGGCTTGGAATTAGAAGAAGATCATTTTGTGGCGTATTCCGATTTGCTGATGAGATACGTCAACCTCGCATCGAAGCAATGGAAAGCATGGTGGGGGCAGGAACAGCTTCAAAAAGAACGTAATCAGTTGTGCCAGTGCATTGGTGACGGGCTTGTCTCCTACCTGCGCCTCCAAGTGAGAAACAGAAGGGTGCTCACGGGCAAAGCTCCCGCAGACAAGCCTCTGAAGGTGCTACTGACAAAAACTCCTGATGTAACCAACGTAAATTTATTTTTTAAATTCCTTCCGAATGCATATTTGCTGATTCTAGTGCGTGACGGCCGAGCAGTCGTGGAATCCGCCGTAAGGACTTTCTATCGCAACTTTGCAGACGAGGCGCGGAAATGGGCCACGCGTGCCTCGGCTATCCGGCGGTTTGCCGAAAGCGAATCAAGTAGCGGACGTAAGTACCTGATCGTTAGGTATGAGGAGCTTTACACAAATACCAGCGACGAGCTTCGCAGGATTATGTCATTCCTGGATATGGATCCGACACCCTACGACTTTGAGGCCGCTATCAACCTCCCCGTGAGAGGTTCTTCCAGCCTCCGCCAGGAAGGTGCGGAGTGGAGGCAGTCCTTTGTAGCACCGGGCATCCATTGGAAGCCGGTACCAAAGGCCTCGGACTTCAAGCCTCTCGAGCGCTGGCGTAATTGGAACCGTGCGGAACATCAACGCTTTAACTGGATCGCCGGCGAGTATCTCCCTTTGTTTGGCTACGAAATGGCGCCTAACCTTGACAATCGCTGGCTGTGGGCCATGTGGAACATGGCGCTAGATGCTTTGCCAATAGAAAAAGCAGCGTACCTGTGGCAAAAGGCCAGCCGCGAGATGGAATTCACTTCCAACAAATTTGACACAGCGCGACGGTTACTATCCAGGTTATGGTCGACGATCAGACCGGCCAAGGCAGGCGAAGAAGGTCTTTGACAGCTCACATCGTGAACCTTGTACGTGCACACGCCTTTTATGACTGGGCGTCGCAGAAAGCTCGGGACTTCGAGGCGCGAGCCGCGATAGCCCTGGGCGGGTAGATGGGGCGCATGCGGTTTCACGAATCAATATCGAGGAGAACTACAGACGTATGGACGAATCCTATATACACCCGACCGCACTCGTCGAAACAAAACAAATTGGCAAGGGCACTCGCATTTGGGCGTTCAGCCATGTGATGGACGGTGTTGCGATCGGGACGAACTGCAACATCGGAGATCACTGCTTCATCGAGTCAGGCGTCAGGATCGGCGATGATGTAACGATCAAGAACGGGAACCAGATATGGGACGGCATCAGGCTAATGGATGGAGTATTTGTCGGTCCACATGTTACCTTTACAAATGATCTGTACCCCAGGTCGCCGCGATTGGTTGAAGCCAGCGCGAGATACGCTGACCGCAAATGGTTGGTGCCGACAACTGTGAATAGAGGCGCCTCATTAGGCGCGGGTGCTGTCATGCTGGCGGGCGTAAACGTGGGAGAGTTTTCCACGGTGGGAGCGGGGTCTATTGTAACCAAAGATGTTGCTCCACATTCGCTGGTTATTGGCAATCCTGCCCGTCCGCGAGGGTGGGTCTGCCGATGTGGACAGCGGCTAATATTCCAAGATGACAGGGCGAGATGTAACAAGTGCACTCGGCGTTTTGCAAGACAAGATGGGATGCTCAACATCGTAGATGCGATCGCAGGCTAGACTTGGGCCAGTTCGTAGTCTCATCACAAATATTTTTCAGAAGTCCGCTGAGGCGGCACTTACATGCTGAGGTACCCGGCGTTCAGCACCTTGCTCTGCATACTGGGATACATTGATGACGCAAGCGTGGCTGTGAAGGACAGACCGCTAATAGCGTCTCTTGCTGATAAGCAGTAATTAGCAGTAATAATCCCCCGTTACTGCCTCACAATATTTGCGTCATCGGAGCATGCAAAAAAGCACAGATAGAGGCGGCGAATACGTTAGCTAAAATGGATCAGAATCGGCGAATTCTAACCAATACCACATTGCTTGCGGCTGCAAGACTAATCGATCGAGTAAGCCGCATGCTACTGGCCTTTTTTATTGCCCGTATTTTACACGCGACTGGCCTGGGCCTTTACACTGCGGTCATCGTTTATTACGAACTGATTGTCATCGCGGCCGAAACAGGGTCGACAACCCTCCTTGTGCGTGAAATCGGGAAAGACAGGTCAAAGACCAATACTTATTTCACTCATCTTTGCCTAATCGCACTTGTGGTATCTGCGGTACTGGCAGCTTTATTTCTGGGCTTTTTGCCCTTGCTGCGGTTTAACGCTGAAATGACTACCAGTCTTCGTGTAATCGCCTTGGCGGTCGTTCCAGGAGTATTAAAGACGATTCAAGAGGGTGTCTTCATCGCGCATCAGCGGCTAGAATTCGCGACCTATACGACCCTTATAGCAGCAATGGCATACGGTGGCTTAAGTTTACTCTTGCTATTCCATGGTTATGGCATTACCAGCCTGATCGTTGTCTTTGTCGTAGTACAGTACATCATGATGGTTTTATACGTATATTTTATTAATAAATACGTTGCGGCGCTGCGTTGGGAAGTGGATTTCTCGTTTCTGATCCAATTAGGTCGCGAAGTAAGGACATTCGCGGCCCTAGCTATTTTTGCTGGCCTGTTTTCCCGTCCGGAGATCGTCATTCTGTCGTTGGTAAGCACGGCCGCACAGGTAGGATTTTATAGTGCGGCTCTCAGGGTTGTGAACGTCTGGCAGCTATTTCCTCAAATTTATATGATGAACGTATTTCCCGTTCTCTCTCAGACCTACCTCGCAGGCGATGCGGAAGCACTCAGGATTTTGGATAGATCTATAAAGTACCTCCTCGCACTTTCTTTGCCGGTGATGGTTGGCGTGGTTGTTGCTGCCGACCCGATCGTAAGGGCATTGTATGGACCTGGCTTTCAGGCATCGGTGATCCCCCTACGGTTGCTGGCCGTCAGCATACCCCTCCAGGCACTGTCTGCGGTTTTGTGGCGTGTGCTAGTCGCCCGTGGCCAGCAGTCTCTGGTTCTGCGCGCCCTGGCGGCGAACACTTTAGCAGAGCTTGTGGGCGGATATTTCCTGATTTCCGCGTGGGCATCGCTCGGCGCGTCAATAATTTCTCCCTTTATTTTCGTGTCCTACGTCGTTGTGCTAGCCCTCTATGCCAGGAGGGATGGTGCCAAGCTTCGGATCACAGCCTTGGGCTGGCGCTTTGCGGTAGCGTCGCTCGCGATGGGAGCATTGATTCTGCCTCTGACTCGCCACCTAACACTGTGGAGCTTGGTCCCCCTCGCGGCCACTGCATACCTAGGGCTCGCTTTTGTGCTGAGGGCTTTTTCTCCCAATGATTCGGCTTCTCGGCAAGACTTGGCTGCTAGGAGCGCTTAGGGAGATTCTACAGAGCGACGGTGGTCACTGTTGAGTGACAACCTTCAGTTAAAGACGGTCGAAATGAGGCAGGAACTAGAGATTGTTCAGGGATAGGCGCACAAAAAACTGCTACTTCGTGGCTATATCAAAACCTACGGCACCACCCGCATATTTGGATGCCTTTTCGCAAAGAGCTGCACTATCTTGATCGCTGACCGATGTACCAGAGCAAATATTCATTGGTTTCTATGACGATATTATGGAAGATCCACAGGAGTAGCGCTTATTTATGGGGTGTTGCTTTGCTCTCCAATGCTGAGTGAGGTGCTGAGTTGGAAAGTAAATGTCTCACGAGAGTGGGAAATGCCGAGGGAGATACAGGAGTACTACTTGGCAAGCAAGTATTGCTCAGAGCTTAAGAAATTGAGTGATCTGTTGGGAGGCCCGTGTACGGCGTGGTTGAAAGAGAGTGAAGAAATATTGAATGCCGCAAAAGGATGCGCGAGACCTGAGCGGATGATGCCCCTTGGAGCTGCTCGGGAAGTTGATTCAGTCTAAAATGAGAGCTGGGTTTATAGACCTCCCGTGGTTTGCGTGCTAACCGTAACTGAAGATTGCGATCCGTCAAGGTACCGGCAGCAGCTTCCAAGTCACAAGTACCTGCTGCCACGTTCCATGCAATGCGCAAAGAGTCCACCCATCACGTGGTGTCCCGTTTTTTGTTGATACGATTTGAGGAGTTACTTTCAAGCGTCCGTTGAAGCGTATTGTGCCGTGTGGTACGCCCTCCAGCCGCAGGTAATTAACAGGTCTCAAGTTAGTGCATCTTGCATTTCGTCAAATTGGCCCGACGGTCCTTCTGACATGATCGTACCGAAGCGAAAACCTTGGAGTTGGTGGCACAAGAGGTACATGCGGCCTTGCTATGGCACCAGTCAAATTTGCTCGCGTTCCAACGGCAGTATGCTAGGCAAGCTATTCCTGGCCTGGTTCTTTTGGTTAGCTGCTGTCGATTCTGCTAGGCCACAAGACGTCTTTACCTATCACAACGATAACGGACGCACTGGGCTGAATTCGAATGAAACCATACTGACGCCGAGCAACGTTAATGTAAGCTCTTTTGGCAAGCTCTACGTACTTTCGCTAGATGGTAGAGTCGATGCTCAGCCGCTCTATATGTCGACGGTTGCGATCACCGGCAGAGGCACTCACAATGTGCTGTTTGTTGCAACTGAACACGATACCGTATACGCCTTTGACGCGGACAATGGCACCGCGCTTTGGCAGGTGTCATTGTTGAAATCAGGCGAGGCGCCCTCCGATGATCGGAGCTGTTCGCAGGTGACTCCTGAAATCGGCATCACAGCGACACCAGTGATTGATCCTGCCAGTGGGAGCAACGGAACGATCTATTTGGTCGCCATGAGCAAGGACGCGTCTGGAAATTACCATCAGCGTTTGCACGCACTCGATGTGACCACGGGTCAGGAGGAGTTCGGGGGGCCAATCAACATTCGCGCGACGTTCCCGGGAACCGGAGACAACCACCAAAATGGTCTCGTGGTGTTTGATCCCAAACAGTACAAAGAGCGTCCCGGCTTGCTTCTGGTGAACAACGTTGTTTACACGACATGGTCTTCTCATTGCGACCATCGGCCCTATACCGGCTGGGTAATTGGGTATGACGAGAGCACGCTAAGTCAGATCAGCGTACTGAACATTACCCCCAACGGGAATGAAGGAGCAATCTGGGCTAGTGGTGCGGGACCGGCAGCTGATACGAGCGGCAACATCTATTTCTTGGCTGGGAATGGCACATTCGATACCGAGCTAAACTCGAACGGCTTCCCTTCGAAGGGGGATTATGGGAACGCGTTTTTGAAGCTGTCGACAACTAACAGTGCGCTTGCGGTCGCTGACTATTTTGCAATGTATAACACGGTGGCAGAATCAAATGCGGACACTGACTTAGGTTCAGGTGGTACGCTGGTTCTGCCGAATCTGATTGATTCGCACGGAACGACAAGATATCTGGCGATTGGTGCAGGCAAGGACACCAACATGTATTTGGTTGACCGTAACAATATGGGCAAATTCAACTCAAGCACGAACAGCGCAATTTACCAAGAGTTGGTTGGAGCGCTGCCGAACGGTATATGGTCAATGCCCGCCTATTTCAACGGCTACATTTATTATGGTGCCGTAGGGCAGCCGATTCAACAGTTCCAGTTCTCGAATGCAAAACTTTTGTCCACTCCGGTGTCGAAAACTACCAACATCTTTAATTATCCCGGCGCTACGCCGAGTGTCTCGGCGAACGGGACCAGCAATGGTATCGTTTGGGCAAGCAAGAACGGGAATCCTGCGGTTTTGTACGCTTACGACGCGACCAATTTGGCAAACGAATTATACAACAGCAATCAAGCCGCTAATGGTCGCGATCATTTTGGAACCGGCAATAAGTTCGTCACACCTACGATCGCAAATGGAAAAGTGTACGTAGGAACGACGACTGGGGTCGCCACGTTTGGTCTCCTCTCACCGGGCGGTCCTGCCGTAACGCTTTCTCCAATCAAGCTCAGTTTTGCTTCCCAGCTTATTTCTACGACGAGCAAGACTCAGACTATAAAGATGACCAATAGTGGCAGTGCGAGCATCAGTATCTCTAGAATCACTTCAAGCGGGGACTTTGCACAAACGAACACATGTGGTACGAACCTCGGAGCCGGCGCGAATTGCACGATTATTGTGAGTTTCACGCCTTCCATCGTAGGCACGGTTCCGGGTGCAATTACCATTGTTGACGACGCAGTGAACTCACCACAGGTCGCCGGTCTCACAGGAACGAGCGTAGACGACGTAACCCTCTCACCGACCTCAATAAACTTCGGAACTATTGTAGTCGGATCAACGAGTACAGCCCAGACCGTTACTGTGACCAACAACGAGCCGACTTCAGTGAACTTTGGCTTTTCAACGAGTGCTGATTATGCGGTCGCAGGCAGCGGAACGACCTGCGGCAGCATGTTAGTCGCGAAATCAAAATGTACCATTTCTATAGTGTTTCAGCCTTCGCAAAATTCTGTCACTAATGGTGCTCTCGGCGTCACAAGTCCGTCGTTCTCAACACAAGTGGTTTCGCTAACGGGAACGGGTTCTGGGGGTGCTGCTTCGGCATTGAGTTTCTCTCCGAGGAGCTCGGGGTTTGGCAATCAGCTGATTGGCAGAACCAGTTCAGTCAAGACGGTACAGGTGACAAACAACAGTGGCAGCGCAGTGACAATCTCATCTCTGCGGGCGAGCAGTGACTATACTGCGACGGGTAGCGGAGTGACGCCATGCGGCGGGTCCCTCGCGGCACAAAAAACATGTACGTTTGCAGTGAGCTTCACCCCCTCGATCCGAGGCATTATCAAAGGGGCAGTTGCGATCTCCGATAATTCGGCAGTTACCCCCCAGTTGTACAACCTGTCCGGAACTGGGGTTCTTGCGGTTACCTTTTCCCCGAACAGCCTAGCGTTTTCAACTCAGACAATTGGGTCGACCAGCGCGCCACAAACCGTTGTGCTCTTCAACAACCAGAGCACCGCTCTCACGATCAACAGCATCGTAGCGAGCGGCCAGTACACAGCCAACTCCGGCGGGAGTAACCCCTGCGGCACGAGCTTAGGGTCACACGCGAGCTGCACGTTTGTCGTGACATTCACGCCCTCGTCTACGGGAACGATTCCGGGTGTGGTAACCGTCTTGCATGATGCCAGCGGCAGTCCCCAAGCGGTGAAGCTCACAGGTATGGGACAGTAGTTCGGGCGCAAACAGGGCTAGGGACACCCAATCTCGGCAAAACCTTGAATATTAAGTTAAAAGAGCGAGGCATCCATGCGGCAAAATATTCCCGCGTTTACGGATCACTTCGTTCTGATCCTGCTTGCGCTACTCACGCTAACGGTTCTCCACTATGGGTAGGAGCGAGACCTCCATCGGTCAGGTCGCTGGCAGCGAGTGCCGTTAATTCACCACAGCTGTCAAACCGGTTGGGGCATTGGGACCCGTTGCCGATGCGGATAACTGATAGGCTCCCAAGTCCCAACTACCTGCTGCTCGCGAATTGCCATGGATATCAGAGTAAACGTAGCGCTTAAGATCGCTCGCGATGGCTGGGGCCAATCCCGCTATGGTGCTCGGGTCAATACCTTTGTGAATGGCCGGGCTGGTTGCTTGCAGCGCCAACCCGTCGCCCAACTGGAAGGGGTTGAGCGCATCGGCATATAGCCCTCCTCCCGAAGATTTTACGACCGGTGGATTCACGAACAGGGGGTCTTGCTTTGAGAACTGGGATGGGTCTGAGGGGGTAAAGTCAAGGCCGACAACAAACCACATGTTGTCGAAGTAGGAGATGCTGCTGGAGCCGCTAGCATCGCTATCGTAGGAATAGTTCCCAGACTGGCCACCCCAGGCATACCCGATGTTGTTGACGAACCAACCGTTTTTGGATCGCCTCTCCGCGTGTTCGCTTGGGGTACTGGTCAGGAGCAAGTCAAGGCCGTTCTTGTAACAAGTGTTATTGATGACATAAAAATCGCTCACGATGTTCGCGATAATGCACTTGCCCCCATTCATGTAGACCACGTTGTTCATAATCAGCAACGGAGGGGTGTGCGCTGACGCTAAAGCGGTGCAACCTGAACGGCAGCTGAGATCGAGAATGATACCGTTGCCGTCAGTGTGGTTCGTGGAGAGGTCGAACTCGCCGGCTAGGATGTTATTCGAGATGATACTGTGCAGACCAGCGTAAGTGTCGAAAAACTGGTTGCTATTGTATGAGATGGCGCTGGTCCACCCACAGCAGGGAGCATAGCCATTATGAAAAATGATGTTATGATCGCTCTTGAGGTAATCGCATTCTATAGCCGCAATCCCTGCCCCACCTGTATTCTTTACGGTGTTATTAAGGAATCGGAGATGATGCGCACTGCCGCAGGAAAACCCGTTCGTCGCCAGATTTTTGCCGTCGAGGTTCAAGCCATTAAATTCAACGTAATGTGGACCATTGGGAAAGTTCCCTTCCTGCCCTATGCGAAACAT
>Ga0070717_10001459_pt1 | contig 16329 bp, 17 predicted proteins | sample LARL113metaG_FD_71366 | JGI IMG/M metagenome (GOLD analysis project Ga0070717, IMG submission 71366) | Corn, switchgrass and miscanthus rhizosphere microbial communities from Kellogg Biological Station, Michigan, USA - LAR L11-3 metaG | ecosystem: Host-associated > Plants > Roots > Rhizosphere ... | reverse complement strand
CTTTTCTGTTAGAGCGCGGATCAATGCGGCTTCGTCGACTACCGGACCGCGCCCTACGTTGATTACAATTGCCGATGGCTTCATTGCGCCGAAAACGGTGTCACCCAACATGTGCCGGGTTTCTGGCGTCAGCGGAGCCGCCGCCAAGAGCACGTCGAGCTCGCCCAACATTTTGGACATCTCGCCTGGCGCGAAAATCTTATCGACCAGCGGATCGTTTGCAGATCGGTCCGGATTCCGGCGCAGCGCATGAATTTTGACGCCGAGGGCCTTTGCGAGCAGCGCGCACTCGCGGCCGATCTCGCCGTATCCCACGATGCCTACGATTTTGTTCTCGATGAACTCGGTCGAGAAATCATCCCATTTATGGGCCCGCTGATTGTCCACGAGGCGCCGCACGCGCTTGCTGAAATACAACATCCCGAGCACCGCGAATTCGGCGAGCGATCGCTTGAACACGCCGCGCGCGTTCGTGAGCGGCACCGGACTTTCAAGGAAATCCGAATGCAGGACTTTTTCGACACCCGCCGACAGCGAATGGACCCACCTGGCCTTCGCCGCTTGCCGCCAAACGTTTGAGAAAGGAACAATTTTTCCTGTCAGGCCCGTGTAGAGAATAACCTCGGCGTCTTGGGCGAGCTTTTCGATCTCGGCTTCATTGTTGCTGATGGAAACATTGGACAGATCGCTAATTTGAGCGAGATTGCGCAACGCGTAGTGATCCGGTGGGCAGACAACCAGCAGGTTCGGTTTGGACATGAGGCTCATCAGCCATCTTAGCGGGAGAAACACGTTCGTTAAGACCGCAGCTAGCAGTGCCTCCTAGCAGTACGCCTCCTCGCAGTACGATGGTGTTGTGCAGCCACGTTGTAGTTGTGGCGCTCTTCTACCGGAAGACGCCCGTTTTTGTCATAAATGTGGGAAACCGCAGTACGAAGAAGACATAGCCCGCTTGGATGAACAGGCTGTGGAAACGGCTGCACCTCGTCCGCCACGTCCGCCGGCCGCCGTGCCCGCCGGACCCGCCGGGCGAATCGGTTTCAGCAACTTACGCGCCGTGGGTATTACCGGCGCGGTGGCAGCGTGTTCCCTGGTCGGGCTTTCGCTGGCTTGCGCGATGGCGCCCCTGCTGGTACCGCTGGTGCTGTGCGGAGCCGGCTTCGCGGCCGCCAAGTTCTATAGGAGCCGCATGGCCGAGCCGCTCACGCCATTCAATGGCGCAACTCTCGGCATGATGACTGGCTTTTGGCTGTTCCTTATGGTGGCGGTCTGCGTGGCAATGACTAGCGTCTGGATCGGCTCGCCGGAGGGCCGGGAGGTGCTCCGGGCGTTCAGCGCAAAGATGCCCGAACTGGCGAAGATCGTCGACGATCCGCACCAGGTCGTAGTTGCACTTGCACAGGGTCTGATTCCCTGTTTCTTCATTCTGACCATTTCGGCAGCTTTCGGCGGCATGCTTGCCGCGCGGATGCAGGCCCGGAATGGCCGTCCCTCTTGATGAACAAGCCGATTCTTACGCTCACGGTAAATCCCGCGCTGGACCGGATTGTGTCCGTCGACCGCCTGGTGTTTGAAGATCGCGGGTACATTGAATCGACGACGGAAGCCGCGGGCGGCCGCGGCATTAATGCGGCGCGCGTGCTCACCAGCCTGGGCGCTCAAGTGGTGGCGATTACCACGGCGGGCCGTGAAATCGGGCGCCGCTTTGAAGAACAATTGCAGCACGATACTTTCGATAAGGAAATCGTCAAGATCCGCAGTGAGATTCGCACGAATTTGACTATTTCGGACCGCCAGGGATTGTCCATCAAGCTGAATGAGCGAGGGCCTGCATTGTCGGCGGTGGAGCAGCGCCGCATTATCGAAGCGACGGAGAAGTGGCTCCCAGGCTCCTCCTGGCTCATGCTGTGCGGCAGCCTTCCACCGGGAATGGATCTTCATTTCTATACCAAGCTGCTTCGGCTCGCGAACAAGCACAACGTCGAAACACTGCTCGACACCGATGGCGATCCGCTGCTGCACGGCCTGGAAGGACATCCGACGATCGTCAAGCCCAATCAGTCGGAAGCGGAGCGCTTATTGAACACAGCGCTGATCACGCGTTCGCAATTGATCGATGCAGTGCAGCGGATCAAGGCTCTAGGGCCTAAATCGGTGGTGCTTTCGCTCGGGGCGCGCGGGCTGATCGCCGCGACGGCGACAGAAGGCATTTTGGAGGTGCTTCCGCCGCCCATTGACGCGGTCTGCCCAATCGGAGCCGGCGACGCGATGGCGGCCGCCATGGTATGGTCGCTCGCGCGAGGAGATGCGTTTAGCGAGGCACTGCGCTGGGGTGTAGCGGCCGGTACCGCATCCGCCAAGCTTCCCGGCATCACGCTCGCCAATTTGGAGCAGACCAAAGAATTTTATCCGCAGACACAGATCACGCATGTCGCGGCGAAATGAACACGCTCAATCGTACTTTTCGTAGATGATCTGTTTGCGGTGGAAACCGCGGCGCTTGAGTTCCTGGCGCACATCGTCGACCATTTCCTTCAACCCGCACACATATACGTCAATATTGACGATCTCTTCGGGAATGCGCAAGGCCAGAGCTTCATCCATATGCGCCTGCACACGGCCCCTGCGGCCTTTCCAAGATTCGCCGGGCTGGGTGAGAGTGGGCAGGAATCGAAAGGTCTTGAATTCTCGAGCCAGGCGTTCCATGTCTTCGCGATACAGCAGACCATGTTCGTGGCGCGTGCCGAACAGCAGCGTAATATACGGCTGCGTTCTAGGAAGATGGTCGAGAAGCATGGAACGAAACGGCGCGATGCCTGTGCCGGTCGCCACGAACACGGCGCGCCGGCCTGGATGCCGCAGCGTGAAGTAGCCGAGCGGCTCGTGCATTTCCACTTCTTCGCCCGGACGCAACGTAAACAGCAGGGGTGAAAACAGGCCATCCGGGACGCGGTTCAGACATAAAGCGAACCGGTTGCCACCGCGCGGCGAAGCGATAGAATACGCGCGCGTGATTTCTTTGCCGTCTACTTTCTCGACCACGGAGACAAACTGGCCCGGGGTGAAGTGGAGTTCCTGGCGGCCGGGCACTTCGAAATCGAAGTGATGCACGTCCGGCGCCAATTCTCTCCAGCTCAGCAACTTCGCTTTCAGGCAATCCCTCTTTCCCTTATAAGATGATGCTCGGCGCGCCTTCGTCGCTAGAGGTTGCGGGCGTCATTTGTTCCAGCAGGTCCAGATACATGCGTCCCCGGGGCCGGCCATTCTGATTCTGTTGACCCATGCGCCGCAGAAACACCAGAACAGCCAAAATTTCGGCGTTGCGGAAGTGCAAGCTTTCGCGCTCCATTCTTATTTTCTGATAGTCGGCCAGCGATTCCGCGAGCGCGCGCTGTACGGAGGCCGCGATGGTGTTGACCGGACGCGTTTCATACAGCAGGCCCGATTCGGCCGTTCGATAGGTCTTGATCAGCGCCCCGAGCGCTTCGAGCGCATCTGCATCCGTTGCGGAGGCTGTGCGCAGGGCCGCGTGGACCAGGGAAACCATGCAGAAGAGGAGCAACTCTTCATGGTCGTGGAGAAATTCTTCGGTTACCGGGACATCGGGGTCCGACAGATCCTTCTCGTTTACCAGTACGGGCTTTTCGCGCCGGTGAGCTTCCTGTAAAAATTCACACTCCAGCGGGCAGGAGAGCGATACTTCGCGTTCGGTGCCGCAGCAAATCGTGCAGATGTCGCCGTGGACGGCGGGACAGCGCCGTCGCGCGCGCCGCTTGCCGCACACTTTACACAGGATCGTTTCAGACATGGACTAATGAGTATTATCGGATCAAGGCGATGCAGCGAGTCGATCTATACATCAAAGTGGAAGTGGAATTGGATGAGGAAGAAACCCCGGAGCGTATCGCGCGCGAGATCTGCCGGCAACTGGAAAAAAATTATGCCGTGCGTTCGGCGGAACTCTCGAGCGCAGTGACGCAAGAGTAATCAACCAACCAATTCGTTATAGATTCGCGCGAAGTAGGCATCCGTCATGCCGGCAAGATAATCGCACACGACGCGGTGGACGGGTGTATTTTCGAGCCGTTCACGGTAGCCGGCGGACATGCGGTCCGGGTGTTCGAGCAGGTAATCGAACAGACCGCCCAATCTGATTACCGAGGCGCCGCGATTTTCGATCAACTGCACGTCGGCATAGACATGGCTCACCAGCATGCCTTTTAACTGCCGGTTGATCTCGGCCGCTTCAGGGGTGAACTGGGCCAGGCGGTAGTCGAGTGAGCGCACGTCTTCCACCGTTTCGACGCCCGATTTTTCGGCGGCGCGAAGGGTGCCGTCGATCAGACCGCCGATCAAGAAGTTCATGATCTGGCGCTGAACCTCCCAGAAGCGCACCGGGCCGGGAGCGCCGGGGAATTGCGTATCCACTTGCTCGGTGAGCTCGCCGAACACGGGGATAACGCGCGCCAGTTCTTCGACCGGAAAGAGCTCGGCGAAAAAGGCGTCGTCCAAATCGGCCGTGTTGTAGGCGATTTCATCGGCCAGGTCGAGCAGTTGCGCCTCTAACGGAGGCCGCTTGCCGGGAAGAAATTCCAGCAACTCCGGCTCCGCGGGATTATCGATCTCGCGTGAATGCTTCACGATACCCTCGCGAACCTCGAAGGTCAAGTTGAGTCCGTCAAAACGCGCGTAGCGACGTTCCAGGTGGTCCACAATACGAAGGGCATGCCGGTTGTGCTCAAAGCCCTCCCCGAATTGGTGCATCTTGCGATCGAGCTCTTTTTCGCCGACGTGCGCAAACGGCGGATGACCGAGATCGTGGGCCAGCGCGAGAGTTTCGGTGAATTCGTCGTTCAGTCCGAGGGTCACGGCTACGGTACGGGCCACCTGGGAGACTTCGATTGAGTGCGTAAGGCGATTGCGAAAATGGTCGGACAGGCCCGCCGCAAAGACTTGTGTTTTACCCTCCATGCGCCGGAACGCACGCGAATGGATGATGCGGTCGCGGTCGCGCTGCAGGTCGTTGCGGTAGGGATGGGCGGCTTCCGGATAGCGGCGGCCGCGCAGATGCCGCGCATCCAGACGAAGGGGGGCCAACATTTCTTGGCCGGACCTATTTTGCGAGCTGGGTGGAGAGCTGATCGGCCGCTCGCGAAACGGCGGGCCGCCCCTGGTCGGATTTGTCAATGGATTTCAGGATGTTCTTCGATTCGGCGGGATTCACCGATTCATCGATCTGCGCCAGCAGAATTTGCGCCTGCGCTTTTGAAACCAGACTGGTCGGTGAATTGACGATCGCTCGCAGCAGACCCTGCGCTTCGGCGATCTTCTTTTCGCCGAGATATACCTGCGCTAGCGCTATGCGGGCAAGTGGCGCTACTTCGCTCGTCGAATTCGCGACTGTACGCAGATCCGATTCCGCGCCTTTCGCATCGTTCGCCTGCGCTTTCAGCGTTCCCAAATAGTATTGAGCAAACAACCCTTCTCGGCTACCCGGAAATTTGCTGACTACGCCCGAAAGCGCTTGACGGGCCGCAATCTGCTTGGCGGCTTCGGTCGGGAAGGTCTTGCCGTAGTCGTTCGCGGGACCGACCGGAGTATCCACAACGGTCAGCGCCGCACCCAGATCCTGCTGCCGTAGAGATTTCTGATGGGAATAGTACCAGTACCCGCCGGCGGAGAGAAGTAACATAACGGCGAGCGCAATCAGCCCGCGAATAACATTTTGACGGTGAGATCTGGCGTAATCAAGGGCACCGGAAACAGCATCCGTAAACTGATCGTGCTGAAGCTGCTCTTTTAGTTCATGACGCGTCAAGACGTAGCACTACTTTCCTGGGGAACAAACTGTAGCGTAGCACATCCGGAAGGGTGCGAAGCAGAGCGCCGTCAGCGCGTCTGCAGGTCGGCTAAGTCACGTCTTATCGCAAACTTAACGAGACCAGCAACATCATGTATATCGAGCTTCCGCATCAAGCTCGAGCGATACGTGTCCACCGTCTTCGGACTCAACGAGAGGCGGGCGGCAATCTCCTTGGCGCGCACGCCTTCGACGAGGAGCGAGAATACCTGGAACTCACGGCTGCTCAGCGTATCGAGCGGGTCGTCCACCTGGAGCCGTCCGGATCTTTCGCCGAACAGTGACATAACCTCTATTTGAGGCGACACATAGATACCGCCCCGCGCAAACTGCATCAATGCCTCGGCCATTTGCTCCGGAGTGGAACTCTTCAGAACGTACCCACAAGCGCCATTGCGCAAAACTTCGAGCACAGTTTTCTTGTCTTTCCGTGTTGAAAAGACAGCACAACGGGTAGGCAGATGTAATTCGCGCACTTGGCGAATGACCTCAGTAGCGGCAAGATCCGACAGACCGAGGTCGAGCAGCGCCAACGCCGGCTGCAAACGTTGAATTTCATGCAGTGCCGCCCCAGCCGAGCCAACCTGGGAGACCACGCGGTAGCCGCCAATGGAATGGCAGAGCGCAGCCAAACCCTCGCGAACGAGCGTCAATTCGTCAGCGAGCAGAACATCGATTGGCCGGTGTTCCAAATACGGAATAACGGCGCTTTGGGTGGCGGAGACTGACATAAGCACTGTAAAGAGGCGTGTTGCTGCTATACGAGTGCTCACCCGCTCCGACTAATCTCACCCCACCCTAGTCCCGCCCGAAGATCCTATAGTACTAGTGAAAGCTGCGGATGGCGGCGGTCTCGTCGTCAAATACCTCAAAAACGGTGTAGAGTTTGGTGATTTGGAGCAGATCTTTCACCCGTTTAGACAAGCCCAAAAGCTTAAGCTGGCCCCCGCCGTTGGTAACGGTGGTAAACCCCGAGACCATTTCGCCAATGCCAGAGCTATCAATATAAGACACGTCCGCCAGGTTCAGCAGCAACTTCTTGTTTCCCTTCGCCGCCAAATCGCGGATGGTATCGCGGAAAGAACTGGCGCCCTCACCGAGGGTGATTCGTCCAGCCGCGTCGATTACGGTGACATCGCCGACTTGGCGAGAGGTCAATTTAGCACTCACTTTGCCTCCTCATATAGTTGGGATACCCGTTGACCAGAAATTCAAGATGTCGCCAGATGCTTCACCAGGCGAACTTCGGTGCCGCCACCCGGCCTCGGATGTAAATCGAAATCGTCCATGAAGGTGCGGATGAGCAACAGGCCGCGTCCGGATTGGCGTAACAGGTTTTCTGGAGCCAGCGGATCCGGAAGAGAATTCAAATCGAAGCCGTCGCCTTCATCCCCGATGATCACCGTCAAGGCCCCGTTCGATCGCTCAATGTCGAGATGGACCTTTTTGGTCTTGCTATATCGATTGCCGTGTACTACGGCATTGACCGTACATTCCCGGACCGCCATGCCAATTTGGTGTTGCTGGTCCTCATCGAAGCCGGCCTTACCAGCTTCCTGAATTACGAACTCCTCCGCCTTGTCGACGCTCTCGAGCACTGAATCAAGTGTCGTTTGCAATTTCTCCATCTTGCCGTTTCCGGGCCGCGCCATAGGTATAGGAGTCTATTGACTATAGCGTACTCAAGTGAGATTCGATAGCGCTGGAACGTAGGGGCGCGCACTTCATCACCGCGATTTGCCGGTGATCGAGCTTCGCATTTCTCTCGGCGGGATGCAAGTATTGTAGTTTGCTTCAGGCTGAGCTGTGATCGGCTAGAATTATCCACACCAGAGGCATCTCGAACGAAACTGTTGGAAAGTATATGAATCGGCGAAATTTTGTTCGACTCAGTGTTGTGGGCGCGCTGCCACAAGCGGAAATTGTGAGCGACACGGCCAAGGCAAAAACTCGGCCAAAGCAATCCAGACCGAACATTCTGATGATAATGGCCGATCAGCTGCGCGCCGATTGTTTGGGCGCGTATGGCAGTAGAGTCGTCAAGACGCCGCATATCGACCGGATTGCCGCCGAAGGCGTCACTTTCACCAATGCTTATACGTGTGTACCGAGTTGTACGCCGGCGCGCTCCGCGCTGCTGACGGGACTGGCGCCATGGCATCACGGCATGTTGGGCATGGTTCGAATGGCGACCCGCTATCCGGTTGAGAAACCCCGGACGATGGCTGAGAACGGTTACTACGCAACGGTTGTCGGCAAGAACCATTTCCACCCGATTCGGAATTCGCATGGCTATCACCAGATGGTGCTTGACGAGCACTGTTCGTATTGGTTCGACAAACAAGAACGGGGGAAAATCGAAGCTGCCTCCCCGGAGGAACGCTGCGATTACGAAGCATGGTTCTGGTCGCAGTTGCCCACCGCCAACCCACATGCCACTGGCCTCAGTTGGAATGACTATCGCGGCAAACAGTTTCTCTTTCCCGAGCACCTGCACGCGACGCACTGGACGGGTCAAACAGCCGTAAATTTCATAAATTCTTACGAGCGGCCGGAGCCCTTCTTTCTAAAAGTCTCCTTCATCCGTCCTCATAGCCCATACGACCCTCCAGCGCGCTGGCTCAAGGAGTATGAAGGCTCCGCCATCCCGGCGGCGATCGAAGGCGATTGGGCGCATCGTTACGTGCCGCGCAGCGACTCGAGCAACGATATCTGGCATGGCAAGCTGCCGGCCGAGACCATTCGCCAGTCGCGGCAAGCCTATTTTGGAAACGTTAGTTTCGTGGACGAGCAAGTCGGCCTTGTTTTAGAGGCGCTCGAGCGCAGAGGCTTGCTCGACGAGACCTTGATCGTGTTTATGTCCGATCACGGCGACATGCTCGGGGATCACAATCTGTGGCGCAAAACGTATGCCTACGAGCCGTCGGCGAAGATTCCGATGCTCATGCGATGGCCCACCGGCCTGATTGCCGCTCAGCGTGGCCAAAAGCGCTCGGAGCCAGTTGAATTGCGGGATATTTTCCCAACATTTCTCGATGCCGGCGCCATTCCGCAAGCGCAGGAGCTGATCCAGAAGATGGATGGACGCAGCCTGCTTTCTCTTCTTCGCAATGACGGTCGAGGGTGGCGTCAGTGGATCGATCTGGAGCACAACATCTGTTATCACCCTTCGAATCATTGGAACGGATTGACCGATGGCCGCTGGAAATATGTATTTCACGCGCAGAATGGCGAAGAGCAGCTTTTTGATCTGACGCGAGATCCCAAGGAGTTGAGGGATCTGGCTGGAGTTTCCAGTCGCGAGGAAACGCTTCGCCAATGGCGGAACCGGCTTATAGAGCATCTGGCGGAGCGCGGCGAGGAATTTGTAAAAAACGGAAAGCTTGCCCTGAGGCCCCAGGGCCGGATGACATCGCCGAACTTTCCCGGCTATTCAGAAATCTGAGGACTCCCAGATGATCGATTCTTGTTTCCGCTTCGGCGAGTGAAGCTCATTCATTTCTGTCCGTGGTGTTGGCAGGTATTCTCCAGGCGCAATCGACCGCTCTTCTTACTGGAACCGTAGTGGACCCATCCGGCGCGGCCCTATCGGGAGCCGAAATAGTCTGCCAGAGCAGAGAAACAGCCATTAGTCATCGAATGGCCACCGATTCGAACGGCCTCTTTCGCTTTCCCGATCTTCCGATCGGCGTGTACGATGTCACGGCCAACCGCTCGGGCTTTGCGGCCGCCGTGAATCGAGGCGTTACGCTGGTCACCGGTCATAGCGTCGATTTAGTTCTTCAGAGACGTACATTTTTAGTCCTACGCTTGTCTTGATCGGTTCTTTCGGATACAGCCGCGTGCCTCGCAGCCGCATGGCCAACCTGCCGGCCACGATGCAGGGATTGGGGGCAAATGTCCCGTTGGCATCTCCCGAGGCTCCCGCGCAGCTTTCTGTCGCCGTGAACGGCTACGCCAGCCTAGTCAGCGGACGCCGATTGTGATACGCCCCGAAGCGTATGACTACCGGACGCACTTCACTTGGACCCGAGGAAAGCATCTTCTTCAATTTGGCATCGATGTCATTCGAAACCACGAATATGCCTTGGATCAGTCGCGAGCTTCGGGGACCTGAACCTTCGACGGCTCCCGCACCGCATCGTCTGCAATTGCCACGCGACGCATTCGCCGATTTCTTGTTGGGACTGCCCCAGGTGTTCGCGCAGCATGGAGCTTCCCGGCAAGACATCCACGAGAGCAAGGTGCAGCCATGGATTCAGGATGATTGGCGGGTGCTGCCCAACTTAACGCTCAACCTCGGCATTCGATGGGAGCCTTGGCTGCCGGCTACAGACATGTCCGCACCGCAGGTCGGCTTCGTTCCTGGCGGGTAGTCCACAGTTGCCCCGAACGCGCCCCTCGGCTTCCTGATTTCGGGAGACACGGGATTGGCGAACTCTATATTTTCCAGAGACTGGAACAATCTGGCCGCGCGTCGGCTTCGCCTGCGATGTGGATGGAAGAGGCAACACAGTGGTTCGCGGCGCATATGGAATCTTCTATCGTCCGGCGCGGCTGAATCTGCAGCGATTCTCCGGCAATACAGCCGCTTTCCGTGGCGTTACAACCAATATTTCCAATCCCGCCAGTTTTGGGAATCCATACGCGTCCTTCGCCGGACCGAACCCGTTTCCATGGACCGCGCCCACCGCCGCGGACCTGGCCAGCCACAAGTTTGTACGTCCGGTGGTTACCTCGGCATTGGACCCGGCGACCAGGACTAGCTATGTCCAGCAGTGGAACTTCACCGTGGAGCGGCAACTCCGGAGAGACACGGGCGTTTCTCTCTCATACGTCGGCAATCGAATGGTCAAAGGCTTGAGTTCGAGCGAAGGCAATCCCGGAATTTATCGGCCCGGAGCGACAGCTGGCAACGTCGATTCGCGGCGTCCGTATAGCGGAATTGGAGCACTGAAATGCGTATTCCCGTTCCAGAACTCGAGTTACCACGGACTACAGGCCGCTTTCAAAAAACAAACAGCCAATGGTCTGACGATGATTGCCAACTATACGTATGCGAAGTGCATGGATGATAATTCCCAGACCATCGGCACAGTCAGTGTCACACACAAACTGGACGCCAATCTCGATTACGCTCGCTGCGATTTCGATGTCACGCATTACGTCAACCTCTCCCTGGTTTACGATATTCCGAGGTTGACCGTATTGCGCGGAATCGCTGGCCATCTAGTGAACGATTGGTCATTGACCAGCATTCCTTCGCGGCAATCCGGCATGCCGTTTTCTGTGCTGAGCGGCCGGGATAACGCTTTCTCGGGGCCCACCACGAATTCCGGCAATAACGACCTCGCGGATCAGGTGACCAGCCAGTCCGGAAGACCGGCAGGCGCAAATGCACTCACTCAATACTTCAATACTTCCGGCGTTTAACGTGAACGCTGGCACCTATGGCAACAGCGGCCGCAACGGTTTGACCGGACCAGGAACTGTAGCCTGGGATCTTGGCCTTCTGAAGCGCTTCCCTATCCGCGAGCGAATGGACTTGGAGTACCGCGCTGAGTTTTTTAATATATTGAACCGCGCGAATTTTGCCAATCCCATCGCCACCGCCACCAATACGAACTTCGGAAAAACTATTACGGCAGGCTCGCCCCGCGTGATTCAAATGTCGCTACGATTCGCATTTTGAGATAAGAGTGGCATGCTGAATGGAAGCATGCCGCTACACGAGCCCTTTCGTTTCGAGACGCGCATTCGTTTCATCGATACCGATTCCAGCGGGCGGATCCACTACACGGCGATGTTCCGGTATTTCGAATCGGCGGAGATTGAATGGATGCGCTCGTTGGGAATCGTGTACGGGCGGGCGGATTTCACGTTTCCGCGCGTGCATGTCGAATGCGATTTCAAACTCGCCCTGCTGCATGACGATCCGATCGTAATTGAAGTATTCTTGACGAAGCTTGGCAGATCGTCGGCCCGGCTGGAATTTCGAACTCTGAAAAATGATGAAATAGCAGCCACGGGAGTGATCGTGATTGCCTGTATAAGCAGAGAAACGCAGCGCGCCATTCGCATACCCGACGAACTGCGCGCGAAGCTTGCGGGCGCATTGAGCTCCGTAGACGGCTAGGAGGCGATGAATGGCGGGCGGAGCGTTCCTGGTTGAAGAAAGCGCGCCGGAAAATATCTTTACCCTGGAAGATCTGAACGAGGAACACCTCGCGATCGGTCGGACGGCGGAAGAGTTCTTTCGTAAAGAAGTCGAGCCGAATTTAGAGGCGCTTCTGCACCAGGAGCCCGGCCTCGCGCCGAGGCTGCTGCGCAAATCGGCTGAGTTAGGCCTGACGGCAATTTCTATTCCTGAGAAGTTCGGCGGCCTCGAGTTGGATCTGGCCTCCGCACTTGTCGCCGCGGAGCGCTTGGGGAGCGACGCTTCTTACTCCGCCTGGCACGGCGCGCACTCAGGCATTGGTACCCTTCCGATTCTGTATTTCGGCAATGAGGAACAGAAGCAAAAATACCTGCCGCGGCTCGCGAGCGCGGAAATCATTGCCGCGTATGCTTTGACCGAGCCTCACGCCGGGTCGGATGCGCAGGCCGCGCGCACGCGCGCCGATTTGAGCTCCGATGGAACCGGCTATGTCCTGAATGGACAGAAGATGTGGATCACCAATGGCGGCGCGGCCGATTTGTTCACCGTGTTTGCGAAAGTGAGAGGCGAAAAGCTCACGGCATTTCTGGTGGAGCGCGCATTCGGAGGCGTGACGAGCGGGGCGGAAGAGAAGAAGATGGGCATCAAAGGCAGCTCGACCACCGCGGTCTATTTTGAACACGTCCGGGTGCCTGCCTGCAATGTTCTGGGCGAAATCGGGCGCGGACATATCATCGCCTTCAATATTCTGAATATCGGCCGATTGAAGCTGGGGACGCTGGCCGTAAGGGGGGCCAAGCGAGTCCTGGAGTTGAGCATCAAATATGCGAAGGAGCGCAAAGCGTTCGGTTCGACGATAGCGGATTTTGGAGCGATCCAACACAAGCTGGCCGAGATGGCGATCCGGATCTATGCGGCTGAATCAATGGCTTGGCGCACGATCGGGCTGATTCAGAGCTCGTCGGGAGCGACGCTGAAGTCCATCGAGGAATACGCTATCGAATGCTCGATCGTCAAAGTCTATGGCTCGGAGGCGCTCGACTATGCGGCCGATGAAGGAGTTCAAATCCACGGCGGCTACGGATTTCACCAGGATTATGAAGTAGAGAAGTGGTATCGCGATTCGCGAATCAATCGCATTTTCGAAGGCACGAACGAGATCAACCGGCTGCTGATTCCAGGCATGCTGCTGAAACGGGTGGCGCGCGGCCAACTCAGCTTGATGCATGCGGCGGCGGCCGCCGAGCCCGCTCAAGACGAGGAGGCGCGGTTGGTCCAAAACGCGAAGCGCATTGCGTTGCTGATGCTTGGTCTGGTGTCGGGAAAGTATCAGACGGCGCTCGAAAAGCAGCAAGAGATCCTGATGAACCTGGCGGATATCGTTATGGAAGTGTTCGCGATGGAATCGAGCTGGTTGCGGGCTCGCAAGGCGGGTCTTTCGGCCGGTTTTGCAAAAGAGATCTGCGCTGTGTTCCTGCCGGATGCGATGGCGCGAATCGAGATCTGCGCGCGCAACGTGTTGGGAGCTTGTGCATCGGGCGATGAGTTGCGCGGGCACATGACCGCGCTGCGGCGGCTCGCAGCGTACGATCCTCCGGATGCGGTGGCATTACGGCGCAAAGTGGCGGAGAGGCTGCTTGCGAGAGGACGGTATTAATCTATGAAACTGCCGCTCACTCCCATTCGCTGCTTGTACCGGGCAATCGATCTCTACAGCAAGAAGCTGGGCGTGGTCTCGGCCAGCCGCCACTACACCTACGGAGAATTTGGGGCGCGGTGCGAAAAGCTGGCCGCCGGTTTCCGCGCGGAAGGCATACGGTCGGGCGATCGCGTGGCATTCCTCAGCTATAACAACAACGAGCTTTTGGAAGGCTACTACGGCGCGCCACTGCTGAGAGCGATTGCCATGCCGCTGAATGTGCGGCTCACGGCGGCAGAACTGGTGCAAATCCTGAATCATGCCGAACCGGCAATTCTGGTGTTTGAAAACGAGTTCGCGCCGCAAGTGGAGACGTTCCGGAAGACCTGCCCGAGCGTACGGCGCTATGTAGCCATCGACGGCGCTCTGGACGCCGCCGATTTCACGTATGAAGAACTGCTCTCGCGCGGGCGGCTCGAGCGGCCGGATCTTTTGTCGTTCGACGAAGACGAGATCGCGGAGTTGTTCTATACGAGCGGGAGCACGGGGTCCCCGAAAGGCGTTGCACTGTCGCATCGCACTCTCTATCTGCATGCTTTGGCGGTAACGGGAAGCATCACGCAAAACGATCGATTTGTCGAGCTGCATACAATTCCGTTGTTTCATGCGAATGGCTGGGGCCGCCCGCAAACCGCAACAATGAATGGCGCCAAACAGGTGATGGTACGGCGCTTCGAGCCGGGTCATGTGCTCAAGCTGATTCAGGAGGAGCGCGCCACGGGCATGTCGCTCGTGCCCGTGATGGCCAATGCGCTCGTGAACTATCCGCAAATTGATGAGTTCGACACTTCCAGCATGGAAGAGATTCACCTTGGCGGTGCGCCAGCCACTCCCGAGCTCGTCGGTCGCCTGGAGGCCGCATTTCATTGCAGTGTGATGGCCGGCTATGGATTAACGGAGACGTCGCCAGTGGCAACTTCCTCGCGGCCCAAAGCGGCAGTGGAATATCGCGATGAAACAGACCGTCTACAACACCTTGCTATGGCGGGCTGGCCGATTCTGGGCAATGAAGTACGCGTGGTGGATTCCGACCTGCAGGACGTAGCACGCGATATGAGGGCCATTGGCGAGGTTGTCATTCGCGGCGACAACGTAATGGACGAGTATTTCAGAGAGCCGGAAGCGACGGCAGCAGTGATGTCTCGGGCTTGGCTGCACACCGGAGACATGGCGGTGTGGGACGAAGAGAATTACATCCAGATCGTCGACCGGAAGAAGGACATTATTATCAGCGGCGGCGAGAACGTTTCTTCGATTGAAGTCGAGAAGGCGATTTGCGCGCATGCGGCGGTGCTGGAGTGCGCGGTGGTAGCGGCGCCTGATCCGAAATGGGGCGAAGTAGTGGCGGCGATTATTGCTCTCAAGCCCGGGCAGCAAGTCTCGCATAGGGAGCTGACCGCGTTCTTAGAGCCGCGATTGGCGAAATTCAAGCTGCCGTGTGTGGTGGAATTTCGCGAGAAGCCTTTGCCCAAGACCGGGACAGGGAAGATTCTTAAGCGCGAGCTGCGCGAGAGCTTCTGGCAAGATAAGGACCGCCGCATCCAGTAGCGAAGCATAATTCGACCCAGTCACAAATCACAGGCTTTTTTTTACTGTCCGGCAGTGTCCGTGTTTTCAAGCACATGGCCCTTTATTCCCGGCGATAAATCCCATGCGGCCTTCAGGAATCCCCGTCCCAATGCTCTACTCATCTCGGCAAGTAGCTCGCGCCCGGTGCTGATTCTAACGAATTCGCTGCGACAGGCCACTAGTTGCCCACGGATGGAGGCAATTTGTGTTCAAAGAATTTTCACTATTGACGTTCAAGTTGCTGGTAGGATCGATGATCCTCTTCCAGTATGCTTCGGGACAGACTCAGTTGGTCGGAGAAGTGCCGGCCGGAAGCAGCAACGGTACTAACGCGGTTTTCACGCTCAAGTATTCGCCGTATTCGGGCACATTAGCCGTTTACAAGAATGGATTGCGGTTAACGGCAGGTTTGGACTACTCGGCTACAGGTAACAAGATTTCCTTCTCGTCGCCGGCCATCCCGCAACTCGGAGACGGACTGACGGCCGACTACACTGCACTCACCGTATTTACACGACGCATCACGGTGAATCACGCGAAAGTGGCAAATAGCGATCAGGCCGGTTTCCCGGTGTATTTGGTGTTAAGCGATCCCGCGCTGAGGACCGTCGCGAATGGAGGCCACGTGCAGAGTCCCGTGGGAACAGACATCGCGTTCTACAGCGATGCCGCTACCACCCAAATCCTGCCATTTGAGATCGTTTCCTATAACGGAGCGAGCGGCGTTCTAACAGCAGTTGTCAGATACCCGAGCCTCAGCCATACGACGGACACTGTCTTCTATCTGGTCTACGGATCTTCTACCGTAACGGCCTCGTTGGCAAATCTCACAGCAGTCTGGGCAGGCTATGCAGGCGTGTATCACCTCGAGGACTCCACAAACACCACGCAAATCAATAATTCGGCTGCGGGCGAAGGACTGGCCGGAAACGGAATTTCAGTAAACTGGGCCAGCGCCATGACAACGACAGGCACGCTTGGATTAGGCCTTGTCTCGAATGGCACGACCGATCGCCTGGACCTGGGATCTTACTCCACAATCAA